>Ga0075617_115_pt1 | contig 10355 bp, 8 predicted proteins | sample RifGroA1_FD_68371 | JGI IMG/M metagenome (GOLD analysis project Ga0075617, IMG submission 68371) | Microgenomates (Woesebacteria) bacterium GW2011_GWA1_37_7 | reverse complement strand
CAACCTGTTCAACTGCAGGAGATCTTTACTTCAACGATGTCGATGATACTATAAAGATTTGTAACGGGACAGCTTGGGAAGCTCTGGACGGCGGTGGCGGAGGGGATTTAGATTCAACTTATGATGCAGATTCAGACAAAATCCTAAATGTTGATGATGCGACAAATGACCTTCACTTTAGATTAAGTGCGGGTTCCCAAGTGGTATTCGACATGGCTACCACTACCGCTCCCACAGTCGATATGGCCAATATCAATAATTCCGGTGCCTCTCAGGGGACGGTTACAGATGCAGTTGACGGATTATCAATTGACTTTGTTTCCGCAAGCGACGCGGCGGTAGATACAAACGCCGGAGCTCACATCACAATTATAGACTCCGGGGATTCAGGTGATTTTATTTCAGGTTTACAAGTAACGGCCGGAACTGCCTCTGCCGGTACACAATATGGAATTTCAATAGATACGATAACGGGTGGAGGTGGAACCGAAACGGCACTTAATATCGGCAATGGTTGGGATACGGGGATTAGTTTGGGGACAGGTTTAACAACAGGAATTAGCGTTGCTTCAGGGGGAATTGCTGTCAATGGGGGTAATATTACTTCAACAGGAACGCTTACGATTGATGCAACAAGCGCGGTTGTCTTGGGAACTGGAACTAATGGCTTCAGAGTTGATGAAACTTGGAGCGATTCAACCTCAGGCTTTACAGGTACAGCCAGACCGGTTAGGAAGGTTACACTCGTTCCAGAATATGCCGGAGCAGTATTAACTCCTGACACGTCAAGCAACACCGGTACAATGACATCGGATTTTTGTTCTTCGACCCAGAATGTTAATGAGGCGTCTACTCCCACCGATGCTGCTCCTTGTGATTTAGATTTGACTGAAGAACATAATTATTATACTTGGACATCTAATCAGGCAACTCAAGATTACGATATCTGGGTTCGCTGGCAGATTCCTACTGATTTTAGTAACTTTACAGGTCTTACCGATACAGTACAGGCTTACGGATGGAGAACCGGTACATCAGAGGCTGTCCAAATATCAATGTTTGATAATAATGGAACTGCAGACGCTACAGATGCAAACGTTGCGACTACTAATACACAGTGGACATTAAATGATATTGATGACGCTCCTGGGGGGACATATGCACAAGGCGGTTACATAACTTTCAAAATTCATATGGTTAATAGCACTGCAAATAACGATGCCAAAGTAGGAGAAATTATCATTAAATATAACGCCAAGCTCTAAATTAGTAGATAGTAGGTAGTAGCGAGTAGATAGGGAAGAGAAATTTAGTATATAGAATCTGGAATTAAGAATATGGAATATGGAGAAAAAGAAATCTGAAAAATTACATCTAAAACTAAAAGGGAAAACTGCTGTTTATATTGACTGGGCGAATGTACACGGATGGGAGGAAAAATTGAAGTGGAAAGTCGATATAAAAAAACTTTACAAGTATTTAGATTTTCATAAAGGGATTAATGATGTAGGATTTTATTTTGGAACTGATAAAAATAAAAAGTCGAGAGAATTTCTTGAAAAGGCTAGGGAAGTTGGTTATAGGGTAGTAACAAAACCCGTCAAATATCTGAGTATGGGTATAATCAATGGGAAAATGATACTTAAGAGGAAGTGTGATTTTGATATGGAGATTTGTATGGATGTCCATAAATTTTTGGAGGGTGATGTTGAAGGTTTTATCTTCTTTACAGGGGATGGGGATTTTGCACCTTTATACAAGCTTCTTATCAGTAGAGGAAAACAAATAATAGTGGTTTCGACAAGGTGGTCGCTCGGCAAGGAAGTAGCTCAAATTAGAAAGGGACTCTATATTTTGAACGTTTCTGTTTTATTAAAGTTTATAGCTAAAAAAATGCCCTCAGCCAAAGGCTGAGGGTGTGATTAGTTTGAAATGTAACATAAAGAGATGACTTTGTCAATGGTAAAAAGAACTAAGAAATTCATCCGAAGGGAAAGGAAACAGATTCTCAAGTCGGTTTTTGTTTTAATTTTGGTAACAAGCTGGCTGTTGGCCGGCTGGCCAAATTTAGAATTTAGAATCAAGAATCGAGAATTCAGAATTCCCTCTGAAATTGAAGAAGCGAAGGCTGCTTTTGGCACGCCTACCGCGAGAGGATCTGCTGCCGAAAACAGTAGTGATAACAGTATCGTTGTTACAAGTTTGAGTGGTAATATAGCTGTTGGCAGGATTGCTATAGTTCAATGTGTTTCAGATAATAATGATACAGCTAATGGGGCAACCACTTTTCATTCGTTAGCCGATACAGACACTCACACATGGACTAGAGTTTATGAAGAAACTGACTCAGACGGGGCTGCCGATGATGGCTCAACTACATCTTTGTGGTGGACAAAAGTCGTTACCCAGATTGACACAACTGATTCTATAACTTGTACTCTTGGGGCTAATAAAACGGACAAGACTTTAGCAGTATTTGAAGTATCAGTAGCGGCAGGCAACACAGTATCTACTTCAGGCACGGTTGCAAGCCCAACCCATTCGGATTCAGGAACAACATTGAGCAGTACGTTATCAAGTTTAACTAATAGGGAATACTTATATGTTGCAAGTTTTGGCGGGGAAGGGGAGGATGATGCAAAAACAGATGACGCATCTCCTGATTATTTAGAACTTTTTGATCTTGTATCTACAACTTCCGGACTGGCTGCGGCGAATGTGCAGTCGGAAGTGCAATATTTAATCGCAACGAATACTGGAAGTACTGCCGATTTGGCTGACGTAACATTTACAAACGCCACTCAAACTTTGGTTGGGTTTTACGAAGTTGCGCTTCCACCAACCTATGTTCAAAATCACTACAGGTGGTATGTAAATCCAGCCAGTTCCGAAAATGTTACAGATCCTTGGTCATCTGTTTCCGGGATCGACATTGCCGAAGATAATATCATCACGCCAGTTCCTTTCGCCTACGATCCCCCGGGAAGCACACAGCAAGTTAGGTTAAGAGTAAATATTACGGTAAATACAAACACTATTACCGCTAATACTAAATACTTCAAATTGCAGTTTAGAACAGGGACGGATTCATCTTGTTCGACAGGTTCCTGGACAGATGTAGGTGCTGCTGCGGGAGCAGATGCATGGGTTTATACATCTGAAACTGGAGTGACGGACGATACAACTTTAACTGTCCCGAGATTAACCGGTACAGATAGGTTGGAAACATACTCAAGGGTTAAGCCTGCAAATACACCTACCGCTACTACTGCAACTGGGGAGGATATTGAATTTGATTTTCATATCGTGGGAGGAACTGCGTTTGCAGATGCGACAAGGTATCTCTTCCGAGTGGTTGAAACGGATAGCGTCGGTACTTCCAGTACTGCTTTGACTACATATACGAACTGTCCTATCCTTCATACCGAGCCGGGAACGGCCAATTTAATGAGACACGGAAACTTTTTCTCAGGGGAGAGTGAACAGGGATTTCTCTGGGCCGACTGATGCAAGGCATAAGACGTAAGAATCAAGAAGCAAGAATATAGAATTAAGAATTTAGAATTAAGAATATGGAAAATAGGACAAAAATAAGAGCATTTACGGATTTACATGTTTGGCAAAAAGGACATGAGTTAGTATTACAAATCTATAAGTTAACAAAAGCTTTTCCGAAGGGAGAGTTTTTTGGTCTGGTAGATCAATTGAGAAGAGCAGCGGTTTCTTTAACGTCAAATATTGCAGAGGGATTCAGTAGATTTTCCTATAAAAGGAGAAGGCTCAATTTTATTACATGTCGCTAGGATCTTTAACAGAAATTCATAATCAACTTTTAATAGCAAAAGATTTGAGTTACTTACCTTCTGAAGATTTTAAAAAATTGGCAGATTTGACGGTGAAGATTAATAAAATGCTAAATGTTTTAATAAAAAAAACAAAAAACACTTGATTCTTAATTCTTTACTCTAGATTCTTGAAGTATATGAAATTAATTAAAACGTGGTTAATACCGATTATTATTGCAATATTGTTGTTTATTGTGGTTCAGCCTACACTGGCACAACTGGGAGAACAGCAGGAAAGTTTGGTTGACTATTTGGCTTCAAAAAACGTGGAGGTGGGAGAAGAGGTTGTTAACGGTTTTTTACAGATTTATTATTTGTATAATGGTGCTAAAACCTACGTTAGTCCGGAAGGGCAAAATAGCAAGCAACCCTCTACGAACGGAGAATACATTGTTTGGGTAACTGAAAAAAATGATGTACCGGGACAGATCTTCTTATTTGATATTATAACTTCTTCAGGTGCTATTCAGATTTCCAATTCTGGTACGAATCTTAATCCAAAGGTAAATAGAGAAGGTAAGGTTGTTTGGGAGGAGTGGGTGGAAAATAGGTGGCAGATTTTTTTATTTGACGGTACATCTGTTCAGCAATTGACAAGTGGGGACGAATCTTTCAATCCGGAGATTGAGGAAGACATTGTTTCTTATACAAGGCGCGATATTGCAGGAACATATAGGGCGGTGGTTTATTCAATTAGCAAAAAAGAAGGTAAGGAAGTTACCACAGGAGATTCTGCTAAACATCCTAAAGTTAGAAACGGCAAAATTCTACTCGCCGATGGGTTAGAAGAATTTCCACTGACAGTAGAAGATTTGTTTGTTTTAGATCTTGCGCCGCTATCCGCTCCAAGTGAGGTTACCGTTACCGATATTGCCCGGGAACTTGAAGCCACTTCTTCAGCCCAGATTGAGTCTGAGCTAACTCCAACTCCTTCTGACGTTCCTGGAGCTGAAACTCCCACTCCATAATCAAGTTTGTTTGGTCCTTTAGCATTTCTAACGACTCCTGAGACTTTAGGATAGCTACACCCCCTGCATATGAATTTGTTGCAAAAACTTTTTCCAAAAGCATATTTTGCTTTTTATAGATTTCTTTTGCCTCGTCCGGGAAAGTAGAATCGTCTAATCCATCTTTATTTGTTTTTTTGATTTGTGTAATCAGATCTGACTTTTCGAAGTCGAAATTGCCGCTATTAGGATCAAGCCGGGTAAGCTCGATATAACTGATTCTATTTTGAACTAAATTAGACCTATTTTTTTGAATTTGCGTTTTGGCGGAAATTAATTTTTCTTGAGCACCATTAAATCTAGAAAGTAATAAATAATAACAGAATAGAAAAACACCCAGTAAAATTGTCACTTTAAGAATCAAAAATACGATCCGATTTCTCACTTTGCCATTTTAACATTATAATAAGTTAATGCCCAAAAAATTACTTTTTGCGTTAAGTTTATTTAGCTTCCTGGTTTTAATCTTTTCTGGATTTGTTAAAAATGTAGGTGCAACAGTTTCTGCCTGTACAGCAACAGTATCTCCGACCAGCGTTACAACTTATTCTTCCAATAGTTTTACAATTTCTGTTCAGAATACAGATAGTGTTTCTTATAGCTGGATAAAAATAACCGTACCCTCCAGCCGGTTTACTATAACAGGAGGAAGCATTCCAGGTGCATGGAATTGGTCTTCAGGTGAGACGGAAGTTACTATGATTAACTCAACTCTTTCGGCAGGATCGACGCAAAGCGTAAATCTTACAGTAGAAGTTAGGGGTGGAGATGCCGCAGCTTCAGCTAATTGGACCATACAGGTTTCAGATGACTCAGGAGGTGCAAGCCCCTTTACTTGCACAGGAACTTTGGGAACCGAAATTACTTCGGGGGGTACGGATACGTACGCTCCTGTAATTTCAAGTCTGACAGTTTCCGAGGTTGCTCAGACTTCGGTAAAGATTACCTGGACAACTGATGAGAGTTCAAATTCGGTTGTACAGTACGGCACAACCACTGCATACGGCTCGACAAAAACAGACACGAGTCTTGTTACTTCACATTCCGTTACTGTTGATAGTTTAAGCTCAAATACTTCGTATCATTTTAAGGTACAAAGCACCGATTCTTCCTCAAATACAGCCGAATCAGACGACAATACTTTTGTGACCTCCCAAGCAGCTACTTCTACCACCGTGACAACAACTACTACGGTCACAAAGACTGTTGAAAAATTGGTTGACGATACGGAGAAGCCGGGGATTTCCTTTACGACTAAGTTTGATAAGCCATTTTCTGCGACCCCTGAAATTTCGGGAAAGGTTACGGATAATCAGGGGGTTGCGGACGTAGCATATTCAATTGACGGGGGAGCAAATTATCTTCCGGTTGATGAGCTGACTAATCCGCGAACAAAAACTGCAAATTTTCAATTTTCAATTTTCAATTTACTGGACGGCAATTACAAAATACGAGTACGGGCTACAGATTTGACAGGAAATTCCGCAATTTCTGAGGAAAAAATTCTGATCTTTGACCGTCTTCCTCCGCGTACAGGTGCGGTTGTCTATTCTCTCGGTTCACAGATTCTTGAACCAGACGAAAGTGGCGTATTTACCACAATAAGTGGATTGGACCAAAAAATTACCCTTTCGGCGGTCGGGGGGCCAACGGAGATAAGTCTTATAAGTCAAATGAGTCATATAGGACCCATAAAAGAAAAAACTTTGGCTTCTGAGAGCCAAGTTTTTTCATTAACAAAAAATCCCGATACGGGGTTATGGAGCGGGACAGTCAGTTTTTCAGATCCAGGAAATTATACTCTTTCCGCAAAGTCTGTAGATGGTGCGGGAAACGAGATTTTATTTGAACTAGGAAATGTGCAGGTTTTGAATAAAGGTAGAGTAGTTGTGCCCTCCGCCTCTAAAGAGGCTCCGGATCGGAGAGAAATTAATGTATATTACTTTGAATCGACAACAAATCAATTCGTACTTTGGGATGCTGCTGCTTACGGACAAGAAAACCCCATCAAAGTAGATCTTAATGCTAACTACAGTCTCATTTTACCGGCAGGAAAATATTTTTTCGAGATACGAGATGCGAGATACGGAATACGAAAGAATACAGAAATTTTTACTATTGACAGGACGACTCCGATAAATACGGACTTTAATCTAGCGGAGCAAAAGAGTATAAACCTAGGACCTTGGAGTTTTAGTTTGCCGGAGATATTTCAGGAACCGCTAAAAATAGATATAAGTCATATGGGACTTATACGACCTATAGAAAGTCAGGTCCATGGTAAAGAAATTCCTTATTTTAGTCTCGAAGCTAACGAATTTACTTTTGACAGTTTTTATTTCAGGGGTAAACCTACAGTTTTTACTTTCGTAAATACTTGGCACCCTTCGGCTTCGGAGCAGATCGAGATATTAGGTGCACTTTCCAGAGATACTAAATTTAATTATGTTGTTGTAATTCCCCAAGAATCGCTGTCTAAAATTGAGATTTACAAAAAACTTGGAGGTTATGAAGTATTGATGCTGGCCGATCCGGACAGTACATTTTTCGGTGAACTGGACTTATCAAATCTTCCGGCGCATGTTTTTACGGATAATAAGGGGGTGGTAAAGAAGATAAAAATAGGTACCTTAAATACTGAAGAAGTAATTGGTAATTTATTAATGTGATAGATTGTTAAAAAATTGTAAAATATTGTAAAGATGAGCCTGGTATTGACAAAATAATTGTAAATATTAAAGATCCTTGACGATTAGCATGGAAGAGTCATACTCAATGTATATATAAATAAATTCGAAATTTGAATATCTAAATTCTAAACAATATACAATTTTCCAAATTCTAATGTTTGAAACATTAAAATTTAAGACTTGTTTAGTATTTAGGATTTCGTGCTTAGAACTTTAATCTATGTGGAATCAGTTTTTTTTGCAGAATCTCCACTTCGCGGTTAATATTTTTGCCGCTATGGTTTTTTTGTGGATTTTTTGGCTTTACTTTGACGTCTGGCTGGCAAGGAGAAAAAGCAGGGAAGTAGTAAAAAGTTTTGGCTTTTTATTTTTGGCAATTTCCTGTGTTGTCCAAGCCGTTCATATAGAGTTGTCGATGATTGCAACTTCGGTAATAAGCGACCTTGCACACAGTCGGATTTTAATTGCGACAAGAATCGCCGGTTATCTACTCATCGGAATTAGCCTTTTTCTGGAACAAAGTATCGCGCATCCACACGAAGGTAAGGTAAAAGGTAAAAGGCAAGGGGTAAAAGCAAATCTACAAAATATAGCTTCAGGGGTTTTGATGATATCACTAGCAGGAGCGCAGGTTCCGGGTTATGTATTAGCCAGAATGTTTTTCCCAATTTCAGCAACCGCAGTTGCGCTTCTTTACCTTTACAAGTCGACACATGGGTTGGAGTTTCATTTGCGGCGTGTAGCGTATGGGTTTTTCGTGCTGTCTTTTTATGAACTGGTCAGCTTAAGACAACTTTTTACTACAAGTTCAAATATATCGCTTTATAAATTGGTACAGCCATTTGCATTTTTATGGATCTTGGAGGAAGTACTGCTTTTAATAGGGTGCTTATTATTGGGCAAATGGGTTTTTGGGTATTTACTTAAACGCTTGGAAACTCAACTATATATGTTTTTTTCTCTGAGCATCTTATTTATATTTTTAATCTCCACTGTTACCTTTACAGGACTACTTTTAAAAAACATGCAGTCTGAAGCCCTGAGAGAGCTTGAAACGAGCGTTAGGGTACTGGAATATGCATTAGATGCTAAATCCGCCGGATTGACCTCCGACGCTGAAGTTTTTGCTAAAGATACTAAAGTTCTCGACGCAATTTTAGCCGACCAAAAACCAACCTTAGCGAATTTTACTTCGGACTTCTTGGTCACAAAATCTCTAAATACACTAATTGTTACGAACTCAGATGCAGAAGTAATAGCACGAGGTGAGGAGCCCGAAAGAATTGGAGAATCTGTTTCCGGGAATTCAATGATTGCAAGAACATTAGTTGGAGAATCTGTTTCTTCGGCGACAACACAAGAAGGACTTTTGGCGCCTCAAATTGTTATTTCTTCTTCAGTCCCTGTTAAGAATGCCGATGAGCAAATCGTAGGGAGTGTAAAGGCGGGAATTTTAATTGATAATGCGTTCGTTGACGGAATTGAAAAGGCAACGGGTTTGACAAGTTCAATTTATGGCGGAAATCAAATTTCGGCAACAACACTTAAGTTGGAAGATAATATTAATCGTAGAATTGGTTTGGCGGAATCAAATAAGGTTGTGCTGGAGACAGTACTTGCAAAAGGAGAAAGTTATACCGGTTCAACTAATCTACTAAATTCACCTTACTTTGCTTCGTATTTACCCCTTAAGGATATTGATAACACCCCGGTCGGCATGCTTTATGTAGGAAGAGCTCAAATTAGCGTTCTCCAGATTGCAGGAAATTCAATCCAATATACATTTATTATCGCAGGGATTTTATGGCTTATCGCAATTATTCCATCTTATTTAATTGCGAGTTATATAAGTAAACAGCTAAGGTAGCTGAGAACTAATAGTGAAAAACGAAAAACTAGAACTGAAAGTTAAAAACTATTAAAACTTTAAGTTTTTGGTTATGGTTATTTAGATATTAGCTTTTAGTTACTAGTTAAAGAGAATATGAACAAAGATCAATTAAAAATATTAGCTTCAATACTTTTTTATCTTGTTATTACTTTTTCTTTGCATCCAATTGTTGGCAACCTGGTCGGTATGTTTATATTAGTCCCGATAGTAGTCAGTGCGTGGGTATATGGGAAAAAAGGTGGGTTAATAACCGGCATTGTGCTAGCCGTTCTCAATTACATGCTTCTGCGGACTTTGAATATTTTAGTCACAAGAGATCTGATTCAAATTATGATGGGAAGTGTTGCTGGGATTATTATTGGTTTTTCTTTTGGTTTTACGCGGGACAAACTTTCCGAATTAGAAAATTTAAGGAATCAGTTAATAGGATTAAAGCTTGGAGTTGAAAGGAGTAAGGATGTCATTTTTATTACAAATAAGAACGGTATTATTACTTATGCCAATACCGCTTTTACAAAAACCTACGGATATACTTCTGATGAATGGAAAGGTAAAACTCCGAGACTTATTAAATCCGGCAAACAAACTACCCAATTTTATGAGAACTTTTGGGGAAAAATAAAATCCGGGCAAACAATTGAACTAAGTATTATTAATAAAACGAAGGATGGAAGGTTTATATCTATGGAAGCGTCTGTTAATCCAATTATTAGCGAGAGCCAGGGAATTTTAGGTTTTTTGGCAATTCAAAGAGACGTTACGGAGAAGAAAAGGCTAGATGAATCGTTGTTAAGCAGGAGTGGAGAACTGGAAAGATTAAATAGTCTTATGGTTGATAGAGAGCTAAAGATGATAGAGTTAAAAGATAATCTTAAGAATAAGACTCATTAGACTTATACGACTTATATGTCATTAAATAAAA
>Ga0075617_114_pt1 | contig 10554 bp, 10 predicted proteins | sample RifGroA1_FD_68371 | JGI IMG/M metagenome (GOLD analysis project Ga0075617, IMG submission 68371) | Microgenomates (Woesebacteria) bacterium GW2011_GWA1_37_7 | reverse complement strand
ACAATGTTGATATGGATTCTACTTGCAATTGGAAACCATTATTTGGGAAAATGCATAAGAAGATAATGGATGTTGCTAATGAGCAATTATCCAGCTATAATAGATTTATTTATCTTATTCCAATACATTGCGAGGGGCAGGATGCTAGGGGAAGTATGGGAAGAACTAAAGGTATTTCTAAGTCAGTTATTGCTCTTTGGGGTATTGAAGATTATGTATTTATTCATGTGGACAGAAATTATTCTCCTCTCTCTAAATTTTAGCGTTTTGTTATCTTCTTTTTTGTTCAGCAACTAAAACCAATCTTCAAAAATGGCTTCAATACGGTATTTTCCGAGAGTTCCCGAATTCGCAAATCGCAGCCTCAAATTCGGAAATCCCTGTGGGCAGGGCTGGAGGGAATCCCATTCGCTCGTTTCACTCGCTCAGGGTAAACTTCTCATCCCTCCACTAATTACCAAAAATTCCAGGCACTTTGACCTTGAATTCTTTGCTAAGCAGGGCTGGAGGGAATCGAACCCCCAATAACGGTTTTGGAGACCGCTGGTATACCATTTACCTACAGCCCTAAGTATTTAACGAAAAATTAATTTGTTCTTTTAAGTTTAACTTCGCTTTTCCCCCGGCTTTTAGATATCTTTCTCTCTTTAGTGCGTCGAGTTTGCTTAAATACGCCTCATAGTATACCAGTTTTAATGGTTTCCGTGAAGCTGTGGATGCGACTTTTCCTATTAAGTGCTCTCCAATTCTAAGCTTTAGATTGCTAGTGTAGCCTGTATAAATTTTATTATCTCTTAAACTTCCTAAGACGTAAACATAAAACATTATTTAATATATCGCTTTGGAGCAAATCGCCCCGCAGCTGCGGGGTTGGAGACCACTGGTATACCATTTACCTACAGCCCTAGAAAGTAATTTTATAACAGATCTCAAGAAAACCCAGTCCCCATGGTGGGGGATGAATTGAGCTCTGATATGTCATCCTCTTTAAGAGGAAACACCGCTCTTCAGAGCGGGGAGGACGTCATAATAACCCGGTCTCAATCTCAATATATACTATAAATGATCTCTGATATAGACTGATCTATTTTAGTAACATATATCATTATATCATCCAAGATGAGTGCATTTAATAATTTCGATCATGGTAAAAAGGAGTAGTTAAGGATTAGAAAAGAGCATATAAAATGGGAAAGGCTTTAATAGAAATTAAAAAGGAGAAATTTTTTTCTTCATAGTGCTTCTTGATATATCGATACTTAGTATTGCATTAAATAGATCTTTAATACCCCGCGTGAATTGTATTTTTTTCAGAATGTTAATAAGATATTGTTTGTCTTCAGATTCAACCTCCAGTAACTGAAGTCTTATTCTTGCAACTGTCTGGCGTGTAGTCTTAGTTAGTTTTGAAATGTTTTCAAGATCCATTCCCTTATTAAGTAAATAAATTATCCCGATTCTTTTTCTCATCATATTAATCTCTGTTGGAGTGATGAGCACTTTCATTATTTTTGAAGCTTCTTTTGCTGAATATTTTTTTGTAAGGACTGCCGTTAAAAGTTTATTTAAGAATTTATCTACCTGAACCTCAAGTTTTTTTCTTGATACGTGTGTCATGTTACATATAATGATATATCATCTATAAGATGTGTAGTCAAGGAATTATTAGCTTAACTGCCTTTATTTTGCGAATTAGTGTCAAAATTTTGAAATATTTACGGGTATGAAGAATTTGTAAAAAGGATTCTGATAAATGTCGTTGGTTCGGCACATCAGAAATCGCATATGCACGATAAATTTTTTCTACTTGCATATTCTGAAATTGGTTACTAAAATAGTTTTCCAAACACCTTAGAAATATATAGGTGTTTTTTTAATTAAAAAAAGTGAAAACCATGATAACTTGTAGGATATAGATTTACATAGTAAATAAATTATGCATTAAAGGAGGTGAATAATATGGAGTTTAAAGGAAGACCCTTAATGGATCCGGGTCCAAGTAAAGAACCTGCTTATATAAGAATTAAAAAAGAAGTTGCTGAATGGTTTCGAATACCCGTGAGGAAAGAAAAAGGCGGGTCGCCGATGGTTCCCGGCAATATCCAAGGAGTAAAGCGTGGTGGAAGAAATAAAAGTCCAAACGCCTAATACAGGTTTTTGTTAATATAACTATTACTAAATTTCACCGTCTGTTGATGCGGTTATTATATTTATTAATTTAATCCCGTACGAGATAATGTAGGCTGCACCTGTATTGACTTTGTAAAAGACCTACTTGTTTTAATTTGATTGGTTCTTTATGGGGTTTTATTTGTTTGCACCTCTTTTCCCGGCACAAATTTCAGTTGCTCCCAAATACTACGTGTTTGCGTCACAAATTCAATTGTGTGGGACTACGCTTAGACCGCTTAAAAGTAGAGGATTATCCTATTTCAATTTGCTTGTTTCTTTGTGTAATCTTTGCTGTTTACATTTCTTGCACCATTTTTTAACCTGCAGTTTGCCTTTGCCTTTTGTGTCCATATTAACCTTATTCCGTTCGGTCACATAATTTTGTGATTTACAGACGGAACAAATCATTGCGACTAATTCTCTTGCACCCTTTTTTGCCATTCTTCGATCCCTCCCTCCACTCATTACTCAGAACAAGTGGTTCGACTTGTTATACTAACTCACCACAAGTACAAAGCGTATTTTAACATTGAAAAGTGATATTTCACAACTATAAATATTTTTGTTTATACTGGATTGTAATACTTTGATTAAATGAATGATCGGAAACATTCAGAAAATTATATGAATAATTCAGAACTTATAGAGAAATCACAAGCTGTGCTTTTGGGAAATAAGTATGAAGTAGTATTGAACGGTCAATCATATAGGAGAACCGTTCCATCAAAAGAATTTTATGTACATCAGTGGAATTGGGATTCGGCAACACATGCAATGGGACTAGTATATTTTGATGAACAAAGAGCATTTGATGAGTTATATTCTCTAGTATCCGGTCAGTGGAAAAACGGGTTAATTGCCCAAATTACGTTTAACCCCAACGAATCTAAATATTTTCCAGGACCAGAGTTTTGGGGAACTGAACAATTTGCCATAGGTGAAATACAAACAAGCGGAATAACTCAGCCCCCGCTTTTGGGTATTAGTTTTGCTCACGTATACAAAAATACTAAAGATGAAAAACTTAGGTCAAGACTTATTGAAGAAGTATTACCTGCAGTTCTTAAATATCATGATTATTTAAAGAAATATCGGGATCCGGAAAATTCAGGACTACTTACCGTTGTGCACCCTTGGGAAAGCGGGCTTGATAATTCACCCCGATGGGATTTACCTTTAGCAAATATAAGTTTAATAGAAATTACGGATGAGGTTAAAATAATGGTGAATGAAAATAGATCCGACGATAAAATAGGTGATCCAAAAGATAGACCGGGAATGGATGATTATTACAAATATATGTACCTAGTAAATCTTTATAAAAGCTGGAATTGGGATTATGAAAAAATAATTAAGAAAAGCCCGTTTGCTGTAAAAGATGTTCTTTTTAATGCTTTATGGGCACGGGCGAATGAGGCACTATCTGATGTTTTGGTCAAAATCTCTCATCCTCAAGCTCAAAGATTGAAAGATTGGGCTGGGCAAACAAAAGATGCGTTGAATAATTGTTGGGATGAAAAACTTGAAATATATAGAGATAAAAATGTCTCTAAAGGAAGAAACGAATTCATTGAAGAAAACACAATTGCTACTTTTACCCCGCTTTGGGCTGGGGTTCCCGATGCAGAGAAATTGGAGTTAATTTTAAATAATCTCGAAGACCCCGAAAAGTATTGGACGCAAGCGCCTGTTGCAACCACACCCGTCAATAGTAACAAATTTAGCCTGACAAAATATTGGAGAGGGCCAACATGGCCGATTACTAATTTATTTGTGATAGAAGGATTAAGCCGATACGAAAGTGATCCCAGAGCAAAAAGATTACGCGATTCTTTAATTGAAAGTACTATAAAAATGATAAAAGAAAACGGATTTTATGAATATTACGATCCGACAAGCGGAACTGCTCGACCTGATAAAAAGGAAACGGCGCTTGGGTTCGGAGCTTTTAGTTGGACTGCAGCGGTAACTTTGTATCTTCTTAATAAATACAGATTAAATCAGGCTTGACCTTTTCACAGAATTAATTCTAGTATAGAATACCACTCCTATTCATGAATATAGTAATTATCTCTTACAGAATATCGGGTAATGACGGAGTTTCTATTGAGTGCGTTCATTGGAGAAATATTCTTGAAAGGATGGGACACAAAGTTACTTTTGTTGCGGGAGAGCTGGATCAAGAAGGAATTCTTCTACCTGAACTGCATTTTAAATTACCTCAAGTAGCCGGTATACATCGTAGAGTTGTTTATTCTAATGAATCATACCAAAAAGTTGAAAGAGTGATATTTGATATTGCCGGTATGCTGGAAGGACGCCTGAGACAACTTTTTAGAAATGGAGTGAGACCTGATTTACTCATTGTCCCAAACGTTTTTTCGATTCCAATGCACTTTCCACTTGCGGTTGCCTTGGCGCGGACTGTAAAAGAGTTTTCGATTAAAACCCTTGCAAGACACCACGATTTTTGGTGGGAAAGGGAAAGGTATAACAAATCCGAGATGTTTCAATTTTTTGACCATTGGTTTCCTCCAAAAGAAGAAAATATTTGGCATACTGTGATTAATTCCCTCGCACAAAAAGAACTTGAAAAGAGGACAGGAATAATCGCGCCGATTATTCCAGACACTTTTGATTTCGAGAATAATGAGCTAAATAGAATGGATGAGTATTCTAAGCATTTTAGACAAGATTTCGGAATAGAAGAAAGCGATTTCGTATTTTTACAGGCAACAAGAATTGTCCCAAGAAAAAGAATCGAGCTGTCGATCGAACTGCTGTCGAAATTGAATCAATCAAATTCAATCCTAGTCATAAATGGAACAGAAGGTGATGAAGAAAAGGGTTATTTGAAAAAGCTAAAGAAAATGTCCGAAGTATTGGGAGTCAGAGCAAAATTTATTGGAGGGAGAGTTGATTCAAGAAGGAAAATAATCGCGGGTAAAAGGGTCTATACCCTTTGGGACTGTTATCTAAACAGCGATTTTGTAACATATCCGACGGAAGTCGAAGGTTTTGGTAATCAATTTGTTGAATCGATGTACTTTAAGCTTCCATTAATAATTACTCCTTATGAAGTATATCGAGCTGATATTGCACCATTGGGTTTTGATGTAATAGAAATGCAAAACGAAGTCACGGATGATGTTTTGGAAAGAGTCAGGGAATTATCTACTGATTCGGAAAGAAAGATTAATATGGTTAATCACAATTTTGAAGTTGCCAGAAAGAACTTGTCGTATAATGTTGTAGAAACGAAAATTATAAATATATTTAAAAATATGGGTATTAGTTGAATGTAAATACAAAATAAATTTAAATAGTCCAAACCCTCAATCTGTCGAAACTCTAACTCATTTCTATTAATAAAATATTAATGTCGTGAATAAATAACTTATGTAGTAAAATACCATCACTTGTGAAATAGCTTATGGGCATAGAAGCAAACTTTATTGATATAAGTGCAAGGGTGATTACGGCAGTAACACAGCTTACCAGTTTCGGGGGGATTGTATCTCAAGTTGATTTAAACCAAGCCTTTCTCAAAAATAGAACTCCTATTACTTCTGATTCCGATTTAGATTTAACTGAAATAAGTCAACAAACTTTTGGTTGCGATGAGGCAAATAATCGATGTGTTGTTCCCGATAGAAATGGGAATGCCGTAACAATTTTTTTTCAGGAACCTCCCGGACAGATAATATTTACGACACCGATAGGAGGATTTAACTTAAGGAATTTTTGTAGCGAATTAGAAGGGCAGATTGAGCATCCGAACGAAAGAGTTTGCGGACTAACTGCAATTCCTGAAAGGTTTCAGGCTGGATCCGTGGTGCTTCCGACTTCAGCGACCTTTAGTGAGACACCAGACGGATTCGTACTTTTCGAAAATGCATACTCAAACCCTGACGGAGTTTTGGGTCAATCCGATTTGGCGTTATTCAAAACCGAGATTGCCGGCGCTTTAGCTAAAGTGGTTTCTGGGAAGTCGGAAAATCTGCTCCAGCCGTCTCCAGCAGACGAATTTCAACCTTTACCGGGACTAGGACCTTTAATAATAATTGAACCGAAAATTGTTCCTTCTCAGTCTGAAGTTCAAAACGGGGAAAGCGGAAATGGCGATGTACAATTTTGTCAAATATGGGGATTTCCTACAAACAAGGATGAGAAGATTAAGGTTGGGGAAAATACTTTTGCCGAGGATCAGACACTGAGTGCATTTTCGAATGCAGCTGGCGAAGGTGCAGAAGTTACTACCGAACATATTAATTTGAATAATGAAACAGGCGGACAGACCGAAGAAATAGTTGTTAAAAGTCCAGATATTCAAGATAAAAATGAATTTAGACAAAAACTGGCTGAAAATTTCGCTACCGACGTCCAAGCTTTGCTCAAAGCGGCAAGTGACATTGAAGATTGTAAAGTTACCGAGCCTGACCAATCGGAAGATGTGTTTCCGGGGGAATTACCTGAAATGCCTTCAGTTCAAATAACGCCACCCCCAGTAAGTATTGAGTTTTCAGGCAAAAAACCTGGTGATATTTCACCGCGAATGGTGGGTTATCTTGCCGCAGGAGCGTTAATATTACTTGGCGGTTTAGGATTAAGAAGTCTAAGAAAAAGACGAAGAGGAGAGTAATTATTCTGAGCCGAGGATGGGAATTGCCCTTCTAATTTTAGCTTTCGGCTACTTCATAAACTGTTCGTTCACGCCTCAAGCTGCAATTTAATAAGGGTCAACCTTTGGTTGAAACCTTTGAGCCAGGTGAGAGAGTCGAACTCTCGTTTGTAACTTACCAAGTTACTGTTCTGCCGTTGAACTAACCGGGCCTATTTAAACATCAAACCCCTCGCATTATATCAGATTGGGTAGTATACTTTAAAAGTATTTAAATACTTGCATCCCGCTTTGATTTAGTGTTTAAATAGTAATATGCAGGCAAGGAAAATAATTGTAGCTTTGGTAATAATATTGGTTGCAATCGGAGGATTTGTCGCCGGCTTGGTACTCTTAAGACAAAAACAGGATGTTCAGGAGCAGGCTGCAGTTCCGGGTGGACGGGCAGAGGCAAAAATTCAACCGGAATCGGGAAATTTTAATGTTGGAGATACGATTAATACCAGCATATATTTTAATACTTCCAATATAGCCATATCCGGTATTGCAATTCGTTTATCCTATCCATATTCGGGTGATACTTCTGAGGTAAGGGTTGAATCAATAGAAGTTGATCAGGGTTTGCTATCCGGAGGGGACTGGACTTGCCCTGTTCAGACCAGCGAGCAGCAGGGATTGAATGTTGTTGTGGATATTGCCTGCGCTAATACCTCAGCTTCCGGTTTTACATCCAACACAGATATTCTTCTTGCAAATGTAGCTTTAAAAGTTGAAAGAGCTCCCTCTGTTAGTCCGCTGGTAGTTCGATTTGATCCTGCAAAAAGTGTAATTAAAAGAAAATCCAATAATGAAGATATACTATTGATTCCTTCGAGTACCGGGTCCTATACTATTGGTGGTGCGGGTTCTGCTACAAAAACTCCGACACCGACAAGAAGACCCGGAACAAGTCCGACATTAACTCCGACCCGCACGGCTACTGTGACTGTAACTCCGACTAGCGTTGCTACGGTGTCAGCTACGAAAACTCCGACTCCCACATCGGCAACTTTACCGGAAGCCGGAGTGTCCTATCCGACTTTGGTCGGCGCCGGATTTGGGATATTGGTAATCGTCGGTGCAATACTTCTTGCGATTTAATTACCTTATGGATTGCAGGTGTTAGAATTAGATTGTGCCGTTGAGGTTATTTAAATACTTCTGTATATTTTTGTGTATTTCTTTATTGATAGCTATAACAGCGATATCGGTAAGCGATCTGCAAATTTGGAGAGCAAATGATAAGAATAGACAAATTTTAAGTCAATATTCAATTCGAAATTTAATCACTCCAACACCTACCCCAAGTAATTCTATAACCGTGATTTTGACAGGCGATGTAATGCTTGGAAGAAGTGTTATGAAAAAAACTCACGAGTTGGGTGATTATCACTACCCGTTTTTAAAAGTTGCAGACCAACTTAATCAGGCTGATCTTGTTTTTATCAACCTGGAAAATCCGATAGTTAAAGATTGTCCTTCGACAAGCTCAGGATTTAAATTTTGTACAGACTACGAAATTGCGAAAGGACTGGTTTATGCTGGAGTGGATATTGTAAATCTTGCGAATAATCATAGCGAGAATTACGGTAAATCGGGCCTAGAAGAAACTATCAATTATTTGGACAAATTGAATGTTTTGACAACCGGGATGGGTAAGCTAGCTATCAAAGAGATGAAAGGAACAAAGTTCGGCTTTTTGGGATTTGATTATGTTTTTAAATCTCTAAACCCTGGTGATTTGGCTTTAGTAAAAAGCTCTGAACCTTCAGTTGATATTTTGGTTGTTAGTGTGCATTGGGGTGATGAGTATAAACCTGAAGCAAATAGTTTTCAAAGAAATTTGGCAAGAGATTTCGTAGAAAATGGGGCGGATGTTGTTGTTGGTCATCACCCTCATTGGGTCCAGGATATTGAATGTTTTGAAAGGACCTGGGGTGGCAATACAGATACACACCCAGTGTGGACTAGCTTCGCACCCCAGGATAATAACTGTCCATTAGGTTCGAAACCCGTCTACTATTCATTGGGGAATTTTGTTTTTGACCAGATGTGGAGCGAAGAAACAAGAAGGGGTATTGTGGTTAGGCTAACGTTTAGGGGCAAAACAATTGCTAAACAAGAACTACTCCCAATTTACATATCAACTTTGGGCCAACCTGAGTTTGTTAAATAATCATGCGAGGTAGACATAATTTAAAATTCCTTATATTATTAATTTAACAAATTAAAGAACTACCCGGATGAATATCGCGAACTTAAAAAAGATAATAGTAACATTTACATTGGTAATACTTTTCGGGGCATTAACAACGGGTTACGTGTTGGCTGAACCTACAACGGGAACTTTACCGCATAAAACCGATTTTCTAACTTTTCCTGCCTGCAAAACCAAAGGTTGTGGCACAACTTGGTATGCCGCTAAAGCAACTGCTGCCGAAAGAACAACATATAGATCTGACATCATAAGAAGAAACTATACGCACGCTTACCTTTCCGTTACAAGTAGCACTGCAGGACATCTTTATTATCCGTCTCAGGATCCCAACGGACCGGCAAAATTTAAGGCATTGCTACAAGAGCTTGCAAATGACGGAATTAAACCTGTCGTTTGGTTGACTTCCGATTCCGGTACTTGGAGGAACCAGTCAATTGATATTATTAAGAATGATTTGTCAAACTTCATACCTGTAATAGACAGCTTGGTAAATAGTTACGTTGTGGGATTAGAAGCCGATGAATATTGGACTTTGGATAAGACTAATCAAATTGGGGCACATTTAGACAGTCTTACATCTAAACCTCTTGCTGACCATCAGCTTCCGGGAAAATGGGATTACTGTACTGGCTGGTGTGATTACATGATTCTCCAATATGGATTTGGCAAAACTGCAGACGGAATAAAAACTATGACTGGAAATGCCATAAACAGTCTTTCACCCAAACCGGTCGTTGCGGGGGAATATAATACTGATGAAAATAACGAAGCATTATCGATAACGCTTGGTAATGCCGCCCTAACAAGGTGTGCGGCGGGTTTTGGCAATGGTGCAACGCCGGGGAATGTTATTTGGCCTTCGTGTTCAGGAACAAACACTCCGACTCCAACATTAATAGTTACTCCTACACCGACAGTTACTATTAATCAACCGCCGGTTGCTCACAATGTTACTGTAACAACCTCTCTAAATACTCCAATTTACATTCAGCTTACTTTTGACGATCCTGATGGTCCTGGTCCGTATACTTATTCAATTACCCAGCAACCAACAAATGGTAACTTGACAGGATCTGACAATGATAGAACTTATATGCCGAATTCCGGCTTTACAGGTACAGACACGTTTAAGTGGAAAGTTAGGGACGGGCTGGCGGATTCTAACGTAGCGACAGTCACAATAAACGTAACTGCGTCAAAACCGGGAGATGCGAATGGGGACGGAAAGGTAAATATTGCCGATTATGCAATTTGGCTAACTAATTATAATAAAAATCTTTCTGGTCCGACATTCGGTGACTTCAATTCAAACGGAAAAATCGACGGTATCGACTTCATTATCTGGTTAAAGAATTACACTGGTTAAGATTTTGCTTGCCCTGAGGAGCGCAGCGAAGTAGGGTTATATGGCTAACTAATTACACCGGATAATATTAATTGAACTCTTTTTAAATATTAGTTAACATGAATAAGTGTTAACTAAGTTTTTTAAAATTGCCGCCTT
>Ga0075617_120_pt1 | contig 10853 bp, 12 predicted proteins | sample RifGroA1_FD_68371 | JGI IMG/M metagenome (GOLD analysis project Ga0075617, IMG submission 68371) | Microgenomates (Woesebacteria) bacterium GW2011_GWA1_37_7 | reverse complement strand
GATACTTCTGTCAAAACAACCTATATTCCGATGGGTTCGTCGACTATAGTAACATCAACTGACTGGGTGGACGTGCCCGACTCAGGAGTTTATATAGATTTGGAAAGGGATTATGGCAAAAGCGCCAAAGTTTCCTGGGAAGCGTCTCTTAAAGTTGCTCACGGCAACGGTAAAGCATTTGCGAGGCTATACGACGATACAAACAAAATTGCGGTTGATTATAGTGAGATAACAACTGAGAATAATGTAAATTTCAAACAGCTATCCTCAGGCAATCTTCCTTTTTGGCGGGGAAGAAATCTTTACAAAGTTCAATTAAAATCTTTGAACTCGTTCGAAATTACCTACGGGGGAGGCAAAATAAAAGTAAGTTATTAATTTGGGTTAGAAAATGTTACCGCTTTATTGCTACGGGGCATCTACTGTTGTAAATTAATAGGTAGGGGTTATTATGAAAAAGCGTGGTCTATTAATTGCTTTGATATTTATTATCTTTTCGGTCTTTGTTACTCATGCAAAAGCTCAGGAAGATACTAAAGCGTATGAGGAAGCCTACAAAAATTATTCATTGAAGCTTGAAGATTACGAAAAAGCCAGAAACGAATATATTCTGGCACGATCCCAATATTTACGCTTCCAGACCCAGAAATCTCAGTCCGACGCAAGAAGTGCAGCAATAAAATTTCTACAGATACGGGATGAGGTAGTAATTTTACACCTGACAGTTCTGAAAGAAAGATTGGCTATAGCTAAAGGGGTAAGCGAGCCCAGAAGAGAGACGCTGCTTTTGAAAATTTCAGAGGAAATAGATTGGTATGAGGACCATAAAATGATTTTATCAAGTGCGGGAACACTGGATGAAGTGGTTAGAGATTCTAATAAAGCAAAAGACAGGTTTAAAACCACCAGCAATCTGGTTTACGAAATTCTAGCCAATGTTCCTTATGGCAGGGTAGTGGAATTTCACGATAGGGTAAAAGATATAACTTCAAAAATCCAAGCTAAACTGGAGACAATCAAAACCGATACACGAGAAGGTTATTCTTTTTCGGGTCAAAAATTTCAGGTTTTCGACAGATGGCTTCTTGAAAGCCAGAATTTGGTAGTAAGAGGCTAAAGGATGCAACCTCGTTTTTAAAAGAATTAATAAGAGAAATAAAAATTGCTGAAAATTAGCTAAGCAACAATGAATAACATACAAGACTCAACATCATCACAAGGATTAAATTTAACAGGAGCATTTTCCAAATTGTCGAAGCTGTTTTCCAATAAAATCAAGAGGAACGCGGTAGCCCATGTCACCAGCAATGCTATTGGTGCTGAAAAATCTGATTTATCCCAGGAGGGAGCTGAAATAAAATTTGACAGTAAAGGCAAACCTGTGATTGAACCCAGTGAAGATAGTGTCAAAAAAGATATTGAAAAACTTAAGAAAGTAATATCAAAAGTAGGCGTAGGCGTATCGAAGAAAGTAACACCAAAAATCGAACAAGGTTCCGAGATAAAGTATGCAGCTTCTAACGCCTTCAAGAGAGCAAATGGCGCAGATTTCATCATAAAAATTTTGAAAGGATTTATTACCGGCGTGGTCCTTTTAATCCTAATTTATTTAGGAGTAATGCTTTTCAGAAATGTAGGAGATGGTACCTCCAACAAAAGAAATATAAGCCAAGTTACTGGTCCCACGCCCACCAATATTGAATTTCAACCATACAAGCCATCAGTTTATGCCGAAGACGCCGAAATTTTAGCCTTTGAGGAGAGTTTAAATATCTTGGAAAAAGAGATTGCCTCGACTAATATCCGAGAAACTTCTTTAAATCCACCGAAGCTGGACTTTAGCATTAACTTCCAAGGAAAGTAAAAATCTCGAGATCAGCAAGACCTACTGGCGCAAGATCAGTGAAGTTTATACAATAAAGTATGAAGCCTAAACTTTACAGTGTTATTATGCTTATAGTACTTACTTTAGGTCTTCCTTTATCTGTATTTCTTCTGGGACGGGAAACATCATTCTTTAATAAGGCATATTTCGGTCTCTTCGGATCAAAAGCAAACCTGACAGTAAATCTGTCTTCACAGGTTGCTGTAAATTCGTACCCTTGGTCAAATTTTTCCCAAGGAGGAGAGGAAAAGGATGGTATGTTGACAGAGGTAATAACTGAAATGAGGCTCTTGGAGCCAACCTACATAAGAGTTGACCATATTTACGATTTTTATAATACCGTAAGAATGAAGCCGGACGGAGGCTTAGAATTTAACTGGATAGGTTTGGATCGGGAAATTTCGGCAATAACCCAATCCGGTGCAATACCATTTATATCGCTTTCATACATGCCGTCTGTTATTTCCTCAGGGAGCGAGGTTGACATTCCAAAGGATTGGAGTTTGTGGAAAGAAGTAGTCGAACAAACCATAAACCACATAAGCGGCAAGAACGGGTTAGCAATCGAGGGTGTATATTATGAGGTTTGGAATGAGCCCGATCTTTTTGGTAAGTTTGAACTGTTCGGTGAGAAGAATTACCTTATGCTTTACAAATATGCCGTTGAAGGGGCCGATGAGACTCAGGACGTTTACCCTTTTAAAATTGGCGGACCAGCCGTTGCATCCGTAAATAAAGAGTGGCTAACCGGGTTTATTGATTTCATAACAAGATATGGTGTGCGGTTGGATTTCTATTCATGGCATAAATATGACAAAGACGTTAATGCGTTTGAGGATAGCATGGTTAAAATAAAAGAATGGTTGCAAAACTATCCGGATTATAATGATATCGAGTTAATCATTTCCGAATACGGCTACGATAGTGAAGTTAATAAAGATAACGATGAGGTGATCTCAGCCATTCATAATATTGCCGGTAATGCTTTACTTTTCCAAAAGCTTGATAAGGTTTTCCATTTTGAGGTAAAAGACGGCCCCGGCGATAAAAAATATTGGGGGAGATGGGGTATACTTACGCACGAAAAATTTGGATCTCCAGTAAAGAAACCGAGGTACGAATCAATTTTATTTTTAAATAAACTAAAGGGTAATGTATTTCCGGTTTTCGGTCAGGGTACATGGGTAAAATCAATTGCAACGACCCGGGCCGGAGTTATAAGACTTTTAATTGCAAATTATGACCCAAACGGTAAACATTTTGAGAATGTGCCGGTGCATTTTGTCAAAATCCCTTATAAAGATTTTATAATAAGAAGGATTGGTTTCAGGGGCAAAATAGTTGAAAGCGAAGTCAGTATAACCTCGGACAATTGGGACACATCACAATTTATGGAACCGAATACTGCCGTAATTCTTGAAATTGAACCAAAATAGGACTATTTAATTAGAGAAGTTTTTTTAGCGAAAATTTTTCGATTACGATACCGATACGGTCAATTAAGGGAAAGTGTTTTCTTACTTCATTTTGAAATTTTTCTGAGAGGTTAGTTGAATATCGGTTGTATATGCCGCGTTCGGTATTAGCACAAAGTCGATTTTCGTATTCCCTTAGTATTTTTTGGATTTTTCCTCCTTCTTCGTTAAATAGCGCCTGAAACTTTTGTTGGTCGAGCGAATAATCCATATGTACTTTTCTAAAGGTATCAAATGAATCCTTATTTTCCCGCAGCATTTTTTCAAAATAGTCCTTATATTTCGTCATCTTAATAACTTGTTTGTTTTAAAAATATTCCCGATATTTTGTATCTATTGATTTTAAAGTTATGAATATTCAAATTCAATGAGGAAGTGTTGGGGGAATTACTTGATATAATAGGTTTTTATATGCGGAGTTTAACAATTTTGCTTGGGTCGGTGGCGATATTTCTATCGGGATTTTTTATTTCGTGGTTATATGATCGTAACTCAAACGGTAATGTATTAGGAATCATAGTAAGGGTAACGCCAACTTCGGGAATAAATCCCACAATTACGCTCACAGCAACTCCCACTTTAATTCCTACATCATCACCAACTCCAACAATAAAATTGTCACCAACTGCGGAACCCACTTTAACGCCCACTCCAATTTCTATTCCGCAGCCGCAATTTTCTTCCCAGGAAATACATGCTTTTATTGAAAGGTTTGCCGGACAATATGGAGTTGATCCGAACGTATTGAGGCATATTGCTGTTTGCGAGTCAGGTTTTAATGCCGGAAGCGTGAACGGGGACTATGCTGGTTTATTTCAGTTTTCTACTATTACCTGGAAAAATAATAGAATACCGATGGGAGAGGATAATGATCCTCACCTTCGTTTTAACGCGGAAGAAGCTACACAAACTGCTGCTTATATGTTATCGATCGGCAAACGCTATAATTGGCCCAACTGCATGCCTTAAAAAAATATTATACTGCGATCCGGCCGGGACTATTACAGTATCATCCTCATATACTTTCGTTTCGACTCCGTCTATGACAATTTTTCCTAGTCCTTAACATTAAATTGATTTCATTAGATATAATTTAGTAATTATGAAAATTAAAGTTATTGGTGCGCTATTATTTATATTAATATTGATCGGAACAGGTTTATTCTTTTGGTCTAAAAATAAAAGACCCCCTATTGAAACCAAGTTTGCACAGAATATAGAACAAAGTACAGATGATAGAGCACGCAAACAGGAACCGGAAGAAAAACACGTAATACTAAAAGACCCGGGTAATTATATACTTCTGGATAATCCGAAACACGTATATCAGACATTCAATAACTGCGGTCCTGCAACTTTATCAATGATAATGTCTTATTACGGTAAAGATATCTCACAAAAAGAGTTAGGCGATTTAATGCGACCTTACCAAGTTGTAAGCGGAGATAATGACATAAGACTATTTTTACCTACGAATTTGTAGATTGGGCGAAAAAATACGGGTTTGAAGCAATAGGACGGGTTAATGGTGATATTGACCTTATAAAAAAGTTTACCGTGAATGGAATTCCTGTTGTTGTAAAAACATGGCTGCATGTTAATGAGGATATTGGGCACTTTAGAGTTGTTAGAGGTTTTGATGAAACCCGAAAAGTAATCATACAGGACGATTCGTATGAAGGTCCAAACAAGAAAATTTCTTATTACGACTTTTTATCAATGTGGCAGCCTTTTAATTATGCTTATGTGATTGTTTATAAAAATGAGCAGAAGGACTTAGTCGAAGCAATTTTAGGATCGGAGGTTGAAGAAAGTGTTGCCTGGGTAAATTCATTGGAACGCGCCAAAATAGAATCTGAATTGGATGATGCAAACGTTTATCCGCGGTTTAATATGTCAGCCGCTTATTATCACTTGAGCGATTATAAGAATTCAGTGTTAATGTATGAAGATGTTGAGGAAAACCTCCCGAAGAGAATGCTCTGGTATCAAATTGAACCAATTTTGGCATACCAACAATTAGGTAATTACGATCGAGTTTTTCAAATTTCCGAACATATTTTTGAAAATGGTAATCGAGCTTTTTCGGAGTTATATCAAATCAGAGGAGAAATATATTTGGAAAAGGGAAGTTATGATTTGGCAAAGTCAGAATTCGATAAAGCGTTACAATATAATATTAACTTTTTAGATGCAAAAGAGTCGCTTTCAAATCTTTAAGACTGGATTCAGAATTCCCCGAGTCTCCGCACTCGGGGATGAATGAACCGAGGCTAGGAGCCTTCCGCCGAAGGCGGTATCTTGAAAAGATGCCCCAAGCTTCCATGCTTGGGGAGGCTTCACGTTGGTTTGATATATAAATAATGGAGCGTAAAAATTCTAAATACAGCGAGGGCTTAGTGTTTTTAGTAGTCTTGGTCAGCATAGCTTTTATAGTTTCGTTTAGCGTGGCATTTTACTTAGCCAAAAGTAATGCTAGGTTTGGGGATGATTCATTTAGTGAGATTGCGTCTAAATCCTTGAATGAAATTAGTTCGTCTTCGACTACTGTAACTCCGGATCAAAGTTCAACCGGTTCGACGAGCTTCCCATTTCAAGAAATGACAATTCCGCATTTACGAAATAGGCAATATAAAAGCAATATTTCAAGAATGGAATCGGTTTCTGAGAATGCGAATTACACTTCATATATTGCAAGCTATGACTCCGACGGTTTAGTTATTAACGGTCTGTTGACAAAACCTAAAGCTAGTATGCCTGATGGGGGATTTCCGGCAATTATCTTCATTCACGGTTATATTTCCCCTGACGAATATAAAACTCTCGTAAATTATGTTTCTTATGTTGACTACCTTGCCAGAAACGGCTTCGTCGTATTTAAGATTGACCTTCGAGGTCATGGCGATTCGGCAGGTGAGCCTGGGGGTGGATACTACTCAGGAGATTATGTAATTGACACGTTAAATGCTTATAGCGCATTAGAGTCATTAGATTATGTGAATTCAAAAGCAATAGGACTTTGGGGTCACAGCATGGCGGGTAATGTAATTCTCAGGAGTTTTTCGGTAAAGAAAAACGTTCCCGCCGCAGTTATTTGGGCAGGTGCCGGGTATACATATTCTGATTTGCAAGAGTATATGATAGAAGATGCCAGTTACAGGCCCCCGCCGGCAAATTCTGAGCGTGCCAGAAAGCGCCAGGAACTACGAGATGCATACGGAAACTTTGATCCAAATCATTGGTTCTGGAAACAGGTTCCTGCTACGAACTATCTCGGGGATGTAACAGGTGCTTTGCAGTTAAACCATGCGCTTGATGATAAAGTTGTTAGTATCGAGTACAGCAGAAATCTTAATGAAATATTAAATCAAACTTCAATATTGCACGAGCTTAATGAATACTCCTCAGGTGGTCATAATTTGACAGGATCAACATTTTCCCAAGCTATGCAAAAAACAGTAGAATTTTTTAAAGGTAATCTGAAATAATTATTATGTGTCCAAAAGTCGTTTGATTTCCCCTAAATAGTAATTGTCCCATCCGCTATCTATGGAATCGAAATTTACTGCAGACACATTTTCGTGTTTCAAATAAAGTGTAGTGCAAGCGTCTTTATGGGTTAATGTAAAAGTTACTTTTGTTTCCTGATTGGGATCATCACTTGAATACCATTCCTGGACTAACTTTTTTTGCGGGATTACCTCCAAATTTGTTCCGTGTATTTCCCCATCCCAAAGTGAAAATTTACTCCCAACCTTTCCGCTCATTTTAGCTTTTCCTGCACCCCATTTCTCAATGATATTTGGATTTATCAATGCGTCCCAGACTTTTTCTTTTGGCGCATAAATATGATATTCTTTGTTTATAATACGATACTGACTTTGCTTAGTCTTTTTCATTCTAATTTATGTCTCTTGAAAATCAGTTTACCATAAGATAACAAATATAAAATTATTATGCGCAAAGGATTTACTTTAATATTAATTTTGGTTTTAATTTTCATCTTATTTATTGCATTAATAGTGTTTAGAGGGTTGGGTAGAACCGACAATACTGAGACGAAAGAGAGTGAAATTGGGAATTCCGTTGTTCCACAACAATCTGAACCCCCTAAAGAGACAGTCGAGTTTCCTTTAATTAGTATTTTTAGCCAAGGTTTGGATACACCTTGGGCAATAGCGTTTTTAGCCGATGGAAACTTGCTGGTGACTGAAAGGAAAGGGACAGTGAGATTGGTAAGTAAGGATGGCGTGCTTCAAGATAGTCCTGTAGCAGAGATTTCTTCAGCAAAAGAGATAGGGGAAGGAGGGTTGCAGGGAATTACCCTTCATCCGGACTTCGCAAGTAATGGCTTTCTCTATCTGTACTACACTTATGCGTGTAGTGAAGGGAATACATTAAATCGCGTTGGAAGAATGACTTATAAAGATCGGAGTTTAAGCAATGAACAGATCATAGTTGACGAAATTCCCGGTGCTTCTAATCACGATGGGGGGAGGATCAAATTTGGACCTGATAAATTACTTTATATCACAACAGGAGATGCCCAGAATCCTTCCAGCGCACAAGATAAAGGTTCATTGTCAGGAAAAATTTTGCGCGTAACGGATGATGGCAGTCCGGCTCAGGGTAATCCCTTCGGCAATGGAGTCTATTCATATGGCCATAGAAATCCCCAAGGAATAACTTGGGATGATAACGGAGGTCTTTGGGAAACCGAACATGGGCCATCCGGGCTCGAAACCGGAAATGACGAGTTTAATCGTATCGAGATAGGGAAAAATTACGGTTGGCCTGAGATTCGGGGAACTCAAACAAAACCCGACATGATAACCCCGCTAATTGAATCAGGAAGATCCGATACTTGGGCACCAGCTGGATTAGCCTTTGCGAACGGCAAGTTTTACTTCGCAGGACTTCGAGGGCAATCGCTTTACCAGGTAACGGTTTCGAACGGAACATATAATTTGAAAACTTATTTTAAAGGCGAATATGGCAGGTTACGCGAGGTGATTCTCGGACCTGACGGCATGCTTTACGTGACGACAAGTAACCGTGACGGGCGGGGTAATGTAAAGCCCGGCGACGATAAAATTCTTAGAATCAATCCCGAAAAATTATAACAGTTATTATAACAGTTTCGAGAAAACCCCGAGCGTGAGCTCGGGGATGAATCGAACCTGATATGTCATCCTTTTTTAGAAAAGGTAACACCGCTCGTAAGAGCGGGGAGGATGTCATTCCTCAACAATGAGCGTTCCGACTTGGCCGTTTTGACGGTGTTGGCCTACAGAGCAATAATATTCGAACTCCCCGAGCGCATCAACAGTAAACTCGACAGTATTAGTTTCGCCGGCTTTTGTAATTGGTATTTTTACTCCAAACTCGTCGATATTAAAGTCATGCATCAGATCTTTTGCCGTTAAATTGATCCTGACGGTATCACCCAACTTAACACGGATTTCTTTCGGATTATAGTAAAAACTAGCCGCCTCGATGTCGAAAGTTTTAGTATTTGCTGTAAATTCGACTGTTCGATCGTCACCAACTTGGGTTTCGTTTACGGATTCCACACCTTGCACTGGCTGTGTTTGCGCTTCGTCTTGTGCGCTATTTCGCTTGTTTCCCTTCAGCATTACAAAACCGGTAAGAATAATGATAAATACTACTATAACACCTCCAATAATCATTGGATTAAAGGACTTTTTTGATACCGGGGCTACTGTTTGCTCTTCTTGAATCTGTTCTGGTTCCATCTAAATCACCACCTTTCTTTTAAAGTATTAACATACTACAAAATTTTCTGAATTTCCAATACTAAAATGACTAGTTTGAGTTTTTGAGGTATTTATCAAAGAAATCAACCGACCTATTTAGTGCTAAAGTTAAGTTAGTTGACAAATTATGATCGTCCCCTTGATAGGTAAAAAATTCTACTTCTTTACCGGCCGCCTCCATTTGGGTCTCGAGTTTTTTAGAAAATTCAATCGGGACCGACGCGTCGTTCGTACCATGATGCAGCTGAAGCGGTCCGGAAATGTCGGCTAAAAATGAGTTTGCAGAAATTGAGTTCCAAAACTCGGGATTTTGTGACGGTTCGCCGTATCTTGCGATTAGTTCGCGTCTCCACCTACCTCGGGTACTTGTAGATGCTATAGAAGGGTTGGGACTTATTCCTCTCCGCCATCTTTCGACAAGGTCTTGATAGCTTCCCACAACCCCTGCCCATATAACTCCGGCTTTAATATCTTTGCTGACAACCATCGACTTTAGTGTTATCGAGCCTCCCATTGAGTGACCCCACATACCAATTCGACTGGCATCGACGTCTTGGAATTTTTTAATCGAAGATAGTGCGTTTAAAACATCAATAGTATAAACATTTGAACCGTATCCGCCCTGTGCCTCGCCCTCAGAATTTCCGTGCCCGCGATAATCGGATTTAAAAGTAATGTATCCGGCTTGCGCAAAAGCATTTTGGTATGCGATATACTTTTCAGTTGTTTTGTAAACGGCTGGGGAAATATAACCGTGATTAAATATAATTCCCGGCCAGCCCTCAGCCGGGGGAGTCCCGTTGGGAACCGTGAGTAAGGCATAAATCTTGAGTCCTTCCGATTTATAAGAGGCGATATAACGTTTGAAGTTTGAACCCGGAGTCAAAGTTTGTTCGATTGAAATATCGCTGCCCGGATAATTACCCTGTCGGAGGGTTTCTATCGATAGGGGATGGGAGGCTTCTTCCAATCCGCCATCATCTACAAGATTTTGATTGTCTGTCGCCAAATCATCTACACTTTTTTGTAAAACGGCATTTTTGGAGAGAAAGTATATTACGAAAACAAGTACTGTTCCAAGAGTCAATACTAAAATTTTGTTTTTCCCGAACATAATTAATTTTTCAGAGTAAATATTACACTATAACCATGTTTTCTGAGAACAAGCTGAAGAGTTATTATGGAACTTTATTAATTATTTCACTTAGATTCCAAAGATTTTAATACTTTATTTTTCTTAACTCTAAACTTAACGATTTCGGTTATTAATGTTAAAGGCATAGGTGCATCCGTAGGAAATCTGATTGAGCCTTTTGCATATGCGTATTTGGCTATTTCTTTTTTGAATTTGGCAGTCCCGGAGGGCGTTGGGTAAAAGCCTATATGATTTTTCCAGGCTGCGAAATGGACTAGGTTTTTTCCGTTTAGTTTGAATGTGGGCATTTGATAACTAATTGCCTCTTTTGCCTCGGGTGCGGCCTTCTTTATAGTCTGCCTTACTGTCTGCAATATTACCTTAATATCCTTAGGAAAGGCATTAATGTAGTCACCAATTGTTTGAAAATCAGCTTCGGCCATATCTACATTGAAGTTGGCTGGAGTATGCCGACGCGGTTGCCTTCGGAGTCTTTAATCATAATAAATTTCCCGATCCCGGGTATATCCATAGGTTTACCGGTAAGTTTTCCACCAGCTTTTTTGACTATTTTCATATGC
>Ga0075617_116_pt1 | contig 11240 bp, 13 predicted proteins | sample RifGroA1_FD_68371 | JGI IMG/M metagenome (GOLD analysis project Ga0075617, IMG submission 68371) | Microgenomates (Woesebacteria) bacterium GW2011_GWA1_37_7 | reverse complement strand
GGAGGTGGAAAATAGTAATATGGGTGATTTAAAAATTGAGGATATTAAAGTCGGTGAAGGTTCGGAAGTAATAGAAGGAAATGAAGTAAGTGTTCATTACACAGGTACTTTAACCGATGGAAAGAAATTCGATAGTTCATTGGATCGCGGGCAATCCTTTTCTTTCACAGTTGGAGAAAGACAAGTAATTGAAGGTTGGGATAAAGGACTTTTGGGAATGAAAGTCGGAGGAAAGAGAAAATTGACAATTCCGCCAGAAATGGGTTATGGTGCCCAAGGTGCGGGCGGGGATATCCCTCCTAATTCGACGCTTGTGTTTGAAATTGAACTTCTGGAAATAAAAACTGAATAATAATTTTGAAACTATATTCGACTTTAAATTCCCGTACTAATTTTATAGTTCTTTGAGTTGATTTGTAATATCTAACCGCCCCCAATAATGTTTGAGGAAAAGAATATTCTATAGATAAACCACTATCATCTAATTCATTCTCCAGTTGAGTATGTAAAGCAAGAGCTGTACGAATATACATCCCAATGAGCCTTGATGTTCTTATGCGTTTTTTAGAAGCAATTTCCACAATACTATTTCTTAGTTGATCGGGTAGAGTCAAAGCGTATTTGGATGGTTTACCCTCGGTCCCCATAACTTTCATAATATCATAATGCCAACTTAATTTATATTTTATCCCAAATCGAGAATTTCAGGGTCACTGTGGTATCATTTAGTTAAATGAACGAAGTTCTTCGTGTCATAAATAAATCATTTGGTACCTATAACGTAAAAGGGTTATATATCGAGCCGACCTATTGGCAAGCCGCAGCTATCGTTATACTTCTTTTTCTGCTTGTATTCACAATGGCAAGACTTCGGTTTCTCTATCTGCATTGGCATTTGGATAAGAATACAATCTCATTATTCTTTTTCTGGGGATTTTTCTTAGCTTTAATTCTTGAGGGTTTTTTAATAGTCAGCGGAAGAACATTTCTGACCGAGATACTAGGTTGGAAAAATCCACCTAAGCCTATAGCAAGAACTCTAGAGCTAGGGAGGGAGAAACTTGTTAATGTTTTGGGCGTGGATGAGGAAATCCCAAACGCCAATGCTAACGAGAAAAGAACTTACGAATCTGTTATTGGAGAATATGAAAATCTTCAGGATAAAGAAAAAGAAATGGTCAAAAAATACTTCTGCGAACCATAGTTTCATCCCTCGAAAAAATAAGTACAAATAGTATACTTAGAGTCATGAATTCCACAGAACTAAAAACAAAAGTAGATCGTTTGGCAGAAGAATTTGAAGACATAAAAAATTCGTTGAATCTCGGGAACAAGAAGCTAAAACTAAAAGAATTTGAGATAAAATCATCAGCTTCAGATTTCTGGAATGATCAGGAAAAGGCAAGAAAGCTAATGCAGGAATTTGGTGACCTCAAAAACGAAATAGACGATCTTGAAACGATAAGTAGCAATTTGGAAACCCTCTTGGGCTTAGCGAAAGAAGATACTCTATCTGAGGATTTTGTGAACGATGTAGATAAGCTGGAGAAGAAGTTTGAAAAATTCAAATTAAAGTCATTTTTATCAGGCGATTACGACTCAAAAAATGCACTGGTTGCAATTCATGCAGGTCAGGGAGGTACTGAGGCTATGGATTGGGTAAGCATGCTCTTTCGGATGTATATTAGATTTTGCGAGGGGAAAGAGTGGAAAACAGAAACAGTTGAAGTATCGGGTGGTGAGGAGGCTGGTATTAAAAGCACGACGTTTAAGGTTGAAGGTAGTTATGCATACGGATACTTAAAAGGGGAAGCCGGTACTCATAGGCTAGTTCGTCAATCCCCTTTTAATGCAGATAAATTAAGACAGACCTCATTCGCGCTAGTCGAAGTATTGCCTGAGCTTGAGGAAACAGATTCCCCGGGTATACAAATTAAAGAAGAAGATTTGGAATGGCAGTTTTTCAGAAGTTCTTCCCAAGGCGGGCAAAATGTACAAAAAGTGTCAACCGCCGTTCGTTTAAAACACGTACCAAGCCGAATCGTTGTGACTGCCCAAGCTGAGCGTTATCAGGAACAAAATAGAAAAATAGCCTTGAATCTATTGCGCGCGAAATTGTGGATTCTGGAGCAGACAAGAAAAGAAAACGAGAAACGTGACCTTAAGGGAGAATATAAACCTGCTTCTTGGGGAAACCAGATACGCTCATATGTTTTACATCCGTATAAAATGGTTAAGGATTTAAGAACGGGCGTTGAAACTTCGAATGCCGAATCGGTTTTAGACGGAAATATAGCAGATTTTATTGAAGCGGAAATTATTTCAGGATTAAACAACAAAACCATAAATTAGTTACTTGCCATGATTATACGCGGAATGTTATAGTTGTTAACGATGGAACAACAATCTAATCCAGCCTCAGTTGTCCAAAAACCAAATATCTTAAAAGAATTTCCCTCCAATGCAAAAGTGGGCATAAAGAAATTAAATATCATAATTCTTTCCATTCTGGTGGTTTTAGCGGGAGTAATTACGGGATGGCTACTTTCGGGCAAGGGGAACGCAAAATCGCAAACTTCTGGATCTGAGGTATTGAAGGTCGATAAGTCAACAGGCGAGGCTGGACAGATTGATGAAAGCGTTGAATACAATGAGGCTGATGGTATGCTGGTAGACGGCGGAATTGAAGGAGAAGGAACTCATCATCTTGAGAGAGATGGAGGCCCTTCAAAATACGTATATCTTACTTCTACATCAATTGATTTACAGTCCTTTGTTGGTAAAAAGGTCAAGGTTTGGGGACAAACTCTTTCACCAATTCATGCACCATGGCTCATGGATGTCGCAAAAATCAAAGTAGCGGAATAATTTCTTCTTTGAATGGGCGATTTTATAACAGCATTCAAGAAAACCACGGGTTTTAGCCCGTGGATGAATTGAACGCTGATATGTTGTCATCCGCTTTTGGAAGGAACCCCCGCCTTTTAAGGCGGGGAGGATGTCGTCTGATAATCTTAAGATAAATAAATGTTGGTATTTAAAAACGTTACAAAAAAATTTGGTTCAATTGCAGCCCTGGAAGATATTAGTTTTGAGGTGGATAAAGGTGATTTTGTGTTTATAACGGGACCATCGGGTGCTGGTAAAACTACGCTTTTAAAACTTATCCTAAGGGAAATTTCACCCGATAGTGGCGAGATTTTTCTGGATGATGAAGATATTGGCAAATTACCGCTTAAAAAAATTCCAAAACTCAGACAGAATATGGGTGTGATATTCCAGGATTTTAAGATAATTCCTGAAAAAACCGTGGCTGAGAATGTTGAAGTTGCCCTTGCTGTAATCGGATTGACCAATAAGGAATGGAAAGCAAGAGTAGAGCATGTCTTGAAACTTGTCGGATTGTCAGAAAGGTCAAATCTATTTCCTGTACAACTTTCGGGAGGTGAAATTCAAAGGGTATCTCTTGCCCGCGCTCTTGTGGTCAACCCTAAAATAATTCTGGCAGACGAACCAACCGGAAACTTGGATTGGAGTACGGCCGATAAAATCATGGACTTACTTGAAAAAATAAATGAGGAGGGAAAAACTATCATTATGGCAACTCATCATAAGCTAATAATCGAAAAGATGAAAAAAAGGGTTATTGAGCTTGAAGACGGAAGGATTGTTAACGAGAACTCCGGTAATAAGAGTAAGTCCAAGAAAAAAGAAAGCGAGGAATAAACAAAACTTATGGCAAATATTCAGTTTAAAACGGCATGGGATCACATAAGAAGAGCTCCTTTTCAAGCCCTTGCGGCACTTTTTGTATTGGGAACAACTTTTTTTGTAATTAGCATTCTTTCAATACTGACGTATTCCAGCGGAAAAATTATAAAGTACTTTGAGACTAGACCTCAAATTATCGCCTTTCTAAAAGATGAAGTTACTGAGTCACAAGTTAGTGAACTAAGGCAGGGTATTGAAAACGACAGCAGAGTAAAGGAGGTAAAGTATATTTCAAAAGAGGAGGCTTTGGAAATATATAAAAAAGCAACGGCAAGTAATCCGGTTCTCTCGGAACTTGTCAGTCCTTCAATTTTTCCGGCAAGCCTGGAACTTTCCGTAACCGATTTATCTTATGCTCAAGTGGTGATTGACGAAATAAAAGGTAGCCAGTATGTTGACCAGGTTGGTTTTACTGCAAGCTTGGGCAGCGAAGACAATCTTGGTGAAGTGATTAGCCGCTTAAGAAACATAACATGGTATCTAAGAATTGGGGGAGGAGCATTTGCGATACTTCTTACTTCGACATCCTTTCTGGTCCTTATTATTATTATCGGGATGAGATTGACTACAAGAAGAGGCGAGATCGAAATTCTCAGTCTAATTGGAGCTACTCCCGGATTTATCAGAAATCCTATAATTCTGGAGGCGCTAATCTACGTCTTTGCCGGTGTCTTTGCCGGGTGGTTCCTTGCACTCATACTTGTTTTATATTCAACTCCTTCTTTGATAAATTACTTTGGCGAAATTCCGATTTTACCCAAAAACACAATGGAGTTGATTTCGATATTTGCACTAATTTTTTGCATAGAGGCCTTAATTGGTGTATTTTTGGCATTTACCGGAAGCATTTTGGCGGTTTCCCGGGTTAAAAAGAAAAAATGAAGTTAAGTAAGATAATCCTTCTCGGAGCTTTACTTTTGTCAATCATCTCTCCAACTTTTAATAAAGGTTATGTTTATCTTTCAGAAACTCAAGAAGAAAAAGCAAGTCGTCTTAGCAAAGAAATAGCAGGGTACGAACGCGAAATAACAAAACTTCAAAGTGAGTCGAACACTTTATCTAACCAGATTGCCCAATATGACATACAAATAAAGCTTACAAGTTTGAAAGTAACCGATACAGAAGAGAAGATTTCCCTCCTGGGAGGAAGAATTGATCAATTGGAAGTTTCATTAACTTCGCTTTCAAACGCATTTACAAACCGGGCAGTTCAAACTTATAAAATGTCTAAAGTAAATTCTCCGATGCTGATGATATTAACCTCATCGGATCTATCCAGCATATTTACAAGTTATCATTACTTGAAAAGAATACTAGAAGCCGACAGAGATCTTCTTATAAGATTGGAGGAGGCACAACAGACTTATAAAGATCAAAAGAGCGATCAGGAGAGACTTCAAGAAGAGCTTAAAAAACAACAACAGGTTTTAGGGTCACAGAAGGCTGCCAAGGCAAATCTTTTACTGCAAACGAAAAATGATGAAAGAAAATATCAACAACTGCTTAATCAAGCTCGCTCCGAGTTCGAAGCAATTCAGGCAATTCTAGCCGGCAGGGGTGACGAGACGGAGGTGGGTAAAGTGAGCGAGGGTCAAAGAATTGCAAGTATAATTCAGGGAGCATCCTGCAACTCAAGCGGAGAGCACTTACATTTTATTGTCAGCAGAAACGGTATTACCGACAATCCGTTTAATTACTTAAAAAGCATTGATTACGAGAATTGCTCGGGCTCAAATTGTGGTAGTGGAGATGGAGATTCTTTCAATCCAGGGGGCTCATGGGAGTGGCCAATAACGCCTAAAATTAAGTTCAGTCAGGGATATGGTTCAACCTGGGCCGTTAAAAATACATGGGTAGGGAGAGTTTACAGTTTTCATAACGGGATAGATGTCAATTCATCTTCTTCCTCTGAAGTGAAAGCCGTAAAGGCGGGCACTTTATATCGCGGGAGCTATGCAGCCTCAAGCGGTTGTCGATTACGATATGTACGCATTGATCACGATGATGGAGATTTGGATACTTTTTATTTGCATATTAACTATTAGGTAATTCAAATATCAAATATCAAAATGTAAAATTAGATATCGTGTATAAATTGGTATTTTTCCTCATATTTCTATTAATTTTTCCGGTGACAGTTAATGCACAGGTTGTGATAAATGAATTTAGTTCAGGAAGCTCGCATGATGATTGGGTAGAGTTATATAACAGTGGAACTCAGGTTGTGAATTTAAGCAGCTACATTTTACGGGATTCCACCGACACTAATAAGGTTGAAATAAAAAATATTCAAAACTCCCTAGAACCAGATAGCTACTTGGTAATAGATTTGAAAAATTATCTCAATAAGGATGGTGACAAAATTCGTTTATTAGAAATATTACCGGATAACTCAGTAGTAGAAAAAGACATATTGTTATTTGGTGATAAGGGTGGTGTTTGTTCACCCATAGAATCGGGTACTGCAGGAAGATACCCCGACGCAAATAATACTATTGACAGGTTTAAGATCGATACTAAAGGGGGTTCCAACGATTCTTCGTTACTGGATCCTTGTCCAACTCCTACATCTTTACCTGCAGCTACCTATACGCCTACTCCAAAACCAACCGCCACTGATAAACCTACTAATACACCCAAACCCATCTCAACGATTAATCCCAAAAATACAACTACCCTTAAACCAGTTTCCACATCTGATTCGACAAGTAATATATCCAGTGAAAATGAAGCTAACGGCGACAAAAAGAATGAATCCGAGATAGTTCTTGGAGTTAAGAACGACACAAATGAGTTGTCTCCGACTCCCTTTGAAGAACAAGTGAGTAGAAATAAATTTCCACTTCTCGCCGGAGTATTTGTCTTTGCAGGAATTGTTTTAATTGGTGGTGCTATTTATCCCTTAATAAAGAATTTAAAAAAGCTATAATTTTGAAAGTGACTAATAATTTAAATTTGTACATAAAGAAATTTATATTCTACTGGCTTCCTGTAATTATTTGGGCGATTGTCATTTTTATATTTTCTGCCAACCCTACTACCCGGGCGTCGGAAATTCATTGGCAGGATTTTGTTGTTAAAAAAACTGCCCATGTATTTATATACGCGATTTTAACCACCCTGTTATATAGGAGTTTGATAGCAAGTGGCTTGGATACTAAAAAATCAGCTGTTTTATCGACTATTATTGCAATACTTTACGGCTTTTCTGATGAATTTCACCAGTCTTTTACTCCGGGTAGAGAGCCAAAATTACGTGATGTTTTTTTTGACACATTTGGATCAGCTACGGCAGCTTATTTAATATTAAACAGATTTAAGTTTTTTCCTGAGAGAATCCGGACATTGGCAAGAAAGCTGGAAATACTTAAATAAATACACTTCACATAGTTGCAAGCAACTGTATAATAAGTTGGCCATGAAAAAACAAATCTTCGTTATTTTTATAACACTATTTATATATGCGTTTCTGACGCCTTCTTATTACGAAATTAACGCTCAGGTAAATTCTGATACAAATTCCGATCGTATTATCGTAAAGTTTAAACCTTTGACTCCTTCTTTTCTTAAGAAGAAAATTATTAGCTCTTATGGCATAAATATTGATGAAGAACTCAAACTTGGGAATACTTATATATCGAAAGTCAAAAAGGGTAATGCACAAGAGATTGTTGCTAAGTTGAAAAAAAATCTGTTGGTAGAATATGCGGAAGAAGATTTTATTGCCAATAAATTGGAAATTCCTAATGATCCCGACTATTCAAAACAATGGGGACTAACAAAGATACAGGCTAACTTAGGATGGGATATAAGCCACGGAAGTCCTGAAGTTAAGATTGCAATTATTGATACGGGAATAAATAATAGTCATCCTGATTTAGCCGGTAAGATTTACTCTTCGGTCAATTGTATTGACCCAAGCTGTCCCGCTTTGGTAACATCTGATCCTGACAGCCATGGCACGCATGTTGCTGGAATTGCCGCTGCTTCGACAAATAATAATATAGGGGTTGCAGGAACCTCCTTTAATTCGAGTCTAATGTCTGTAAAAGCACTTAACGATAGCGGAAGCGGATACTATTCATGGATAGCTAATGGAATAATTTGGGCGGCGGATAATGATGCAGATGTTATTAATCTTTCGCTCGGCGGCGGGTTTCCTTCCATTACTCTTGAGAGCGCAATCAACTATGCATGGAATCAGGGAGTTGTCATAGTTGCAGCGGCTGGAAATAACGGATCAAGTTCTCGAGTGTACCCGGGCTCATATGCAAACTCGATAGCGGTGGCATCTACAGGCCAAAATGATCTTAAAACAAGCTTTTCAAATTACGGATCGTGGGTCGATGTGGCTGCTCCCGGTTCTTCGATATATTCCACATATCATTCCGGTTATGAATATTTATCCGGAACTTCCATGTCAACGCCATTTGTTTCGGGACTTGCGGCATTAATAAAAGCAGTAAACCCCGGGTGGAGTAATTATCAGATTAGACAGAAGTTGGAAGCGACGAGCGATATTATTAATGGGACAGGATCATACTGGCAGTATGGAAGGATTAATGTATGTCGTGCGCTGGATTGCAATATAGTAACAACAACACCAACTCCGACCCCCGTCGTTATTCCGACTGCGACTTTTACTCCCACACCCCCATTATTGCCTACACCTACAAGTACTCCGACCCCAACACAAATACCTTTATTATCTCCTACGCCAACTTTAGGGATAAGCCCAACACCATCGCCACTTCCATGGTGGTGCAGGTATATTCCTACCCATCCATATTGTCAGCTTTAAATTGAGTTTTAGCAATGTTTTATAGAATCGAGGCAAATAATTTCTTTTATTGAATTATTTGTAGCTTGACAATAGTTTTCTACTTTTGTAACATACTAAAACAATTTTATTTGCCTTCCCAAGTAAGCGATTAACTTTCATTTAATAAAGAGATGGAAATAAGTACAAAGTTCAATTCAGTCAAAGAAAGAGTAAACCTGTCTGAAAGAAAAACCACAAAGCTAATTAAATATGCCATCATCCTTGCTGTACTTCTTGTTGTTATAACTTTGGGATTAAAAGTATTTAATAAGTCTGATAACTCTTCAATAGATAACAAAAAGGTTGAGCTAAAACCCGCTTGGGGAAGTCAGACTTTAAATAAAGAATTTTCGTTTCCCTTGAAAAATAGCGAAGGTGAGGAAGTTTCTTCTATTAAGTACTTTATAGATAATGCGGAACTCAGAGACGAAATAATAGTTAAGGGTAAACAAGCACAATCAGTTAAAGGAAGAACGTTTTTAATTTTAAATATTAAAGTCAAAAATGAATTTACCCAATCTATTGAGATTAATACAAAGGATTATGTTAGATTATCAGTCGGGGGAAACGATACCGAATGGTTTGCGCCGGATATTCATAATGATCCACTTGAAGTGCAAGCAATTTCCACAGAACCTACCCGATTGGGATTCGCAATAAACGAGTCCGATAAAAATTTGACCATTGCAGTTGGGGAGATAAATGGCGAAAAGGAGAAGATTCAACTAACGCTAAATTAACAAATGGGTGATAAATATTCTACGAAAAAGATATCAAGCACCTTGATCGAGGAAATAAAAAGGGCGCTTCAGAGTGTAGGTAACTTCGGCAGTATCGAGGTTTACATCACAAAAGGCATTGTAAGTCAAATTACAATCAGGAATATAAAAAAAACAGTAAATTCTCGGAATATAGATAATAAATTATCTTAAAAATAGGATAACTTATACACTAAGCATAAGACATATAATTATTTATTAGAAGCATGAGAAAATAAACTTTGTAATAGTATCAAATAAAGCTATTGACAAATTCAAAAAAGACATATATAAATTAATGATACTTAAGACCTATATATAATTTTTTATATCTGCCCCAAGTCTTAATTAGTGTTGAGAGCTGACCGCAAACGGAGGCTCTCCGGTTTGACCAGATCCCGCATTTATGTGGGAGTCGAATCGGGGCGCCTCCGTTTTTTGTTTCAGGAAACCGTTGTTTCCTGAATAAGAAAAACGGACTTGATCTAGGGCGAAGTGCAAACTTGGTAAGTTAAATCTTAACCAAGAAGCCAAAAAGAGAGGGGGTGAATAGATTAATGATTTATTTAAATAAGAAAATTGCTACTGCTTTCGCGGCAGGAGCATTGCTATTAAATACTGTTGCTCCAGTTTTTGCAGGCACGAGCATTATTCTTTCAGAAAACGGCGATGGTTCGGACAATGACGCTACCGTTATATTAGGCCAATCAACGACAGTTGTTCAGTCTAATAATGCTGATGTATACAATAATGTTGATGCTAAAGCAGAAACGGGCGACAACGAAGCAAGTGAAAATACAGGAGGCGATGTCGATATTGAAACCGGAGACGCTACAGTTAACGTTAATGTTGAAAATACATTAAACAGCAACTCAGCTGAAGTTGATTGTTGTCCTTCTGGAGATATTGACGTTTTGATAAACGGCAACGGATCAGATACCGACAATACTGTTGATCTTAAACTCGGTACAGAAACTGAGCTTTACCAGAATAATTATGCTAAAGTAAAAAACATTGTTGATGCTGAAGCGGAAACTGGTGATAATGAAGCCGAAGAAAATACCGGAGGATCTGTTTCAATTAAAACAGGTAATGCCTCAACAACTGTTGGTCTTTCAACAACTGCGAACGCAAACTCAGCTCGAATAGGCGGAGGCGGCCAAGGCGGATCACTATCTGCAATTATTTCCGAAAATGGAGATGAAAGTGATAATGATATTGTTTTAAGTCTTGGTAGCTTAGTGCTTCTTGCACAAAGCAATGTCGCCGACGTGTTCAATCATGTTGATGCTGAAGCGGAAACCGGAGATAACAAAGCCAAGGAAAATACCGGAGGCGAAGTTGAAATCGAAACCGGAGATGCTGAAGTAGACGTAACTGTTGACAACATGGTTAATTTCAACTGGGCAGACCTCGAATGCGGATGTTTACTTGATGATCTTTTTGTAAAGATTTGGGGAAACGGTTCAGATACCGATAACACAATCGATGCAGAATTAGGTCAAGAAACCTTAGCTTTCCAAGGTAACTGCGCAGAAGATAACCAACTTCCTGGAGATGTTTCATCTCTCGGCGGAGAAGGTGAGTGCGAGTTGGACAACTTTGTGGATGCGGAAGGTGATACAGGGGATAACAAAGCCGAGGAAAATACCGAAGGCGATGGCCATGATCCATCCGTAAGCACAGGTGAAGCAGACGTTGAAGTTGATCTTGAAAATTCAGGAAATGTCAACGTATTAGGAGACGGCTTTGAATTACCTTTTGATGAGGTTGACTTTGGATTTAACTGGGCCTTTTTTGCGGCTTGGTTTTCCTGGTTAGCAAGCTAAGTCTCGCTTGAGGTTTCAGGGTAAGTCTACCCGCACTTCGGTAGGCTACCCTTAAACCCA
>Ga0075617_112_pt1 | contig 11366 bp, 13 predicted proteins | sample RifGroA1_FD_68371 | JGI IMG/M metagenome (GOLD analysis project Ga0075617, IMG submission 68371) | Microgenomates (Woesebacteria) bacterium GW2011_GWA1_37_7 | reverse complement strand
ATATACAAATTTTTCAAAGGAAAAACAATGGCTATTGATCTTTTCAAAATCACCGGAAAAATGTATAATTAAACTATGAAAATAGCCTCTTATAACATCTTGAGTGGTGGTTTTGACTCTTATAACTTTGAATCTTCTTCACCCGAGAGACTTGAGTTACTTCAAAAAGCAATCAAGATGATTAATGCCGACTTTATTGGATTAATTGATACTTTTAGATGGGACTCTTTGTATAGTAATAGTCAACTATCTGAGCTTTTTGGTTATAAAAAAGCGTACTGCATTAATTTAAATGGTATCCGCTTAAAGAAAAAGGGTCATAACAATGGAATAACCGTTTTGACTAACTTGTCAGTTGATCAGTTTAAAACAATCACTTTAGAAACGAGAGATGCCATTAAAACAACCCTTCAAATAAATAACAATGAATTAGATATATTTACAGTTTATCTAGATGATTTAAGTGAAGATGTTAGAGTTAAGCAAACACGAACGTTGTTAAAATACGTTGATCAAACAAAACCAACAATCATAATGGGCGATTTAAATACAATTAGTCTTGGAGATATCAAAAAATCAACCCCGCTTATTGATAAATTTGCCGCCAATAATCGCCAGTTATACGAAAGCATGAAGTCTGGTTTAAATGAGATGAAACGCGGGGAAGTAACAAAAATATTCAAAGAATACAAATTACTTGACGCAGATAAGGACGGTGAAACCACTGCACCCACTCGATTGTTTCCGGCGAAAATAGAAGGATCAGTTTTAAGGATTGATTACGCTTTCCATACAAATAAAATCTATGTTAGTGACTTTAAGGTATTAAAGGATTTAATTTTTGATAAAACTTCTGATCATTATCCGATTGTATTTAATATTGATATCAAAGAATAAAATCGCGCCCGAAAAATAACGGAAGCGCGGCGGGTGGGGGTGCCGCGCAACATTGCGAGCCGAGCGGAGCAAGGCGAGCTAACTAGATTCTCTGAAATACGTTCGGATTTGTTCGAAAACGTTCACTTTATGATTGTTGTAACTTCTTGTGATAGCCCAGATCTTGACGGCATTGCTTGTTCAATAGCATACACGGAATTGTTGATTAAACTTGGAAAGGAAGCTAAAACCACCTACTACGGCGATTTAGGTTTAGAGATAGAATTCGTCAGGAAATTTACTAAATACTTTCCGGTTATTAAGCATAACGGAAAATATAATACGAATACTCAGTTTGTCCTCGTCGATACCGCAGATCCTGACATGATAGAGCCAACCATATCTTTAGCAAAAGTAATAGAAATTTATGACCATAGACAATTGGTTTTTGTAGAAAAATTCGTAAATTCTAATAACAAGATTGAACTTGTGGGTTCTTGTGCAACTTTAATTACCGAAGAATTTCAAAAAAATAAACTAAAACCTTCTAAAAATTCAGCAATATACCTATACTCCGCTATTATTTCTAACACTATAATCTTCAAAAACACCATTACGACAAAGCGGGATAAAAGGGCAGCTTTGTGGTTACAAAAATTCTTTACCTTACCCCCACACTACATTGAAAAAATGTTCAGTTCTAAATCGTCTATTAAAAAAAATAATTTATATGATGTTTTATTTCAGGATTTTGCAGTGAAAGTTATCGGTAGTATTAGGGTTGGTATAGCTCAAATTGAGGTTGTTGATCTCCAAAAAAAACTAAAACTAATGAGAGACGAATTGGTAAATGCACTCGATCGCCTTAAAAAGGCAAATATATTAGACTACATATTTTTCAGTGGAGTTGATGTATACGAGGGGTATAATATTTTCTTTACAATAGACCCAGTTTCAAACGAGCTCTTTTCAAAAGTTTTAGGCATATCAAAATTACATCCCGGCTATAGATCAGATAAAATAATTATGCGCAAGCAAATTTGGCCGATGCTGGAAAAAGTATTGACACATAAATTTATTGCTGCTAAATTTAATAGCAATGATTCATAGGTGGTCATTGCATACCTATGAATCAGGATTTTCCGCTCGGTTTAAGTTATGATGACGTGCTTCTTATTCCCCAACACTCTCTTGTTAAGAGCCGGCAAGAAATTGATATTTCTACCCAAATTACTCCGCGGGTAAAACTGCAAATACCGCTTATTTCTATCAATATGAATGACGTCACGGGGGTGGAAATGGCAATTGCTCTCGGCAAATTAGGCGGACTGGGACTGCTTCCGAGATTTAATACAGCGAATGTAGAAGCAGAAATGGTAGCTAAAGTAAAAAAGGCTGGTGTGAAGGTCGGTGCGGCAATCGGAATTAAAAAAGATTTCATAGAAAGATCAGAAATGCTAGTCAAGGCAGGCGTTGATATTATCACGATTGATGTCGCCCATGCCCATCTGCAAATTGCAATTGACGCCACCAGCGAACTTAAAAGACGATTCGGTAAAAGCGTTGATATAATCTCAGGAGTTATTGCTACCTACGAAGGGGCAAAGGATTTATTCCGCGCGGGTGCAGACAGTGTAAGGGTTGGAGTCGGACCCGGAACAATATGTATTACAAGAATCGTAACTGGCGTCGGAGTACCTCAAATAACTGCAGTTCTTGAGGCTGCGAGGGCAGCAAAAGAATACAAAAAAACTGTATTATGCGACGGTGGAACAAAAAATTCAGGGGATGTCATGAAAGGATTGGCGGCAGGAGCTTCTGCAGTTGTTATCGGTAGCCAGTTTGCAGGATGCGACGAAGCTCCGGGTAAATTAATTATGAAAAACGGCATCAAATATAAAACTTATAATGCTTCGACCTCGCTTAGCGAAAAAGAAAAACATATAAAAGCTAATATCCACACCAATGGAGATTATATTAAGCATATCGAAGGAGTTGAAAGTATAGTTCCTTATAAGGGGTCTGTTTTAAATATCGCTTCAACAATAACTGCAAATTTGAAAGCAGGTTTTTCGTATTGCGGTGCGCAAAATATTGGTGAACTGCACAAAAAAGCCAAATTCATAAAAGTAACCGCAGCGGGTGGTAAAGAAGCAGGACCTCACGATGTAATTACAAACTTTTAGTGCCTCTTGTATCTTCGTCTTTCTAGTGAATATAATCTATATATGTTTTGGAAACGCCTTGGGGCATTTTTTTTGGATATATTAGAAGTAGTTGTATTTGCAATTGCGATATTTCTTTTTATCTACCTTCTGGTTATGCAACCCCATAAAATCAAAGGAGATTCGATGCAACCAAACTTCCCTAACGGCGAATATTTATTAACTGATAAAGTGTCGTATAGGTTGCACGAGCCGGAGAGAGGTGACGTTGTCGTTTTTGAAGCCCCCGGCACGAATGGTGATGAATATATAAAAAGGATAATTGGACTTCCCGGAGAAAAAGTTTCGTTGCTTGACGGCAAAGTATATGTAAATGGTAAATTGCTAACTGAGGTTTATATTGCGGAAAACATCTATACTCCGGGGAGCATATTTCTTAAAGAGGGTCAGGCGGTAACAGTGCCTCAGGAGCATCTATTTGTACTTGGCGATAATCGGAGTGCTTCTTCCGATTCCAGAACTTGGGGGTTTGTCTCCAAAGATAAAATTTCGGGTAAGGCTTGGCTAATTTACTGGCCTCCTGCTAATGCTGGCTTGGTGAGCGAGGTTACCTATAATATCCTCTAGGATACAAGGGATTTATAAATTTTTTGAAGCCTTTCTTCAGTTTCAATTGTATTGCCCTTGAAAATGAAAACAACCCTTGTTTCTCTTCTTGACCGTATTAATTTTACATTAGTTTTCTTACCATCCTCATTAACTTGGAGTACCTTTTCCAAATCGTCTTGCATTTTATCTAGTTCGTCGGATACGATTAAAGTTTCATCAGTCGCTTTTTTAGTATCCTGCTTTGATTTTACCTTCATTCTCCTTGCAAGATCTTCCGCACGTCTAACCGAACCTGATTCACGAAGAATAATTTTATATGCCTCAATCATCAGACTGACATCATCAATCGCGGCTAGTGCCCGTGCGTGTCCTTCCGATATAAGTCCCGAAAGTAAACCGTCCTTTAAGGCATCCGGTAATGTTAAAAGCCTTATAGAATTAGAAACATACGCAACGGATTTTCCAATTCGTACAGCAATTTCGCTTGTTGATAGCCCGAATTCACTTTGAAGCCTTTCGAATCCCTTAGCTCTATCAAGAGGATTAAGATCAACCCTCTGCACATTTTCCACAAGCGCCATCTCAAGCATTCCTTTTGGAGACGTTTCCCGGATAATCACCGGAACATGACTCAGTCCCGCTAATTTAGAAGCACGCCATCTGCGTTCGCCTGCAATTATCTGATACCCGGCGGGAGTTTTAGCGATGACAAGAGGTTCTAGTACGCCATGTTCTTTAATTGAATCAACAAGGTCAACCAAACTCTCAGGCGTAATCGACCCCCTCGGTTGAAGGGGATTTGGTTGTAGTTCATTTACGTCCAGTTGTATTACTTCTTCAGCCATATTCCTAATATTTATACTACCGAAACTCGTTTTTTACCTAATCTATCGCTAAATTTAACAACTCCTTCTATAACTGTATAAAGTGTATGATCACGGCCTACCCTAACGTTTTTTCCTGCTGCGTATTTTGTCCCTCGCTGGCGAACAAGTATGGAACCTGCACTGACTTCTTCCCCGTCAGTAACTTTTACTCCCAGATATTTTGGCCTTGGTCTTACCTGTTGTGTGAGTTTTCCTGCTGCTTTTTTCTTTGACATAGTTGATCTCAAAACAATATAAATTAATTTTTCACGAATGTCAAGAGATCATTAAGTTATAGAATGATATACTCAGTGGATTTTTTCTACTCGAAGTCTAGTAAGGACGGGTCTAAAACCTATTGTCTTTCGATATCTTGATTTTGCTTTATATTTAAAAACCCTTATTTTCTCACCTTTTTCCACGTCTTTTACAACTTTTAAATCAATTTTTGTGCCAGTTATAACAGGTTTACCTATTTCAACCTTGCCATCGAATGATTTTAATAGGACTTGCGGTGCGGAATTATGCTTAGTTAACTTATCAACTATAAGCTCCTCCCCTTCAGAAACAATATATTGCTTTCCGCCTAATTTAATTACAGCATAATTTAGATTTTTCATAAGTAAGTATGCTATTGTAGCTTTTTAGATATCAATTCTCAATACTAAGTTACTTTTTTCGAATTAAGTGCAATCGCGATCATCATTACCGTTCCTATTAACGACGATCCGCCGGCAGAAACGAAAGGTAATGGAATTCCTGTAATCGGAAGGAGTCCCATGTTCATACCGAGGTGAATGAAAAATTCAGTAAACAAAACCATAAAAACCCCGGTGGAATATGCACGCGCTACAGGATCTTTGGCATTTTTAATTATTTCTATAAGCAGATAAAAGAAAATAAAATAAGCGAATATCAGTAGAAGTCCACCGAAGTAGCCCATTTCTTCGGTTATACTCGCGAAAATAAAATCCGTATGTCTTTCCGGTAAAAATTTTAATTGGGTTTGAACTCCCTCTCCCAAACCACGCCCGAAAAACCCACCCGACCCTACAGTAATCATGGACTGAATGCTATTATAGCCGGATCCTAATGGATCATTTTCCGGATTAAGAAAGGTCAACACTCTTTGTTTCTGGTAAGGCGCGAGTATAAGCCAAAACATTGGCATAATTAAAATAAAAATAAGTATAGTTATAAGCAGATATTTCTTTTCCATTTGTGATGCAAGACTGACACCGAAAAAACCGACAACTGTAATTACTGCAACCCCCAAGGAAGGCTGGATAAGAATCAATAATACCGGGATTATAAATATCAAAAAGAGCTTGGCAATATGGGCAATATTAATCCTGCCCTCGACAAAATATTTTGCGAAGTATAAAAGCAAAAATGCCCTAACAATCTCAGACGGTTGAATCGATAGTCCCCCAAGAGGTATCCAGCGTATCGCACCCCGAGTTACCTGGCCGATAATCAGAGGTAAAATTAGTAGGATAATGCTCAATACATAAAAATGTGCAGAAAACAGTTTATAAATATCGAAATCAATTTTTCTAAAAACTATAAAAACAAATACAGCTATCAGAATATAAATAAAATATTGAGGATAAATATAAGGTGCGACGGATCTTAGAGTGATTGTACTTAAGATGATAAAAAGACATAAATCAAGTATCAGTATTGTTTCAAATCGCCTCATGAGAAATTCAGCCTTTTTTAACGGAGAAATCACCTAGTTTGATTTCCACGGCAAGTGTAGCCTTTTTAAGTTTCTCCAAAAGTATACCATCCTGTGGAAACCATGTATTTTGAAGATTAATTTTCTGACTTATGCTCATTTTTTGTTTCTTGCGCTCTTCTTGAACTTGCCTTACCAGCTTTCTTAAGTTTGCCTCTTCTGCAAGCTCAGGAGTAATTTTTGTATCAAGTTTGATTTTCAATGTACCACTTTTTATCCAACTAACCTTTTTAACGTTTACTTCATCGAGTAATATTTTTTCCAAATCGCTGGCTAATTTTCTATAATCTGATGATATTAAAACGGTTGCCAATGGCTGCCTTACCGGAATTCCAAGTTTCTTTCTTTCAGAGTGGATTCTTTCTACTAATTCTCTTACTTTTACCATTTCGGTTAAAAGATTTTCATCGACCTGTATTTTATCAGTAGACCAATTGGTAAGGTGCACAGATTCTTCTTTAGTCAGATTGGTATAAATAAACTCTGAGATAAAGGGAGTAAATGGAGCTAAAAGCTTTGAGATTGTAACCAACACATAATAAGAAGTTTTGTAAAAATCGTCCCTATCAGATATGCTAATCGTAGCGAAGCCGGTTCTGTCGCGAGATCTTCTTACATACCAATTTGACAAATCATCTATGAATTCCTCTATTTCTCCACTTGCCTTATACGCATCGTAATTATCCAGGTAATGTGTTACTTTTTCTACAACTTGGGAGAGACGAATTAATATCCATTTATCAAGTAAATTTTTGGTTTTACCAACTCTAATGTGGGATAGCTTCCCAGAGGGAACCCAGCCATCAAGATTCGCATAGGTTACAAAGTAGTTATAAACGTTCCAAAGTTTTAAGTGAAACTTACGGCGGGTTTCGTCTGCAACTTTGTACCCAAACAAAAGGTTTTCGGAAGGATTTTGACGAACATACATCCACCTCATAACATCGACTCCAATTTTTTCTGCACCTTCGTTAAACTCAATAGCATTTCCCCAACTTTTATGCATCGGTCGACTGTCTTCAGCTAATAAGGTTGCAAATCCTAGCACAGTTTTAAAGGGTAAACGATTTTCCAAAACAGTGCTCATTGCAATTAAAGAGTAAAACCAATTTTTAAATTGTCCGGGAAAACTTTCTGTAACAAAGTCGGCTGGAAACCATTTTTCCCATTCTTTAAAGTCGCTCCAATATAGAGGTTTTCCAAAATTACCCTTTGTAATAGTTGAAAAAGGAACGATGCCTGCGTCAAGCCAAGGATTTCCGACGTCAGGAATTCTTTCGGAAATTTCACCACATGTCGCGCATTTGATTTTGACTTCGTCTATCCAAGGCTTATGAGGAGTATGACCCTCAAATTTTTTCCACCCTTCAACTGACCTACTTTTCAATTCCTCATATGAACCAATTAATTCAAATTTACCGCACTTATTACATTCCCAAATAGGAAGCGCTAATCCCCAATACCTTTTTTTGGAAATGAGCCAATCGTGCATATTGTTTAGCCAGTCCAACTCTCTTTTAAGTCCGAATTCAGGAATCCATTTAATTTTTTTTGTAACTTTTTTCATATCCGATCTTACAGGATCGATTGCTATATACCATTCGTCTACTACTCGCCAGACTAATTCAGTCTTACAGCGCCAGCAAGCGGGATATCTGTGTTTATATTGGTGTGTTGCAACAAAATATTCCTTTTTTTCTTGTTTTAAATAGTCTATTACGAGTTCCGGATGTTTTTTGGCGTTTTTATCACTCAAAAAGTCGAATCCTTCAAAATAATTTGCTTCTTCATCAATTGGTGCAATTACAGGTAGTTTAAACTCCTTTCCTAAAGCAAAATCCTCTGTCCCGGCACCAGGAGCAATATGAACTATTCCTGTTCCTTCCTCAGCCGTCACTAAATCTTTTGCAGGAATAATAGAATGAAAAGTATTCTCGTTTTCTCGCTTAGCATTTTGCACAACGGGTAAGTTATCGAAAGGTCCAGAATAATGTAAATTACTTTCTACAAGTTTGCTGCCAGTGAAAGATTCCACCTCTTTAAAATCTGCTTTTACTCCTTTACTTTCCGACAATAATGAAAAAGTTCTTTCAAGTGGTTTTGATTCTTCTGGCCAATTACCCGCGCTGAGAATTAAATACTTTCTTCCATCAGAATTGTCTTGCCAAACTTTATAAACCCAGTCAGGATGGACAGCGACTGCTACATTTGCTGGTATAGTCCATGGAGTTGTTGTCCAAACCAGAATTGAAAAATCCTTATTTAAAACCGGAAGAGCAAAGAAGACTGACTCGTGAACTGCCTCTTTATAATCCTCGGTAAGCATTTCATGCTGGGAAATAGCAGTCCCACAGCGAGGGCACCAAGGGACTGAGTCGCGCCCTTTGTAAATAAGTCCTTTTTCATGACATTTTTTTAGAAAATGCCAGATCATGTAGTTATTGTCGTCAGAAAGGGTATAATAGGAGTTATCCCAATCCATAAAGTAACCCAGCCTTTTAGATTGTTCCGTCTGAATATTGGCGTATTTAAATACTCTTTCTCTACATAAATCTACAAATTTGGCGATGCTGGCTGTTCTGTCCCCATGAATTAAATTTTCTATCTCTTTCTTATTTTTCAATCCCAGATCCTTCTCAACTTCAACCTCCACCCATAAGCCCTGACAATCGAAACCATTTTGGAATCTTTGTTTGTAACCTCGCATATTATTAAAGCGTTGCCAAAGGTCTTTATAAGTTCTGCCCCAAGCATGATGTACTCCCATTGGGTTATTGGCAGTAATAGGCCCATCTATAAACGAGAATATCTTTTTTGAATTGTTGTTTTTTCGAAGATATTTTTTAACTAATCCCTTTTTATGCCAGCTATCCAAAAGCTTGCTTTCAGATTCCGGAAAGTTGATACCATAATCGACCTGATCAAAATAATTTTTAGACATGATGAAGCTATTTTACAATATAAATTTCGTATATTGAAGTAGGTTAGTATTTAACTTCCTATCTTAATAGTAATCTCAACAGCTTCCGGTTCAGTAAGTTCATTTAATCTAGGTATAATGCTCGGTCCAGAGCTGGTACGATCAGGGCCATATCCCATATCCCTCATAAAATCCCTCTGGTCTCTCGACAATCCCAGCCAGGTACGACTTGTTCTTATAAGGTGGGCACGTCTTCTTGCTGCGTAAGACATGTGACTTTCCTCGATCATGAAATAATATTATCACACGGATTTGCAGCGTCAATAATAAATTCGGGGCATATAGTATTTCTTGACAAATATATTTGGTTCCATTATTATCATCCCATATAAAATATGCTCGAGTTTTTAATATCGCTTTTCATACTGGTTTTATCTAGTCAATCGGCTATATCGCAGGAGGTCAGACAAAAAATTGCTCAAAACTTATCTGAGCGTTTAGAAAATGTTCAAAACACGCCTTCGATAAACCCGAATCCGTTAAATATGATAACCAAAATATTATCTCCAACACCTGAATCAGAATCTGAGACCAAAGTTATTACAAATATAGATGTCCAAGGGCAAGAAGGTCAAGAAAGTAGCCGGGGTAATTTTAACAACATACATGATGACAATAAGTCCGACGCATACAATTCAAAAAGCGAAAAACCGATCGGAGAAGTTGCAAACAAAGCTATTCAAAATTCTACTGTCATAATTCCCTGTACAGAGAACCCGGAATTTTGTTATCCCACCGCAACCGTAAAACCTTCGCCGACTGTAACTTCTACTAACGAAATTCTTCCAAGTGCAACTCCAACACCTAAGATTGACCCCATACCCACGATTTGCCCCGATAAACTAATAGAGTGTCCGCTGATAATGTGTATAGAAGTACGAGAAGACCTCAGATACCCCGAATATGATACTTGTGGTTGTCGGTGCAACCCAATAATACTTTAAGGATTGTCCTTCATAACAAGGTTGTCGATTTTTGAAGCAAGAATAAAATCATTTTCATGAAGACCGTTAATTTTATGCGTCCAAAGCTCTATTCGTACTTTATTCCAATTGTAAATATATATATTAGGATGATGCCCTTCACTTTCCGCCAGATCTGCAACCATATTTACAAAAATAATCGCACGTTTGAAATCCTCAAATACAAATTCTCTTTTAATTTTCGATTGCATATCATAAGTTTTCCAATTTTCATTAACTTCCAATAGGTATTTTTTTAACTTCTTGCCCTTAAGTGAAGGCATCCAATGTTTGCACGGCTCGCAGGTTTTATTGACTAAGTCCATAACTTGAAAGATTATCTAGCTAACTTTATCGGGTGAAGATCCCAATTTTTCTTTTTCTCTTAAAGCTTGATCAACAGTTAATGCGCTTGCCATAGGTGGAAATGTGTGCAGATCGGGTTCTGAACCCGAATTCCTTATTTCACCCTGAACCGGGCCTACACATTGTTGATTGATATATTTACCATCTGGTCCTCTCACCCCTCCATTGTCAACCATCCTACTAATTACCTTTCTTTCTCCCACATTTTTAATATAGATCACAATCTCGGGGTGTCAACCACTAAATACTTGAAAAAAAATATTAAATTTTGTAGCTTTTGATTAACTTTTTCTCTTTACCTTTATTGACATATGCAATTACTTCTACATACTCCTCTAACTTCGAACCTTTAAGTTTGTTTTTTAAAAGCTCGTCCACTTGAAATATCCCTGCCGAATTATTCATAGTAATTACTATCTGAACAAATTTATCAGTCCCCTCTTTAATTTCCACATTATCTATCGCTGCAGCAGAAATCGAATGAATATTCACATTGCCAGCCTCATAAGATATCCTGGAACGGCCCTCACTCATGTCAAGTGCGTCTGCAACCCTGATAATTCCTGCTTCAAGTGTGTAAGGAGTCCCGTTTTTTCGATGTGCGATTATGGCATGAAGTGTCTCTGATGCAACTATTGTACGTTCCGAAATAGGCAGAAACTTAAGTAACTTATAAAGAATCTCGTTTGCCAAAATAAGGCTAAATTCCTCGTGGCCTTCGCGGCTAATAGTCATGCCCAGATCGTGAAGCACGCTTGCAAGAAAAATAATAACTTCGGAGTATTTATTGGCCAATCCGAA
>Ga0075617_134_pt1 | contig 11714 bp, 14 predicted proteins | sample RifGroA1_FD_68371 | JGI IMG/M metagenome (GOLD analysis project Ga0075617, IMG submission 68371) | Microgenomates (Woesebacteria) bacterium GW2011_GWA1_37_7 | reverse complement strand
CCTGCCGCTCGGAAATTTTCGGCAAATCAATCTTGTCGGGAGACATTACTTCTATATCGTTTTTTAAAAGCCATCGCAAAAAACTCCTAAGAGCAATAACATGATAACCTTGAGTTTTGCGGGAAAGCGAGGTGTCTTTATTAATTTTCTTTTGCGAGATACTTGCGGGAATTCTGGATAGGTATACTCTGTACTGTCTAACGATCTCCGGATTAATATCGGTTAGGTTCATCCTAATTCCCTCCTTGTCCAGCCAATTAACGAAGCGCGATAAATAATGTTTATAGTTGCGAATGGTTAGGGGAGAGGAGCCTTTTTCAACTTCGAGGTATTCTAAAAAATCGGTAACTTTCTTGCCAATTTCAGAGTTCTGTGCCGGGTCAGAGGCAACCATACTAAAATAAGTTTACATCGGGCGAAGCGAGATGTCAATATTGTGCGACTATAAGATTTATTAAACAAACCTTTCTACCATCTTATACGTTACTCTCCATATAGGCGGAGCCCAAAAATATTCTTCGTCATCAACACTCACAACGTTAGACAGTGAAGAAAAATCTTCACCCGAATTCCATGGTTGTGGAACTACATTAAATAAAATTTGAGGATAAAGCAAAGCCATTCACGCAACTCGAAAGGGTTGTCGTCATAGTGTATATCGGAATATAACCCAACGGTTCGAATCTTGAAATTATGATCATAAAATCTATCACTTGATTCGGGTTGAATATGAAGTCGTGCCGGGTCAATCCAAGGCATTTTTTGGTACCAAGCGTACGTAGTATTTGTGGTTTTAGAATCCCTAGAGGTAATTCTTCGAGTATCAAAACCAATATAATGCAAGAACCAAGATAAAACCTCGGATCCGGGCTCGATAGGCGCATTTAATAGGTTTCTATCGCTATTCCAGAGCTTTATAGCTTGCTTGTCAGCATTATCCGTTCCGGTTACTTCTTCTATCCACTTTTTTATAATAAAATATTCCTTAAGATCCCAACGGTTCTTTACTTCTCTCGGTTTATAAACTTCGTTGAAAATCGGGACAACGGTGTATGAAGATCCCACTTCAACCCCATCCATATCAAAAGTGATTCTCTTTTTTTGACTCTTTAGCTCGTTAAAAACAGCAACAACGTCCAGAGTCAGCAATATATCTAAAAGTTTTTGTTTTTCCGGAGCAACTTTGAATGTATTTTTCAGGTATTCCATATAAAACATCAAAATCTATTTTCTATCAAAATAAAAATAATTTATTAAATCCGTAATTTCACCAAATCAATTCTAAGGTGGGTATAAGCAAAAAGACATATAATCTATCATCTGGACAATCGTCCATTTTGTCCGATCATTCGGCATTTTCCTTATATTTACCGCATCGACTTTCATAGCTCGGTCCGCTAGGGAAGTTAGGTAAATCTCCTCGAATTAGTAATTTGTTTATTTGGTATATATTCGGTATTAATAAAATAACGATGCTTGCGTCAGAGAAGATAAATTAACTGCAAAGAAAAATAACATAACTTATAAACGCAGATTTACGATAAGAGTGCTTAAAAAGACTCCACTCCTTGCACAATCTGTACCACGTCGCAAAAGTATCATTGTGCGACTATATAATAATGGGGTTCCCCGCAATATTTCTATATACTAAACGTAAGAACTCCCTAACAGAGAACAATTATATTATTATCGATAAAACATTACCGTAAACTCTTATCCTCCGAATAAATATTTATTAAAAAGAGCATTTATAATCGCTATTCTGCTATTTTCCGACTCATGTAAGTTATCCACAGAGAAACGAAACATAAAATCTATGCAACTTTATTTACATACAGAACTTAGCTACGAAGGATGAATCAAACGATAACAAATCAAGTTTAACAACTATATCACTCTATATCGCTCACTGCTAGAAACCTCGTTCGGGTATTCTCTGGACGAAGCTATTGTACCGCTGACTGTGAAAAAAAACTATAATAATTGTGAAAAGGTATGTCTGTAAATAGCCTATAATTATTATGGGGTAATTCATCTCCCTACTCCCCTTTTTGTCCATGTATTAAAAAAATTAACTTTTTAATACACACAAATATATTTTAACCTCCCCAGCGAGTTGCCAAAAACATTCCCAAAGACACCAATATTGCGATTGAGAAGTATTCCCTGATTGTTTGTGTAAAAAGCCTATCCTCTAACCTAGCCTGACCTAAACCTAGAAGAACGTAGGAAGATATAGTAAAAAAAAGTGATCCTACAGCTACGGTTGTAGGCCAAAAAAATAGAATCAATGATATCTCCCCCATTACCAAACTCGAAACTAAGCTTATTTTCAAAATGTTGAGGGAGAAACTACTTTTCAAATTAACCGACCAATAGCCTTGAAAAAATAAAATTGCTGATGTTAGTAGAATTAATGGACTAACCAAGAAAATGGCTATTCTTAATGAAAGTATTGTATCGTAAAGTAGGAACAATGTAACCAATGTGAGTACAAACCCGACACCCTTAGCTGCTCTCAATAATGCGATTGTTCGTATGGTTCCAACTGTGTAAATGTTGGCGGTTAAACATAAGGAGTAAATGCCTACTCCGTAAAAAACCAAAACCGGTATCCGGGCTAACAAGCTGGAAGGTAACAAAAACCAAAAAAGTCCGACTCCTATCGTAAAAAGGAAAGGCAATATCAGGCTTAATAATGACATATTAAATCCCAATCCTTCTTTCAATGACCAAATAAAAGTAATAATGGTCAATAAACCCAATACCGCTATACTTACGAATCTGTATTGATTACCAATTATTTGAATACCTATAAAACCCAAGACAAGAATGAGTGTAGTGATAATAAACCGTTTTCTCTTGGACATTGCAAAGCTTTCAACTACTTACTTGTGTCATTATATCGGGAGAAATATCTATATTCGAATATACTTCTTGTACATCATCGAGGTCTTCAAATTTTTCAAGAAGCGCCAATGCCTTTGATGCCGTATAGCCATCTTGTATCTGCATCAGGTTTTTCGGCTTTTGAACTAATGAGGAGGATCTTACAGTTAAACCGGCGATTTCGACTTCCTTTTTGACCTTCGCCAAATCGTTGTAGTTCGTAAATATTTCAAGACCGTCCCCTGTTTCCTCAATATCCTCTGCACCACAATCGATCAACTTAAACATTTGTTCCTCAAGATTATTTTCTTTTTGCACGAGCAAAAATCCCTTCGGTTCGAAATTAAAACTGACTGATCCCGGCCCTGCTAAATTCCCTCCACCCTTTTCAAAAATATTTTTTATTTCCTGACCGGTTCTATTTCTATTATCGGTTGCCGCCTGAACGATTATTGCAATTCCTCCCGGGCCGAAACCTTCGTATGCTACTTCTTCGATATTATCAACTTCCCCAGATCCTTTCGTTATTGCTCTATCGATATTTACCTTGGGCATATTAGCCGATCTTGCAGCATCAATTGCCATCCGCAGTTTATAATTTGCTTCAGGATCAGTCCCTCCCCCGGCTTTTACAGCAATTGAGATTGCTTTGCCGAGCTTTGAAAATATCTTGCCTTTTGCCGAATCTTTAACCTCTTTTTGTCTTTTGATGGTCGCGTAATGTGAGTGTCCCGACATAAACTGTTATATCCTTATATGCAAGAGTATTATACAATGAAGTACCACGAGTTAAAACCTGCCGAATTCCTTCGGCCCATACAGCATTCGGTTCGGTGGTTTTCTCTTGAGATGTACTATAAAACCTTATTGACATCCTGACCAACATATTTATTATTATTCATTAGTGATACATAGAGTAATTTATGGATAGAGATCTTGCCCAAGACGCAATATCTTCCGCTCTGTCGGGAGACTGGGAATTAGCGGTTAAGTTAAATAAATCAATTATTTCGCAAAAACCCTCTGATACCGATGCACTTAATAGGCTTGCCAGGGCATATTCTGAGTTAGGTGATTTTGTCAAAGCACGAAAGGCAGCTCAAGAAGTTCTTAAATTCGATCCTTTCAACTCAATTGCTTTAAAAGCTATAAATAAATGGCGAGGACTTAAAAAGGGTGATGAATTCAAAACAGACTCACTGGCTCCTCAATACTTTTTAGAAGAACCGGGTAAAACCAAAATTGTATCCCTGATGCATTTAGGAGACTCTAAACTAATTGCAAAACTGGACGCCGGAGATAAAATGCTTTTTAACACCCACTCTCATAGAGTTTCTGTTACCACTGCAGATAATAAATATATAGGTCGACTACCTGATGATTTATCAGCAAGACTTAGAAAACTAATTAAATACGGGAATGAATATGTTGCATGCGTTAAATCGGTAGATAAGAAAGAGGTAAGAATTTTCATACGCGAAACAAAAAGAGACAAAAAACTTGCCGATATTCCCTCCTTTACCAGCGAGAAAATTGATTACGTATCATTCACTCCTCCGGAGATGGTGCACAACAAAGACGAGCTGGTAAATGACTTCTCAGAAGAAGATTCTGAGTAACTTTCAAACTAGATACCCCAGTTATAGTTATTGCCGATTCTTATCTCCATATCATAATTGCCTTCAGGATCGACCTCTTTTATACTACATCCCAAAAGAATAATTCGAGTGTCCGAAAAGTACGAAAGTAGTTTCTCTGAGGGCGCTCTTACAAGAACATACCCTCTACTTCCATCAATAAGTTCTTTCTCTTCTAAAGCGGTTCCATTTCTTAAATCGATATCTTCAATTTGATTACTTTTTAGCTTGAATAAGAAAAAATAAAGCCTCAATCTATCCTGTAGCGACAGGTCTGACTTGTCGATTATTACAAATTTGTAAAAAAATCTGAACTTATTCTCATTAGAAAAAAGTTTGAGATCATAATCAGTCCAAACATGAACAGGAAAAGTAAAATAAAAGGTCAATGTCCTACTTAGAAAGATTCCTCCCTTTCCCTCTTTCTTACCTAAATCATATAAAGAACCCAACCTCCATGTACCAAGATCGCAACACGCCTCAACTTGAGTAGCGGTAGGTATAATAATATTAGAAGCGCTTTGCGCAACGGGATCCAATATGGTTACTGTAACGTTCTCATTATCCTGAGACACTATGGTAAGTTTAGAAACCCCGTCCCAATTAGAAGAAGCCCGATTTAATAAAAATAAAATGAGTGCGCTCAAAATTAGAAAAACAATAAGTACTCGTTTCTTTTTTTTTGGACTTTTAACGATTTTCTTCTTCTTATGAGTCGGCATATTACATATACGTCAGTCTTTTGAAATGCGAATGTCCCGCTTTAATTAATCTTTCACCTTTGGTTCCATAAGACTTTATAATATGCCGCATATGTTCCCCGGCGATAATTGAGGGTACGATAACATAATTCGCACCAGCTTCATACAACCTTAATGCTTCATTACTGAAGGCAGCCGTCATTAGTGTTAAAGGTCTTTTTTCACCCCGAATATATTCAAGTACTGCCATATTATCGGAAAAGTTAGAAATTGTCGAAATAACAATACGTGCCTGACGTAGATTCGACGCATTTAGTATCTCCGGATCTTCAATATCCCCAAAAAGACACTCAATTTTCTCTGCAGTAAGTTTTTTATACACATTAGGATTGAAATCAACTACTATCAATCTATAACCTTTTTTTACTAAATATTTTAAAAGCGATTTTCCGGTTCTGTCACAGCCAATTAAAACAACATGGTCGTTATAATTTAGAGACTTAATAAAAACACCCTCTTTTGTAATGTCTCGCTCAAAGATTGACAAATATTTCGAGATTTTCTTATAAAGCTTTTCTGCGCCGAATATCAAATAGGATGAAGTCGTCATTGTTATAGCTCCGATAATAATAACCAGGCTGAAAAACTTTGAGTCAATATAACCTAAACTTAAACCTACTGACATTATTATGAAAGAAAATTCAGAAATTTGAGCATTGGTTAATCCCGTAAAAAAAGATGTTCTTTTTCGATAGCCTAAAAAACCTAAGATGCTCATTATGCTCAAAGGGTGCACAATTAATACAAATATCGAAAAAAGCATTGCGGGGGCGAGCAAACCAAATGTAGTATCTCCGATTGCAAGTTGGGAACCAAGCAGTATAAAAAATAGTGTCAAAAAAAAGTCTCTTAAAGGTCTCATTCGAGAGCCTATCTCCAATTGTTCGGGTAGATTTGAAAGAGCCAAACCGGCTAAAAAACCGCCTATCTCGAGGCTGAATCCTAATGGTCCATGGACAAAATACGAAAAACCCATTACCCAAGCTATACTCAAAATAAACATCATTTCTTGGGAATTCAATGTTAATTTTTCAAAAATTTTAGGTATAAATTTCTTCGAAACAAACCAAACAAATGAGATTAACCCGAAAGCCTTTATAAAAGTCAACAAATAATTTTGGTAACTAAATCCACCACCCTCAATTCCAGACAAGAAAACCAGAAAAGAGATTGCAAAAAAATCCTGCACAAGTAGAATTCCAATTGCCAGCTTTCCGTATAAACTTGATAAATCTTTTTTCTCAGCCAAAAGCTTTACTACAATGATTGTCGAAGAAAAAGATAATGCTACTCCAAGAAACAGCGACGGAACAAATCCAAATCCAATTAAAAGGCTTATTAATAAACCCGAAATAAAAGTTATTACAACCTGTCCCAAGCCGGTTATCAAAGCTACTTTGCCTATTGAAGGCAGCTCACCTATATTCATCTCCAATCCAAGTATAAAAAGCAGAAGTGTCACGCCAATCTGACTCAATGATTGAAGCTGGTTTGTGTCTGATATAACGCCGACTAATGAGAGAAAAAAACCTGCAAAAAGGTAGCCAATAAAAAGAGGCTGTTTTAATAGTCTTGCTAATAGACCGAATATTGCGGCTGCAACTAATAATGTGGAAATTTGTGAAAAGTCCATCTCATCTTAAGATTACGAGGTTTATGGAAGCTTTTCAAGTAAGTCAAGAGTTTTATTAAGATCATCAGGCAACTCACTTCGGATTCTGACATTCTTCCCACTAACCGGATGTAAAAAAGTAATCTCCTTGGCATGTAAAAAAAGGCGTGGACAAAAATCCCTGTCTTTCCTTGCAGTTTTTCTGCCTGCATAAAAAGAGTCGGCTACTATGGGGTACCCTAAATATTTCAGATGAATGCGAATCTGATGGGTTCGACCTGTTCTAGGTTCAAGTTCAACTAATGTATAGTAATTGATACCTTTTTGGTAATACGAAATTACTTTATAAGAAGTTTGCGAGTCTCTCCCTCCGGGCAGCACGCCAAATCTTTCTCTGTTCCATGGAAGTCTTCCAACGGGAACTTTAACCTCTCCCGCTTTTTGGTCAATCCTACCGTGCGCGAGTGCTATATATTTTTTCTTAACTTTTCTTTCTTCAAACTGAAGTTGTAAGTTACGAAACGAATCTAGATTTTTCGCAACGATTAAAATCCCGCTCGTGTCTTTGTCAAGCCTGTGAACGATGCCCGATCTCTCGTCCCTACTCCCCGCCAGAGAATAATCGAAATTTTCTTTTAACCATGTCTGAACCACCGGCGTCGAGCCTGTCGTTCCCGCTTCGTTAACAACCCAGCTAAAAGGCTTATCCAATACTAATAAATTTTCATCCTCAAATATCACTCTTGGTTTCATGGAGTAAGTATATTATTTTTCTCTTTTTGCCTGATCTTCGGCGCAAAGTGTAGCCTCCGGATAAACCATCAGTCTATCCGTATCAATCATTCTGCCACAATCCTCGCATATTCCATATTTGCCTATTTTGATCCTAGTCAACGCTTTTTTAGTCTGGATTATTTTTCTATCAAGTTGATCTCTTATTGCGGAGGTCCTTGCGTGGCCAAACTGCTCAGCTGCATCTGCATCAGGAGATGCGTTATCAATAAGCCTGGTGGTATCCTTGAATGGATCATCATCTGATATCTCCTTCTTCCTTTTCTCAAGTCTTTTGAGGTTACTTTGCAAAAAAGAGCCTACTGGACGCAGTAGCTTAGAAGGAAAATTAATTATCCCTTTGCTATAATAAGCAACGTTTTTCTTTTCCTTACTACCTTTTTTTGTCATATTATATTTATTTGCTAAAAGCCAAATATATTATTACTATCAGGAAAATAAAAAAGGAAACCGCTGAGGGTATCCAATCAATTTTACCAACAAAGGATATCATATTGTCCGTCGATACTGCAACAGGAATGCGAATAAGAAAAAATAAAGCTGCAATACTTACCCCCGCAACCCCAAACCTCCCTGAGCGATATAACGAAATTTTTTTATAATTTCTAGATAAAAGAAAATAAACCGGGATTAATAATAAAGTAATAAAAAAATAGATACTCCCCGTTACCGATAATCCAAAAAGGGATATAATTAAACCAGCTACTGAAAAAAAAGTTATTCCTGCAAACACAAATGCCTCATATACTTCAAAAATTTTAAGTTTAAACCGGTAAATTCCATAATATAAACCTAAGTGTCCTCCGATCAATGTTAGCCAAAACCACCAGTTTTTATAAACGAAAAGACTAATAACAATCATTGCCGAAAATCCGAAAACTGAATAAAAAAAGGCAGTAAATATCTGACTTGTTAGATAGTCCTCACGCAGCCTCCTCCAAAAAAGAAAAATTGAAAAAATGACTGAAAATAGCAAAATTAGTATATAAAAAAACATGCTTTGTTATTCTACGCAATTTGACACGGACCTACATCGTTTGTATTATACATAATTACTGTGCTAGAAACTCCTCACGTAATAGTGGGGGCAGTGATTGCAATAAAAGTGGTAAATCCTGCCCTGTCTTTACCTCTTGCATTCGCAAGTCATTTCATATTGGAAAGAGTCCCCCACTGGAATCCCCATCTAAACACCGAAAAGAATAAACTCGGAAAAATAACAAAAAGGAGTATTCAAATTGTAATTCTGGATTCATCGCTTGCGCTTTTGGGAGGATTTTATCTGGCTTCGAGAATGCTTCCGGATGTCAATAAATTTACAATCGTGCTTCTGGCCTGTTTTTTAGCTTCACTTCCCGATCTTGTGGAAGCTCCTTATTTTTTTCTAAACATTAAATCACGCTGGATCAATAAATGGATTGCCTTGCAAAAATCGATTCAGGTCGATACTTCTATTCTGCCCGGAATTTTGACCCAAATTGTAACAATATTAGCAGCGTTCTGGTGGCTAAAAGCCTAACTTATTTTGCCCGCTCGACATAATCGCCCGTCCGGGTATCAACTATTACAGAATCCCCTTGATTAATAAATAACGGCACCTTTACACTCAATTCGTTCTCAAGTTTTGCCGATTTATAAACATTCGAGGCTGAATTTCCTTTCACTCCCGGTGCGGTTTCTTCAACCCGCATTCGCACTTTTGGGGGAATATCAATAGATAGTGCCTTATCTTCCCAAAATAATACATTTACATCTTGCCCTTCCTTAATAAAAGGCAGCTCGTCTGCAATTATATTTTTTCCAACCTCTACCTGTTCAAAATTAGAAGGATCCATAAATAAGGCATTTTTGCCATCAAAATAAAGGTATTGAAGTTTACGCTTCTGAGTTGCGATTTCATCAACTTTTACATTTGCGCTAAAAGTTTTTTCCTCAACAGCTCCCGTTTCAAGATTCCTCGAGACAACTCTGACAGTCGCACCGCCTCTCCCCATCTTCGTATGGGTATATTTAACGACTTTATAGGGCATTCCATTTGAAAGAAATGTAATTCCGTTTTTTAGATCCGTTGATTGAATCATAATTTTATTATCCACTTACCATTCTTTTGAACCAATTTTTCGTCAAACCAGATCTCCCCACCATCACGCAAATCTTTAATCATATCCCAATGAAGTGCCGATTCATTCTTGCTGCCTGTTTCTTTGTAACCATTTCCTAAAGCTAAATGGATACTCCCGCCGATTTTTTCGTCAAATAAAATATCTTTAGTAAACCTTTTAATCTGAAAATTATTTCCTATCCCCAACTCCCCAACCCGCCTTGCACCTTTATCCATGTCAAGAATTTTATTTAAATCTTTCTCGTTTTTATCCGCCGTTGCTTTAACTACTTTTCCATCCGTAAATTGCAACCTTACATTATGGAATTCCTTACCAAGATATAGTGCCGGATAACTATAAGTTATAAATCCGTTAGTAAAGTTCTCTAAAACAGATGTAAATACTTCGCCATCCGGCATATTAAAACGGCCATCCCCATTTTCTGCACTTCTTCCCTCAATTGATAGCCATAAATCAGTTTCATGACCTAAAATGCGAACTTTTTTTACACCGTCAATGATTTTTCTTAATTTCTCTTGTTCCTTCTGCTTCGCTACCCAATCAACGTTGTTTACGGCTGAGAATACAAATTCTTCATACTCGCTTAGGGACATGTCGGCTTCTTGTGCTTGTGCTTCTGTTGGAAACTTACTTATTACCCAGCGAGTTTTTAAAACGCGGTGGTCAATGAGCGGCTTTACCACTTTAGATCTTTCTGAAATCTTTACTGCATCCATATTCGAAAAGCCCCGCGTATTTGACTGCGCGTAAAGTCTTATCCACACATCAATACCTTTAAGCTCCTGATCTGACAGTTTTGGATACGCTTTTAGCTGATGCGGTTTTGCATATTTAAAAAATGCTTCGGCAAACTCGTTATAGGTTCGGCTTATAACCTGCTCGTCAACATCAAAATGAACTTTCACTTCAACCGCACCGGCAATAATAGCTTGCTTATAAATTTCTAGAGTTAGTGGCTTTGCCAACCAATCTGAAACAATAAGTACCCTGTCGCCTTTTTTAACTCCGGTTGAATAATTTACCAAAATCTTGGCTTGTTTAGTCACTCTATGGTCAATTAAACTCATACAGGCGTATTCTAGCTTAATTGGAATTATTCTTAAAGATTCAAATACCCTTCAAGCTTTTTATTATTAATATTTTTATTATTATTATTATTAATATTAATATTCGAAAAAACATTACTACCATACACTGTAGTGTGGTATTAGTGTATTAGATCACAATTTTGATTTTCCGGTCTTACTGGAAGAAAACTGAGAGGCGAAAAATTCATAAAGTTCCTTATTTGTCTTCCCTGTAAACCTATCAGCTTTTAATTGCATCCTTTCAATGATATTTTTTATTTTTTCTTTTTCTTTATAATCTGCAGATCTAGCAAACTCTTCAAATATCATCCAAGGCCAAAAATACAACGAGTAACGTCTCTTAATATTTCTCCAATTATAAGGGTCATACATTTCTTCCTCTGATATGGGTTTTTGGCTTTTTTTCTTTCGGGAAATCATAATTTTAAAACCATCCCCAGAAATATTGAGCCAAGTATTGACCCTTGCAATAGTCGAAAACCCTACCTTTAAATCTTTTCTTATCGTTGAATAGTCAATCCCTTTAACTAAATCTTCAGCAATTTCCAATCTTTTTGCTATCGTCTCCACTTCTTTGGGTGTAAGTAAATCCGTTATCGCATCTGCCACTTCTTTGGGTGACTTTAACACGCACAAGGCGCGGCACAGGTTTAAGATCAATCCTTTTCTTTTTGTTGATGTTAGCTTTGAACTTCCCTTCGTATAATACATAACTACCATACACTGTAGTGTGGTAGTTATGTAACATCAATAAGCAAAAAGGTAATTATTTTGGTAAAATATCTATTATTGAATTTGAGCAATGAGGTGGT
>Ga0075617_119_pt2 | contig 12148 bp, 16 predicted proteins | sample RifGroA1_FD_68371 | JGI IMG/M metagenome (GOLD analysis project Ga0075617, IMG submission 68371) | Microgenomates (Woesebacteria) bacterium GW2011_GWA1_37_7 | reverse complement strand
TTTTTAACGTCTCCAAGTATCAGCGAAGGGAAAAATTATTTATTTACCAAAAATCCAGAAATGAAAAAATTGCTGGAAGGTATAATCGACGCAAAATTTGATGGCGATATCGGAACAACAAACAAATTGTGGTTGAGAAAAGAAATCATAAAAGAGTTGCAATCAGGAAAATAATATGAAAGTAAATATTCCTGGACAAACTGAATTAAATCTCAAAAAAGTAGTTCTTGATTTAAACGGAATGCTTGCAGTTCATGGAAAAGTTGTTAATGGTGTATCCCAAAGAATTAGAGCATTAAAAGACAAAGGTTTAAGATTCGTATTATTCTCAGGAGATACGCGGGGAAATGCTAAATCAATAGCGGATATTTTAAATATTGAGTTTATTGCAGCAGGTACTTCGGAAGAAAAAGCCAGAGAAATTGAAAAGTTAAATCCAGAAACTTGCGTGGCAATAGGTAATGGTTTAATAGATTTAATGAAAATAAAGAAAGCAAAGTTAGGTATAGTTACTCTTCAGGCTGAAGGGGTGCATACAAAAACTTTAATGGAGGCGGATATTATCGTTCCATCAATTAACGACGCATTGGATTTATTAATCGACGAGAAAAATCTTATCGCAACATTAAGAAAATAATTAATATATGGCTGAAGAGACAATAAACACCCAAACGTCAGACACCATTACAAATCATACAGAAGCACCTAAAATAGATCTGGTCGGTGTCAAGTTACTTATGGTAATAAAAAATGATAAAGGTGAGAATGAATTTTTGATAATGCATCGAATTCCGGAAAAATACCCCGATGCGACAGCACATTGGGATTTTCCGGGGGGAAGGGTCGAGCCGGGACAAAGATTCAATAAAAGCCTCTTGAGGGAAGTTAAAGAAGAAACTGATCTTTCTGTAAAATTTAGTAAAGCATTTTATGAAAGTAAATAATTGCGACCGAGTAACTTTCGAAAAACACTTGGCCAATGCTTATAAAAAATTCGAAGAAAGATCAAGATATGAATGGACTCTTCATCTCGCAAGATATAAGAAAATAGCAAATAAAAGTGTATAATTCACCTTAAATATATGTCAAACAACAAAACTAAAAATTGGGAATGTTTGTTTTGCAATTATTCTAAAAATCCCGAGAAAAAAATTCTCGACACAAAACACTTTTACGGCTTCTACGATGATCAGCCAATAACTAAAGGTCATTTCCTAGTTATATCAAAAAGACATACTACCTTTTTTAAACTAAACTCCGCAGAACAAAAAGAACTTCACCATGCTTTACTTAAAGCCCACGAAATAATCAATAATAAATACCATCCTGATACTTATAATATTGTTTCTAACGATGGGGAATTGGCGGGAAGAACCGTTCCTCACATTAGTATTCACCTCATTCCTAGATATAAAGGTGATGTTGATAATCCAATAGGGACGGGTGTAAGAACAATACTCGGAATATATTCTGCACCTGTAAAACCTAAACTTCCCTACTTATACGAAAATGAGTTTCTCACTGAGGCAAAATTGAAAAAACTAAGATATAATCCGACAACAGACAAAAAATTCTTTCTTGGTTTAAAAGTCATAATAAGAAACGACGAAGGGAAAGTTTTTGTAATAGTACCCAAGAAAGATGCAGGATTTGTAGGCAAATTTGATTTACCAGGCGGTAGATGTGAGCACAGAGATAAAGATGAGGTTGTTGCCGTACAAAGAGAAGTGTTTGAGGAAATAGGAGTCTACATCAAAAATATTACACCGTTTGATACATTTATCGTTTGGGACATAAGCTTCAACGCAGACCCCCAACCAATCGGGTTAATCTTGAAACTTTACACAGCGTATCTTCCTCCAGATAAACCAATAAGTTTAAAAAAAGAAACAAAAGATTCAGGGTTTAAATGGATATGGCCAAGCGAATTAGCTGATAGTTTAACTCAATTCCCTTTACAAATACGAGAGAAAATTCGACATCTAGAGAACCGTTAACAAATGGCCAAAGGCAGATATTACTTCTTAACAACTCCTCTTTATACTTTCAAAGACGACCGCCGCACTTTAATACTCAAAACAGTCAAAAATTTTCTTGAGGAGAAGAAATATCTCTAATCTATCAAAATCTCCAACAATCTTAACAGAAAATGCCTTAAATTCTGTTTTATTATGTTAAAATATACAAGTTTCGGGGTATAGTTTAACGGTAGAATAGGCGGCTGGGGGCCGTCTGGCCCAGGTTCGATTCCTGGTACCCCGACTAATTATTTAATTAGCTATAGCGATTCGCGGTTATATTGAAACTGTAATGAAACTTGAGTGGAAGAAAATTAAGGAAAGAAAATATAAAGCCGGGTACTGGAAAATGCGGGAAAAAACTTTTGTTTTACCGAGTGGTGTTAAAGCATCATATGACATTCGGGATTGCGGTAATACCGCTTGTGTATTAGCAATCACAGAAAATAATAATGTTGTTTTGGTTAAAGTCTTCAGGCCAGGTCCCGAAAAAATACTGTTGGAAATGCCGGGTGGTTTTGTAGGAAAAGACGAAGATATTAAAGAAGCAATATCACGGGAGCTTTTAGAAGAAACGGGATATACAGGGAATTTTGAGTTTGCGGGTTCTGCCATTGATGATGCATATTCGAACCGCATAATAAATTGTTTTGTCGCAAAAGGGTGTAGAAAAATTAAAGATCCGGTTACCACAGAAGAGGATGAAAAATTCGTTGAGATTGTCGAAATGTCACTTTCTGATTTTAAAAAACATTTAAAGTCAGGGCAATTAACAGATGTTGAAGCGGGCTATATGGCACTGGATTATTTAGGATTACTTTAGAAAACTTCATGATGAAAATTTCCGAAATTTACGAAAAATACAAAATCATGCCCAATTTGCAGGAGCATATGCTTCGTGTTAGCGGAATTGCTTCAATAATTTGCGATAACTTTGAAAAAACTATCGACAAAAGGTCTATTATTTCAGCTTGTCTTTTGCATGATATGGGAAACATTATAAAATTTCCGCTTGGAAGTATCCCCGAGTTAATCGGACCCAAAGGATTAAAATACTGGAAAAATATACAAAAGGAGTACACAAAAAAATACGGAGTCGATGAGAATCGTGCTACATATTGTATTACCAATGAACTTAATATAACTAATAAAATTGATATTTTAATAAAACAATTTGGTTTCTCTGAAGCCAAAAATACTTTTAAGATTTCCGACTATGAATTTAAAATTGGCCCTTATTCTGATCATAGAACAAATCCTTTCGGGGTAAGAAGACTTGAAGAGAGGTTTATCGATTTGAAAACCAGATATGCCAGTAAGCTACAGATAAACAACCGCGATGTTGAGTTTGAAAATTTATGTATTTATTGGAATGAAATCGAAAAACAAATCTTTGCTCGCTGCAAAATAAAACCTGAAGACATTACTGAAGAAATAGTTGAACCATTTTTCGAGGAATTAAGAAATTTTATTATAGAAACAAATATTTAATATGTATGATATATCATTATATCATACATAAGTTAATCTATTTTTATAGTTCACTTTGAATTTCCTTGGTGTTAAAGTATGAAGGTATGAAAATTGCAGTATTATCAGATTCTCACGACCATATTCCAAATTTAGAAAAAGCTCTAAAGCAAATTAAAGTTAAGAAGGTTGAAGTAATGTTTTTTTGTGGGGATATGTGTTCACCATTTACCGCAGGAATAATTGGGAAAGTAAATCTTCCCGTCTATGCATGCCTTGGAAATAATGATGAAGATCAGATAGCGTTTGTGCAACTAGGAGGTAAAAACTTTACTTGGGTACCATTATTTAAGGAGTTCGGAGAAGTAGAATTGAACTCTCGAAAAATTGCATATTGTCATTACCCGAAACTGGGTGAGTTTTTAGCAAAAAGTGAGGGTTATGATGCCGTATTTTACGGGCATACACATAAGGTTAGAAATGAAAAATTCGGAAAAACACTATTGTTAAACTCCGGTTCTATTTGTGGAATAAATGCAAGATATGTTCTCAAATTCGAGGGAGAAAAACAGGGTGTCGCTTCATACGCGATCTACGATACCAAAACCAACTCCGCAGAAATTATTGAAATCAAGTAGACAACAGCAGGAAACTGTAGTTAAAAACCAGTTATAATGAAATCTGTTATTCTTATACAATGGATATCTTTTTCCTAACCTTACTAACCTTTCTAACTAGCATTGTCGGAACAATAACCGGTTTCGGGATTTCTACAATAATGGTTCCGGTGGTACTTCTTTTTCTGCCACTTCCGCAAACATTACTATTAGTGGGAGTAATTCATTGGTTCGGAGATCTTTGGAAAATGCTTCTTTTTAAACACGGAGTAAATAAAAAATTATTATTATACTTTGGTCTACCGGGAGTTATAGCTGCAATATTAGGAGCAATGTTGGTTGTCCGAATCCCCGAAACTATCGGCCAGGAAATTATCGGTCTTATTATAATTTCTTATGTTATCTTTCACCATTTCAAACCGAAATTTAAACTTCGGGCAAACAGCAATACTTATATTTTAGGTGGAATCTCCTCCGGATTTCTTGCAGGTTTAACAGGTGTCGGGGGAGGGGCCTTAAGATCGGTAATTTTATTAGCCATAAACATTCCGAAGGATATTTATATTTTTACATCCGGGGCTTTGGGAGCATTTATTGATGCATCCAGAATTTCAACTTACCTATTCTCCGGTGTCAAAATTAATCAGAACCTTATATGGGGTTTTCTTGTTTTTATCCCTGCGTCTTTCTTGGGAGCTGAAGTTGCAAAAAAAATAGTTGATTTGGTCCCGCAAAAAAAATTTATATTACTTGTGAACCTTTTCCTGTTTATACTGGGAATAAAACTTATCCTTTTCCCGTAAATTAGTGTCCGATTTCAGGAAAGAAGTATCCAATTAGGACTATTACCAAAATTCCTAATAACAAAAATAGCGCCTGCTGACCCAAATATCTTCTCGGGGCATGAGTAGCTTCAGGTAAGAAATCCGTAGTTGCCACGTAAAGGAAAAATCCTGCGGCCGATGCAATTAAAATTCCAACGCCCTGTTCGATTTTGTCAGCATAAAAATAAGTCAGAAAGGCTCCCGGGAAAGTTGCCAATGATGAAAATAAATTAGCAAGAAAGGCATTTCTTCTGCTCCAACCTCTATTAAGAAGTATCCCGAAATCCGCGATTTCGTGCGGAGTCTCGTGCAAAAATGTAGATAACGAAACAAGCATACCGAAAGAAGGATTAATAAGATATGTTGCTCCGATTACTACTCCATCGAGAAAGTTATGTATAGTATCACCAAATATAATAAGCGGTATAACAGTCTCTCCCTCAGAGTGGGAGTGTCCGAGGTGTTTTTCCCCTTCTTCCTGGTGGTGGTGAAGATAAAAGAAAAATCTCTCAATCATAAAAAGAATAACAAAAACAATTAACACCACACCGAATGCTTTTTCACCAAACTTCTCCACTGCTTCGGGAAGAAGATCCAGTAGCGATAATGCCAAAAGGACTCCGGCGGCCAATGGTACAGACACCGATGCGAGTGATTTTGCCCAATCTTTCTTAAAAAGCAGTATCACGCCGCCAATGAGTCCTGCTATACTACCGATAAAAGCATAAATTGTTAATACAATTATTTCGCTCATGATATATTATGATAACCTCAAAGACGAGGCTTGTTAAGAACAAAATAAAAAATTCATGCTAAAATCATTAACTGAATATGAAAGCAAAGTCTTATAAATATACATGGGATCTATCATCCCTTTTTAAAGACGAAGTTTATATCAGTCTTCATAGAGTAATATCAGAAAAGGTTTCTTACCAATTTATAAATAAATGGAAGAATAGTCTACTTTTATGAATTAAAGTCTGCACTTGACGAAAGTAATCCTGAAATCAAAGGACATTTGAACAAAGCAATAGAACTATCGCAAAAAATTCAAAATGATATTCAGTTCTTCGAAATCCGGCTTTCAAAAATCGATATAACTACTCAAAAAATATTTTTAGATGACGAAAGCCTTAAGGAATACAAACATTTTCTTGAGAGATTGTTTGCTCAAGCGGATCATATTCTTAGCGAACCTGAGGAAAAAATCCTAACACTTAAATCTCTTCCGGCTTACGAAAATTGGGTAAAAATGCTATCAGGATTCTTATCTAAAGAGGAAGCAGTCACACTCGATGTAAACAACAAAAAGTCCAAGAGAAACATATCTGAACTATTGGCTCTTATGAATAATAAAAATAAAGAAATCCGGGACAGCGCCGCAGTTAATTTCAATAAGATTCTTGATAAACATCTCGAAGTTGCCGAAAACGAAATAAACTCCGTTCTACAAAATAAAAAAACCGATGATGAGTTGAGAAAATTCGAACGACCGGATTCGGGAAGACATCTGTCGGACGATATAGAAACCGAAGTTGTTAATGAGGTCATTAAAATTGTATCTGATAATTTTAAGATCTCGCAAAAATACTATCATCTTAAAGCAAAACTATTTAAAGTAGATAAGCTTGCATATCACGAAAGGAATGTTGAATACGGAAGCATCACTAATAAATATTCATTTGATGAATCAGTTGAAATTGTTAAAAAAGTAACGTCGGAGCTTGATAATGACTTTCTACAACTTTTCGAGAACTTCTTAAGCGAAAAGAGAATTGACGTGTTTCCCAAAAAGGGAAAAAGGGGCGGAGCATTCTGTACGCACGGTCTAATCACCGATCCCGTCTATATATTACTTAACCATAACAACCAATTTGATGATGTACGAACACTTGCTCACGAACTTGGTCATGGAATTAACGACGAGCTTATCAAATTAAAACAAAATGCCTTAAATTTCGGTACTCCTATTTCAACAGCTGAAGTCTCGAGTACTTTTTTTGAAGACTTCGTTGTCGAAGAATTGATGAAGGATGCAAACGAGGAAGTAAAACTAACACTTATGATGAATAAACTAAATCAGGATATCTCGAGTATTTTCAGGCAGATCGCTTTTTATAATTTCGAAACCGAACTTCACTCGGGATTCCGAAAAAATGGATATTTAGGAAAAGATGAAATAGGCAAGATATTTCAGAAGAATATGGCTGCCTATATGGGTCCATACGTTGATCAGACAGAAGGATCACAAAATTGGTGGGTATATGTACAGCACTTTAGATACTTTTTCTACGTATATTCTTATGCTTCGGGGCTATTAATTTCCAAATCACTCCAGGCATCGGTAAAAAAAGATCCGAAATTTATATCAAAAGTTAAGGGGTTTTTATCAGCCGGACTTTCCGAATCACCAAAAAACATTTTTGCAAAACTTGGTATTGACATTAGCAATAAAAAATTCTGGGAAAAAGGAATTTCAGAAGTTAATAATTTACTATTAGAAACGGAAAAATTGGCCTCCGCATAGAGCTGCCGGGCTGTATCCTCAAGTTCAACCGCTTCCTCGATGGACGTTTTATCACCGGCTTCCTTCCAAAGTTTTATTTCCAAAGAAGCGGCTATTGAAGGCTCAAAAGCAAGTTTAATTTCATCCTTAATAAGTTTGTAGAACTTTTTCATCGATGAAAAAGATTTATCCCACTTATTTTCGTTACCTTCAATAACCGCTTCAAGCATATAAATTGCAGCTTTTTTTGCTAATGCTTTTGACAACCCATATTGTTCCTTGAGATGGTTAATGGCATACTCTCTAAACTTTGTTCCAGTTGGAATTTTCCTTAATCTCCACCAGTTAAGTTCTAATTTAGCCGCAACTTCGGGTTTAAACCTGAAGTGTATGACCTTATCTTTTGCACCAAACCTCCTTCTTCTTCTTGAATAATCAACAATTGCCGCTTTCAATTTTTCGGGAGTAAAATCAGGTAGATGACTTTCTTCAAAATAAAACTCGGTATAAACCATTTGCCAAGGCAGGTATCCGCTTGTTCTTTGTTCTCCTGAAGTTCTAATAAACAAATCTGGATTCGGATAAGGCTGGCCGGCGGTATCAAGATACGACTCAAAAAGTTTCTCGTCAATTTCCTCAACAGAAACTTTATCGGATACTAATTTTTTCACCGCTCTTAAAATTTCATCTCTGCCTCCATAATCGAGAGCGACGTTTAGGGTGTGTTTTGTATTCAAAGACGTTTCAGCTTCAGCTTTAGCGATTATTTTTATCAGGCCTTTCGGTAACCTATCTTTCCTCCCTAGATGATTAAATCTAACCCCTTCTCTTTTGGCTTCATCCAAAGTTTCCTCGATATTTCTTTTAATTAGGTCGAAAATTTTCTTTTTTTCGGTGTAAGGTCTTTTCCAATTTTCGGTAGACCAACCCCAAACTGTTAAGGTATGAACTCCCCAATCGCGGGTTGCTCGAATGACTTTCTTGAGAGCCTCCGCACCTGCCTCGTGACCTTTTGTAACCGGAAGACCGCGAGAACGTGCCCAACGACCATTACCGTCTAGAATTATTGCTATATGATCGGGGACAATAGTATCTTTAGGAAGGCGAAGCTCAGGCTCAGGCATAAGTGAAATTATAACATACTTATCCGAGCTTTGTAGTATAATTGAACCTGTTTAAAAAATGGTCACAATTGATAAAATTGTCACAAAAACTAAATCAAAAAAAGCATCTGATGCGAAAGCCACGCTTGAAAAATTTGTTTCTAGAATAAATGTAGAGCTTGAAACCTATTTCAACGACGAAATTGCTAACGTATTCGGTGTCAGTCGGAAAGAAAAAGAGTTATCAAATCATATTTGGAAGCATATTAAGGAACATAACCTCCGCCCGGCAAAACGCCTCCGGGGATCATTTGTCTATTACGGTTATAAACTCTTGGGCGGAAAAAAGGTGAAGGCTATTTTAAACGCTGCAATGAGTATTGAATTAATTCATACTGCCCTTCTTATACATGATGATTTTATGGATCAGGATGATACACGACGAGGATTACCGACAACTCACGAATACTACAAAAATTTCCATGCTGCAGAAGGATTTAGATTTAATCATCTGCATTATGGTGAAAGTATGGCTGTCAACGTAGGCGATATTGCTTTACTTGCAGGTTATGAAATACTCGGAAAAAGCAATTTTGACAATGAAAAAAAGCTGAATGTTTTAAATAGGACTCTAAGAGGAATAGTCAATACTGGCTTGGGTCAAGCTTTTGATATTACTTTAGAAGGAAAAGGTGTTGCTTCAGAAGAAGATATAACAGATTTACATCTTGCTAAAACAGCAATTTATACTTACGAAAATCCTTTGCATATTGGGGCAGTTTTAGCTGGTGCAAAATTAAAAGACTTAGAGCTAATTAGTAAATATGCAATTCCCGGCGGAGTTGCTTTTCAGCTTCAGGACGATATCTTGGGACTTTTTGGTGATCCGGTTAAGACAGGTAAACCGGCCCACTCGGATTTAAGACAAGGTAAAATGACACTTTTAATAATCAAAGCGCTTGAATTAGGAAACAAAAACCATCAAAAAAAATTGAAAGTAATATGGGGAAAAAGAAATTTGACTGAAGAGGAAGCCAATGAAGCAAGAAAAATTGTTAGGGATACGGGTTCTTTAGAATATTCGCGTAAAGTCTCGGTTAAATGGGCAAAAAAGGCACAAAGAGCAATACCGGAAATGAAAAAACGGGGGTGGAATGATGAAGCTGTTAATTATCTCGACGGCATAGCACAATATATGGTTGAAAGAGAAATGTAAATTTCGTTCTGTTCGAACATGTCTCGAGATGCGAATTCAAGGGACTGCGACGCAAAAGATTATCTTTTTGGAGACTGTTTTTTGCGTCTTGCTTTCCCACCAGTACCGACTTTGCGTCGTTCACGAATTCGGGAATCGCGGGTCAATAATCCAGCATCTTTTAAAGGCTTTCTAAAATCTGCCTTATCTATAACTAAAGCTTTTGCAAGTCCGTGCGCGGATGCTTCCAGTTGGCCCTTTTTTCCACCTCCAATCACCTTAACGCTAAAGTAGTATTTTTCTGTTGCATCGACAACCTTTAGTGGTCGTGACCAGATATCTTTAAATATCGCTCCGGGAAAATATTTATCAATAGGCTGATCGTTTACAGTACTTACTCCTTTGCCTTTATATAATCTCACTCTTGCCGAAGCACTTTTTCTTCTTCCGCTTGCGTATATATAACTGAGTTTTTTTGGTTTTGGCATCCTTCAACTTCGCTCAGGACAGATTTATGAGCTAAACTCCCTTCTAAATTTATCCCCATATGGGTGTTTCTCATCTGTAAATATTTTTAATCTTCTTAATCTGGCGCTTTTTAATCTATTGTCCGGTAACATACCCGAAACTGAATGTAATATAACTTTCTCCGGGCTTTCTTTCAATAATTTTGCAATTTTTGTTTCTTTAAAACCTCCGGGATAGCCGGAGTGGCTTCTGTAAACTTTTTGAAACTCTTTTTTCCCGCTCAGTTCCAATTTCTTGGCATTAATAACAACTACATAATCTCCTGAGTCCATATGGGAAGAATAACTTGCCTTTACTTTACCCATCAACAACTTCACAATCTGGGTGGAAAACCTACCTAATACACTTTCTGAAGCATCGATAAGATGCCAATTTCTTTTGACTTCACCAGCTTTTGGTTGATAAGTTTTATGCATTTGTATTCAGTTTAAATTCAAGTGAAATTATTTTTTAGATTTTACTTTTTTAGATTTAGTTCCGGGAGATGTTAAAGCAGGTTTAACATTTTTGCCCTCAATCTTTGTTGATTTAGTCTTAACTTTTGCTTTCTTGGTCTTAGATCCCTCAACTGAACTCACTTTCCGGCTCCATTCAATTTTCGCCATGTCAGCCGAATCTCCTTTCCGTTTTGGCAGTTTTATTATTCTTGTAAATCCACTTTTCGTATTTTCAAAAGCCTTAGCTACTTCAGTAAACATTTTATCGGTTAAAATTTTGTTATTGCCTAATCTTGAATATGCCAAGCGCTTTGCATTAAGCCCTTCTTTTTTCGAAATTATAACAAGTTTCTCCACATCTTTCTGGACAAACTTGGCTTTTGAAAGTGTTGTTTTGATTGAGCCATGCTCAATTAGCGCTTTTACTAAGGATTTAGAAAGCGCACGCCTGCTTTTCAGATTTCTCGATAGTTTTCTACCGAATACCTTCTTCTTCATATAATTTCTATGATATCCTCCTCGCCCCTACGGGTGGGATTTCCATATCTTACAAAGGACGCCATATCAGATTCGATTCATCCCCGAGTCAGAGACTCTCTGAGTTGGCGACATCCCCGAGCTAATGGTTCGACGCTACTCACCATTCTGAGCTTGTCGAAGGACGCTCGGAGTATTCTCTGAACTGTTATAACTACTCTCCTTTTATTTCCAAGCTTCGTTCACCTAATGCTGCTTCAATTATCTTTACAGATTTCTCTCCCAGATTTCGTACCTTGACCAGACTTTCCCTTTTTGCCTTGACTAAGTCCTCAACAGTATCGTAACCTGCCTTGATTAGAGCGTTGGCAACTCTAGTGGGTAGTCCAATTTCTTCTACCGAAAGTTTGCCTACCGGCCCTATCTCATCTTTAACCTTTTCCTCTTCATGTCTTACTTTTCTGGGTGATACGACCTGGTTAAAATATGCCATTAATATCTTAGCCGCTTGTACCAAAGAATCCATCGGTTTAACTGTTCCGTCTGTCCAAACTTCCAAAATTAGCTTATCGTAGTTCGTCAAGCGTCCGACACGAGTTTCTTCGATCTTATAGTTAACTCTCTTAATGGGTGAAAAGGATGCATCTAACGGAATCAAACCTATTTCTCCAGTTGCCCTATCCTCGGAAGGTGAGTATCCCACTCCTCTCTCGATTTCAATCTTTACATCAAGCTTTGCGTCTTTTGCTAAAGTCGCTAAAGGCAGATCCGGATTAGCTATCTTCACCGAAGATTCCACCTTAATGTTTTTCGCGGTCACTTCTGATGGACCCTTTACAGATAACTCGCCCAAAACCGGCTTATCTCCTTCGTACTGAATTCTCACTTTTTTCAAATTAAGAATCAGGTCAACAACATCCTCCTTCATTCCTTTGAGAGTGGTAAATTGATGTCTAACCCCAGAAATTCTGAC
>Ga0075617_131_pt1 | contig 12616 bp, 15 predicted proteins | sample RifGroA1_FD_68371 | JGI IMG/M metagenome (GOLD analysis project Ga0075617, IMG submission 68371) | Microgenomates (Woesebacteria) bacterium GW2011_GWA1_37_7 | reverse complement strand
TGTTGAAAGCATTTTATGACATTCTCCCCGCACTAAAGTGCGGGGTTCCTCTTCTAAAAGAAGAATGACATATCAGAGATCGATTCACCTGCGGGCTAAGAGCCCACAGTTTTCTCGAAATCTGCTATAACAGACTGTCAAATTTCGTTCGCCATAAATATTTAGATAAATCGACATGCATGTTATTTATAAATCCCACACCTTCTGACATAAGTCTTCTTTTCTGTTCTTTCGCTCCGTCAAAAGCATAATTCGGCGCAAGTCTTCCGTTTCTATCAACTACCCTATGGCAAGGAACTTTATGCTCTTTATTTGCATGAAGCGCAAATCCGACAACTCTCGGTGTAATTTTCTTTCTTAAACTTAAACTGTTTACCTTTTCTGCAACTTGGCCATAAGTTGCAACTTTTCCTTCGGGAATTCTTTTTACAACTTGATAAACCTGGTCAAAAGATTTTGGATTTTTATTTTTCATTTTGAATTTTTCGTCTAAAAGCCGGTCGACTTTTGGTCGAGATTTTTGCATTTCACTTTAATCTGTAAAAACTTGGACGAACATCTTCCCATAAACGCCGTTGTCAATAACTCCTATTCCCATTCTTTTGAAATCCGTATCAAGTATATTTGCCCGATGGCCTTCGGAGTTCATCAAACCATTATGGGCAGTTTGCAATGTCGGTGCCAGAGCTAAATTTTCCCCTGCGATTCGATATGAAATATTAGCTCTATCAAGCCTGTCCCCAACATCCTCCCCCTCCGGCGAATAGTGTCCGAAATAACTTCTCTCCCACATGTCTTTTGCGTGTTCCCGTGCAATTCCGAGAACTTCTGACCTCCAAGTTAATTTCCCTATTCCTCTTTTTTCTCTCTCACTATTAACCATGTTAAACATCTGTGTCTCGGATGCCTGATCAATTGTTAAAATCTCCTTCTCAACTGAAATAGGAATAGAATCTTTGCTCCCGGGTGTTACAGTCAAATAAGTAAGTGAGTCTTCAATAATTCCGCCGAATACTTCGTTCACCTTTCTCTCCAGTCCGGCTGTATTGGTTATTAAAAACCCGCCAATTTTTGAGGAGCTTACATCGGCTTTAATTTTCGGAGATAAAGGAAGACCGATAATCAATGTCAGGAAAAAAGATACGAGAATTAATCCTTCTCCAAGTGCGGGTAGAGTTGCAAGTAAATTGCTCCATGGCTTCTTCCATAATTTATAGGGAATATTTCGAATAAGCTCGGATAAAATGAAACTAAATATGCCCTCGCTTACCCCGGCAATAATTAAAAAACCTAAAGCATTAGATAATGACCTTGCTAAAGAAAAATAAGTTCTTAATAACTCAGCCGCGAAAGAATAGCCGCTTAAAGCAGTCAAAAGTGAAAGAAAAAACGCAAAAAAGCTTGCTAAAATAACCCAAAATCCGACTCTCCAAGCTTCACTTAGATAATACAAAAGAATAACAAGAATAATAAGATCAACCCAATTGCCTCTGAGCGAAAGCTCAGATAGACTGAAAGACTGAAAGACTAAAAGACTTAAAAACATAATTAAATTACTTTTTATAATTCCTAACTTTCGATGAAAAAGCTTTCAATTGTTTAGCAATTACATCTGCTTTATTAATGAAATAAATTAGCTTTTCCTCATCTAAATAACCATCATCGTACGCACAATCTAAAGATGCAACGGCCTCATTTAAGGAAGTTAATGCTGTATTTAAATATTTACCAAATTCAATTCCCGAATAATGATCAGAGCCTTCAGCTATGTTTAAAATAATAGAATCCATCGCCCTCCAGAGTTGATTTATTAATATAAATCTCTCAACTTTCGGAAAGTGTACCTTCGAATACTCTTTAAGCTCCTTACGAAATTCTCTTGCCAATTGATAAACTGGAAATTTTCTAAATCTGAAGATATCCATACTATACTTTTTTTAGTTTTTCAGTTTTTTTGTTTTTTAGTTGTGTCAGCTTCCACATGAACAATTTCGGTTTAGATTTAACATTATACGCATCTTTAACAAAATTTCTCGCTGTTTCAAGAAGTCCTCTCGGGGTATCTTTAGCAAGCTTTATATATAGAGCTTTATGTTTCAGATCACCTAATTCATTGGCTAAATCATAGCCAAATTTTTGAAATTCACGCGAAATATATTTATCTTCATCTTTTTTAAATCTCTTTAAAACTTCACCTACGGTTGTAAAATCCTTTTTATTCATAAATCTTTTTTAATAACTCTTCAGTAAGTTTATTAGACAATTCCTCCAAAACTTCTTTTTCTTCAGGTGTAAAATTTTGTAAAACATAACTCTCGCCTTTTGTTCTTTGACCTTTGTCTATTAACCTATTGTCTACTCCTACTCTTACGTGCCAAAAGTTTTTGGTCCCAAGTTTTTCGTATATCGATAAAAGTCCGTTATGTTCTTTGGGTCCCTTCCCTTTTTGAATCTTAAAGCTTCCTAATGTTAAATCCAAATCATCATGAATTATATAAAGATCGTCAGGCGACAACGAATGTTTTTTGTATGCATAGGAAACTGAATATCCCGAATTATTCATGAAAGTAAGTGGCTTGACTAACTCTAATTTTTCTTCTTTAACGTCAAACCATATATATTGAAGCTTACCTTTCTTGCTTTTCTCCCACTCTTGTGACAACCCGTAACTTTTAACCTGTAACTGCTCAACCAATCGATCAACCACCACAAAACCGACGTTGTGCCGAGTTTTTTCATACTTCTCCCCCGGATTTCCCAGTCCAACAATTAGTTTCATGGTTTAATTAAAGTCAATATTTGATCATGAAGTATACCGTTACTTGCTAGTAAATCTATTAAACTTCTAGACCAATCAATCGCTTTGCCTTCGAAATCTGTCACCTTTCCTCCCGCCTCAGTTATTATTGCTGTCCCAGCGACAAAATCCCAAGGAAAGGCCGTGTGTATGTTTGCGTGGCAAATTCCTTGAGCAACATATGCCAGAGAAACTACCGAACATGCGAAAGTTGGAGTGTAACGAACTTTATCAACCAATCTTACAAGTATTTTATTAATATCTTTCTGTCTGGTACCGGCAAAGTGATAATCAAAGATTACTATACTCTTTGAGATTTCTCTTAAAGTACTAACCTTTATTCTCTTACCATTCAGATAACTACCCTTCCCTTCCTCAGCCCAATAAATACTATTTAATGCAGGCAAGTTTATTACACCCAAATAAGGTTCTTTCCGTTTTAAAAGTCCGATGGAGATACCGAAAAATGGCAAACCTGCCACATAAGACAAAGTTCCATCAATAGGATCAATTACCCAGGTAAACTCGGATTTATTATCCTCTTTACCCATCTCTTCCGATAAATAATTATGTTTTGGAAAAGAAGATTTAAGTATAGTTAATATTATTTTTTCTGAAGCGAGATCTGCCTGGGTTAAAACATCACTATCATTAGATTTAGTTTTGACTTTCAAATTATCTCTAAGTTTTAATACAACTTCCCCCGCTTCATTTGCCGCTTTTTTTGCAACCTCAAGCATTTCACTCATAAAGCTATTTTACACTTTTACTTTTTAATTTATCCAACAACAACTAAGTCCTTTGGATAAAATTCATCGATATCCAAAATAACCGATATTGATTAAGTTCATACATTGGGATCGTAGGTTAAGAAAATTATTTCGAAAGCTTCCGGAGTTTTTCGTCCAGAGTGAGAAGGGATATCTTTTCACTTTTTGCAAGGCACAAATAAGAAGCATCATAAATTGATATGTCGTGAGATATAGCCAGACTAAATATTTCTATTTCGTTAATTTTTTCTAAAGCAAAATCCAACTTTAAAAATTCCCTTATCAATGATTTTGCTTGAGCAGTACCCATCCTCTCCCGAATTACTGCCGACTTCACACCATTTACAACCTCGTACGGTAATAAACTCGCCGAGATAAAATCTATCTTTCTCTTTTGATAATCTAAAAATAACCCCTTAACATACTCATTTTCTTCATCAGGCAAAAGATAGGATAAGACAAAAGAAGCATCCACAACAAATTTTTCAGAAGTCTCAATACTTACGGCCATAGTTAATTAACTCTTTATAATCAATTTTACCGGGATAAGGCTTGGGACGAATCGCCAGTATTCTTTTACAAGCCTCAGTTCTACGCTTACTTACTTCGTCTTCTGAATAAGTATTTTTTACCGCTTTTCTTACAACTTCACCAACAGAAGTCTTTTCTTTCCTGGCAACATTAGTTAAAAGATTCCAAAGATCATCATCAAACAATATATTTGTTCTTTTGGTTAACACACATACACATTAACATGTGTATATTTCTTTGTCAATAATTACTAACCTCTAGGCTCCGACAGCTAATTTACGCAATTACTCAGAATTCTTGACAGGCTTCCGTCATCCTGAACTTGATTCAGGATCTATATAGATTCCGTGTCAAGCACGGAATGACAAATTGTGTCAGTAAGACTGAGTAGATACTAATTTACTAATCCGCTTGACAAAGAAGAAGAAGAAGAAGAAGAAGTAAAATAGCACCACCTTTATCAAAATACTATGGCAAAATCAGAGTTAGCCGGATTAGATCAATTAAAAGAAGTAAGAATAGTTAATGCTCGAACAAGTCCTTTTAAAATAGCTGGGGGAAAACTTGAATCAGGACAGTCAGTAATAATGAGAGTAACAGGAGAAGTAAAAAGAGATGTTGTTACAGAAATAGGCAATGCCCCACTTATCTTGACAGGGTTCTACCTTGAACCCCTTGATCCAGAAAAAGATACTCTCTCGCCCATAATAAAGCCAATTTTAAACCCCAATCTTTATCCTCTAAACTCTAATAACTAATACCTAAATTCCTAATTCCCCTCCTCCACAAATGGTACAAAGTGGAATATCCCAAATTCTTCCTTCTTAAATTCAGACTTAGACTGTTTAGTGTACTTAGTCATTACCTTGTCCATCCCCTGCCCCAATGGAGCAATTAGAACCCCGTCAACTTTTAACTGCTCAAATAATGCTTCAGGCATCTTTTCAACACCTGCAGTAATTAGCTTTTTCAGCAAGTTCAGGAATAATCTCAAGCGTATAAACCTCTTTAAAAAGTTTCGATAACACAGCGGCTTGATAACCGGACCCTGTCCCTATTTCCAAAACCTTGCCCCTTTTTGCTATCTTTTGTATTTTTGAATTTGTAACTTGTGTTTTATTTAGAATTTTGGATTTGGGAATTGGGAATTCCGTAATGAGCTTGCTCATTACTGCCACTGTATAAGGTTGACTCATTGTCTGCCCATATCCAACCGAAACTGGAGCATCGTCATACGCAATATCTCTGTATTTTACGTCCACAAACTCATGTCTTGGTACATGAAGCATTGCAGCGAGGACTAAAGGAGAGTCCAACTTATATGACTTTTCTATTTTCTCAACCATTTCCTGCCTTGCATCATCCATGGTACAACGGGCAGGTTACCAATCTACTACATACCTCGTCCAAAGGAAAATCAACCTTTGGCTGAAGCTATCTTCTTCACACTTTTTTTAAAAATTTCCTTGCGTATTTACCCAAAACCGGAACTTCCCATTCCACTCCCTGCCAAGCTTTGTAAATAAGAAGTAACCAAAGTACAAAACTCAAGATTGAAACCAGTGGAACCAAGGGAAGAAGAACTAAAGTCAATCCTAACACCCATTGCAGAACAAAAAGTCCGCCGAAAACCACAATCGACTGCATTGCATGAAACCGTACATAGGGCTCCTTCTCAAGGACATAAAAAACAATCCCCGTTACCGGTCCTAATACGTAAGAAAGCGCTGCCGCTGTATTTTTGGGTAACCCTGTTCCTAATTTTACTGCCATCTTTTAATCACCTTCTTTCTTTAGATGAAAGGTAAATGGTACATGACAAGAGTGATTTATCTTCCACCTTTTATCTTTTACCTCTTGCCCTACATTCATCTTTTCAAAAAACTGGTGTCCGGTCAATAGCAATTCATAGTTGAATGATCAAAACAAAGTTTTTTGCCCGCTTACAGATTCAAATGGAACTTCTTCTTCGCGTCTCCATATCTTAACAGTCCCGAATATTCCATCATATCCCGGTCGAATAAATATATCTCCCATTCTGACTTTTGCGATACTCTCCGATATGTTTTTTCCGAAGGTTGCTTCCAAATCCTCCAGATCCGCATTCAGAAGTATTTCAAATTCGTTTCCAAAATAATCAATCATCTTTTCGTAGGTTTCAAATACTCCTTTAGTTGTTGCACCAACTTTATAAACTTCAGCTATAATCTCAAGAAGCGGGACCATCATAACATAAGGAATTCTTTCCTCTTCCGAATCATAGATAAACCTGACTCCACTTTTACTCATTTTTGACTTTGTCTGAACATCTTCTTTTGCAAGCGCTTCAATTCTACTTGCTACTCCCAGAGTCAGCTTCCTGCCGCATACAGGACAGGTTAAACCTTGCTTCCGAACCTCATTCGGAGAAAGCACAACTCGGCACTTTCTGTGCCCGCTATAATGATATTTTCCTTCCTCAGGATAGAATTCGATTGTATACCCTATTTTCCAATCACTTATTTCATTCCTCCAAATTGCATTGTAAATATCCTCATATGTTATTTTTAATTTTGATATTTCATTTTGATTTTTGAGGTTTGATTTTTGATATTGAAATACCGTTGCTTCCCTCCCCAACTTTTGTGGAGAATGGGCATCACCGAAAGAAACAATTGTTCGGTTTTTCAGTTCATTTATCTTCCAGTTCATTGCCGGATCGCTGGATAGCCCTGTTTCAACTGCGGGAATATATTTTGTTAAATCCTTGAAAGCTTCCTCCAAAGACTCATATCCCGACTCGCTGCCATAAAACCCAAACCACGGTGTCCATACGTGCGCTGGAACTACCAAAGCCTTGGGATTAATCTTAAAAGCTATACTTGCAACTTGATACAACGAGAGTCCAATAATCGGTCTGCCATCTGAAAAGAGATTTGCGCCCATTCTTGTAAGTTCAGAGTTAAACTTTCTGACGTCACTTAAGCTTGGCAAAAAGATCATCAAATGCACCCGTCTACCTTTGCCCTTATCTTTATATATGCATGAAACCTCCGATGTTAGTAAAAATAAAGTTTCAATTTTAGAATTTGGAATTTGGAATTTGGAATTTCGGAGTCGATAAACTCCGCTTCCCTCTCCTGCCTCTTCCAAATTTGCCTCAAGTTCACGTATCCACATTGGATGAGTAAAATCGCCAGTTCCCATTAATCCAATTCCCTTTTTGGCTGCCCACTCGGCTATTGTAGGCACGGTCATCGAAGAAGATACCGCCCGGGCGTACTTAGAATGAACTTCCAAATCAGCAATTACTTCCATCGGATTAATTTCTAAACGCCAATTCCAAATATCTAAACAATATTCAATTACTAATTCTCAAATATCTAAAGTGTTTAAGTCATTTGAATTTTAAATTAGAATTTGTTTCGGGTTTAGTGCTTCGAATTTACAACTTAGATGAACTGTTGTCTAAGTTGATTACACGAATTCTACTACGAGGAATATTAAATACAATAGAAGTAGCATCCCCGCTTCCCATCTTACAAGTGTGTGTTTGGTTTTAATAAAAAACCAGAAAACTAAAAATGAGGCAATAAATATCAAAACTGCAATCAAATATTCTGAAAAGACTATTTGATTAAGTGGATTAATTAAAACAGTTATCCCGACTATTAAGGTAGAATTTGCAATAACCGAACCTAAAATATTACCTAAAAACATCGTCGGTTGCCCGTCTTCCAAACTTCTTAAGGAAAATGCAAACTCGGGTAAGGATGTACCGATAGCCAAAACTATAAGTCCGATTACAAAAACGTCGATGTTTGCCTGAAGAGCAAGACTTTTAGATAGTTTTACAATCATATCAGCCGAGAAAAGCATTATTGCCATACCCAAAAAAAGTCTTCCTAACTCTTTTGTTTTGATTGATTCGATATTTTTAACTTTTTTGAAAAATCTATAGACAAAGCTTTCTTCCTTATGTTCCCGGCCAATCTGCTCATAGCGGTGCCTGAAAAATCCGGCTGCATAAGCTAAGTAAACCATTAGAAGTATCAATCCGTCGACTCTTGACAGATTTCTGTCAAATAATAGAAGCGCAAACGGCATTAATCCGGCAATAAATGCAATAAGTACATCTCTTTGAATATAATCAGTCCGAATATTTACCCGCCCTACGATAATTGCCGCCAAAGCTCCTATTAATGCGATATTTGCAATGTTTGATCCTAAGACTACTCCGACAGCAAGGCCCGACTCCTTTTCGAGCGCGGAGGTAATTCCGACAAAAAGTTCAGGAAAAGAGGTGCTTACCGCAAGAATTACAGAAGAGACTACAAATACCCCAGCGTGGGTCTCTTTTGCTATCCTTCGTATTGCAATAACTACAGCATCTGCAGATTTAATTAATAATAGCGAAAAAATAATAACAAGAATGACAAGACCTGCGATCATATAAATTAACTTTCAAATTTTAATCTGAATAATATTTTTGATATCTCGATTATGAAAAACATTAATAAAGAAGCCCCAAATACATAGACCCATTGTATCAGTTCTAATTGCCTAAGGTTAAAAAAATTTCTTAAGCTACTGTTAGTAAAAGGCAGTATTTGAAAAAATAATCCTGTCAGGACAGATATGTTAAGCCATTTGTTTTTAAAAGGATTCTCAATCCAAAAGGGAGCTTTAAGGGTTCTTATGGAAAATACATAAACCAAAGAATTTATTCCAAGCGTGGCAAATGCAACCGATCTGGCAATCTCCTCGCTACCTGTAAGTTTATAATAGTAATTAAATAGCATAAGTGCGGCTACTCCACCGGTTAGAGAAACAATAAATATCAACATTTTCATCCAGTTTGCAACTATATTTGTATTAGGAAGTCTTGGACGTCGTTTCATTATTCCCTTTTCTTTTGGATCGATTGTCAAAGATAGATGCGGGAAACCATCTGAAACTATATTAATCCAAAGTATTTGTATTGCAGTTACTGGAAGTGGAAGTCTTAATATTATAGTTCCGACGACTGCAATAATTTCTTCAAAAGAATCGCTCAAAAGATAAAGTATAATTTTTCTGATATTATCAAATATTCCTCTCCCTTCCCTTATAGCTCCAACAATTGTTTCAAAACTCGAATCCAAAAGTACTAAGTCAGCAGTTTCTTTGGCAACATCCGACGCATCTCCGACAACTATACCAATATCCGCACGATGAAGAGCCGGAGCATCGTTTACTCCATCTCCCATCATAGCCACAACCTCCCCATTTTTCTTTAAAGCATTTATCACCTTCAGTTTTTGCTCGGGGCGGGTACGTGCAAAAACAATTGCCGATCCTCCTTCTTTATATAATTTCGTAAGTCTTTCCGAGACCTCAGATTCTTTCATCTTCTCAAGTTCATTTCCCTTGATAACCCGATTCTCATCTATTTCAATTTTCAACTCTTTCATTACAGCCAACGCCGTTTCGGCGTAGTCCCCAGTTATCAAAATCGTTCGTATACCAGCATCCTTTGTCTGCCTGAAAGCATCACTTACTCCGCTTCTTACCGGATCGGTAAATACCAAAAGCCCGACCCACTCCAACTTTCCCCTCACTACTTCTTCATTTACTTTTTTAATATCCTCGCCCACATCCTTTTTTGCCATGGCTATCACTCTTTTTCCTTCCTTCGTAAGCTTTTTTATCCTATCCCGTATTGCGTATTGCGTTTTGTTGTCTAAAGTAGACCATTCCATTAAGTGCTCAGGCGCCCCGTTAATATAAACTTCTTTGTTACCATCTTTATGCTCAACTAAACTGGCATAGAAACGGTTTTCCGGAGTAAATGGAATAGAATCAACTAGTTTGCATTCCTTGGCAAATTTTTTTCCTATCTCCTCAAAGTGGGTCGAGTGCTCGGAAAGCCATTTTTTCGCAGCGACCATAATCGGATCGTCAGATGACGCGAAATGCTGAAGACAAACCTGCTCGATTTCTCCGTATTCCTCAACAACCTCCAGTTTTCCATACGTTAATGTTCCTGTCTTATCCACGCATATCGTTGTAACCCCTCCCAAAGTCTCAGCCGAAACCAAATTTCTTACAAGCCCGTTCTTTTTCAAAATTCTCTGCATTCCTATGGCAAGCACAACAGTCAAAGCAATCAAAAGTCCCTCGGGAATTGATGAAACTGCAAGCGCAACCGATGTTTTGAAAATTTCTACAAGATCTCTACCAGTAAGAAGCCCTACTAAAAATACAAACATTGTTAAGACAATTACCAAAATAGTTAATTGGCTGCTGAAATTTTTCAATTGCTTTGTTAGTGGAGTATCTTCATGAGGTTTTTGAATTGATAAGGCAATTTTCCCCATTTGTGTTTGGGCACCTGTCAGACTCACTTGCATAAGTGCTTCACCGGCGGAAACAATTGTGCCCATATATATTTCATCGCCCTCAACTTTTTCGACAGGAACCGACTCCCCCGTAAGTATGGCTTCCTCTATATAAAGCCTGTTTACTTTAAGCAACTTTCCGTCAGCCGGAACTTTATTACCCAACTCCAACTCAACGATATCTCCCGGAACAATCTCCGATATATCCACTTTTAATTTTTTGCCGTCCCGTATCACATCTGCCATTGGGTGAACCAATGCTTTTAGCGAAGAAAGTGCCTTATTTGCTTTCTTTTCCTGGAGAAAACCGAGAGTGGAATTTACTAAAACAACAAAAAAAATAAATAATGTATCGGAATAGTCGCCAAGGAAGAAGGTAACAATACCTGCACTTAGAAGAACGTAGACTAAAGGATTTTTAAGTTGAGATAAAAATATTGAAAAAGCTGACGGAGATGATTTTGCAGGTAAAACATTCAAACCGTATTGATCTAAACGTTTCTTTGCTTCTTTAAAAGACAATCCTGATTTTTCAGGCATAAATTCATTTTATCAGAAAATTCCGCGGAATAGAGTTTGTTTCTGTTATTTGACCATAAATTGACACACTATTTCTGGGAATTCTTTTCAAAGTCTTGTAATCGATTTCAAACAGCCCAAAGCGCACGTCTCTTCCCAAATGCCATTCGAAGTTATCCATCAAACTCCAATAAAAATAACCTTTAACTTCAACCTTTTCATTAATCGCCTTTTGCAACCACTTTAAATGATTGACCAAAAAACTGACTCTATTGGGCTCGTGAGCATCAGCCGTACCGTTTTCGGTTATCAGTATCGGCAATTTATATCTTTTCCAAGTTTCTTTAACTACGTCATAAATTCCCATCGGATAAATCGGCCAACCTAAATCGTTGACCTCTCCTCTGGCTAATTTTTCGTATTCCTCAACCTTTATTCTTTTGTAAAAAAGATCTGAAATTTTCGTTAGGTGCAGTGCGTAATAATTTACCCCTATAAAATCATGATAGTTTTTTGTTAATGCCAAGAATGAATAATTAAATGTGAATTTGCTTAGGTCGGATATCAATTTATCAATATATCCTAAATACTTAAATGCACTCATATGTATTGCTGAACTCACTTTTGCATTGGGGAAAGATTTATGAATTATTTTGTAAGCCGATCTGTGTGCATATGCCAAATTGAAGTATACTTTAACGGCGGTTAACAAAGATTTTTTCTCGGGAGGCCATTCTCCTTTAATGTAAGCCATTGAAGCATATATATTCGGTTCATTAATAATAATCCAAAAATCAATGTCTCTACCGAATTCCTTTATACAAATTCTTACAAACCTTTCGAAAAATATAACATTTTCCCTTTTTTCCCACCCGCCTCTTTTTGAAAACCACAAAGGATTGACAAAATGGTGAAGTGTTACCATGCTTTTGATATTCAATCTCTTAAGTTCCTGCAAAACCGATTTATAATGTTTAATTTCTTTACGGTCAACCCTACCCTCTTCTGGTTCAATCCGGGACCACTCGATTGAAAAACGATAGGCATTATTATGAAGGAAGTTTTTAATTAATTTAAAATCGTCTTTATATTTGTTATAGTGATCGCAGGCAATTCCGGAATCTTCAATGTCGTCTCGGGATTTTTCCCAAGCCCACCAGTCTGAGTGAATATTATTCCCCTCAACTTGATGTCCCGCCGTCGCCGTCCCCCAAAGAAAATCTCTCGGAAACTTTATCGGTTTCTGTTTCATTCCTAAATACTATCACGATATATTAATCTAATTCTAAACTTAATCTTGTATTTATACTTAGACTTTTTCCTACCTCTACCGGCTTTGCATGGCAAGCTTTGCTTACCGACTTGTTCGGCCAAGCTTTGCTTATCTCTATCTCTATTTCTTCCTCTTATTCTTTCCACTTTATTTTTTCTTACTTTATCTCTATAATATATTCATGGCATATCAGGAAGGGCATTTAGTTAGACCTAGTCAATCGCGGAAAGAGTTAGACATATTAGTAAAAAGTCGTCCTGAAGGAGTATCAATGAGGACACTTATGGACTTGGAAATAAAAAACTACACTACTCATAGCAACTCTTTATATACTGCCAAAGTCTTAGCTGCGGCCGCTTCCCAAGTT
>Ga0075617_137_pt2 | contig 12821 bp, 15 predicted proteins | sample RifGroA1_FD_68371 | JGI IMG/M metagenome (GOLD analysis project Ga0075617, IMG submission 68371) | Microgenomates (Woesebacteria) bacterium GW2011_GWA1_37_7 | reverse complement strand
AAATTGCACAAAATAATGGATAACAGGAATCCCGATAAACGCAACAAACAATTAGACTCTGAACATAACCATTACTATTCCCCCAGACATGGCTGGGGTAAATTTAGAAACCTCACACGACGGCAATATACAGAACATGTTGCCATGCTTATTGAACAAACTGTTAATAGAACCTTAATCGACGCCGAAATTAAGGACGAAAAACCGTTCCAAACAAATTTTCTTAAATCATTATTTTAAAAATAGTAGTAATTAATGACGTCCTCCCCGCTCTGAAGAGCGGGATTTCCTCTAAAGGGGGACGACATATCAGTATTCAATTCATCCCCGCCTTGAAAAGGCGAGGTTTTCTTGAATGCTGTTATAAATCTCATTATATTTACCGAGAATCGACAGTTCCATATTTTCTTACTTTACTTTGTAATTCACTCCTCTATCGATTTTTCCTGTACTCCTCTCTTGTCATCTCTGTTAAAATACTACTTAGGTGATGTTTTATGATTAATTTAATTAACATACATCTTAAAGCCTACGGCTCGGAAAGCCTCTGGCTCGGAGAGGAGGCGACTATTTATGGTTATCGTCAAGAAACAAAAAGGAGAATCGGAAGATCGTCTTATCGCCCGTTTCAAGAAAGAGGTCTTGGAGTCCGGCATACTTGAGGAGGTACGAGATCGACAACGCCATAAAACTGAACAGGAAAAGCGGAAAGAAAAAAGATCCCGAGTTAAACACTCGATCGAGCTTGAGAAGAATAGAAATTACTAAAGTAGGTTTGCACAAATTGACTTCTGTGGTATTTGGTTGAACCATGTTCTAAGATTGCGCTACGATGCTCTTTGGTTCCATACCCCTTATTTTTACCCCAATTATATTTCTTAAACTTATACTGCCCACTCAAACTTATCATCATTTTATCTCTATATACTTTAGCTATTATCGAAGCAGATGCTATTGAAAACGACTTTTCGTCTCCTTTTACTATTGCCAATTGTTTTCCATTAAGTACTGTGGTCTTATTTAATTTTGATTTTTGATATCTGATTTTTGCATTTTTGTTAGGCATTCTAATAATCCTGATATACGGTATATAAAATGCATCTAAGAGTAAATAATCTATTCCATATTTATTTTTTTTATCTAGCATAAAATTAGCATTCCTGACTGCCATTCTAAACGCCATTTTCGTTGTTTGTGCTATTCCCGTCCTATTAATATTCGCGACTGAAATTTCGCCAATTCCCCAAGCCAAGGCATTTTTCCGAATCCATTTATCAGCAATTTCGCGTTGTTTCGAATTAAGTTTTTTTGAATCGTCAATCCGGATCGGCATTTTGTATATTGTATTTAGTATGTCGGGTTGGAATACGACGCAACCTGCTACAATAGGCCCGGCAAAACATCCCCTTCCGACTTCATCAGATCCGCCAACAATCTTAAATCCTCGTTTCCATAAGCTTTTTTCGAAGGAGAAATCAGGTGAAAGCATGATTTAAGTTATTATAACGCGAATGATGCTAATATCTCACGAATATTACGAATAAACGCAAATTATCTTTTTAACGTTTTGATTGCTGAAGATTTTTCAATCCCGATATCAATATATCAATATTCATCAATCTTTCTTCCTCTGTTTCAGGATGTCCATATCTTCTGTTTATTTCTCTCGCTATCTGGCCTATCCCCATTCTTCCTTGTCTTTTTAATCTTTGTAGTGCTTCTTCCGGTATGCCTGGACCGATTTCAAAACTTGAAGTAGTTTCCACATTTTGCGTGGGATCTTGTTGAATTATAGCTTGGCTTAAAAGCTTAATGTCCCCACTCATTCCATCGTACGTGCGAGGATTTGATAAATTTTGTAATTTCCTTTCTAATAATCCTTTGAGAAATTCTACATTCACTTTATTAATTATAGCAAGTAATGGCAATGTAAGTAAAAATTATTATCAACTTATTGATCTTTTCTTACAACTCGCTTCGGTTGAAGATATTCACTTCTAAAATTAACAATAATTCCAAGTTTTATTCCTGTAATGTGCAGGTATCTTTGTATCTGATAATAATCATTCTTGGTAATAATTCTTGTAGATTTCAGTTCCAAAATTAACTTGTCTTGAATCAAAAAATCGACAATATTACCAGTATCAGAGATTGTGCACTCTCTTTTAAAATCAATACCTTCTTTTTTCAGCGTTTTGGCTATGAAATCTCCGTATTTCCTCTCTCTTGAATATCTACCCAGCTCGTTATGAGCATCAAAACAAATACCTACAATTTTGTAAGATAGCATGGGATAGATTATGGTCAATTTTTTCTTAATAGACGCCATAATTCATTGTAAACTATTCGTAGCCATTCGCTTCATTCGTACTTAAATTTGTTTTATTCGCGTTATTGATACTCGGATCAGATTCTGTTAAAATTCTAGGTTGTGAGAAAAGCAATAAATTTCCTAAATGAAGTTCGGCTTGAACTTACGAAAGTAACATGGCCTAAGCGCGAAGAAGTAATCAAACTTACTTTGATAGTCTTTGTAATTTCAGGTATAATTGCCGCATACGTGGGAGGATTGGACTTTGCCTTCACCAAAATTCTTGAGTTAGCAATTTCCAAATAACATTTCACTTTAATATGCCAGACGATATTACTACCCAGCAAACTGAAATTTCCCCTGAGGCAGTAGATGAGCGTGGGACAGGGAAAAGAAAAATTCCCGGACACATTATTATAAATTCAAAAGAAGATCCGGATGCTAATTGGTTTGTTGTACATACAAGCTCCGGACATGAGGCGCGCGTTGCAGAAACTCTTAGACAAAGAGTCGAAACAATGGGCCTCGAGGATAAAATTTTCGAAATTCTTGTTCCCACTCAGGATAGAGTTGTTATCCGCCAAGGCAGGAAATCAACAGTTAAAGAAAAAATATTCCCGGGCTATATGTTAATCAAGATGGTTATGGACGATCCGACATGGCTATCGGTCCGAACCACACCGGGTATAACCGGGTTTGTCGGAGCGGGTAAAAATCCAACCCCTTTATCGGAACTTGAGGTTTCAAACATTCAAAAATTCGTTTCAACGCCAGCTAAAAGGTTTAAAACAAGATTTAGCAAAGGCGAAGCAATTAAAATTACCGATGGGCCTTTTGCCGATTTCTTGGGATCTATTGAAGAAATCGATGAAGAAAAAGGGAAAGTAAAAGTCCTTGTTTCAATATTCGGCAGAGAAACACCAGTAGAGCTCGATTTACTGCAGATTGCAAAAGTTTAAGTCTTTAACCTTCAATTTTTCTATTCAACCAAGCGTTATCAGCAATCGCTCTTAATTGTTCCGCGGAAAATTTCCTACAATCTCCTTTTGTACATCTCAAAGTAAAATCAGCAAATAGTTCTGCGTCAAGAAATCCGGATTGTTGTTCCAATAAATGTTGTCTCGCACAAACACCGTCGATACCTACCTTGCAGGCTACCATGCCACATGACATAGTAGCTATGTTCCATACCTTAAACTCTCCGTTTCTCTCCATAAATCGAATTATACTTCTTTACACGATTTTATAAAGCTGCTAGAATAGCCATACCTCGTTAATTTTGATTCTCGAGGCAGACGGAGCAGGAAGGTTCGTCGAAATTTCTTCGTACACGCCTTCGTTGTTTCTTTACTATATTCAATATTGTCTATACTAGATCATGGCTGGTAAAAAAATAAAGACTGTCATTAAAGTTAATTTAAAGGCTGGAGAAGCAACACCAGCTCCGCCTTTGGGTCCCGTTCTAGGCCAACACGGCATTGCCATAATGGACTTTGTCAAACAATATAATGACAAAACTGCCGAAATGAGAGGGCAGGTTGTCCCCGCTCTTATTACCATATATGAGGACAGAAGTTTTGGTTTTGAGTTAAGAAAAGCCCCGGTTGCAGACATGATAAAAAAAGCGCTCAGTTTGGAAAAGGGGTCGGGTGTAACCCCCCGAACCATTGTCGGAACTTTAACAAATTCGCAAATTGAAGAAATTGCCAAAGAAAAATTGGATGATTTGAATACCGAAGATCTTGAAAGTGCTAAAAAAATAGTTGCAGGAACAGCGAGGAGTATGGGAGTAAAGACAGAAGAATAAATCCTAATTAAAAAATCCTAAACAAGTCCAAAACTCTAAATTTAGACGATTTAAAAAAAATCAATCTAATAAGTGCTTAGAATTTTGAAATTAGGAATTTGAATTTCCTGACCAAAAGGAGGGCTTATGGGTAAAACAAAAACAGCAGTTGTTGGCGGCGTAACCGGCCAAGAAGTATCCGGGCGGGTTGCGTATGAAGAAAAGAAAAGAAAGAAACTCGAACAGGAAAAATTGACTAAAGAAAAAGAGAAAAAACAAGTTTCGGGAGTCGGTTTAAAAGGCGGAGAAAGAATTAGAATCATCGGAGAAGACATTCCGGAAGTTGATGCGGGAACAGTAAGGGAACCTAGTGAAACAGCCAAAACAACCGCCACTAAAGCTCAAGGACCGAAATTAAGAGGCAAAAAATATAAATCCGCCATAGGAAAGGTTGATCAATCCAAGTTGTATTCGCTCACCGACGGGATAAAACTGGTCAAGGAATCATCTTATTCGAAGTTCGACGGAAGTGTCGAGTTGCACCTTACTGTTAAGAAGGTAGGCTTATCGGCTCGTGTTGAGTTGCCTCACTCAGCCGGAAAAGCCAAAAAAATCGAGATAGCCGATGATAAAACAATAGAAAAATTAAAGTCGGGTAAAATTGACTTCGATACACTTTTGGCAACTGCCGAAATGATGCCAAAACTCGTAGCTTTCGCAAAACTTTTGGGGCCAAAAGGTCTCATGCCTAATCCGAAAAATGGGACGATAATTAAATCGGAAAAAGACGGTGCAAAGTTTTCGGGCAACACACTTAACATAAAAACCGAAAAGGAAGCCCCGGTAATTCATACTACTATCGGCAAAGTAAGTCAGAAGAACGATGAACTAGTAAAAAATCTCGAAACAGTAATCCAAGCATTAGATAAAAAACTAATCGTTAAAGCTTATCTCAAAGCTACAATGGGTCCCTCGATAAAGCTCCAAATTTAATTTTTTTATTATTTATCAAATCCCATAATACTTGTTTCCCAAGACATATATTTTGTGTATACTACCCCATATTATGTACGGATACGGAAAAGAGGGTTCTTCAGGAAGTAGCAATATTAAATATGTGGCAATGCTTGGTGCGTTAGGCTTTACTATTTTGGGATTAGCCTCATTGGATTCAGGTTCTTATGAAACTCACGCAGCAGATAAAAATAACGCTAATAATAATTCACCTAAAACTTCCGAAGAATCTGACGGTTGTACCATAAGCCCTAAATGGCCCAAAAATGTTCGTAGGTGGTGTCCGGGAATTATGAAATACTCGAAAGGGTCAGAAGGGTTAGAGCCTGATCTTACAGCAGGCATGATCTTACAGGAAAGCAGCGGTAATCCGAATGCCATAGGTCCGGGCAATGAACTGGGACTTTTGCAGATTCATCCCGATTATCATGATTGCGCCACATCTGATCCGGCAAATAATATAAAATGCGGCACTTCATTTATGAAACGCTTAATCGAAAAAAATAACGGTAATATTAGACTGGCACTCATCGGTTATAATGGCGGTGAATATTACGCTGATGTGAAGAGGCAGAACCGGGCCGCGGCCGTAACCACCGCCGCCCTTGGCGAATAAAAAGAAGATTATAAAGGCGACAATTGCATATAGAATCAGCCATAAAATACTGATTACTAAATAACCAACTCCCCAACCTAGACCTTTTTTAATTCCGAAATATATTGCCGGGGCAAAAAGTAAAACCGAATATACGCCGACAGAAATGACTAATAGAAATATCCCAAATACGAATTGGTATTGATAATAAAAACCACCATAACTCATCATTGTCGAAACCAGATAAATAAGCGCGGTATAACCGGTAATAAGAAGCGAACTCACAAAACTACTCATTATTACCAGTAAAAGATTTCCCCGATCTGTCAAATTTCCGGATCTTTCACTTTTTTGTTCAGAATTTTTACCGACTGAATATCCCTGTTTGCCGAATTTTTTAATTACGACTTTAAGCGAAAAGATTATTAATAAGACAAGAACGACAATCGCCAAAACAGCAATGACGATCTCCTTCCCGTAAAGTTTTGCCCGGGAAGAAGCATAAGCTCCGGCAACTTTATAAGATTCCAGTGGAGCTAAATTAGAAGCAGTTTTTAATATTTCGCCCTGACCTATCTGGGCTACAAAACTATCGATCGCCTGACTGGACTGCGGAGCCGATACGCTTGCCGAATCGAAACCCTTGAAAGCCGACTCCTCAAGACGGTACTCAACTTTTCCCTGAACACCTTTTAAAAATAAGTCGGAATCGGTGCTTATGCCAATACTTAAATTAGTAATATCATCCTCTACTTTTAAGCTTTCAAACGAATATTTAAATGCACCGAACGAGTCTTTCGCGGCATAGCCGAAAGTCCTGAAATAAATTATATATGCACCGGTTTTATCAGGTGCGATAGCAGTAGATAATTTGATAGTTAAGGTATCTATATCAAGGCTGCTTTCCGCTTTCTGATATTTAGAGGCGCCGTAATAATCGTAGTAGTAATTCGGTTCCTGGTATTCCAGACATTTAGAAGATATCGTCGTTCCACCAATCGGTTCATATAAAGGCGTAGGGTAGCGGATACAGTTTCTATCCTTAATTATTTGATAAGCAAAAACATCTTTTGGTTCAACCTTTGGAATTCTCAACTTTACTTCTCTTAAAGGTTCGGAACCTTTATTGGTTAGAATTACGCGTGTCGAAACAACCGCCTCCCCGTTTCCCCTAAAAATCACTGAATATTTATGGTCCTGCCCTATGAATCCGGGTTGTATTGGCGGCGGCAGATAGTCCGGAGAAATTATTTTTCCAACGTCTTCTGATATACCCTCACTACTATTTTGTGCTGAAACTGAAACTGCGCCTGCAAATAAAAAAAGTAACGAGGCAGAGACTACTGAAATCTTGTTCACAACTAATATTTAATACTGTAAGGATAGTTATGTCAAATACTTACCTCTTGATTTACCTACAAAGCTAAAATATAATACATCTTATGCAGGAATAGACATAATTGCTCAAATTATTAGGTGTGAATTTCTGACAACCGTAGTTTTTACCCCGCCATAACGCCCTTTAAGCCGTGTTCGAATAGAACTGAAAAGGCGAAAAGTAAGAATAAGCGGGGGGAGTAAAATTATTATTCCCATCACGTCTTTGGACGTGATTTTTTTATGAAAAAGTCTGAAAAGCCATTTTACGTAGAAAACTTAAGTGGGCAGTTAAAATCTGCTACTTCGGTCGTGCTTGTTGATTATTCCGGGCTTTCGGTAAAAAAGCAGCAGGAACTCAAAAAAAGACTGAAAGAAGTAGGCGCCGGTATGTATATCGTCAAAAATAGATTATTCAAACTCGCCGGAACGAGTGCAAAAATAAATGATGAAACGCTGACAGATAAAGTATTGTCGGGACCAACTGCAATTGTTATAACTGAAAACGATCCAATTGCTCCCCTACAGGTCTTGGGTAAATTCGCAAAAGAATTTGAGATTCCTCAACTGAAAATCGGAATTGTCGAAGGCAGATTGCAAGACAAAGAACACTTAACTAGGCTTTCAATCGTTCCCTCAAAAGAAGTTCTTTATGCACAAGTTTTAGGAGGACTATCATCTCCAATGTACGGAATTGTTAGCGTATTACAGGGAAATTTACAAAAGCTAGTTTTCATATTAAATGAAAAGGTAAAGGGTGAAAGGTAAAAGTTTTTAATCTCTTTTACCTCTTGCCATTTACCATTAACCTACAGAATCGGGGTGATAATTATGGCAGATGATGTAAAACAAACTGATGACCAAAAAGACAAAAAAACAGAAAAACTATCAAAGAGCGTCGAAAAACTTGTTGACGAGATTGCAAAACTTTCAGTTCTTGAATTATCAGATTTAGTTAGTGCCCTCCAGGATAAATTGGGTGTATCTGCACAAGCTCCGGTAATGGCGGCAGCGACTGGACAACCTGCAGCCGAAGCAGGAGTAAGCGATAGCGCGGCCCCGTCTGACGGGGGTGCACAAAATCTTGTAATGACTGCTTCCGGCGGTAATAAAATTGCTGTTATAAAAGCATTGCGCGAAATTAACCAGAATTGGGGACTTAAAGAAGCAAAAGACATGACCGAGCAACTTCCCGCAGAAATTATTAAAGGTGGAAAACCTGAAGAAGTAAAGGAAGCCGCTGAAAAATTAAAAGCTGCAGGAGCTCAAGTTGAATTAAAATGAACTTGAGAGACCAAAGTCCTTTTACTTTTTTGGCACGAGGCGTGAACGAATAGTTCTTGAAAGCGGAGTGCGAAAAAGTTGTAGGACTGCAGGCGCGAGTGTCGAGTTAAAGTAAGACACGATCAATCAGCCGGTTGTTTCGTAAAGCTTCTCAAAATACTTTATTATTTCCAATGCAATGTTACTGCTGGTAAATTTTTCGATACCTGCAAATTGTGGTGATGGATTTATTTCCAGAATATAAGGTTTGCCTGTATTTTTATCGATAATAATATCGACCCCAGCGATTTCAGTTTGCACAACAAACGCTGCCTTTTCGGCAATTCTTCTCACTTCTTCTTTATCTTTAAGATCATAGTTTATCCCGGTTCCGCCTTGGCTAATATTACTTCTAAAATCCCCCTTCTTGGGAATTCTTTTCATCGCCCCTACCGCTTTATAACCTACTGTAAAAACTCTTATATCCCCGTCATTCGGTATAAATTCCCGGATAACACAGGCAATTGAATTTTTCAATATTTTATCCACCCCTTCTAAGAGTTCTTTTTGGGACGATATTTTTATAACATCCCTACCTTGCCTCCCAGAAATCGGTTTTATTACCATAGGGTAACTAATCTTACTTTCGATATATTCGACGTATTTTGAGGAATAAATTACAACGGACTTTGGGAAAGGTAGTCTTTTTTCACGCTGCCGAAAATAGTCCGAAACAGGAGTTAAATACATTGGAAACGAAGAATCAATAACCTTATTGTTCACAATTATTGTTCCCTTCGTCTTTTTTAAATAATAAGCAGCCATATACCACTCCCAACGACGTTTACTTACCATCAGATAAATTAGGTCATAGCTTTTAAGGCTTTTTCCCGTAATTTCCGGTATGAATTCTTCGGAGGAGGCAAATGTTTTCAACTCTGAAGCCAAGCATCCCTGAACAACGTGTCCGCGTTTCTTACCTTCCTCCTGTAGACGCAGCAGTTGACTATTTTTCTTTAAACCAGCGACGAGTATCTTCATAAAATTTTGATATTATTTAGAAATTAGGATTTAGAATTTAGAACTTGCCAAATCATATCACATTATTAACTCACCTGAATTTAGCGGGCATTCTTTATTGCATACTCCAAATATACCTTCGCGATATTTTTGCTTGTTGCCTTCTCCATTCCAATCATTCCCGGCGTATGGTTCACCTCCAATATGTAGCGCTTATTATCCTCAGTTATCAAAAGGTCAACTCCGGCTACTTCGATGCCTACGGCTTGCATCGCGTTAATCGCAAGCGTGTTTCCTTTCTCATCCAAATCAAATAGTTCTACGCTTCCTCCTAAAGAAAAATTAGCTCGAAAGTCTCCCTTTTTAGGAAATCTTCGCATACAAAATATGTCCGACCCAATGATCAAAATTCTTAAATCATACTTGTAAGGAATAAATTCCTGTAAAAGATAACTTTCCGGCTCGGCCTCGCGATTTTCCAAATCGACAACAAACTTGGTCAAATCCTCTTTGTTGTCAAATTTATAAACACCGGCACCTTTTCCGGTTCTCGTGAGTTTGCAAATCATTGGATAACCAAGTTTATTTGCAGTCGGCGAATACTTTTTGAAGTCATGAAGGTGGTAAGAGTCCGGAACCGGTATTCCCGCTTGTGCCAACTTAATTAGGTCTGCAATTTTATTAATTGAATATTTGTGACTTAAAAAGTTGTTATCGAAAACTTTAACTCCTTTACTTCTCAAGCTCTCAACATATGCAGTTATACTTTTAATCGAATTGAAAACCCCGCGCATAATAATAATATCGGGGTAAAGATTTTCAAACTGCTTGATATAAAGCTTTCCATTGGTTATCCCATATTCAAATTCCTTCATATCAATTAGCTTAAAAGCATGGCCTAAAATTTTAGCTTCTTCTGCAATTCTAAGATTTTCCTCAAGCGTCGACCTTGTCGTAATAAGTACAATATTCATATAAATTTATTACTTTTTTTTCATCTCTTCGATCTCTGACGGACTAATAACCGCATCAACTAGAAAGCCTTTAAGATTCTTCCTGCCGATAATTACCGGATACTTTAATGAGTGTCTTTTGGCAACCGACGCCGGTGTAATAATCTTTCGCCCGGCCATTTTAAAAATCAGGCTTATTACGGGTCTTTCCTCAATGCCAAGTGAACTTTTGAATTTTTTCTTCCACAAAATATTTCCTTCTGACAAGAGTCCGAGTTCTTGTGCCAGATTTTCGTTTATCGAAGTTCTCCATGCACCCGTATCAATTTTAGCAATTACTTTTCTTTTCTTTCCACCCGCTCCTCTAATAATAATTTCCTGGAGCGATTTGATAATTTTTATGCCTTCTTCGGCATTGACTCTATCTGCAAAGTTAGACATAAAGAGAGATTTAGCAATTTTAACACCATGATCAGCATCCCGAACTTTTAAATCCTCAACTTTATCGAGTCGTTTTTTCAGACCCGCAGAATTAGCAAGTTGTATCGACAATCCCGGTTGATAATTAAGTTCAAGTATCATCGGACCTTTTTCCGGATGGAGTACAACATCCGCACCTAAATAACCGATTTCTGTCGTAATCTGACACTCCGACGCGAGTGTCAATATCTGCGTCCAACTTGGAATTTTTATACCATTAAGTTTTCTTTTTGTTCCCGGTTTGTAGTGTATATACTCGCCATGCCAGTAAGCCTTAACGGTTATTCCCGTTGCAATATCGATACCCACAGCAATTGCGCCCTGGTGTAAATTAGCGCGGCCACCAGACTCTTTCGTAGGAAGCCTGAGCATTGCCATAACCGGAACTTTATTAAATACAATTATTCTGATATCGGGAGTTCCGCGATAGGCGTATTTTCTAAACGCTTTATGGCGCCCAACATACTCCTCAACAAACGCGATGTCGGGAATGTTACCGATACTGTATGCGCCCTCCAGAATATCAAGGACATGAAGCTTCAAATCCGAAACCGTTACTTTTGTTTTTTGCGTCGTTATCCATCCTTCTTTTGCGAGCCGTTTTTTAACAACAATAATTCCCTCACCTCCCAAACCTTTGCTGGGTTTAAGCGCAAACGCGTTAGGTAGTTTGTCCCATTCAAATCCAACTAAGTCGGATGCTTTTGAAAACTTCGCCAACAGCAGCGGAACCGGAATACCGGCTTTAACCAAAGCTTTCTTGGTCGATAATTTTGAGGCAGCTTTGGATTTCGCCTTTTTCTTATTGAAAGGATAGGAATAAAGTTGCGTCCGTGCATTCAGTCCTAAAATATCAGTTATTTTCATATTTATTTCATTCTCAAATTTGTTATTAATTCTTAAGTAACTTTCGAAATCTCAGGTATTCAAATAATCTCAATCCTGCATACTTACCCATTAATAGATTAACCAAAAGTATTCCGATTAACATCCATTCAGGATTAAGAAGTGCAAATTTTTGTACTCTAGGGAATGTTAAAAAGAAATACGATAAGAGAGCAAGAATTAAAGATTCGCTGGTCATATTTACGGCAATCCTCGCGCTTTTGCCAAGCTGAACACGGCTAAAATCTTCAGCAAGTAATACAAGCACAAGAACCGGAAAAATTGAAACATTTGTAATATCAGGATGTTTTATAACCGGTGCTAAAAATAATACGCCCAAAACTCCGATAACAGCCATTAAAAGCATTAAAGACATTCTCGGCAGATATTGAAGCTTAATCTTAATTCTCCTGATGGCTATTCGTGTCAGAGTTGATGCAATTACTATTACCAAAAAAAGTCCGATGCCGATTACCGGCCCGGTGGCGACAAAACTAACGGCAAGAGCAGCCGGTAAAAAAATACCGAATCCACGAATACCGACAATATGTCTTGCCGCGGCGATTAGCGCGGCAACACCGGGTAATAAAAGCAAAAGCACTATAGTATTTGGAGGAACTCCGGCATTTACGGCATTTCTAATTGCGTATTTTACGGGATTATAAGGCCAGATTGAATCCAGTTTTTGTTCCACTAAAAGTTTTTTAAAGGGGTCGGCAGATTCCTCAGTCTTCTGGGTTATGTCAGCTCGTACTGGAGGTGTAACAATTTCAGCTGATTCTGTGGCATCAGGATTTTCATTAACAAGAATAGCGGATGATGAAGTCGCAGATTTTTGGGCATACAAATTGTCTCCCGAAAGAATCGGGGTAAATAAAAGTATCACAACGCTAAATATCAAGCCAATGACGTCCTTCCCGCTCTGAAGAACGGGGTTTCCTCTAAAGGAGGACAACATAACAGCATTCAGGAAATTCATATGGAATAGGATGTATTATACTCTTTCCGAACCTAAAAAAGCAAAAACGAAAAGAAAATGCTATAATTTCCCAATCTCAAAAAAATAATGCCAAACTTTGCAGAACAACTAGGAGATTCCATTAGGGGTAAATTTTTCAAAGCAGTTATACAGGTTAG
>Ga0075617_111_pt1 | contig 12859 bp, 8 predicted proteins | sample RifGroA1_FD_68371 | JGI IMG/M metagenome (GOLD analysis project Ga0075617, IMG submission 68371) | Microgenomates (Woesebacteria) bacterium GW2011_GWA1_37_7 | reverse complement strand
ACATTATTGGAGTTCATCAGTTGCCGGGAAACCAATTCGACTTTAACAGCAATAATAATCTGTCGATGTTTTTAATGCAGATTAATTATGATGACATTAATACAATGAATACGCAGGTAAACGCGGCTTGGGATAATGTCAATGGTAATAAAATTTTAAACATGTCAGAAAACATTGATCATGCACTCGATAACAGGACTTTAGTCAGGCAAAGAAATTGGGCGGCAGTCATGGGAGGAGCAAGTATAGTTCAGGTACATCAGATGGGGCGAGCTACAGACCCTTCTGCATGGAACGATCCGGCGAAATACAGTGACTGCAATAATTTGACCAATTTTATGGAAGCAACAAGGGTTAACTTTATGGAGCCAAATAATGGTTTAAAATCAGGAACAACAGAGTGGGTGTTGGCCGAAGCGGGATACAGTTACATTTTATATTCAAGAAACGGGGGAAATCCTGGAGTCACCAATATGGCAGCCGGAAACTACGACTTAACGTGGCTTGATGCTATTAGCGGAAACAAAATAATGGAAGCCAAATCAGTAGGTTCCGGTACTCAATCCTTTGTAAAACCCGCTAGCTTCGGTAATGAGCTGGTTTTGTATTTGGTTAAGACCGAGGGTCCTACTCCGACTCCAGTGTTGAAGCAAGGTGATGCAAACGGTGACGGACTTGTTAATGGAATGGATTTTGTGATTTGGTTGACTCACTTCGGACAATCAACAACAAGAAAAAATTTGGACGGGGACTTTGACTGGAATGGATCTATTGGAATTTCTGATTATATTATTTGGGTAGATAATTATTAATCTGTAATCTGAGTGCAGCAAACAAAATCGAAAATTATTTTTGTAATATTTTTTCTTGCAACCACGTTGTTAGTACGTGATTATTTTATTAATAATAAAATAATCGTAAATAAATGGAATATTTCGGCACTTTCGTTCGGTGATATTTTATCTAACTTTACTCTTCGCGTTTTGGGTCAAGTTAATTTACAGGAAACAACTCTAAATAGGGTAAGCGCCGATAGCGGATTCCATTTAGGTGGGGTCCATGTCGATAGGGCACAATACTCTGACCGGATATATATTTATGACTCAGGAAATAATAGAATTTTGGGTTTCAACGAGTATCCCTTGGGGGGTTTCGATACGAACGCGGATAAGATATTTGGACAGAGTTATGCCGCTGAGCGGGGAGCATGTAATAAAGATAACACAACACTGGCGGATCCATCCTCATCTACGCTTTGTCTGAATAGGGGTGTATATTCAATAAGTCAGCACGAAGAAGCAAGGTTTGGGACGATGGATACCGACGAGAATAGTAATTTATACGTTTTAGATCAGTATAACAACAGAGTTTTAAAGTATAACAACCCATATGGTAGCGGTTCGGGAGAGGGAGATGTAATTGCTGATGCTGTATGGGGACAAGAAAATTTTACCTTGAGAGCGTGCAACGAGGGTGCTGGTTTTTTCAGACCCACGCAATCTAGTTTATGCACTGGTGAAGCTGATTGGGGTAATCCCTTCCATGCTTATGGCGGAGGTGTTGATATTGATAAAGATGGAAATTTATGGGTGGCAGATGTAATAAATCATCGTGTTTTAAGATTTCCAGACGGTTCTAAAAAAGCGGATTTAGTAATAGGACAGATGGATTTTGTATCAGCCTTATCTGACTGTGGACATTCGGCTTCAACTAGTAAATTATGTAAACCGAATACTGTTGGAGTAAAAGATACAACCGGCGAGTTATATGTAATAGACCAAGAAGAAGCCGGTTCGGCTCGGGTATTGGTTTTTACACCACCTTTTAGCAACGGGATGAGGGCGAGTAGAGTAATAGGAAAAAGCAGTAATATTACTGACGGGATCCGTTGGCCAAGAGGACTTCTGTTTGATCCTGATACTAATTACGATATTTGGGTTAATGATAACGGGCATAAAAGACTAGTACTTTTCGATAATAGCGGCAAGATTGTTCGTGTAATAGGACAGAACAAAATTGATTTAGTTACGGATTATCCGCTGGGCAACTCGGCCTTTAATGAAAGTAGAATTTATTTCTCTGAAGGGGAAATAGGCTTGGATTCTGATGATAATATATATATTTCCGAAGATAATATTCAAAAGCAAGTTCTGAGGTTTCAATTACCTGTGCCACCACCCACGGAAACTTACCTCCACCCGGTAAATGGCAGGATGATAAAGAAAGGTTGGAATGTGATTTCAGAAAATCATCTGGATAGTCCAAATGCAGTTGTGGCGCATAATAATCAACTTTTTGTGGTAGACACTTACAGAATTTTAGCCTGGAATAATTATAAAGATAGGGATAATGGCTCTCCCGCGGATTTTATAATTGGACCTTCGGATTTTCAGACGAACGATAGGAACGATGTTTTTCAGGATATTGCCACCTTTATGACCGTTGACAGCAAACGACATGTTTTATGGGTAGCAAGCGGCAAACAGATTTTGGCATTTCAATTACCTATTACCCATAATATCAGTTCTATCTCGGACGCAGCGATTGTAAAAAGGATTCACAAGGAGCTCGAAGGGATGAGGGTTTATTGGAAAGACGGTAGTGATTCAGTGGATTTAGATTTTTGGGGTTTGGCATATGATAACAAAAACGATGTCTTATGGGTGACTGATATGTTTAAAAATAAGGCTGTAAGGATATCAGATGCGTATACCTCAAGACCTGTTGCAGATTTGGTTATCGGTCAACCAGATAAAATTAATAACAGTTGTAATTTTGAAGGAAGGACATCTCGAAGTCTATGTGAGCCTTGGGATATTAAGTTGGATAGGCTTAATAATCTCTATATTACTGAAGGAGGTTATGAGGGAGGAGATAATCGCAGGATTATTGAGTTCGATGAAGCAACTTTAAATCGCGCTGTTGCTAATGGAGTTTTTTCCTTGCCCTCGGCCGACAGGATTTATACAAAGATTACTTTTAATGACAATAATTGTATTCCGGGCAGTCCGTGCAATCCGATGGCATTAAATTTTGACCCCGATAATAAAATGATTGTTGTTGTTGACAGTTACGCTAACAAACAAAATGAAAGAATTTATGTTTATACAAATCCTCTTGTAAATAATGGATACGTAGCATTTAATCCAAGTGTCGGCGACATGGTAGATAGGACTCCGATGGGTCAAGGGGGAGATGTCTTTTTTGACGAAGAAGGAAGCTTATTTATCATTGATCACACATGGAATAGGTTACTTTATTTCAAAAATACGTCGATAATACCAACAAATACTCCAATCGCGTCCCCAACACCTCCGCCGTTACCAGGGGATGCAAATGGCGACGGACTTGTAAATGGATTGGATTTTGTGATTTGGTTGGCTCACTTCGGTCAATCAACTACCAGAAAAAACCTGGACGGGGATTTTGACAGCAGCGGAACCGTTCAAATCGCTGACTATTTTGTTTGGGTAAAAAATTACTAAAACCTATAAATAAATTTGTGTCAGGTGAGGGATTCGAACCCCCGAAGCCCGTACGGGCGCCAGATTTACAGTCTGGTGCGATTGTCCACTCCGCCAACCTGACATATATTCAACGGAGTGCGACTTCCACTCCGCCACTTCAACCTATTAGATATCTTCTGAGCCTTCCCAGAGAATCGAACTCTGATCGACGGTTTACAAAACCGCTGCTCTGCCATTGAGCTAGGAAGGCAAAATATTAGCTTCAAAATTATACCAGAAAATTGACATATAGAGAAGTAAGATGAGAAAACCCCGCAGCGGGGTTTATATACCGGCGAAGTTTTTTCCCGGATATACCAGGTGGGTGAGTTCATTCCAAAGCCGGATGGCGTTGGAAAATTTACTCTCGGGCGAGTTCGTCTCGTCCGAATCCGTCTCGAGCGGACTCCCTATGTGCTTTTCGATGAGAAAAAGCTTTCCCGGAAACCCTTTTGCGGGGCTATATATATTTTAGCAAATCGGTCAACATAAGTGAAGTTACGAATAGTTGAAATATTAATATATGCCTTAAACAAGGGGATTTCCGGGAATTAATACTTTTAGAACCAGATTAATAACAGGTCCGATGACTGAAAAAAGCGGGGATGTTCCACTGAAGGTAGGAAAAATAAGGAAGATAAGAATAAGCATGCCATATCTTGTTAAAAATCGATCTGCTTCTTCTGCCTGATCGCGAGGCAGAAGTCCGATGAATATTTTTCCACCGTCAAGAGGGTGCACTGGAACTAAATTGAAAATAGCTAAAACAACATTGAGAGTTATTACCGGAGAAATTAGAGTAAAAATTAATCCAAAACTACCGTACGGAAGTAAAGACAGTCTCAAGATTAAAGATAGCAATGCCGCAAGTAGTAGGTTAGATACCGGTCCCGCTAGAGAAATCATGGCGGAGTCGCGGCGGGGATTTTTCAGATTGAAAGGGTCGAACCTTACAGGTTTTGCCCAGCCGAAAGGAATTACCGGAAGTCCGAGCGACCGCATAAAAACCAAACCCAAAAGCAGGGTCGTTCCAACAGGATCGTAGTGAACCAACGGGTTTAAGGAAAGCCTGCCCATCAAACGTGCCGTCGGATCACCCAATTTGTCTGCCATCCACGCGTGCGCAGCTTCATGGATAGTGATAGCGATTATAAATGCAAGGATCCATGCAATAAGGTTCATAAGTATTGAGATTTGTGATTGGTAATTTTTATAGTATAATTATCAGCGTTGGTATTTACAAATCCTAAATTCTAAGTGCCAAATTCTAAAACTAATCGGAAATTACGGATTATAGAACCCGTTTCAAAACTCGCCTTTCAGGCTCGTTTTGAGAGCTTACGCTAGGTTATATGAACAAGCTTTGAAACCAGTTCATAAATCCTGTGAGTTCCGATACTTAAGCTTGAATTCCGATTTTGTTTTGGATTTAGAAATTAGTAATTAGAAATTATTGTTATGTCATACGCTTGTCAAATTTGCGGTAAGAAAACAACCTATGGGCGATCACAAACGCATCGCCGGGGGGTTGCTGGAAAAAGGTGGAAATCCAGGGCTCCGGAAACCAAACGGCTGTTTAAACCAAACCTACAGAGAAAGACGCTAATAATTAATGGAGTTCGGAAGCAGATGAAAATTTGCACAAAATGCCTCAAAAGAATTAGGAAGTTCGGGTCGATAAAAAGATACTCTAATATTGCAGCTGTTTAAAAATATGGCAGAATTTAATCCGATTGTATTCAGACTTAATCCGCAAGATAAATTATATGATATGTCAGAGAAGCAAATTATTATAGGAGAATATATTTCCCAAAGAATGGCCGCAATGTATCTTTTGAAGGCAAACAATGAACTGGGAGGTACACGAGACCATGAAAGAGTAATAAAACTCCATGAGTATATTAGTGATTTTGAAAGATACATAATCAAAGGTTCACGATTAACCGATGATTTAATCGGTTAGCTTGATAATTTTCTGGATTATATTACTGCCTTTAAATGGGCACTTACAATTTTGCACGAATAAGTCATATAATCACTTCTACATAATTTATCGCTGAAACCGAGTGTCCGTATCTAATACAACATGCAACGAAAATTATCCACACTGGGGATGGATTAACTGGGACACCTCGTAATTTTACAACAGAATGCATTATATTTTTTTGTTTTCTGGTATCAAGCTTATTTGAATCTAGAAACTAATAATCTGTAATTTTTTACAGATTGTGGTTGTAGTTTTATTAGGATCGGGATAGACAGTTGAGTCAAAAATTTTGACAGAGATTCCACGTGGGATTTTGGATTCTATAGAAGTTGATCCTTATAAATTTTGGGAGAGAGAGTTTGAAGACTTGAAGAAAAAGAATGATACTTCATTCAGATTTGTATCGGATATGGGAGTACGGAGACCGATTGGTTATACTGTTGGTGCGATGGAGCAGGAAAGTACGTCGATGCTAGAATGATGGTTACAAAAAAGATCACCGGATAGTCCAATTGAGGCTAGAATTCTGACGTTAGAAAAATTAATTCCAGAGCGACCTGTAAGTATTCAAGATGGAAATTATCTGGAGCACGTCAGAAGTAAATCGGACTTAATTAAAGGATTAATGCAAGAAGACCCATTTTTTGATCAAATGAGGGTGATTGTCAAATATAACCCATCCGGAATAGCGATTTTTGACGGGGACTGTGATTATTTGTTGGTTACAGATCCTAAGTTATTTTCTGATTTTGTGGCAAATATAAATAATAATAGGTCAGAATCTAACTCGTAAATGCAGGTTGGTGCTTCAGGTGACTTGATTACTTATACAAGTCTTGCTTCGGGATAGCCTTCCATTAATTGTTTCCAGGTGACCGAATTTTTACCTTCGAGTTGAACTTCATCCATAACGAGATACGGGATACGAGAAACGGGAGACGTATTATTTGATCTTTCGTATTGCGTCTTTCGTATTGCGTCTTTCGTATCTATGTGTGCTTTTAAAATCTTAATTCTTAATTCATTATTCTTTATTCTTATAGTTGTCCATGCTCCTGGCCAAGGTTGCATAGCCCGAATAAAGCGTTCAAGGGAATAGGCACTAGGCACTAGGGAATAGTTTTTTATAAAAGGTATTTTCCACTTCTTTTTGGAATTTTTTCCTTGCATTGCAGCTTTGATAGCTTTCGGATCAATGAATCCATCCTCTTTTTTTAATTGCCGGGTAAAACTTGCCTCTTTATCATCTTGCGGAGTCGGCTTTATCTTACCCTGAAGATATGCGGGAAGGAGCGTTTTTAATACTTCGGCGCTTCTTTCGAAGAGTCTGTTTCTTAAGGACTCCGTGGTGTCAGCCATTTGAATTTCTTCTTTGAACTGCGAAATAATTGGACCGTGATCGAGTTCCTCATCAAGTTTAATAAAAGTAACTCCTGTTTGATTTTCACCTGAAATTAGCGAAGCTTGTACGGGTGATGCTCCCCGAAATTTAGGTAGTAGAGAGGGATGGATGTTAATAATACCGAAAGGGAAATGATTAAGTACTTTTTTGGGAATAATTTTTCCATAAGATGCCAGAACTCCGATATCAGCACTTATTTCTTTTTCAACTAATTCACTCGGATTATGGAATTTTGGGGTTTTGTGCTTATGAGCCCATGTATCAACCGGAGAATAGGCTAAAAATTTATCCCGGCCAGCTATTTTAGGTTCCTGGGTTACGACTGCGGCTATACCGGAGGATTTACCGATTTTATCCCTGAAGGCTTTATGCAGCATTTCAAGTATGGGTAAAACATACTCAGGCGTTCCGAAAAATATTATTCGCATATAGCCCCTATATGATACTATAGTTGAATTAAATTTACTTAATAATAATGCAGGAGTTGTATCGAATAAGATCTACAAAAGATGCCTTAAGGGTAAAGTTACCAGGTGAAACGTACGAATGTGCAGGAAAAGCTATGCCGGAATTTTGTTCAGATCCGTTCTTGAGAGATAACCGAGGGTGTTTAGATTGTGGTGCAATGGATGCAATTCAAAAAATATTGAGTGAGAATATTGAAGTAAGCGGTTTCGAGATTATAATATTAAAATCAATTTCAGGTAAATTGTAACTTAAATAAATACTCAATTACAAAATTAAATCAACCTTTTCCCATTCGCCGTCGATAAATTCGTATAAGGATTCTTTTTGCTCTAAAAGTCTGTCTATGAAAAGCCTACCGTCAAGGTGATCAATTTCATGCTGGATAATTTGTGACTCCAATCCAACGAATTCTTTTAGTATCGGTTTTCCGTTCTCGTCTAGATATTTGACTTTAACTTTTTTCGCTCTTTTAAGCGGGCCATAATAGTGGGGAAGTGAAAGACAACCTTCCATAATCTTTCTGTTTTCTTCAGCCGTGGTTTTGTTTTTGGACATACTAATGATTTGCGGATTGATAACTACTGTTATTGTCTTTTCCGGTTTCATGATGAACATTCTTAACCTTTTTCCGATTTGGGGTGCGGCAAGCCCTATACCTTCGGGATCTTTTTGCACACTAATCGTGTCTTTCAAATCTTTAATGATTTGGGCAATTTTTTTATCAAATTTAACTATCGGCTTTGATTTTAATCTTAAATTCGGATCTTGCGCGTCTAAAACATTTTTAATCATGAAGGCATTATATCAGATTTTATAAGGATTTAAGATCATTTGATCTCTTCCAGTTCTCTTTTTACTACCCCATCATCAGGACTGATGTTGGCAAGTATATATTCGAATTCTCGTATCGCTTTGTCTTTATCTCCTGCATCAATATAAACAAGTCCCAATGCATAATGGGCATTTCTGTAATTGGGTTTCATGTCGATTACTTTTAATAGCATGTTTTTTCCCTTTTCACTTTCCCCGATCCTGACGTATGTAAGAGCGAGATTGTACCATAATTTTGCATCAGAGGGTGCCTGTTTGACAGCTTCTTCAAGAGTAATACTTGCTTGATTAAGAAGTTCGGTTTGGATTGCCGACATCGTCAAAAGATTGTTGGCTTTTTCCCGTTTTAAATTAACATTTGCCGGTGATAAACGTATGGCACTATCGGATTCAATTAAGGACGAAGTAAGATATTGGTTTGAAAATTGATTATTGCCTTCTTGTGCAAATCCAACTGCGATTTTTGCATCCAGTTGCGCAAGCTCGCTCCAGTATAATGCTTCTTTAGGCGATAGCTTAACTGCTTTTTCAAGATATCTGCGCGAGTCAGTAATATTTCCTAATTCCGAATACCCTTTGCCGGTTGCATATATATAGTCTGCATACCAGTATTTTGAAATAATAAATAGGACATAGAACATAGTGCAAAGTACAAAGGCGATTAATGCTTTTTGACCGGAAGGTATTGATTCAAGTTTTATTTTACTGGGAACTTTGTTCTCTGCGCTTTGTCCTGACAACTTTGTTGCAAATGCCGGGTATAGGAAAAATAGTAATGCGACCCCTACAACCGAAAAGCCGAAAAAGTTGGTGATAAGTATTGAGATATAGCCCGAAAGTAACCCTATGCTCAAAATTTCGGGCTGTTTAGATTCTTTTGGATTTTGGATATCGTGTTTTGTTATTGATCCTTTTAATAAGATCAAAATCGTAATTAAAATTAATGCGAGATAAGAAAGTAATCCAAAACTGCCTGTAGTTGCCGCGTAGTTTAGATATTCGTTGTGAGCTTTGTTATACAAAAAATCCCACTCTGAAACAAGGTTGTGTTCAAAAGGCCTAAATTTATAATAAGCAAATGCAAACGTTTCTACTCCAGTTCCAAGAAGCGGATAGTTTTTCCAGATGTCGATTGCACCTCTCCAAACTATTTTTCTAATCTTACCGGAATCACTGCCTCCGAATTCCAATGCCGGGCCTTGAGGTTTTTCAGCATTAGTTTCCGAGTTTACTAACGACACGGATTTTTCAGGATTTATTATCTTTGCGATAGGTAAAGTGAAAGGTGAGCCGGAAATTAAAATAAGTAATATAAACATTAAGTGGTGAACGATAAAGTTTTTTAATGCTTTTTTCAGTTCGAAATATTTGCGGATGTTTAAATAAAAAACGCCTGACCAAAGTAACAAATCCGATGCAAGAAATCCCAAAAAACCTGATTTTGACTTGGTATATATGAGAGTTAGGAATAACATTTGGGAAAGTAGAATAAATAACCACCACTTAGATAGTCTTAATTTTTTAAAATTAATTTTGCCGGAATTTAGCGATAATGCCCAAGTTAACGGTAATAATGCGGAAATGTATGCAGCAAGCCAGTTAGGCTGACCTAAAGTTGAAAATACTCTGCTTTGGACGTCCTGAACCCAGACATTTTTATCTATCCCAAAATGTTCCAATATTGCATAAGAGCAAATGAATAAACTTGAAGCAAAAAGCGAGTAAATTGTGGTGACTACTTTTTTACGATCCATATTGGAAACGTATGCCCAATACAAAAGTGAATAAGAAATGCTTGAGAACAAACCTCCGTGAAATCTTGAATAAAATCCGAGGATAGAAGTCCGTGAATCAATCGAAAATACAGTCGAGAGAATTTGGGAAAAAAGAAAGATCAGGATAGGTATATCGAGGATACTCCTTACGAACACCAGCTTTTTTTCAATAATCATCCTGATGATCCAAAGCGAACATATTATTACCGTAAAAATATACACGACGATCATTTTGTTAAATTCGAAAAGCTCGGATGTCCGCCAATAAAAAGCTAGCGGCGTCAAAAAGAAAAGAAGATAGAAGGTCAATGAAAAAAGCTTGTTTAATTTTTCCGACATTTATACAAATTATATATTACAATATTCCTTTTCATTAGACGACAAAGAAGATATACTTGCCGAAAGAACTGAAATGAGAATTTTTCGAACTAAATTCAGAAAGATTACAGACGCCGGACGGAAAATATCTAAACTTCCAATGAACAGATTTTTCGGTCTTTTTTCTCACGATGTCGGCATAGACCTCGGAACAGCAAATACATTGGTTTGGGTAAAAGGAAAGGGAATAGTGATACGGGAACCGTCTGTTGTTGCCAGGCACAAAAAGTCAAAAGAAATTTTGGCGATAGGCACTGCAGCAAAAAAAATGATAGGCCGCGCACCCGCGTCTATCGAAACGGTAAGACCCTTAAGAGACGGAGTAATTGCCGACTTCGACGCTACTGCTGCGATGCTTTCCCATTATATTAAAAAGGTTCATGAGTCCGGTACTGTGATTCCGAAAATTCCCCGTCCACGAGTCGTAATCGGAATTCCGTCGGGGGTGACCGAAGTTGAACGAAGGGCAGTTGCGGATGCAGCTATAACGTCGGGCGCTCGCGAGGCACATTTAATTGAGGAGCCAATGGCTGCGGCCATTGGTGCCAACTTACCTATCGAAAATCCCGAAGGAGTTTTTATTATCGATATTGGCGGTGGAACTTCCGAGATGGCGGTAATTTCTTTGGGCGGCACGGTTGTAGGAAGATCTATAAGAGTGGCAGGCGATGAGATGAACGAGGCAATCGTTTCATACGTCAGGCTAAAATACTCACTTCTTTTAGGGGAACCGACTGCAGAAGACGTAAAAATCACAATAGGGACGAGTGTACCAGAGGAAAAGGAAAGGTACACTGTTGTACGCGGACGGGATTTGGAAAATGGTCTGCCAAAATCCATGAAGCTATCCAGTTCGGAAATAAGGGAGGCTTTGGCGCCAACCGTACAGGAAATTGTAAGAAATGTTGTAGATACACTCGAGGAGACCCCACCGGAACTTGTAGCTGATATTATGGAAAGAAGTATAGTAATGGCTGGGGGAGGATCTCTACTTCCCGGAATTGATAAGATTATTTCCGATGCAACAAAAATGCCGACGATAGTTGCAGAGGAATCGGAAAGTTGGCTTATATGGTTTTTAAGAGGCCTAGTCATTTTAGTTTTTTTAATTATAGTAGGCAGACTTACCGATCTCCAGATTATTAAAGGTGAATACTATCGTTCTTTGGCAGAAGGCAATAGGGTAAGACGCGTCCCAATACATGCTGCAAGAGGGAAGATTTTAGCAAGAGGAGGAGAAGCAATGGTCGGAAATAAGGAAGTTAAAAAAAGAATTCTATTCGATAGTCAAAGCTTTAAAAAATCAAAAGATTTAGAAGGGGCAAACGCAGACGAAATTATTTCTGAATGGGAAAGGGAATACTACCTTTCAGATAATCTTGCACACGTCAGTGGTTATCTCGGCGAGGCTAGTGAGGAAGAAGTCGGCAAAGTAAAGGCCCAATGTCCAAGCCTAGGACCGTCGAGGTTAGGAAGTTGGGTTGGCAGAAGCGGAATTGAACAGGAATATGACTGCCTGCTTCGGGGTATCGACGGCGAGGAGCTTATTGAAGTTGATACACAAGGAAATAAAGTAAGGACATTGGGAATAAAAAAACCGATTAGCGGGGGCGATATTAAAACTAATATAGATTTTGGGCTTCAGGAAAAAATATCTCAACTGATGTCTGGGAAAAATGGCGCTGTTGTAGTACAGGATTCCCGGGGAGAGGTTATTGCACTATATTCATCGCCATCTTTCAATCCGAACATATTTGTTCAGGATGTACGTGGAAAAGAAGTTGAGCTGGTACTTAACGATAAAAATCTGCCGATGTTTAATAGGGTTATTGGTGGAATTTTCCATCCAGGTTCGGTTTTTAAACCTATTGTAGCAATATCGGCTTTGGAAGAAGAAAAGATTGATAAGGATTTTATTTACACAGATACCGGTAAGATTGCTTTTGATACTGCATATGGCTCGTTCTCCTTTTCCAATTGGTACTATACGCAATACGGAGGAGTTGAAGGAGAAATAAAACTTCCGAGAGCAATAGCCCGGTCGACAGACACCTTTTTTTATAAGGTTGGAGAAATAGCTGGCGTTGAGGTAATCGATAAATGGGCATCCAAATTTGGTTTGGATAGTAAAACAGGAGTTGATTTACCTGGTGAAGTTGATGGGTTGATTCCGTCTCCCGAATGGAAACTTAAAGTCAAAGGTGAAAGATGGTTTTTGGGTAATACTTACCATATTTCAATCGGTCAGGGAGATTTGGCATTAACAGTAGTTGGAATTCATAGAGCAAACCTTGCAGTTTCAAATGGAGGAAAGTTGTGTGACTTGAAAATTGTTGGAAATACAAACTGTACTAACTTGAAAGTTAAAAAAGAAAACTTGGACCTAATTAAAGAAGGAATGAAAAAGGCTTGTAGTACCGGTGGAACAGGGTTTACTTTTTTTGATTTCGCTGAGAAACACAATGGTTTAGAAGTTGCGTGTAAAACTGGAACTGCAGAAACAAATGAAGAT
>Ga0075617_109_pt1 | contig 12944 bp, 11 predicted proteins | sample RifGroA1_FD_68371 | JGI IMG/M metagenome (GOLD analysis project Ga0075617, IMG submission 68371) | Microgenomates (Woesebacteria) bacterium GW2011_GWA1_37_7 | reverse complement strand
TGTTGAATTATTGCGTAGCTAACAAAACTTGTTAGGATTAAGGTGTATACAGGCAATAAGTTAACAAAAGTAGAAATATTAAAAACTAAGACTAGGATTACATTTGTAATGATTATAGAGGAAAACATCAGGATTGCTCCTAAGAAGAATGTTCTTATCTGTCTTTTTTCTATACCTTCTGACTTTTTATATTTTCGTATTAAGTATATAAATCCGCCACCTAGAAGTCCAATCGTGTGGACAAGAAAAAGAGCCATTCCAACACCTGGAGTTGGTTGAATCTTGCCATTAGTAATTTCAACACTACTAAATATTAAGTTTGTCTGTGCAAGTATTGCTATAATAATTGTAGAAATCAAAATAGTCCAAAAGATTCTAGGTTTTAGTGTGAGATCTTTACCGGGATAAGCGGTTGCTAATAAAAAGAACGTTAGATTTATAAATACTGCAACTGACATTACTGTCTACTAAATATAAAGAAAGTGTTGTTGTTAAAAAAGCGAAAAATCTATTTGTAGCACTTTTAGAATTACGAGAAAATGTAATGATTCCTAAAATAAAATTACCAATTACTGCTATGATTGTTGTTAATAATTCCAAAGAGGGCATACTTATATAAGAATACGTTTATTGGAGTACATTAATCAAGTATTGAAGAAAGTTTTGATAACAATTTTTTTCTAGTAAATACTTTTTTCTTGGAATTAAAGTTACTAACAATCAAATCATCCAATAACAAATAATATCTGCCGCTTTCGACTTTTTCTCCCAAAACAATCTTTTTAATTACGGTTGCTATCAAGCCCCCTGCTACTGTCGCAGTTGAACCCAGTTGAGGCCATGTTCTAATTGTTTTACCTATTAAAAGAAGGGAATCCAACATCTCATTAGAATTGTGTTCAAGTCCGACAATCTGCATAGAAAGTTTAATTCTCTCGATGTTTGTTGTATGTAATAAATCAATTTTCTCAATATTTTTCACCCTGCCGTTAAATAACATTGGCTGGGGGTTTTTATCGTATCTCTCAATGTCTAAAAAGACGTTATCTCCCACGTCCGTTGCCATTAAAACAGGTATTTTGTTTTCCCTCGCCAATAGCCTAACTAACACTTTACTTTTAAGATCATCCATAGAATCAACAATTATATCTGGCTTCGGTTTATCCAAGATTATCTTATTGATAACTTCCGAACCACTACCTTTAAACTTGTAGACATTACAATATGGATTTATTCCCTCTAATTGCTGTTTAACAACGTCTACTTTTAATCTTCCAATTGTATCCCAAGCAAATCTTAAACGGTTCAAATTTGTGGGAGATATAATATCAGGGTCCGATATTTTTATACTGTCAGCTCTAGATAAAATCATCCAAGTAGTAGCTGCATGACTGCCCACGCTTAAACCAAAGAATGCAACTACGGTTTTTTCCAAAAGATTCTGTTGTTTTTGCGTCACCAAATTTTTATTTCTCGAAGTAACAAGATCTTGATAATATTTTTTTGAAGGTAAAAAAACCTTCGAATTTTTATTAAATTTTATCTGTTTATTATTAGTAAACAACTGTTTCTCTAACAATTTAACTGCTTCTTCATTGGCTTGTGTAACTACAGGATTACTAATCTCCCATAATTCCTGGGCGATAAGGTCTAAGAAATTTTTACTTTTTTTTGATTTACTTGTTATCATATTTAATAACTTCAACCGCAACCAGATCTGGAGGAGTAAAAGTCTGTTTATTCTTTTCCTCATTTAAAAAACCAATGAGGGATTCCAATTGATCAATAAATCCAGACTCGAATTTCTTTCCCTTAAGTTTTTTCCCCACAGATAAGAATGTTTCTGCCAATGGTATTACTTCGTGGTAATAATTTCCAGGTTTCCTTCGGAAAATATACTCATTTACGGGTTGTTTGTCTACTACGTTAATAACTTCTGTTTCCAGACTTTCTCCAAGAAAGGGGTTAAAGCCAGTTTGTTCAAAAAATTTTAATGACCAATTCACAAATTCTGAAATTGCTTCCCCTCCCTTAAATGTTTTCCAGTTCCACTCCAACATTAATGATTTTTGTGAAGCTACTCTGACCGATTCTTTTATGGCTTGGGCTCGCCGTTCGAAAGACAAATGCGCTAGTACAATACGGGTATGAGTAAAATCAAACGAATCATCTGCAAAAGGCAAACTCGTATTATCTACCTGAACTGTCTGACTAAAACCTACTTTTTTGCGTTCTAGTAAAAATGTTGAAGAAATATCGCAAGCCAAATAATAACCACCAAGCTCTTGAACAAACTCTTCTAAAGAAATGCTAGGACCAGCCCCAATATCCAAAACCTTTTTTCCACGAATACCGCACTTTAGCAGTAATTTCTTAGATGCTTCCAATGGGAAGTTCAACACTTTTAATCGAGTAGCTTCATCCTCTGTTGTTGCTATACCTAATTCATAAACATTTCCCATACTTTTAACAATTTTATGCCATTTTTTGTATTTTACCTTCTGGAAAGTACTTCGAGTCTTGGAATTTACACAAAACTACTTTAGGGTGCATTTTTCCTTTATATTTTTGTTCTACTTGATTATACTCGCTATTCAGCTTTCTAATAATTTCTACAAAAAGTTTTTGGGTCAAATTTTCAACTTCTCTTTTCTTAACAACTTTTGGCTTCAATTCGGCTCTTAAAAGTAAGTATTGATCTTTTCTCTCATCTATTTCCTTCGAAGTAATAAATCTTCCTGTTAAATGAGGTTGAAGTAATTTGTGTTCTAAAACAGCTTTTATGTTCTCGGGGTATATATTAACTCCATATAAACTTGTCATAAATTGCTCACGACCTAAGATAAAAACAAAAGGAAATCGAAAGTCATCAATGTTAATCTTAACCTTTTTCAATCTTTTCAGAAAATTCTTGGAGCTTTTTTCCACTGTTTCAAGTAAATCAAAATTGCCTATAGTTCCACCATGATCATGAATATTGTATCTAATTAAAGGAGATGTTGCATTCATTGTTATTAAAATTTCACCCCTAATACTTCCCTCCAAATATTTTATTAATGGATCAAACTGGTATAGAAAGGGTGTTCGGTCGCTATTAAAAAGCGCCTTATTTAACTCGTGATTTGTTGAAGCCTCTCTATGAAGAGCAATAGAAAGAGGAGTCTCAAAACCCATTAAACCTGCCTCCGCTGAACCGTAAATGTTTATAATTGTTCTTAAAAAATCTGTTTGTCCAACTAAAGATAGAAGATAGTCGCGCCAATTTTCTGAAAAGCCTTCCCCAGCTCCTAGAAATCTTACATTTAAATCTGGCCACTTAATTCCTTCACCCTTACCGTTTTCAATCATTATTTTTAATATTGGTGGATGACAAGCAATAATTGTTTGGTCGTAATATTTTGAGAAAGATTTGATAACCTTAAAGGTTTCTTCTTGGTTATAACCTGGCGATGCTAAAGTAAAGGGAACTTTATGGAGCCTTGCAAGATACAAAGACATTTCTGTATACATTCCCGCAATCCAATTACCTAACCCAAAAGAATTTATAAAAAGAGTATTTCTATTGTAAACATCGAATACTTTACTTAATAAAAGTTCATGTATTTTGGCGCCCTCAATTTCCTGTTTTATATCACGGGGCCAAAATACAGGTTCACCCGTTGAGCCGGAACTGGCTGCAAATGTGTGAGTTTTTGTTAAATCGCCTTCCCAACATCTCTCTTTAAGACCGTAACGTAAAATGTAATTTTCCTTAGTAATAAATGGTACATATTTTTTGAATCCACTAATATTTTTTATCTTTTCCGGATTTATTTTGTTTTTGGCAAGAAAATCTTTATAAGCAGGAACTAATTTCGCGGCTTTTCTAAATAAAAACAGTGTTTTTTTATCAGCAAATTTATTTCGACTTTGATTTTGTACCGATTTTAAATAATCATTCTTTTCTGACTTAAGATAAGTTACGACTTCGTCCATAAATTCATACCCTTCTTGATTAACTCGACAATTTTGCTTTCTAACAAATGATCACTAACACTTTCGACATACTGTCCTAAAGGTTGCTCTTTTTCTATATAAGGAACTTCTTCTCGCAACCACTCATAAAAAGGTTTTGTTTTGGGAGATAGCAGTTTTGGACCGCCTCGTAGATCTATTGCTTGACAGGCACAAATCAAATCTGTTGCGATAGCTAATCTTGTAATGTTAAGCAGCTCCCAAGCGAAAATTACGGACGTAAAAGCGTGTGAGGTGATATCTTGATTAAATTCTTCGTGAATTCCAAACATAGTTGTAACCGGATTCGCGAGAAGCATTGAGTAAACCTCATACATACCCATTTGAGTTTGCAGACCTTTAAATGCGCTTTGACTTAATGCACTTTTATCAGATAAATTAGCAGGAAGTCCATTGTTGAAGTCAGGATGCACTAAACGTGCAATATGTCTGTCATTTTGTTTTACAATATGCACCATTATTTTTCGCATTCGGTCAACCGATTCGGCTACATGCATTGCTAAAAAATTACCACCGCTAACCCATTGGTAGGGTTTTTCGCCTTTAACTGTCGTTTCTGGCGTTGTCCAAAGCGGATTGTCAGAAACACTATTCGCATTTAACTGCAACGTATTCCAAATTTCTAACACTGCTTCCCAGTCAGGTCCGTAATATTGGGGTAAGCATCGAATACTATATGGGTCTTGAACTGATTTTCCGCTCTCCCTCAGTTTAAAACCTTTTAATTCCTGCAAAGCCAATTTACTTCCGGTGAGCATTATCCTTAATAATCTTGCTTCCAATTCTTGTCCAGGATGAGGTCGTAAATTTGAAAGTAATGGATGAAAATTTCTTGTACTACCTTTAAGAGCCTCAATATTAAGCGATGCCGCAATAGTGTTAATTAACATAAGGGAAAGTAATTCATGTAAGATTAAAATACCTGCCGAGGTTGAAAAATTATCTCCATTTACTAAAGCTAAGCCTTCTTTCGGAAGCAAAGTTATCGGTTCGATACCGGCAACTTTCAGGGCATCCTTTGCGTGTCTTTTTATACCATCCTTGTCCCATACATAAGCAGAATCATTATGTAATAAACACGATAGCACTCGACCATTGGGCGCTAAGTCCCCCGATGCCCCAATCGTTCCATATCTTCCGACAATTGGGGTTATATTTTGGTTTAATAGTTCTTTCAATGCATGAAGGTTTTTGAAACGAATTCCACTATGGCCGGATAGAAGCATATTTATTCTTATTAACATGCCTCCCCTTACTACCTCTTTTGGAATTGGTGGACCTGTTGATACATCAACATGTATAATTGCATCTGACAAGCGTGTTGCATTGACAAGTCGTTTAATTTCATTACCTTTATTTAATACGACTGATGCTCTTCCGCCATATGAAGTTGTCGTACCATAAATCGGGACCCCCGATTTTACCTGTTTAATAATATGCTTTCGTAATAGTTTGAATTTTTCACGATGCGATTTTGGGATTCGAAAAGCTACTTTCGTGTCATTTTTTGCAACACGTACTATCTCCGAGATTTTTAAGTTACGATCCCCAGACAAATAGACAATTTTACCGTTACTTAATGAGTCTGAGTACTTATTGAATAACTTGTCAAACATTTTTCTAAAGAAAAACCGCCTTTAAGGCGGTTGAGAATACACTTATTTATTTAATATTCTAATTTTTCCAAAAATAAAAACATACTGTACCTTGGTTAGAGTGTTTTTAAAAGAATACAGAATACACTCATATCATAATAGTATATAGTATAATGCTAACAAAATGAAGATAATTTATCTCGCCATAAAGATTTCTTTTGTTTCTCCTGAGGCTGAGGCGTGGAGATGTCCATTCATATCTACATAAATTAAATACTCAGTATTGCCGATTGGGTCTTCTGCCTTCGGGTCAGTCGGCATTTCAACAAGATAAACAGGCACGATTTCGTCTCCGGTCTCGCCTGCACCAGCTAAATCAAAACAGCCTATGTCAGTACCAATGCAGGTCAAGCTGGTTGGAAAGTTATTCGTATCAGGATCTCCGTCTGTATCGGGAAGATCTCCGCTATGCTCCGAGGTATATTGCAAAACAGCCGATAAAATTCCTGTTAAGTCTGTTTCACGCTCGGAATCCCGAGCTTTTGCTAGCTGACGACCCGGATTTACTGCAGTAACAACAACAGTTGCTAACATCCCGATTATCGCAATTACAATCAATAACTCCATTAATGTAAATCCTTTCAGTTTTTTCATCTCAAATTTACTTTTATAACTTTACTGGAAAATACCCAGCTGTAAGTTTCTTCTAGTTTCACCTCATCAACTTTGGGATTAACTTTCGTAGTTAATGCAAGCTCGTATGCAGTTGCAAATGACGAAAAAATTCTATTAAACGCAAAAATAGTCAACCCTCCTAAGGGAATTAGAATTAGCAAAAGGATTAGATAATATTTATCTATTTTCGCCGATTTTATCGTTAACATATAAAAATAACCCGTATTTAAATCTTATCACGCCCGGCTCATCCGGAGAAGGTTCTACCTCAATTTTAACAGGTCTGAAAAGGTATTTTAGATTTTGAATATTACTTAAATTACGCTCAAAATCTTCCCAATTACCTTTCATTTCGATGCCTACCGGAAGTCCGAAATTGTCCGTCTTGTCTTTGACAACTTCTTGGCTTTCAACTGTAAACTTAGTTATTGTTGAGTTATCTACCTGAAGTTTTTCCAATGCGTTTAAAAACTCTACTATCCCGGACTCGTCAAGAAATAAACCGGCTAGTTTCCCCATCTTCTCATCATAGACAGAAAGATCGGTTTGCAAAAAAGAGGTATCTTCATCGGCTTTAGTATTTGCGTTTCTTAAATCTTTAAGTTCTTGAGCTTTAGTCGGGAATTTTGAAAGAATCACAATTAAAAAAATAATTGAAAAAAGATTAATTATCCCAAGTATAATATCTTTAACGGAAAAATATTTTTCTTCAAACTTTCCTTTTTTTTCACTTTCGACCGTAATTATATCTTTTACGACCAAGTCTTTACTTTTCTTGCTAACAATTAAATTTTTATCCACGCTAACTTTTCGCTCAACGTCGTCTTTTTTTTCAACGCTCATTTTTTTAATTGGTTCGTCTTTTTCAAGATCTTTTTCTTCTTTCCTTTCATAAGCAGGCAATTCCTTCATCTCGGTCAAATACTTCTCATAAGATTCGTCTTTGGAATCATTTTTGATAACTTCTGTTTTAATATCTTTGGATAGTGTTTTTGCTGCCATTATTTAGTTTTAATCTTTGCCTTATTTATAGAAACTATTGGTAAATATTCAAGACTCACTTCAAACTCTAGATTCGTCCCGGCTTCAAAACTGGTAATAGGCATTTCTATACCGACAAAATTGGTATTGGCCATTAAATTCTGTTTGAAACTGACAAGGGTTTCACGATTTGCGGATATTCCCGAAAAGCGAATTTTTCCATTTTCATAATCTACGGTGTAATTTGCTATTGTTATCCCTTGAGGTTTTGCATTCGCAATTTCATTAAGTACAATTTCCGGGGAAACCCAGACTTCCCTAATTTTTTCGATCCTGTCAATAGTTTTATTTATACTCTCAATTTTCGTCGTAAAATCCGAGGTTCGTATAGTCATCGGAGAAGCTCCTATCGCTTCTATATCTTTGATTTGCTGATTCATAAATAGAAATGCTGCTAATGTGATAAAAAATGAAATCCAGACAAAAAGGGTGGTCGTCAGGGTCAAACTCCATGCTTGAACTTTTTTCTTAGATGTTTGGTATTTCTCAACTAAGCCTATTGGTAAAAGATTTAGTGTTAAGGGATCGGATGGCTCGGATGGCGTTTGCAATTGAGATGAGTAGCTAACTAGATAATTTTGAATCTCTGAGGAAGTTATGCCCTTTAGTTTAGGGTCGATCAATTTTAGTTCGAGCTTGAGTTTTTGCGCTATTTTCTCAAAGTTACCAATATGGATTCCCTCACCACCTGCGTACAACGTTTTTATTTCAACTTCAGTAAAATGGTTAATAATTCTTTTTATATTTTTCTCAATTTCCTCAAGCTCACGCCCTACGACGACAGAGCTTGCATAAATCTCGGATCCTTTACCGGCAACTATTATTGTTTCGTCAGAAGATAAATATACAATTATCTTGCCTTTTTCATCCCCTTCTGTTAACCGGATTAACGATATCGAGGGAATTTCAACATTTATAGGAAACAGTCCGGCTGCTTCAAGTGTATCGACAAAATCTTTCAAAGAATTAGCTTCAAGAGCAACAACTAAAACTTTATAACCATCTTTAAGTTTGTCTACAATTTTGAAATCCATTATCATTTCCTGGTTCTCCGTGGGCAGGTAGTCTTGAACTTGCCAACCCACAGCTTCTTGAAGCTCCGCAATTTTCAATCCAGATAAATCAATTAGTTTAGTGAAAGTTGAAAATTCGGGAATTACAAGAAATACACTTTTTTCTTTAATTTGGAGTTTCTTCCAGGCTTCTTTTAATAAACTGGCAAATGTGGATTTGTCTGCAATTTTATGGTTTTTTATAAGCCCTTCGGGTAGGTCGATTGAAGCACGCTTGATTACTCTTCCCTTATTGGAATTCAGCTGGAATATCTGAACCGAATTTGATAAAAAGTAAATCGAAACTGATGTTTTTCCAAACATAGGCAGTCCTTACTCTAACTTTCTTTTTGAAAAAGAAAGTTAGACAAAGAAAATACAAAAATAAGATAGCTAAAAATAATTATGTCAGATGTTGCAACTGATATCAATCGGCGGCTGTAAAAATTCATGCGTATTGAATGTCAAGATAAAGTACATTTGCGTGGTTTTGAAATAGTTTCTATACTTAAATATCAAACGCACTCCCATTCTGCCCATGCCGAAATTTAATAGAAAAGCCAACGAAGGCCAAATGCTAATTGCTATCCTTATAGCACTAGCGGTTTTTGCCATCCTTACCCACGCGCTTTTCACCTTGATATCAGCTTCATACGATCTTGTATCTATAAATAGAGCCCGGGTGACAGCAAAACATATAGCTCAGGAAAAAATTGAGTTAGCGAGAAATGTCCCTTACGATGATTTAGGTACGGTCGGAGGAATCCCTGATGGGATTTTGGCACAGGAGGAAATCGTAAATAAAAACGGACTGAATTTTACAATTACTACTAGCATTATATACATTGACGACGATTTTGACGGTCAGGGCGATGATGATCTTTTCCCTGATTATAAAAGAGTTAGGGTGGAAGTATCATGGGAGGGTCTTAATGCATCAAGAAAAAATCCGGTTGTTTATATAACCGACGTTTCTCCTAAAATTTCCTCCGCAGCAGAAGGAACAGGCATTCTTCAAATACTGGTACTTGATGCATACGGTAATACTTTAAGTGGAGCCGATGTCACAATTGTCGCTGACACGATCACCCCGCAGGTTAATCTGACTCAGCAGACTGGATTTGATGGCTATGTAACCCTTCCGGGAGCAACTCCATGCGTTGAGTGTTATCAAGTTACAGTAACTAAGGACGGATATAGCAGTGAAAAGACTTATTCCACTTCTGAAATTGCAAATCCCGATAAGCCTCATATAACGGTAATTGAAGGAAAACTTAGTTTCATAACTTTTAATATTGACCTCTTGGGGACAATTTCGCTTAATACTTTAGCCGACAAAACACAAGAATACTCTCCGCAACCTAATGTTAACTTTATCCTAAGAGGAGCAAAAATTTTAGGTACCGACGCCCAAGCTCAACCTGTATATAAATATGAGGAAACGTATACCACCGGTGAAAATGGTTCAACCACCCTTAACGAGCTCGAATGGGACACTTATACTATACTAATGCCTACTATAACAAGCTGGGACATCGCAGGATCTACCCCTCTAATTCCAATATTTCTTGAACCGGAAGAAAATCAAGATATAGACATCGTAGTATTCTCCCATAGCGACCATAGCCTTTATGCTATCGTCAAGGATACTGCACAAAATCTGCTTGAAAATGTCTACATAAAAGTAAGTGACGGGTTGGGATTTGAACAGGAACAGATTACCGCCTCGACAGAAAGTGCAGATTTTGGCCAGGCATTTTTCGCCTCCCTTAGTGAATTAAACTATCAAGTTACGGCTACAGCCTCAGGTTATTCGAATTACTCAGGTAGTTTGGATGTCAGCGGTTATACAAAAAATACGATTATTATGAATTCTGAATAAAATTTTAACTTGAAAGAGATGTCAAAAAAAACAAACGGGGGCTTTACTTTAATTGAGATCCTAATTTCCTCGGCGTTACTCGTAATTCTTGCAGCAGGGTTTTTGGGAATTCAATATATTTTCAGTCAGAATCAAGTTACCGCTTGGAATAACTACATGAATATTGAGGATTCGAATTTAACCGTTTCAAAATTCATAAAAGAAATTCGGGACGCAAGACAAAGCGCAGCAGGTACTTATTTTTTAGAAACTGCCGGTGATACTGAAATTATCTTTTACTCCGATATTGATTATGATTCAGACGTCGAAAGGGTAAGATACACTATATCTGGAAGCGATCTAATAAAAGGAGTAATCAAACCGATCGAAGGAGCTACTCCTTATTTAGTGGCAAACGAAAAAGTAAGTGTAATAACCGGCATTGTCAGAAACGGCACAGATCCGCTTTTTTATTACTACGATGAAAATTGGCCAAGCGATACCGTTAATAATCCTCTTGCTCTCGCATCAAGAATTGCAGATACCACCTTTGTTAAAATAATATTAAAAGTAAATCCCGAAGAAGATAATCCTGATAACGACTTTACACTAGAATCTGCTACCGTTATAAGATATACAAAAACAACTTTATAAAAATGGTAAATAAAGAGAAATATAGGCAAGGAACAATAACTCCGGCACTTCTTATTATTGCAAGCGCTTTCATTATTGCCATTTACGGTCTACTTTTTATATTATCCTTGCAATTTGACTATTCAAATCGCCAGATAGCTTCCGAAAAAGCAGTTAATATTGCTGAAGCAGGAATTAACTATTATCAATGGCATCTGATTAAAAGCCCTGGGGATTACCAGGACGGAACAGAGGATCCGGATGGCCCATATATACATGACTACACCGACCCGCAGGGTGATGTAATCGGCCAGTTCAGTCTTTCGATCACGCCTCCAAGCCAAGCATCTTCAATAGTTACTATTAGCTCAACAGGCTATACAAACCAATATCCCAAAATAAAAAGAACTATAGTCGCAAAATACGGAAAGGTATCTTTAACCGCCTTTGCATTTGTTCATAATTCCAATTTGTGGTTCGGGAAAAGTATTACCGTGAACGGTCCGGTATTTTCAAACGGAGGAATTAGAATGGACGGGACGAATACTTCTACGGTGCAAAGTGCGAAACAAACTTATATTTGTGGTGTCGAATCGGGATGCGACGAGGACGGAGAGGAAAAACCCGGCATTTGGGGAACCGGAGATGACGAAACTCTTTGGGAATTTCCCGTACCGCCTATTGATTTTGCCGGAATTTACGTAAATTTTAGCCAAATGCAGGGAGCTGCAGAAAGCGAAGGACTTTATCTACCTCCCTCCGGAGATCAGGGATATCAAATCATTTTTAATTCAGACGGAACTTTTAATCTTTACGAGGTCACCGGAGTCGATTACATAAAAGGCTATACGCCGGAAGTTGGTTGCCAGGATCTCTACCAGGTTATTTTAGACAAGGTTTTGGTTGGAACTTATAACGTCTCCGATACTCCGGTAATATTCGTTGAAGACACTTTATGGATAGAAGGAACATTAAAGGGAGAGATTACGGTGGCTGCTGCAAGATTCCCGTTGGGAAGTTATACTACCTATATATATATCCCGAATAATTTGATTTATTTAGCAAAAGACGGTACCAATAGTTTAGGATTGATTGGCCGCGACGATATAATTATGACTAGGGACGTTCCGGACTACTATGAAATTAACGGAGCACTTCTTGCACAACAAGGTAGAATTATACGCCACCATTACGGTATTCAAGGCTGCAAATCTTCGGGCTCCGATAAAAATAAGAATGAATTTATTTTCTACGGTTCGATGATAAGTAAGGATCGTTCGTATTGGAATTTTTCAAGCGGTCCTGGAGTGCCGGCATCGGGCTTTGTAAAATCAACTCTTACATTCGATCCTGATATGGCAAACGATCCGCCCTCATATTTCCCAGCAACCCAGTATCAACTGATATCATGGAAAGAGGAATAGTGTATTGCACGAAATGATACGGCCAAACAGTTTGCCCCGTTATTAGCTGTTGATTAAAAGCGATAAAACCGCAAACTATCATCGCCAAACAAACAAACCACCATTTTTCTCCCCAAAAATTGAAACTTTCTTTCTTTTTATTTTTTATAAAGACAACAAGAGAAATGGAAGCGAATATAAACAGCGCTAAAATCAAAAATTTATTCAACATCAATTCTCTGCCGTAAAAAATTCCCGTCCTTACGGCTGATTCTTTATAAATTGGATTTTTGGTAGCTAAGTATATGTTATACAAATAAGGCGTTGAAAATAAAATACCTAAAAAAGCGATTGAACAGATTCTTCTTAATAAAAGCCAATTTTTAGACAGTAAAGAAACTGCGCCAAAAACAACAAGAAAAGACAAAATTATCCCCCAGCTGAAAAAATAACTCGTTATGGCCAAAAAGAACAAAAAACCGGCCGAAAAAATAAGATATTTTGATTTTCTGCCATCTGTATCATTTTTATACAATTTCCAAAAAGCTAAAAGAAACCCGAAAATCAACATTCCGCCCAAAATAGGATTTATGGGGCGAGTCCAAAGTAAAAAGTCGCTGGGAGAATTCACGCCTTTTATATAAGAAATAAGGCTACCGTAATCAACGAG
>Ga0075617_108_pt2 | contig 12981 bp, 19 predicted proteins | sample RifGroA1_FD_68371 | JGI IMG/M metagenome (GOLD analysis project Ga0075617, IMG submission 68371) | Microgenomates (Woesebacteria) bacterium GW2011_GWA1_37_7 | reverse complement strand
TTATCCAAGGCATTTCCCGGAATTTTTCTGCTTACAAAAATCTTCATATTTCTACCACCTCCACTCCGCTGCTTTTTGCTCTTTCAAGCCATGTTGGCATCTCATGCTCCTTAAGAAGCCCTTTTTGAGATCCGATATAGCCTATTACCGAAGCCGAGTTGACTGTTCCCCAGAGGAGTGCTTCAGAAGAACTCTTGCCTTTTATAACTGCTGCCAAAAATCCGGCGCCAAAAGAATCCCCCGCACCCGTTCTCTCATATGCATCAACAGGCATGACAGGACATTTATAATATTTATTATCCTCACCATCGTAAAGGTACGATCCTCCTCCACCATCAGTAATAACAACTTTTTTTGGACCTTTTTCCGCAAGAGCTTTAAGAAGTTCTTTCTCCTTTGTATGAGAATCTTCAAACTCAGTTAATTTCTCCGCCTCATTCCGGTTTACATAAATTACATAAGTTTTTTCAAGAATGGGTTTTAAAATATCTGCCTCGGCACGCATTTGATGGCTGCCGGGATTGAAAGCCATTTTAACTTCGGGATGTGAGGATAGCCAATCGCTAAAGTGTCTGTAAAACGGTTGGAAACTTTCGCCCATAGACGTCAAATACACCCACTGTGCCGGATACAACTTTACCGGAAATTCATATGATCGCGGAGCATGATAAGTAAATATTGTTCTTTCACCTCCGTAATTTATTACCGTAGAATAATTAGAACCCGCTGTCGGTTGCTGAATAACAAAACCCATATCGACATTTTCCTTCTGAAGTTTATCAATTATCATATTTCCCGTACTGTCACCACCTAATGTCGATACGAGTCCGGAGTTTATGCCCAACCTTTTAACACCGACAACATTATTGGCAGCATTTCCCCCTAATGAATATTCAATGCTTTTTACCGGTATCTTGTCGCCGTATGAAAAACAAATATAACATTCTTTATCGTTTAATGTGCATAACGATTCCGACTCAATCGGATTTAAGAAAACATCATACGTAACATCGCCTATGGATAATAGTTCTAGATCTGACATAATTCAAAACCAAGTTCAGGTAATTAGTTCAAGTTCAAGAGTAAATACACTTACATTAAGCTTACCAGTATAAATATCACTTGTACTTAGACTTGTACTTCTTTCTCCATTTCCTCCCTATATTCACCTTTACGGGCGAGTGAATTTAACTTCGCTCTTTTGTAAAATTCCTTCTGTGCCGTCTCAGCATTTTCAGTTTTTCCCATCCATGTTTTTAATACTGTTTCTTGTAAAGCCCTGCCGAAGGAAAACGACAGTTGCCAAGGTACTCCACCGGTTATGTTAAGCAAATTAAGATGGCTTGTGGATTCCACAGGTGAATCTCCTCCGGAAAGAAATACAACTCCAGGTACTTCAGTCGGAACCGATTCTCCAAGAACGCGAATGGTGGATCTAGCCACATCTTCATCCTTTGCAACTTGCCCGCTGTCCTTGCCCGGATGAATCCAATTCGGCTTCAAAAGCATGCCCGGCAAGTAAACTTTATAATCGCTTAGCTTGTTAAATACGGATTTCAGAGTCTTATATGTGGTTTCTTCGCACGTCGTTATAGCGTGCGTACCGTCCATAAGAACCTCGGGTTCAACAATAGGAACCAGCCCGGCTTCCTGGGAGATAGAGGCATATCTTGCCAAGACTTCGGAATTTGCATTGACACAAACATCCGTTGGAATAGCCTCGCCAATTGTTATGACCGCCCGCCACTTGCTGAACTTTGCACCCAAATCTTTATATTCGGAAAGTCTTTGTTTGAGTCCATCTAAGCCCTCGGTTATTTTTTCACCCGGAAAATTAGTAAGGTCAATTGTTCCCTTATCAACTTTAATACCGGGAATAATCCCTCTACTTGCTAAATATTTTGCAAAAGGAGTTGCCTCATCCGTAGATTGTCTGAGTGTTTCGTCAAACAGTATTACTCCGCTTATAAACTCCTCAATGCCGGGCGTCGTAAACAAAAGCTGTCGATATATACGCCTTGCGTCTTCTGTTGACTCCAAACCTATTGCAGAAAATCTTTTCGCAATTGTTTTATCACTTTCATCAGCCGCTAAAATTCCTTTTCCCGGCGCTACTAAATCGTTGGCAACTTTATGCAAATCATCCATATCAATATCAAATTACATTTAAATTTAACACGTAATTTAATATTAGTAAACCGATGTAGTAACATCTTTCCCGAGTCTGACTCGGGACATTCTGTCTTAAAATAAAGATCTTGGCTCTAATTTCAGTTCATCCCCTAGCATGCGGCTTGGGGCTTTCTTGAATTTATAGTAAAATGATTTTTATATGGAAAACATAAATTCCGTTAGCCCGGCGGAAATAAATAATGAAGCTGATCGTCAGCATATTAAAACTGAAAACTTAGTTTCCAATTTGCAAAAAAACTCTAAAGCCAAGCCAAAATTTTACAAATTCATTACATCAATTTACTTTAAAATGATCTTAACCTTGATTTTACTGCTACTTACCTTCTCGTTAAGTGTAATAATCGCCTATCAAAAAGAGGTTAGAAATAAACCCAAACCGACTAATTTCAGCGAGTGCGTATTGTCTAAAGGAAGCATTATCAAAGAAAGCTATCCGAAAGTTTGTATTACAAAAGACGGCGATCAATTTATAGAAAGTCTTCCCAAAGAAGACAGAAGTCTTCTTGAATCCGAAATAAAACTACGCGAAGTAAAGGCTAGTACGGAAAGTGCCACCGTAAAACAGGGTTGCAAAGTCGGAGGTTGTAATAACGAGATCTGCATGAGCGAGTTGGATAAGGAAGTTGTTTCAATTTGTATATACAAACCCGAGTATGAATGCTACAAAAAGGCAATATGCGAAAAACAGGCAAATGGTAAATGCGGCTGGACACAAACCGGCGCATTAAGAGCTTGTTTTGAAAACTCCGCAAGCAAGGATTTATCCGCACAATAGGTTGATGAAAAATATTATTACCTTTTTCTTCAATGCTAAATGTTTATTTTTACTAATATTTTTTGCTTCCTTTTTATTATTCCTGGCACATATTAGTTACACAAAAACTGCACTTTACTCGGATTCCCGTTTTTATTTCGCCTACACAAGGTCGCTAGTTAAAGATCATGACATCAAGCTTACTAACGATTTCCTTATGATGGATATTCAACCTTTCGAAAATGAAAACGGTTTAGCGGTTAATACTTACTCCCCCGGAACTAGCTTCTTCTGGATTCCTTTATACTGGATGGTTGATAATGTTGTAAGTATTTACAAAGTAGATGACGGTTTAACACTTCTCCATCAAATCTCCTCAGGATTTACAAGTATATTTCTTGCGACACTAGGGCTTTTTCTAATTTATAGAGTCCTGTCTGACTATTTCCCAAAAAATATTTCACTGCTTGCAACATTCTTACTTTTCTCAACAACCAACCTTTTATTCTATATGGGAGTCGAACCTCTTACTTCCCACGCAGCTTCGTTCTTTACGACAGCTTTCTTCCTTTACTTTTTTATTAAACACAAAAAAGACAGATATTATTACCTGACTCTTGGAATAATTGCAGGAGTCTGTGGTGTAGTCAGGATTCTCGATTCATTTATCCTCATCATCCCCATAACAGAATTGTTAATAAAAAAGTTTCGTATTATTCTTAAACTTAAACTTGTACTTATACTTACTACCGGTTTTCTAATTGGCTTTCTACCTCAGATTTATATATGGAAGATATTTTTTGACCGCTATATGTTGGGTCCTTCGTGGGGATATCCTTTTGACTTTAAAAACCCGCACATCTTATATGTCCTTTTCAATTCTCAAAACGGCCTTTTTCTACTAACACCTATTGTTGGTATTGCTGTTATTGTTCTTTTATTAAAAACATTGGGATTTGGGTTTTTGAAATTATTTGAGATTTTAAATTTGGGATTTGGGATTTCTAATAAGATTGAAAAAGTACCGCCAAGAATATTTTTCTATGCCCTACTTTACTTTCTCCTCCACCTCTATCTCATATCTTCATGGGCAGTATTCACGCAGGGCGGTTCTTATAGTATTAGAATGATAATTACAACCTACCCACTTCTTTCATTCGGTTCCGCTTATCTAATTGATTACTTTAATAAAAAAATTGGAGAATTAAAAACTGTCCTTGGTATTTTTATACTTTCCTTCACCAATATCGTTCTAATTATCAGATACTTACTTCTCTTCTAACCTATCCCTAACCTCTCAATTAACTACTTCCTCTCAACGACCTTTTTAACTGCCTCAATAATGTGTTTTGATTTCATACCCCATTTTTCCAAAAGCTCATCAGGTTCTCCGGATTCGCCGAAATGATCCGGCATACCGATAAATTCCATAGGGACAGGGTAATGCTTGGCTAATACTTCGGCAACAGCTCCTCCCAATCCCCCATTTACCTGATGTTCCTCAACCGTCACAACTGCACCGCATTTTTTGGCCGCTTCAATAATTGTATCTTCATCAATGGGTTTTATCGTATGACAATTTATAACCTCTGTTTCAATTCCACTTTCTCCCAATTCCTTTGCTGCTAAAAGTGCTTCGTAAACAAGAGGTCCGCAAGCAATTATCGCTGCACGTCTTTTCGTGATTTGTGATTTGTGATTGGTAATTTGTGAAAGCGAGTCCCAATACGCCTCCACTTTTCCTATCTCAAACGGAGTTTCTTCAGATGTAAAAACCGGTGTTTTCTCGCGAGCGAACCTAATATATGTAGGTTTTCCGTTAAATGCCGCTTCCAATGTTGCCTTCTTTGCCTCGATCGCATCACAGGGTGCAATCACAACCATATTGGGCATTGCACGCATCAATGCAATATCTTCCAACATTTGATGCGTCGCTCCGTCCGGTCCGACAGTAAGTCCAGCGTGAACTCCTGCAATCTTTACCGGTACATTATTCAATGCTATTGTTGTTCTTATCTGCTCCCAGTTTCTCCCGGGTGAAAATGCGGCATAGCTTGCAATAAAGGGAATTTTCCCGTAATTAGCCATACCTGCGGCCAAGGTGGCAAGTGCCTGCTCAGCCACTCCCACTTCTATAAATCGATCCGGAAACTCTTTCTTAAAAAGATCGGTCCGCGTACTTTCGGTAAGATCCGCACACATAGCAACTACTCTTTCGTCTCTTCTTCCCGCTTCCACCAACCCCTCCCCATATCCTTGTCTGGTTGCAACTTTTTCAATATTTTCCTCAAAAATATCTTTTGATAATTTTGCTTTTGGATTAATCATTTTAAGCAAAGTTTCTAAAGATAAATCTAAATAACAAATACCCCCCGATCATCATTGCAAGAATACCCATAAATAAAAAGTGTTTGCTTTCCCTGTCTTTATCGGATTTATATCTGTCAAACATGTATTCTTCTATGCTTTCTTTTTCAGTAAAATAACGCTGGAGTTTAAAATATATCCTACGCAAATCAAGAAGTTTAAAATAAAAAAATATTAGAACAATCCCGCTTATCAGAAGTAGTACCGCTAAGGCAAGCGGAAAAAGGAAAACAAATAGCGCCCAAAATTGTTTTATAAATATAATCGGTACGATCGTTAACATCAACACCAAGATTACTCTTTGTACCAATTTTGCAAAACTTGCAGCTCCTCCCATTTTAATTTTAATATAAAAAATACTAGAACTTACTCATGTTCAGATTTAATTTTGTTTCCTAAAGTTCTCAAGTCGTTAAGAGCTTCTATTGTTTCGCCCAAGTTGGGTGGCTTGCCGTGCCATTCAGGCAGATTCTCCATAAACTCTACACCTTTACCGGGAATCGTCCGGCAAATAATTACTGTCGGATTCTCGTGGATTGCCTCAGCCATGTTGACCGCATCAATAATGGCCTCAATATTGTGCCCATCAACTTCAACTACTGACCAATTAAAAGCTTCGTATTTTGCCTTTAAAGGCTCCAGTGGCATTACCTCTTCGGTAAATCCGTCTATCTGTATATTATTCCGGTCAACAAATAAGGTTAGATTTGAAAGATTATATTTTGCTGCAAAGTTGACGGCTTCCCAATGGTTACCCTCATCATGCTCTCCGTCAGAGGTTATACAAAAAATTCTAAACTTTTTACCGTCGAGTCTTGCGGCATATGCATAACCGGCAGCTTGTCCTAAACCCGAGCCTAACGGACCGGAAGTAGTCTCGACTCCCGCAAGTCTTTCTCTTTCGGGATGTCCCTGGAGGCCTGATCCAAGTTTTCTCAAAGTCGCAAGCTCCGATAAAGGAAAATAACCCGCATGTGCTAAGGTTGTATAAAGAACCGGACAGATGTGTCCGTTCGAGAGAATTAATCTATCCCTTTCCTCCCATTTAGAATTCTTAGGATCATGGTCCATTACTCCACCAAAATAAAGCGCTGTAAATACATCAGCCATTCCAAGCGGTCCTGCTGAATGTCCACTTCCGGCTTCCAGAAGCATCTTAATGACATCTACTCGGATATCATTTGCTTTTTGTTGTAATTCACCTAAATTTAATTTACCCATAGAATTTCACTTGCCCCGCAAAAGCGTTCTTGCGACGCAAACATATAATATTTGGGAGCAAGTAAGCTCTGTGTGGGGTTGGCTTTAGTTTGGAGTTCTTCTAAATTCATATTACCTGTCATTTCATAAATGCTTTCTCAATATGATTATTTGTGTGATCGTGCTTAATCTTTCTCAAGTCCTCTTCGAAAGATTTTATTGTCGGAATAATATCTTCTCTTTTTTCTACGATTCGAAACACGCTCATTTCAATCTTATCGATATTCATATCATCTTTAATTGCTTTTATTATTGGATGCCAAAACTTGCCGTATAAAATAAATGGCTTGTGATGTCCGTAATAGAGCTTTGCCAATACCCAGGCTGTTCCGAACTCGCTTATTGTCCCGGATCCGCCTTTAAATATTATGAAAGCGTCCGAATGCTCAAGAAGCTTAAACATCCGCTCTATATAATTAGTAGTTTTAATTTCCTTATCTACAATATTCCCGACATACCTTCCCTCAAACCCAGGAGCATCTTTGGGATAAAAAGTCACTGCAATGGTTTCCCCTTTGCCTGCTTCAGCTCCTTTAGTCGCTGCGTCCATTACTCCGGGTCCTCCCCCGTCGACAATGGTAAAACCCTCCTTTGCTAAAATTTTCGCGATATCATACGCGTCTTTATACAGCAAACTCTCTTTTGATGCCTGTGAATCTCCAAAAAAACCTATGTTTTTTATTAAAGGCTTTGGTAAGTGCTTGTCCATACTTACTTTTTATACGCTGCTTTTGTAAATTTCTCAATATTTTGCGTAAGATCTCCCTCGAAAAGCATTCTGCCGATTGACACTTCGTCGACTGCCGCCAACCTTAAATCGTCTATATATTCAAACGTAATACCGCCGTCATCTTGAATCTTAAAAGGTGTATCGTCTCTAGCACGTACCTCATCAAGCCATTTTATCTTCTCAATGACGCTTTCGTCGAATTTTTGACCTCCGAATCCTGCCGGCACACTCATAACTAGAACCACGTCCAAATTATTAAGAATTGTATAATCCAGTTTATCAACAGGAGTACCAAGATCCACCGCAAGACCGACTGACGCGCCAACTTCCTGTACCTTCCCTACAAAATCCAATTGATTACTCATATGTTCTATATGCCCAATTATTCTATCGGCTTGACCCCTGACGCATCTTTCAACCCAATTGATCGGATCCATAACCATTAATTGGTAATCGATCTTTAAGTTTGTGTCAAGATCAAACAAGATACTAGGGTCAATAGTTTTATTATCGGCAAACTTTCCGTCGATTATATCTATCGATACGCGTTCTACCAAGCCCTCACATTTCTCAATTAACTCCACAAGCTCGTCTGGGTCATTCGTCAGTATTGAAGGAATGATTTGAATCATGATTTAACAAATTCCAGTAACGCCTTCCTCTGATTGTCTTCTATATGAGTTTCAGGCCGTTTTTCCGTAATTAACCCTAGTGCGTCTTCTAAACTCATACCATTATATTTTACAAGATATGCGACAACCAGTGTCGGGCTTCTTGCATGTCCATTCTTGCAATGAACAAAAACGTTTTTACCTGCGTTAACTGCGGTATCCATAAGAGAAGTTCCCATTTCTAATTGTTCTTGGGAAGGTGCATACCCATCCACAACAGGAAGCCACAGATAAGTTTCAATATCTTTCGGAGGAAGCTCGTTATTTTCAGCACTCAAATTTAATTCCACTTTAACGCCAAGTTTTTTAAATTCCTCACCATGAATCAAACATACTCCACCCTTACATAAATCAGATCCGATAAAAATCTGGTCTGTTATTTTGGAATAATCGAAAACATGGCCGTCGTTTCTGCCTTTGGGTTCCATATTTAGATGTCAGGCACTAGTTATTAGGCACTAGTTTTTATTTTACTAATAAGAGAGTTTAACATTTTCATCACCTCTTGAAGTAATGAATAGGATAACTCAAAATTTTCCAAATTTATATATTTCAATTCTTTCGCAATCAGTAATTGTGTTTCAAGTTCTGCACCTGAAGCAAAAGCAAATTGCAGAAACTGTATGTATTCCAACTTTCTATGTCTAGTATATCCTTCTGCAATATTTGATGGGATAGAGATTGAGCATCGTCGCATTTGCGAAATCAATCCATAAAGTTCTTCTTTAGGGAACAATTTCGTTAATTTATAGATTAAAAGTGATAATTCAAATGACTTTTGCCAAACTTTGAGATTTTTGTAGCTTTTAATTAGTTCCATCTATTGCCTACTCATCTATTGCCTAATTACTCTTGTTTAAAAGAAAGTGTAATTGGATCAGATGGCGCCTCATTACTATCTAATCTTTGTCCAACCCTTATCACCTGCTCTACTAGTCGATTTGCATATCCCCACTCGTTGTCATACCATGCAAAAACTTTAACTAAATTACCTGCAACTACTTGAGTTAAAGACAAATCTACAATTGCCGATTCGCTCCTGCCGATAATGTCGGATGAAACTAAAGGTTCCTCAGAAACATCCAGTATTCCCCTATATATGGCATTATCTTTAGATGCTTTTTTTAAAGAATTGTTGACTTCTTCGACCGTAACGTTCTTTTTCAGTAAAAATGTAAAGTCGGAAATTGAACCGGTTGCTGTAGGAACCCGAAGTGCCATTCCGTCAAAAAGCCCTTTTAATTCGGGAATCGTTTCGGTAGTAGCAACAGCTGCTCCGGTTGATGCAGGAATAATATTCTCCGCCGCCGCGCGCGCGCGCCGTAAATCTTTATGGGAATTATCCTGTAAATTTTGATCATCGGTGTAGGAATGCACTGTTGTAAGTAGTGCCTTCTCAATACCAAACGCCGAGTGTATAACTGCGGCAACAGGTGCAACACAATTTGTCGTACAACTAGCATTTGATATTACAATAGCTTCTTTTGTACCCTGCCCTTCCGAAGCATTGTGCGAAGGAGGGTCGTTCACTCCGATTACATATGTTCCGACATTTCCTCCCTTGCTTGGAGCTGACAAAACTACTCTTTTTGCGCCTCCGATAGCATGTTTTTTAGCATCTTCTTCCTTCGTAAAAGCACCCGTTGATTCAATAACCACATCAACGCCGTATTTACCCCAAGGGATTTTTGCCGGATCACGCTGAGCCAACACCGGAACTTTAATATTTTTTTCGCCGATTAATAAATAACCTATTAAAGAATCGTCACCTTGCCCCTCGAAGCCTCGGCGTAGGGGGGTCGTTGCCTCCTTCTCCGATTTCACTTCGTACTCAAATCTTCGGTACATCGTATCGTAATTCACCAGATGTGCCCAACCATCAACATCCATTGAGCCTGAAGTATTAATCGCGGCAATATCCATCTCAGAAGTATGCTTAAGAAGCCAAATACGAAAAGCAATCCTCCCTATACGTCCGAAGCCGTTGATACCTACCTTGACCATAGTTCAAGTATATAGTTCAAGTCCAAGTAATTACAAGGTCATTTCGATAGTCCGTAAAGCATTTTTACAATCTCTTCAGCTTCTGAATATAAAATTTCTAATTTGTCAACGTCAAGAGACGGTTCATTTAAAACTTCCAGTAATTTAATTATATTTATTGATTCATATACGGAACCTCTTGAAATACTATAAAAATTGGATGAATCACGATGGCTTTTCCTGCCCACTCCTTCAGCGATATTGCTTGGTATTGATAGCGCAGCTCGTCTTAACTGATCAGCAAAAGAAAACTGATATCTTGTGGGCAGCTTGTCTGCAATAATTACCAGAGTTTTTGCAAACATTAAAGCTTTTTCCCAAACTTTTAATCTTTCAAATGAAAGCATAAAATACACTTAAACTTGTACTTAGACTTGTACTAACACTTCAATTCCCGGTAAGGTTCCTTTAGCCAGGAACTCCAACATAGCTCCACCTCCCACGGAAATCCAATCAAATTTATCGTTTAAACCCAGAAGAGTAATAGCAGCCTCAGCATCTCCTCCACCCAGGATTTTAAATGCTGAAGAATTTGCAACAGCTTCAAAAACCGCTTTCGTGCCCTGCCTGTGACCTTCATCTTCGTATTTGCCGGGAACACCTGCAACAATTATAGTTTTTGCCCTGCCGATCTCCTTTATGAAAACCTCAATTGAATGGATCGTAATATCTTCCTTATCTGGAAGAAGTCTTGCTAATATCAATTTATCTGGATTTGGATTATCATCCCCGTAATATAGAGGCAATCTTCCTCCAACAAGTACTTTGTCGACTTTGTCGACAATTGACGCAATTCTATCCATTTTATCTTCCTTAACTCCGCTAATAACGGCAACAATCGGTCTTTTCGGATTCTCTAAAACGGCCGACAAGATTTCTATTTCCTTTCCCAAGCGAAGCCCGGCAGCATGAGGCAAAACCTTCGGTAACCCCACTATTGATGCGTGCTCACGGTGACATACCGCAAAAGCCTCATTTACATAGAAATCGCCCAAAGATGCGAGTTCATGAGTAAAATCAGTATCGTTACTCTCCTCGCGGGAGTCAAAACGCAGATTTTCAAGAAGAAAAACTTCACCCTGGCTGAAATCGTATGTTTTGAAATTCTCAACAAAGATAACCTTTTTCTCTACTGTTTTCTCTAATGGTTCTAGCAAATATCTTAAACTTAGACTTGAACTTATACTTCCTTCAGGTCTTCCTTTGTGTCCTAAAACAATGATTTTTGCGTTATTTTGTATTAAATATTTTAGAGTATCTTTTGCAAAATCGATTCTGGAGAAATCCTCATCTACATCCAAATCCATCCTAACCAACACTTTTTTCCCACTTATGTCTGCATTAGCAAGTTTCGGCAAATTAATCATCATTTAAGTGTAATAACAAAGAAACAATGAATCAATGGAGCAATAGAACCATTTAACTATTAAACAATTAAACAGTTCCTGATTCTTTTCTTTCTTCAGTTCTTAAGTTTTTCAGTCTTTTGGTTTTTTAGTTCTTATTTCTAAACCTATACTTGTACTTGTTCTTGAACTATCAGTTATTCTCCTCAATCCTTTTAATATCTTCCAGCCTTCTTTTGTGTCTTAACCAAGAAACTCTATATCTCCCAAACTTTTTGCTTTTTTGTAATACTCTTCATCACAAGTTGAGAAAGTTGCTCCATGAGCCTTAGCTGAAATATGATAAGAAGTATCGTAAACAGTTGTTCTCAACTCGTATGAAACTTCAATTGTTTTTCTCTGTTGCATTTTAGTCAGATTTAAATATTTAATCGGTAATTTAATAAAGACATCAAAATATTCAAGCGCTTCGGAAACATCATTTGTCCCATATCTAAAACCGTTTGCAACTTCTACTGTTAAAAATTTTTGAGAGAATAATTCAACTTTCCCAGATTTGACCTCTTTTAGTATCTTCCCGAATCTTTTTGAAACAGAGTCGCTTTCTTTTAGGATTGTTTTTAGAATCACCGAAGCATCCACAAAATATTTCTTCATGTTCTGCCTTTGCGTATTGCTGCCATAATTTCCTCGTCACTTATCTTTTTGGTCTTTTTCCTGAGAGCAAGGAAAGCTTCTATAGGGTCTTTTGCTTCAAGTTTCTTTTCCAAAAGTTTATCTTCTGCGGCTTCGGCAACAAAGCTACTTATCTTTCCCTTGCCTAAGAGGGAAATAAGATCCTCATAAACATATTTAGGCAGGCTGACCGTTACTCTTTGATAATTCATAACATATTATGAAACTTTTTCATAACTTTGTCAATAATTTGGTTCATTCTTCTCTTGTTTCTATTAACCGACATTCACATACACACAACCTATAATCCCATAATTACTATGGCATTACCAGATCACGATCAAAAAAGACCAAATGTATTAGAAGTGGCTTATGCGGTCTATGAGGCAACAAGAAGAGAAAAAGCAGCTGTTTACACTAGAAGTGGCATAAATAACACAGACATAATTGAACATTGTGCTCTATATGAAGCGGCAAAAGTACTCACACCACAACCATTAAGAGATCAGGGTTTTACTATAGACCTAGAAATAGCTAGAGTAGTAATAGAATCTCAAAAACATCGATCTTAATTATTTGCCTCAATCTTTTTGATATCGGAAAGTCTCTTTTTAAATCGATTCTTTCCTGAAAAATTAGTTTCTAAAAAGGCTTTCACCATTTCTTTTGCTTCCTCTTCTTTTGTATAATCCGCCGCAAGCACCAATATATTCATATCATCATCTTCCCTACCGGCTTTTACCTGTTCAACCGATTTTCCGATCGAGGCTCTCACCCCGTCAAATTTATTGGCAACAACATCCACCCCTACCCCGGATCCACAAAGAAGTATTCCTCTTGTACTTGAACTTGAACTTCCTACCATCGATGCCACTCTTTCCGCATATGTTGTATAGTCATCCTCCGGATCAAGATGATCCGCACCCATATCCTCAAATTCAT
>Ga0075617_110_pt1 | contig 13291 bp, 9 predicted proteins | sample RifGroA1_FD_68371 | JGI IMG/M metagenome (GOLD analysis project Ga0075617, IMG submission 68371) | Microgenomates (Woesebacteria) bacterium GW2011_GWA1_37_7 | reverse complement strand
GTGAAATTAAAGAATACGAAAAGAAGACAAATAAATTTGGATTTAATGCAAGTGCCTATGAAAATTCGGAAATAGTATTACCAATAATTTATTTTCCCAGGTGGGAAATATTTGTTGATGGTTTGCGTCAGGAAATAATGACAGATGGGGCGCATAATGTTATTAAAATAGATTTGAAAAAAGGGGAACATGAAGTTGTAGGGAAATTTAAAAATACGCCAGTCCGAAGTTTTGCGAATTTCCTATCATTTATTACATTTATATTACTAATATCTTATTACTTTTGTCAGAAAGTAATTAAAAGATCTGCCTTTTCTAATTTTATCTTGAAATGAAGTCCCAAAAATCGGAAAGGAATAGGTACTTGATCTTAATCTTTTTTCTCGCCGTCATAGTCAGATTTTTATACTTCCCAAAAGATATTTATTTTGCTTACGACCAGGCAAGAGATGCATATGTATCCCAGGAAATATTCGCGGGAGATATGAAAATTCAAGGCCCACCTGCATCTTTTCCGGGAGTATACCATGGTTCGGTTTTTTATTATCTATTCGGGGTTATATATTATCTAGCAAACGGAAGTCCAATTTTATTAGCGATGTTTCTTAGAGCATATAATGCATTTGGAGTTTTTTTAATTTTCCTTATATCGAAGATACTTTTTGATAACAGGACTGGTTACGTCGCAGGAATTATTTATGCATTATCATTCGAGCAAAGCCAATACGCCCTTTTTATAGGTCATCCTGCACTTGCAGTTTTGACGGTATTTTTGTTTTATTATGGACTTACAAAACTTTTTTTTGAGAAAAAAGAATCAGGACTAATAATCACCTTGTTGGGTTTGGGTTTATCAATCCAGTTCCATATTGCGTTGATTTTTTTAATTGCAACTTTTATTGCGTGCCTTATTGTTTTTAGATCGAGATTACCCAGAATAAATAAAAATACTTATATATACTCAACTTTAACTTTTTTTCTTTGTACATTAACTTATACGCTTTCCGAATTTAAGTTCGGCTTCAATACAATAAAGTCGTTATCAGATTATTTTATTTTCAATCCGGAAAACAGTATTTATGGTATGAATATTAAAAATCTTTATTTGATTCCACTGAGGTTTATTGAGCATAATCTGATTTCCTTTCCCAAGTTATCATATATCACTTTTTTAGCAACAGTATTGGCATTGGTTTATTTTTTGAAACAAAAAAAATTAAGGACCATAGGCGTATTTTTGATTACATGGCTGTTAAGTGGTGTTTTGCCCTACTTATTTGAGCATTCTTCTTTGACAATTTATTACTACACGATTGGCGGATCAATACCATTGCTAATTATTGCAGCATATATTGTTACACGAATTGCTAAGATTGGAAGAATTCTGGCATATGGATTCGTTGTTGTAATTTTATTATCAAACCTAAGGCTTATTAACCGCTACAATCGAAACGGAACAACGCCTTCAATAAACGTCCAAGATAAAATGCTTTTGTCCGACGAGTTAGCTGCAATTGATTATCTATATAAAAAATCCGACGGCACGCCTTATAGTGTATATGCACTTACTAACCCATATAAAATTAATACTACCTGGAGTTATATATTTGAGTGGTATGCTCGAAGAAAGTACGGATTCATTCCTGTCTGGGGCGGAGATGCGGCACAAGGTTTTAAAGGCAATTTGATTGTAAATACGCATCAGTCGGAGTTACCGGATTTAAAATTTACAATAATAGAACCACGAAGGGGAATTCCGGAGAGATTAGTCGAAAAATTTCAGGTAGAAGAAGGCTATTTTTGGAAAGTAACTGAAGAAAAATCTTTTGGAGAAATAATAGTTCAGGAAAGAATCCGAAAGTGAAATCGGGTAAATTTATTTTTTTCATGTACCCCCAAGTCTTTTGTATATTAATTTGTTACAATTTAAGTTGTGGAGAACGAAGGAGCCGAAATTGGACATCTTAACGCAACAAGCGAAATTACGTTAGAGATAGTAAAAGCTAAAGCTATAAAAGGTGTTGCGGTACTTACTGGGAGAACGTTTCTTTTAAGCCTCCTTTCTTTAGCCGCTACAGCCTTACTTACGGTTTTTCTTAGTCCGAGTGAATTTGGAGTCTTCTGGATAGTTTCCGCAATTGTAAATTTTCTAGCGTATTTCTCGGACGTTGGACTAGCTGCTGCTTTAATTCAAAAAAAGGAAAAAGTTGAAGAAGAAGAGTTAAGGACAACTTTTACAATACAACAATTCCTTGTAATAATGCTTTTGATTATTCTATTTGCACTTACTCCGTATCTTCAGGGTTATTATAAATTTAGTATCGATGCGAAATTTCTTTTGTATGCATTAGGATTATCACTTTTATTTTCTTCATTAAAAACAATACCGTCAATTCTTTTAGAAAGGGAACTCGATTTCCCTAAATTAGTAGTCCCCCAGGTTTTGGAAAATTTAGTCTATAACTCGGTTGCGGTATATTTTGCATGGAAAGGAATGGGTATAGCGAGCTTTACTTATGCAGTTTTGGCACGCGGGATAGTTGGTCTTATTGCAATATATCTACTTAAGCCATGGCTACCTGGAATTTCCCTGGATCGCAAGGCTCTGAAAAAACTTTTGTATTTCGGTGTTCCGTACCAGGCAAACACTCTTTTGGCAACGATCAAAGATGATGGGATGACAGCGCTACTTGGAGGAATATTGGGGTCTGCAGGAATTGGGCTTTTGGGGTGGGCGCAAAAGTGGGCCTACATGCCCCTGCGACTTTTTATGGATCATGTCTTAAAGGTAACATTCCCGGCATTTTCAAGAATGCAGGAGGATAAAGTTGAGCTACAAAAAAGTATCACAAAGTCTATATTTTTCGTATGCTTTTTAGTTTTTCCAACAACCCTTGGACTAATCCTAATGGCACCAATTCTAATGAAAATTATACCCAGATACGAAAAGTGGAATCCGGCGTATCTACCGTTAATTTTTATTAGTGTAAACACAATTACAGCTCCCATTTCATCACAACTTACAAATTTGCTAAATGCTACAGGTAAGATTAAGGTTACATTTAAATTGATGGTAATGTGGACTTTTCTGACTTGGTTATTTGTGCCTATTCTTTCAATCAAATTCGGCATAAATGGTGCCGCATTCGGTTATGGTTTGGTAGGCTTAAGTTCGTTTATCGCAATATATATTGTGCATCGCTATATTAAGTTTTCGTTTTATAGGAGTGTGATTATCCCGCTTGTCGCCACTTTTGTTATGTCCATAGTCTTATATATAGTCAGAATAAATCTTCCAGTAAATTTAAGCACGGTATGGGTATTAATAACTCTTGGATTTATTGTTTATATGGGTATGATGTATTTATTGGTAGGATCATCGATTTTTACGGACATAAAGCGTGGACTTAAAGCGATATTTAAAAAAGACTAAGTGGAAATGCTGGGAAAGGGAATTGTTAGCGAAAAAAATAGATTATGGTTATATTTAACCATAATTGCGGGAAGTTTCGCTCAGGTTATAATGATTTTTCCCAGCGGGTTAAGATCGCAGCGGGGAATTCAGTTTTGGGGTGCGCAGTTCCACGATGGCTTATGGCATATCGCTATTGTAAAGAAGTTTGTAAACTTCAGCTTTGAAAACCCGGTTTTTGCGGGTGAAAAACTGGGAAATTATCATTATTTTTCCGATTTGTTAGTTGCACTAGTACACATCATAACTAGAATTGATGTTTTCGTTATTTATTACAAAATTTTACCCTCAGTAATATCGCTATCAACAGGTTTTTTTGTTTTTTTACTTTCGAAAAAATTATTCAAGTCCGAAGTGGCTGCAATTTGGTCAATGTTTTTTGTATTTTTAGGATCGAATTTTGCATATCTTTTGCCATTTTTCGGATTAGGCTACCCAATTTGGGAAACAAATTTTTGGGTTCAACAGCCTATGTCAATTTATAGTAATATGCCTTATGCACTCTCGGTTCCGATTGTTCTTTCTTCAATTTATTTTTTAACCAAATATTTAAGCGGCCCCAGGAATAATTATTTGATATTATCCGCTTTATTGTTAGCCATCGCGCCGGCAACTAAAAGTTTTACTTTTTTTCTTTTCCCCGGACTTTTTGTAATAAGTCTATATAGAGTATATAAAAATAAAAAGTTCGATCTGCTAATATATTTTTCGTGCACGTTACTTATTGCAATCCTTCTAATGCTACCATCATTAAGATTTTCGGATAATTTCATTTACGAACCTGGATGGTTTTTAAAAACTATGATTGAGGCTCCTGACAGAATGAATTGGCAGGATTGGAGTCTGAGATATCAGTTTTATAAAAGCAACAACGATATATTTAATCTAGTCAGGTTTTATATTACGGCTTTTGTTATTTTTTTTGTAGGAAATCTGGGAACTCGGGTTCTCGCCTTTATAGGCGTTTATAAAATTAGGAAATTGCCCCACCCCGAAATTCATTTTTTATTACTATTTTCATCATTTCTATTAGCAATATTCCCAATGTTTTATCTATCATCCGGAATTGCATGGAATACAATTCAGTTTCACTACTATTTTCTTTTGTTTTCGGGTATATATGCAGGCTACGGAACATATATTTTACTTAATAATACGAGGACAAAATTTTATAAGATTGGATTGGCTATAATTATTATTCTTTTTAGTATCCCTGTAGATATTCAAACTTTTTATTTTTATTACTCACGGCCTACAGGATCTTACGTTACTTACGAAGAGTTGGAAGCATTTAATTATCTTAATATCAACGGGGACGATTCCGACAGAGTGTTAACTTTTCCGATAGGGGCATCATTTATACATTTGGCGGCATATACTGGTAAAACTGTTTTTTTAGGTGACGAGATTACTGCCGTATTAACAGGTCACGATTATCGTAAAAGACTTGATGAAATAAATAGCGCAATAGAGGAAAGAGAAGGCTTTTTAAAATACCTTAGAAAGAATAAAATAAGGTGGATATATGATGTCACTTCCGAAAAGTCAGAAATATTAAAGAATGGAAACATCAAAACTAGCTTTAAAAAGGGAAACATTTCAATTTATGAAGTCGTTTTTTAAAGAATTTAAACCAATTACTTTGGGATTGATACTTGTAGGGTCACTTACATGGACTCTAACAATGGTTAAGAGCGGGTTGGTATATTCCTACGGGATGGGATTTTGGGGTCCAAACGGGCACGATGGAATATGGCATATTGCTTTAGCAGAGTCATTAGCGAAAGGATCATGGGGAATGCCGGTTTTTGCAGGAGAAACGATAAAAAATTATCATATTGGTTTTGATTTACTTTTGGCAATATTGCACAAAATTACCTTAATCCCGATCCATATATTATACTTTCAGGTTATCCCTCCAATATTATCTTTGGCAATTGGTATATTTGCTTATAAATTTGTTTATTTATGGAGCGGCTCGATTAAAAAATCTTTTTGGGCTACATTCTTCATATATTTTGGCGGTAGCTGGGGATTTGTTGTAACTTTAATTCGAAGTGGGAGATTGGAAGGAGAATCACTTTTTTGGTCGCAGCAATCCGTTTCCACTTTAATAAATCCCCCTTTTGCACTATCTTTACTCTTAATTTTCGCAGGTCTTTGGACTCTTGTGAAAGGAATCGAAAACGGTAGTAAAAAATACTTAGTTGCATCGACATTCCTTTTCGGTGTTTTGATTCAGGTAAAAGTTTACGCAGGGATATTGATATTATTTGCACTACTTATAGCTGGAATAAAAAGATTATTTTCTGACCGTAAAACCGATTTAATAAAAGTCTTCACCGGCGTATTAGTATTATCGATCCTAATCTTTGCACCGGTAACGAGGAGTATGGGAGAAACATTGCTATTTAGACCATTCTGGTTTTTAGAAAGCATGATGGCGACTCCGGATAGACTTAATTGGCAAAGATTTGCATCGGCACTGGCAAACTACAAACTTTCGGAAAATTGGATAAAAGGAAGCTTGGCTTATTTAATCGCATTTTTAATATTTTTATTCGGAAATTTTGGGACAAGATTAATAGGATTATTATGGTTTATGAAAAAAAGGTTAAATATACGGAACTATCAATACATCGATGTATTGATAGCAATGATAGTTTTGTTGGGAGTTATCATTCCGATGCTCTTTATTCAGGTGGGTACATCCTGGAATACTATTCAGTTTTTTTATTACTCCTTAGTATTTTCAGGTTTGCTTGCAGGAATAGTTATACCGGTAAGTATAAAAAGGTTAAAAGTTATAAAGATGTATGATATATCATTATATGATACATTTATTGTGCTATTTATCATTTTAACTATTCCGACAACAATTGGGACGCTTTGGTATAACTATTTACCGTCCCGTCCCCCGGCTAAAATTTCAGTTGCTGAACTCGAGGCATTAAAATTTTTAGCAAAACAGCCGGATGGAGTTGTTTTAACTTTACCTTTTAATAAGGAGGCTGCAAAAAAAGCTGAGTCCAACCCACCGCGGCCTTTATATTTATACGAATCAACCGCTTACGTATCGGCTTTCTCGCGACAACCCGGTTATCTTGAAGACGTAGTCAATTTGGAAATAACTGGTTACGATTGGAAAGAAAGGAGAAATAGCATTGAAAATATTTTGAATTTAACCGACGAAAGTGTTTTATCTGAATTTCTGAAAAGAGAAAGTATCGGATACATCTATTTGACAAAAAACACCCAATTCAATAAATTTGATATACTGCTCCGGCTGAGTAAAATATTTGAAAATAACGAAGTCGTATTATTTCGAGTAAATAATTAGTGTAAGAATATTCTGATAGTCCCCGGAATAAACTCTTCAAAGGTAGTTGGGGTTTAAGATTATTCATAGTAAAATAGTTTTAGTGGGAAAGATTTCGGTCGTAATCAATGTCGTTGATGAGGAAATTGAGGTATTTCCTCGGGTTTTGGATTCGGTAAAAGATTTAGCCGACGAGATAGTCATAATAGATTCAACTTCAAAAGTAGTTCTTCCCCGTGTTGTTATGGAATACAAAACGTCAGTTTTTAAACACGAACGCGTTTCTTATGTTGAAGTTGCTAGAAATTTCGGAATAGAAAAAGCGCAGGGCGATTGGATATTAATTTTGGATCCGGATGAGGAATTAAGTTTAAGCTTAAGAAAAAGTTTAAGAAAGATATGTGAGGATCCTGAAGCGGATTATTATCGAATACCCCGGAAAAATATTATATTTGGAAAATGGATGAAGCATTCGAGGTGGTGGCCTGATTACAATATTCGGTTATTCAGAAAGGGTTGCGTTTCCTGGAGTGAAATAATTCATTCGGTTCCTGAAACAAGAGGAAAGGGATTGGATTTAGAAGCAATCGAGGAAAACACAATCATTCATTATCATTACGAAAACTTGGAACAATATATTGAAAGAATGAATAGATATACTAGCGAACACGCAAAGAATTTATTAAAAGAAGATTATAAATTTCGTTGGCAGGATTTAATCACTAAACCGTCCAATGAATTTTTGAGTCGTTATTTTCAGGGCAAAGGTTATAAAGACGGTATTCACGGATTAGCTCTGGCCTCTCTTCAGGCTTTTTCCGAGCTAGTAATGTATCTTAAGATTTGGCAAGAAGCAAAATTTGTTGATCTTAATCCGGGAATTGAAAAGGTAATTAAGATAATGAAAAATTCGGAAAGCGACTTACATTATTGGCAAGCAGATACACTCCTTAATGAGTTAGGAGGAATTAAACAGAGAATAAGAAGAAAACTTAAAATATGAAGATCTCGATAGTAGTTCTTAACTGGAACAGGAAAAATGATACAATCCAATGTTTAGAGAGTATCGCGAAACTTCAAGTTCCGGATTTTAAAACACCGATTCAAATAATAGTAGTTGATAATGCATCAACCGATAACTCGCAGAAAGAAATTAAAAGAGCACTAAAAGTGCTAAATGAAAAAGCAGACTTTGAGTGTGAGTTGATTATAAATAAGAAAAATTTGGGTTTTGCAGAGGGTAATAATGTTGGTATTAAACATGCAATAAACCACGACGCTGACTATGTGCTTATTTTGAATAACGATACTGTTATTGATTCCAAGATGGTTTTCGCCCTGTTAGAGTGTGCCAAAAAACATCCTAAATCCGGAGTAATAAGCCCTAAAATATACTTTGCAAAGGGATACGAATTTCGAAAGGAGCGTTATAAGTTGCGAGATTTAGGAAACGTGATTTGGTATGCAGGGGGAGCATTTGATTGGAATAATATATATGGGTTGAATCGGGGTGTCGATGAGGTTGATAAATCTCAATATGACGATGTAAAAGAGCTAGAGTTTGCAACAGGAGCATGTATGTTTGTTCGTGCAACCGCCCTTAAAGAGGTGGGGTTATTTGACCCAAAGTATTATATGTATCTTGAAGATGTAGATTTATCGGTTCGGTTAAAAAAAGCGGGTTGGAAAATATTGTATTGCCCGGATGCGATTTTGTGGCATAAAGTTGCCCAGAGTTCTCAAATAGGAAGCGAACTTAATGACTACTTTATTATAAGAAATCGCTTAATTTTTGGAATGAGATATGCTAAATTTCGGACAAGACTGGCATTATATAGAGAAAGCCAGCGGCTTTTTTGGAAGGGGAGATATTGGCAAAAAAGAGCAGTAATAGATTATTATTTGCGAAGATTCGGTAGGGGAAGTTGGAATGACAAAAACTGAAAAACATATAAACATTAAAACAAAAAAACCTAAGATTTCGGCAATAATAATTGCGAAAAATGAGGAAGAAAAAATTGCGGAATGTCTAAACTCACTTCAGTGGTGTGATGAAATTATAGTAGTTGATACCGGCTCAACCGATAGAACAAAAGAAATAGCTTTAAAACATAAAACATTAGTCAGAGAATATAACGGTGGTAGTTATGATGATTGGAGAAATACAGGATTAAAATTTGCAAAAGGGGAGTGGGTACTCTATATCGACGCTGATGAGGGGGTTAGTCCAGAACTTAGAGAAGAGATACTTAACATAATAAATTACCCCAAAGGTAAGTACAATGCGTTTGCTATACCACGAAAAAATATAGTTCTGGGAAAAGAACTGAGACATGGCGGCTTCGGAAAGTTTGATTATGTAAAAAGATTATTTATAAGGAAAAAACTTGTTAAATGGACGGGTGAGCTTCATGAGGAGCCTAATTTTTATTATAATGGCCGATTAACAATCGGCAGGAGTAACGAGTTAGGTTATTTGAGCAATAAACTAATCCACCTAAAAGCATCGACCATTTCGGAAATGGTCGAGAAAACCAATAAATGGTCAGATGTTGAGGCAAAATTGATGTATACGGCAGACCATCCTCCGATGAATATATTGAGGTTTTTAAGTGCAATGGCGAGGGAGTTTTGGTTCCGGTTTATTAAAGAGAAGGCATTTATGGACGGGGGAGTCGGAATTATTCACGGAATTTACCAGATATATAGCAGATTTATTAGCTACGCAAAATTGTGGGAAATGCAAATGTATAATACTAATAATTCGAATAGTACCAATCTACGAACAATTTCAAAAACCAAACTTTGAGTATTAAGTCAAATAATTTAAGCATGAGAGTTGCTATATACAATCCATATCTTGATACATTAGGCGGCGGCGAGAGATATTCGATAGCATTTGCAAAGGTGCTTTTAGATCTCGGTTATACTGTTAATTTTCAGTGGGTTTCGCCACAGATTAAAGAAAAGCTGGAGAATAGATTCGGCATAAATCTTGATGGTGTAGAATTTGTGAAAGATATAAAGCGAGGAGACGGATATGAAATCTGTTTTTGGGTGTCTGACGGAAGCATTCCAACATTACGTGCGAGAAGAAATTTTCTTCACTTTCAATATCCTTTTAAAGACGTGGGCGGAAAAACTCTACTTAATAGAATGAAGTTTTTTCGTATAAACAAGACAATATGTAATTCGTTTTTTACGAAAAAGTTTGTAGATAGAGAGTATGGAATAGAGAGCATCGTAATTTACCCGGCAATTGACACTTACAATTTTAAACCCCGCAAAAAAGAGAATGTAATATTGTACGTCGGGAGATTTTCTGAGTTGACACAATTGAAAAACCAGGATCTACTTATTGAGGTTTTTAAGAAATATTATAGTAGAAGTTTTAAAGGTTGGAAGTTAGTTTTGGCAGGAGGTACTGAGATAGGCTCAACTCAATATTTGAAAAAACTCACAAAACTTTCCGTGAATTTTCCTATAGAAATTGTTGAGAAACCTTCGTTTAAAAAATTAATTAGTTTATATGGCAGGGCAAAAATTTTTTGGTCAGCGTCCGGGTATGGTGTAGATGAAGAAAAAGACTCGATAAAAGTGGAACATTTCGGGATTTCGGTAGTGGAAGCAATGGCTGCCGGAGCCGTTCCGATTATCACTGATGCGGGTGGGCACAAGGAAATCATAAAAAACTCAGTTAATGGATATTTGTGGAAATCTAAAAATGAGTTAGTAAAATTCACGACAAAAATAATTGAAGACCGAAAATTATTTGCGGAATTATCGATAAATTCTAGGAAGGCAAGTAATATTTACTCTTATGAAAATTTTAGAAAAAAAGTTGAATCTATTATATAAACTAATATATAAACTTGGACGCGCCATAAATAATTGGGGAACACTTATTATTTTAATAATAAGTTTGATCTTTTTTTACCCGGTATTGCTTCAGAATAAAATTCCTCTACCTTTGGATGCACTGGTTGGAGCTCATGTACCATGGACAGAGGTAAATTGGGATGGTTATCCTGCCGGTGTTCCCATTAAAAATCTGGAAATAACTGATGCAATATCACAATTCTATCCTTGGAAAGCATTAGCAGCAGATTTTTGGAGGGCAGGTAAATTTCCTTTATGGAATCAATATATGTTCAATGGAGCACCATTTTTAGCAACTCTACACTCCCAAACGATGTATCCATTAAACTTTTTATTTTTAATTTTTTCAACTGAACATGCATGGAGTATTTTGATTTTTCTTCAGGTTTTCGTATCGGGATTATTTATGATCCTTTTTTTGAAGGAACTTGGCCTAAAAAATCACTCCGTAATACTGGGTGCGAGTGCTTTTATGTTTTGCGGTTATATGATTTCATGGCTTGAGTTTGCAACCGGCGGTCAGGCAGGTCTTTGGCTTCCTCTAGTTTTGTATCTTACTTTGAAAATGGTACGAAGCAATTTTATTGTCTACCCGATTCTTATTTCAAGTGTATATTTTTTTATTTTTACTGCAGGTGATTTCCAGATACCTTTTTATATTGTTCTTATCTATTTATCTTTCGGTCTGTATCTAACAATATTTACTAAAGTTAGGGAAAAGCTCAGATCCTTTGTGAGACTTATAAGTGCATTAGGTATGGGAGTGCTTCTATCCGCTATACAATTGTTTCCGACATTCGATCTATTTCGCGATTCTCAAAGAGCAAACGATCCATATATTAAGGAATTCACTTACGGTCTTTTAGATTGGCAAAAAATAGTAAATTTTATATGGCCTGATTTTTTTGGGGCAATCGAGCGATATTTTTGGGTTTTATTTTTTACATCATTATTATTTCTTTTCCCTACTCCGTTAGGATTCCTACCTTATAAACTAAACCTTTCTGGGTTATCGACAAGTTCAGCGAGCCGCCTTATTTTTATTAGTAATTTTAGCCTTTCGACTCTGGGAGCATACGGGTTTTCAAAACTTAATAAAATCAATATTAATAGGTTTATTAAAGTTATATTTTATTTTTTGGTGGTAACATCCGGGCTAGTTCTGGGATTAATAACCTCGTACTATGTCTTGGTTTGGGGGAATCGAGAAATTGCTTCAGATATAACTATGATCCAAAACCTGAAGGTTACACTAAAAAATTTGATTCCCCAAACAGGGCTTGTAATAATTATTTTGGTTATGTTTGGGTTTTATGCTATTGTCAGAAGACTCACTAAAATAGATACCCATCGGGTTTTCACTTTTGTTTTAAGTTTTATTTTGATTTTATCGATTACTGATATTTTAAGATTCGCTTGGAAAAATACTCCATTTTCACAAAAACGGTTTTTATATCCGGAAACTGAATTGTTAAAATTTTTAATAAACCAGCCAGAACCATTCCGAATTGCGGGACCTGGAATACCTTTAAATTACTTCATGCAGTATAAGATAAGCTCAGCCGAAGGCTATGACCCAATTTATCCTCTCAGGAATGCACAGTGGTATTCATTAGTAAATTTTGGAGACACTAATAAAATTGCACGGAGATATGGGGAGATATCGAATTATTATTCAAAGATGCTAAACTCCGCTAATATTAAGTATTTAATTGATTATAAAAAAAATCCTGACAATAGGATAATAAGCGACGTCGGTGTTTTTAATGGAGGATTGAATAATGCTGAAATGGTCCCTGTATTTAATGAGAAGAGAATATATGTTTTTGAAAATAAAAACTCATTGCCGAAGGTTTGGGAGATTAAGAAATATAAAGTAGCTGAAAATGACAGCCAGTTAATTGAACTTCTCAACGATAACGAAATGACGCAAAATAATTACGTAATTTTAGAGGAAGATCCTAAAATGATCATAAATGAAAAAAATCAATCAAAAATTAATAATATAAATCAAGGTTTTAATGAGATCGCGTTTGATATTACTAGTGAGTTCGAGAGCTTGATTTTTGTTTCAGAAAGTTATAACAAGGATTGGAGAGCGATCATAGACGGAGAAGCTATTAAGATATTCAGATCAAATTATCTTTTTCAGTCGATAAAAGTCCCTGCCGGCGAGCATCGGGTGAGGTTTATTTACGAACCTTATTCGTTTACAGTTGGAAAAAATGTTTCTGTTATCAGTTTGATTTTACTAATGGGAGCTTTGGTATATGAGAAGAAGTATAAATCAAAAAGCCATAAGTCTACATAGAAATGTACCGTATAATTGGTATTATCGGTCTATAAATATTGATAAAAATTTATTTCAAAAGTATGTGCATGGTAGAAGATTTTCAGAAGTAGGAAAGATCATTGAACCCACCGGAGGAAAAATTTTAGACGTTGGTTGCGCAGACGGTATGTTTTCAAATGTGATTCTGGAAAAATCTCAAGCAGGAAGCTTAACTGGAATCGACGTCCTTGGAAAATCTGTTACTTGGGCAAGCGGACATTGGAAGGATCAAAAACTTAAGTTTATGGTTGCGGATGCCCACAAATTGCCTTTCAAGGCGAAAAGTTTC
>Ga0075617_105_pt1 | contig 13672 bp, 10 predicted proteins | sample RifGroA1_FD_68371 | JGI IMG/M metagenome (GOLD analysis project Ga0075617, IMG submission 68371) | Microgenomates (Woesebacteria) bacterium GW2011_GWA1_37_7 | reverse complement strand
TCAAATTGAAACGCCTATCCCTACAACACTTGCAACTGAAACAGTTAGCGAGCAAGGACCAGTACTTGAAGGTTCTGAACGTGGGTCTTTGGCGCCTCCTGATGAGAATATCACGCCACTCGATCGGCACGACGCTTATGATCGTTCTCCGTTTGAAAGAATTGAACTTAAACCACCCGAAATCGCACTTCCCCAACCTGCGGTACCTGAACCTACAATACCTGGAATATTCGACTCGGATGGCGACGGAATTCCCGACAGAGTTGATTTTGACACCGACGGTGATGGACAGAACGATAGCCATATTGAAATTAGCCAAGGAAAAGTTATAAAGGAAGTCCTTGCTGACGGAAGAGAACTCCTTTTAGATCCGGACTCAAAAGGGATACCCGGCTTACAATATCATCTCTCACAATTGCACAGTGATTGGAGTCCTAAAGAAGTTTCCATTGCGGCTACCCGTGCGTATGCTCAAGGAATAACAGCAGACTCTTCTGAAATTTCCAGCTTTGAAAAACCTATGATAACAACCCCATTAGGGATATCAGTTAAAGAAATCGATGCTCCTGATACCGATAATGACGGCAAACCAGACGGTGTGTGGAAATTGGACAATCAGGGAAGAATTGTCGGAGGGACGACTCCAGATGGAAATGAACTTCTAATGGCTACACCGGAAACCAGCAAAGGACTTATGGGCTTGCAATATGAGATTGCAAACATCAATCGGGAATTTTCTCCCGATCAAGTAATTGATCTAGCACAAGAAGCTTTTGATAAAGGAATTAGTCCATCCGACCACACCGCGTTGACAGGATTTATTAATGCAGAAGTTGAGGAAACTTTCATACCACCTGTTGATCCTAAAACGGAAATATCTACAAATACTATTAACCCGGAATACCAACAACCAGAGATTAATACAGAAAATCTTGTTAGAGGTCGAGGTTTTGATCTCGACCACGACGGTAAAGTTGATTCTTGGTGGCTCAAGGATCCTGAAACCGGGAAAATAGTGTCAGGACATTTAGCCGACGGAAGGAATTTAGTGTTTGGCCAGGAAGGAGTTCCGATAGGGATTGTTCAGGATCATTTAGCTAATGAAAATCCGAACCTTGCGCCGGAACAAGTCGGTCAAATAGCGGAGGATACGGTCGAAGAAAACAACTTAGAACTGCCGTCGAAGACTGCAAGCGACGAGAATAACTATCCTAATTTAGTTAAAGATAATGGGTTAAAAGTTATAGAATCGATTAATCTGAAAATAGCCCAGCTTTCCCTTCAGGACTATTTTGAAGAAAGATTCAGATTAGACCAGGAGCATGCATCCGAAGCCGCAAGAAAGGTAGAATTTGAAAAAGTAAGAAACGAGGAAATAGTCCGTGGCGCTCCTGGAATTAAGGTACTGGACGATTTAAATGCAAGAATTAAAATCGGAGAAAGTATTTACTTCTGGAACAGCGTAAACTGGTATGAGTGGCTCAAAGAGCAAGGATTGCTAAATTAGTATGACAACAATTGATTTTTCAAAAGGCTTGGATTTTTCTCCACTTGAGCGACTTGGAGTTACCAAGGAACAAAGTATAAAACTTCTTACTGCTTTCTCGCCCATTATTGACTTGGAACTTCAAAATAGAATAAGGTCGGTCTTTAGTGATGAAGAGTCAAAAGCAATAGGAATTGAAGCGGAAGGGAAAGGAATAAAACCTGAGGATGGAATGTTTTTCTTGGAGGAAAAATATCATGCTAAAACTGGCAGATATTTTATGGAAGAGATGAGGCTTCTATTCAATGACTATATTAACCACGCAGCCAATATCATTGCTCAAGCTCGTCGTGACACGAAATATTTTACCGAATCAGGGCAAAATAATTTAAGTCAATTTGACAAATTAATAAGCGAGCAGAAATGGGAGGACGCAGCGAAGCTTCTGGATGAAGTTTTAAAAAACAAAGAAGCTCAGTTAACTCCAAATAACTGACTCTACCCTTAAACGTCTTACTTCGACGTTCTCAGAGTAGCTCTTTCTTATACTTCTATAACCACGGGAAGAATCATGGGCCGGCGGCCTGTTTTTTGGAAAAAGAACTTTCCAAGATAATCCATAGTTACGCCGTGGATAACGGATCTTTTTATATCTTTGTTTTTTGTTATCTGCCTTCTTAATCTTTCAGATGTTTCCTTCAAGAAATCTTTGCTTATTTTCTCAAAAACAAAACCCCGGCTTATTATTTCCGGCATTCCGACAATTTGACCGCTTTTATCCAATTTATAGATAACTACAACCACGCCTTCATTTCCCAAAATTGCTCTATCCCCAAGTACAACTTTGCCAACATCCCCAACTCCAAGTCCGTGTACTAAAACAGCTTTGACGGATATTTTCTCGCCCATTTTTACACTACCGTTATCAAAAATTAAGCTCTCGCCTGGCTTGAGAGTATGAATTTGCGAACTTGTGAATCCGTTTCTTGATGCAAGTTTTTTGTAGGCGTGCATAAAACGTATCGTACCGCCAACCGGAATTAAATGCTTAGGCTTAATCATATTAAAGAGTTCGACAATATCTCCCTGGCTGCCATGTCCCGATACATACAAGCCTTCGGTAAGATCGTAATAATGTACATCAACTCCCTTATCCATCAATTGGTCGATAACAAAATCCTCACTCTCTTTTGTATACGGTGGCGCGGGATCTGCGGAAAATACCATCATCTCCCCCGCTTGGATTTTAACTTTTTCATGCTCATCAATTGCAATTCTATATAACGAACTACCAACTTGGCCGTAGCAGCCGGAAACAATGTACAATAGTTCTTGCCTAGGCAGTTTGTCCGATTCCGTCAGTGAAATTACAGTTCCTGGCGGATACCTAAGGTACCCAAGGTTGTAAGCAATTTCAGTCTTTTTCTGTATCGACCGACCAATGAAAACCACCTTTCTTCCCAGCTCACCCGCGACATTAATCATCTGCTGAAATCTTCCGATATTCGAAGATATTGCAGTTGCAAAAATCGCAGTTTTTGCATCTTTTACAATATTATAAAGATTACCTTCTATATCAGTTTCGCCCGGAGTAAACCCTGGTTTATTAGCACCGAGACAATCGGAGGCAAGAAATAATACATTTGCCTCAGCCAACTTCCGAGCTCTATCTTTATCAAAGGGCATTCCGTCTACGGGATTCTGGTCCATTTTATGCTCAGGTACGTGGAAAATTCTACCTTCTGGAGTATCAATCGCAAATCCGACAGTATCCGGTACCGAGTGGGTTACTCTAAACGGATATACCTTAAATGGACCAATCTCAAACTCACTCATTTCGGGATTGAAAGTATTAATTTTGTATGAGCTTAGCCCATAATCTTTAAACTTATCCTTTAAAAATTCAGTAACTAAAGGTGATGACCAGATAGGTGCGCTTACTTCTTTTAACAAAAAGGGGAGTGCCCCGATATGATCCTCGTGACCCTGGGAAACTACAATTCCGACGAGTTTCTCTTTATTTTTTAAAATATAGGAAAAATCAGGTATTACAAGATCAACTCCAGGCATTTCAAGATCGGGAAAGCCTACTCCACAATCAACAATCAACATTTTGCCGTTTGCCTCATATACATACAAATTCTCCGTAACGCTTACGGTTCCTGATAGCGCGATAAATTTTAAAGACATACCTTTAAATTTCTAATTATTTTAATTACTCTAATTTCCAAATGACATCCTCCCCGCTCTTACGAGCGGGGTTTCCTTTTCTAAAAAAGGATGACATATCAGGTTCGATTCATCCACGTTCATGTAAACTGAACATGGTTTTCTCGAAACTGTTATAAATCCTCATATCTAAATTCTAAACAATATTCAAATTCCAATTTTCAAATCCCAAATCCTTTTTAACTATTTGACTTTATAATTTTGGATTTGTTTAGGATTTCAGATTAAGTGTTTAGATTTTTTTATACAAGGCTCATCTGCTCACTTTTAATTACACTTGCCTTCTTTTCTGCTTTATTAATAGTTATCAAAATATCCGGTATCTTTTTAAAATCTTCGATTGTCTTTAACTTTACTTCTGTGCTCCGCAGCCCCGCCGCCGGGTGATACATCGGAATTACCGTTATATCGTGCCCGTTCCAAAAAACATCCTTAGGTTTTCCGTGGACTGAACTAATATTAACACCAGGTAAAAATTTTGCCATTGAAAATCTCCCCAAGGTTATGATTACTTCCGGATTTATAATCTCGATAATTTGATCAAGATAGATACCAAAAGCTAAAATTTCATCGGGCAAGGGGTCCCGATTTTCAGGGGGACGATAATGAATAACGTTAGTAATATACACGTCTTCTCTTTTTAATTTAATGGCCAAAAGAAGCTGATTTAAAAAAGCTCCCGCGTTTCCCACAAATGGAATTCCCTTAATGTCTTCCCAATATCCCGGACCTTCCCCGATAAATAGAATTTTACTGTCTGGATTTCCGTCTCCGAAAACTAAGTTATTGGCAGATTTCTTAAGCGGCAAACTGGTATCGTTCTTCATTTTAAGCTCAAGATCGGTCAAAAGTTTTTGTTTATTGTTGCCTTCCATATCAGGAGATAAATGTCTTGTAATTCTCTGGGGTAACTTTGAAGCTCTGTCCTTTACCCTCGATCATCATCTTTGCAACCTTTCTCGCAACTTGTTCAATTGTACGCTCAAGTGTTCTCATTCCGGCGTCATAGCCCAGAGGTCTTACTATTTGAGCCCAAATCTGATCATCAATCACCAAGGTATTTTCGGGAATACCGGACTCTCTCAAAATTCTAGGCAGCATATAGCCCTTTCCGATAGTTATTTTCTCTTCGTCGGTATAAGAAGGCATTCTTATTGGCTCAAGTCTATCCAAAACCGCAGTTGAAATATTAATGGTGTTATTGGCAGTTGCAATAAAAAGAACTTCAGAAAGATCGAAAGGGTAATCGATAAAATGATCTACAAACTGATTGTTCTGTTTCGGATCAAGAAGCTCAACCAAAACTCCCATTAGTGAAGCGCGGCCTTCATCCGTTACCCTGTCGATTTCATCAAGAAGAATTACACAATTTTTACTCTGTGTTTGCCTGAGTGACTTTAAAACTCTGCCTGGTTCTGCCTCGGCATACATCCTCGACTGCCCCCTAAGATCTAACGGATCTCCCATTCCTCCGAAGGGAATTCTGGCAAAATTTCTTCCCAGGGCTTTGGCTATTGATATAGCGATTGTTGTTTTTCCTGTTCCAACTAGCCCTACAAAACAAAGGATTGGTGCACGCAATATTTCCTCCTTATCACCCTTGTCAAAGTTTAGCTTCATTACAGACATATACTCTAATATTCTATCTTTGATTTCGCCCAAACCGTAATGACTATCGTCAAGAATTTGTTTTGCTTTTTCAATATCGAGTATGTCTGCAGTCCTTTTATTCCACGGAAGAGATAATACCCAATCAAGATAATGGTTCATGCGATCAAATTCAGGCAGAAAGGTTGGTGACTGAGTCAAATCTTTAAGTTGACTCAATCGAACTAATATCTTATCCTTCAGCTCACCCGGAATATCTACTTCACCAACATTTTTAATTAACAGATCTAACTGTCCTGATACGTCTGGCATACTTATACTTTAGCAAAAAAATGAAATGAACTTAAGAGGATAAATTTTTAAATTGCCTTTAATCTCTGTCTTCTCCAAGAAGTCTGCTTGTGGGAAAATGAGGTCCGCTTGATCTATATTTATCTCTTCCTTGATCTTGATTTCGTCCTCCCATTCCTCTTCCACCTCTTCGATCAAATCTACCTCTAGTGAAATTATTTTGGCGGGGCCCACGATCATTTTTCCTTCTTTCTTCTTTCTCTTTATCTTTTGCTGGATCCAAAAGCATCGAAAGGTTAATTCTTCCGAGATCGTCAATTTCTTTTACTCTTACTTCCTTTTTGTCTCCGATTTTAACAAAATCATTTGGATCTTTGACAAAATCATCACTCATGTCCGAAACGTGCACAAGTCCTTCTTTTCCGGGAAGTATTTCTACAAATGCGCCGAATGGTTGTATTCTTTTGACGACACCCTCGTAAATCTCTCCGGGAACAGCTTCCTTTACAATCCCCAATATCTTATCACTCGCCGATTTTATTTCGGTATCAGTCATTCCTGAAATATTAACCGAACCGTCGTCCTCAACTTCAATTAATGCCCCTGTTTCCGCAATTATCGACTTTATCATTCTTCCACCTGGCCCAATAACCTCGCCGATTTTTTCAACTGGTATTTTTATAAGGATTATTTTGGGAGCGTGTTGGGATACGGTTGGTCTTGGTTTATCAATAGTTTTTTCGATTACACCAATTATCTCTAATCTTGCCTTTCTCGCCTGCAGCAAGGCTTCTTTCAATATTGGAATAGTTAAGCTGGTAGTTTTTACGTCGAGTTGGAGCGCTGTGATGCCGGACTTACTCCCCGCTACCTTAAAATCCATGTCGCCGTTTCCATCTTCAATACCAACAATATCGGTAAGGATGCTATATGTCTTCGCATCTTTTATAATAAGCCCCATCGCAATTCCTCCGATGGCTGCTTTTATCGGAACACCCGCATCCATTAATGATAAAGTTGAGCCGCAAGTCGAAGCCATGCTGGTCGAACCGTTTGACGAAAGAATCTCGGTAACCACCCGAATTGTGTATGGAAATTCTTCCTCGGAGGGAATAACCGGAATAAGTGCCCTCTCAGCAAGGGCACCGTGGCCGATTTCCCGACGGCTGGGTGAACCCACCTTTCCCGTTTCACCGGTTGAATACGGAGGCATTGAGTAATGATGAATATATCTTTTAGTTTCTTCTCCTTGCGCTGTTTCGATTGACTGTTCTAAAGAAGGTCCTCCTAAAGTGGTAATGCTCAAGGCCTGAGTCTGACCTCTTTCAAAAATCGCCGATCCGTGGGTTCTTGGGAGAACTCCAACTTCGGCTGACAAACTTCTTATTTCATCATGTTTTCTTCCGTCTGGTCTTTTGCCCGACAGAATCATTTCCTTTAATTTTTGTTGATATAGCTCTTCAAGAACCTGAGAAGCTTCCTGCCTTTCTTTTGTGTCTTCAAAATTTTCTACCAATGCGTGCTTTAATTCATCGTAATCTGAGTAAGAAGCTTCCTTACTCGCCATCTTCTTAATAAGAGTTTCCAATTCCTCACTTACCAGCTTTTCAACTTTTTTGACCAAAGCTGCGTTATGAGTCGCCTTTTCCAATACTTCTTTCTTATTATTGACTTCCTTAGTCAAATCCTCGATAAGCTTGATAACTTTAGATGACTCTTTGAATGCAGCTTCGATTGCCTTGACCATATCCTCTTCCGTTACCTGATTAGCTCCCGCTTCGATCATGACAACTGCTTCGGCTGTTGCAGAAACGAGTAAATCCAGATCCGATGTAGCAACCTCACCCTCTTTGGGATTTATAATAAGCTTGCCGGCATTCATGCCGACATTGATTAATCCGACAGGGCCATTCCATGGAATATTAGATATCGAAATTGCCGCGGATGCAGCGTACATGGCAGCTACTTCCGGTCTATTTTCAAGATCAACTGAAAGCACTGTAATTATTAGCTGTACGTCCTTTTTATATTCTTTTGGAAAAAGAGGCCTGATTGAACGATCAATTAATCTGCCGTTCAATATCTCTTCATCAGTTGGCCGGCCTTCACGTTTTACCCACCGGCTGCCCTTTATTCTTCCTCCTGCGTAGAGTCGCTCCTGGTAGTCAACAGTCAGAGGAAAATAGCCCAAATCTAGCTTAAGTGGGGCTGAAACAACCGTTGCCAATACAACAGTATCTCCATATTTTGCCATCACAGCACCGTTTGCCTGGGCCGCAATATTCCCTGTTGATAAAGTTAGTGTTCTTCCCCCTAACTCGATGGATTTTTCAATCTTTTTCATTAATTCGTTTCTTTATGAAGCTTAGTTAGTTCGACAATCTAATTATATGGAGTGTCTATTTCCTAAGCAATATAATTTCTAGTTATCTTGATTACTTCTCCAGACCTAACTCTTTGACAAGTTTGTCATACCTTTCTTGATCATGACCTTTTAGGTAATTTAAAAGTCTTCTTCTTTTCGCAACCATTGATAGAAGTCCACGCCTGGAATGGAAATCTTTCTTGTGATCTTTAAGATGAGCTGCAAGTTTACCTATCTGAAGAGATAAAAGTGCTATTTGGACTTCGGGAGAACCTGTATCGCCTTTCTCTCTTGCAAATTTTAGAATAATATCTTGTTTTTCTTCTTTAACTAGTGCCATTTTTTGTCATGCCTGCTACGTTCATGTAACCTGAACGTAGTAAAACTAAGTAAAGCGGGGCAATCGCAAAACATGGTCTTACATCGAGGCTTATAATAACATGTAATATTTAATTACGCAATGTCAAAATAAGCGTTTGATAATCTTTCCAAATTTTAACTTGCTGAGGTACCCTTAAATATTTTAGGTTCAAGCCAGTCTTTGGGAGGGTTTTCATTTGTTTCATCTTTTTCTAAGTTTTTTTGATCCTGAATCTTTTGCTGCACCTCTAAATAATCTTGTGTCTGATTTTCATTCTGGATTGGTTGTGGCTGATCCGGCTGGGGTATCATTTGCTGTTGAACTTGAGATTGGGGTGCAACCTGAGGTTGAACCATCATGGGCTGGTTTGGAAGAGGTACCTGCATTTGTTGTGTAGGTTGGGAAGTGGGCACCTGTTGCAGGTTTTGTGCTTGTTGGGGAACTTGCCCAGGAATAGATCCGGGAGGATATGTCATTTGTTGCAACTGCTCAAAAGCAACCCTTTTTCCCCCGGCTCTTATTAACTCCGATGTTATCGCAAAAGTATCCGAAGTAACATTTCCGGTAACAAAACTATCGGTTGCCACCTCAAGTCCCATCAAAAGATTTGTGGCAATATCCGGATCTATCAAGAGCCCGCTTTCGTATATAAGTCCAAAAACAACCTCGGATACTGAGGAAGCCGGTCTTGAAAAGGATATATAACTTTTATTAGCTGAAAGGCTAAGCTGTTTTACACCAATATGTACAAGGTTGGATCCAGATAATTCTTTTTGACTTATCGCCGGAAAGCTAGACTCATCTGACCCTCCTATTATTATCACTGTATCTGCACTTACTCCGGAATATGCAAGTTCAATCTGGTCTTTGGAAGGAGGTAAAATTCTCTGTTTGGGAATTACTGTCAGCCTGAATTGGCCATCTTCGATATCGTAGCTCACTCTCTCTATATCGTTTGCCTTATAATCGCTAAACCTTATTATTAAATTCTTATTGCCAACTTCAGTGGCAATCCTATTAACACCAACAAGACGGTTGAATTCGACCGTCATTGGAGTCGGCGAAGAAATAGTAACATCACGCTTATCTTTAAGCGCCAAATAAAGAGAAAGCCCAGCTGCAACCTGGTCAAGGTGAGGTTTTGTAGGCAATAGAATCAATATCGATTTAGAGCGCTCAATGATTGATTTGAATGAATTCTCCATATTTTATTTCTCTGCCACCGATAATAACACATCTCCTATAGTAAACTCAAGTTGGGGAAAGAACAATATTCCGCACTCTTCACCTTGAGCAGTTTCCCGTACCTCGGTTTTTCCCTTTCTAATGGTTACTATCTTTACCGTGCCTATCTCTTTATCATTTCTTATAAGCTTGCACTTGTCATTTACGGAAATCTTGCCCTGAATAATCCGACAGCCAGCAACTTTTTTATTCTCATAAGGAAAGGATGCAATTATGTTCGCCTTTCCGATAATTCGTACTTTCCCTTTTTCCAAAAGCTCCTCGACTCTTTCAAAAAGCTTATAAATTAAATCAAAAGACTCAATATAAACACTCTCAGACTCGGCAAGTTTTTTAACAGACGACGAAATTCTTACCTCAAAGCAGAATATGGAGGCGTTTAATGATTTAGCCAAAAGTACGTCGCTCTCGCTGACATCTCCGACCCCCGATGCTAAAACCAGCGCTTTCTGAGGCAAGTTAGCTAAAACGGCTTCAAGAGATCCTGCGCTTTTTGCTTTAAGAAAAAGTGCAATTTCATCTTCCTGGACTTTTTTTAAAAGAGAAACCGGCTTAGCGATAACCGGTACCGCAACAAATGAATTTTTGTGCCATACTGTTGAACCAACTGCGGGAATTTTCGAAAAACCAATTACCTGCCCCGCCTTCCCCGGAATAATTTGGTTTATATCCTTGCCTAAATAATTATAAATTGCCCTGACTTTGCAGCTTTCCGTATCAGTAACTACTTCATCACCCTTTTGCAGACTACCGCTTTTGACTATAATTGTTGCGAAGTGTCCCCTTTTGTCTTTACCCGATTCGATAACAATCCCCTCAAATTTTCCGTCTCTATCACCTGATATCGAATTTAGCTCAGATATAAGACTTATCATTTCCAATAAATTCTCTACACCCTCGCCCGTTTTACCTGAAACTCCGATTACTGGAATATCTCCTCCTCTTCCTTCCAAAAGTACGCCTTCTTTCTCTAAATCAGTCTTAACTTTATCAATCGAGGACGTTTGTAAATCAGACTTTGTCGCAGCAACGATAAATGGTATTTTATTTTGCAAAATAAACTCCAGCGCTTCCTTTGTTTGTGGCTTTACCCCATCATCGGAAGCAACAACAAGAATAGCGATATCCGACACTTTTGCGCCTCGAGAACGCATGTTGGAAAACGCTGCGTGGCCGGGAGTATCGATGAACGTAATTTCTTTTCCTTCTTTTGTAACGACCTCTGATGCCCCAATGCTTTGCGTTATCCCACCGACTTCCTTCTGGGCTACGTTTGATTTTCTTATATAGTCAAGAAGTGTCGTCTTTCCATGATCAACATGTCCCAAAATTACTACGACCGGCGCTCTTGTTGTTTTTTTGTTATCAGACATAATAATTTTTTTCCATAATTATCAAATACCGGAGTTAGAAATCTGTCAGTCGGTAGCAAGATCAGAAGTCTGTTTTATTGGCTGAAAAAAGATAAATTCCTAATTGTTAGTAATTTCAGCAATTCTCATTTTTTGTCAGGCTTTGAACTTTTTTTCTCCGGCTTTAGTTTCTTTACACCTTTTTTCTTTACAACTTCATTCTTGTCTGCAGAAACAGGCGAAACCTCCTGTTCATCATCTTTTTTCGACTTTTTTTTATCAGTACTGGTAAGTCCCTCAATTTTGATTTTCCAATTGGTCAATTTAGCCGCAAGGCGCGCATTCTGACCATCACGTCCAATAGCCAAAGAAAGCTGATCTTCAGCTGCTTTAACTATTGCAGTCTTATCTTTCTCATGCAAAATTACGGAAAGATTTTCCGCCGGAGACAGTGCTCCTTTAATTAGTTCAGTTATCTCCTCTGTGTATGGGATAATATCGACTCTTTCTCCTCCAAGTTCGTTGGTAATTGCCTGAACGCGTACCCCCTTTTGACCGACACACGATCCTACTGGATCTACCCCGGATTGGTTTGAAAAGACAGCCAATTTCGTCCTAATTCCCGGATCTCTTGCAATTACTTTAATTTCAACAGAGCCCGAAGATATTTCGGGAACTTCCCGTTGGAAAAGTTTTTTTACAAAATCGGTCGACGCTCTTGATAAAATAATCTGTTTTCCGCGGGGAGTATCAATGATTTCTTTAAGAAGAAATGTCAGTCTTTGGTTTGGATTTAATCTTTCACTTGGCACTCGTTCATCCGCCGGCATAATGCCCTCAGTTCTTCCCATGTCAACCCTTACGTCCGGCCCGTCAAAGCGAAGAATCATTCCGGATACGAGGGACCCCACTCTATCTGAAAATTCATTCATAATGGCACCTTTTTCTGCTTCCCGGATTTTTTGATGAATTACCTGTTTTGCGGTTTGTGCTGCAATCCGGCCAAATCCCGGAGGAGTGACGTCTTTTTTCTCTTCAGGTTTCTCCAGTGGCCAAGAAAAAACTTTTGCTTCTCCGCTTGAAGGGTTGAGTTCTACATCAAATTCAAACTCCTCGGTCTCTTCGCCTCGCTCTTTAGCATCTCGACGATAAGCTGCAATAATTGCCTGTTTTATTGTTTCCAATATAACATCCGCATTAAGCCCTCTTTCGGCGGCTAATGCCCTTAGTGCCTGTGCAAATTCTGTTCTTGCCGTCTGCATTATAAGATAAATAATAAAAGGCAAGAGATGGGGGGATTTTAATTCTTCTTTTACCCTTCACCTTTTACCTTCTATTAAAAAAGGTGGGTATCTCTCCCACCAAACTTCAATCTCAAACCAACTGAAGTTTACTCTTTTTGTCCCAAGAAGTCAAAGCCCCTCCGATTGGAGATTTTCAATTACATTTCTTTGTTCCCGCGTTAGTTTTTCAGGTACAACAACCGTTAATCTAACGTATTCATCACCTCGTCCTCGTCCTCTTAAAATCGGGGCTCCTTTATCCCGAAGCCGCATCATCGTCCCGGATTGTGTCCCCGGCCGAATTCTAATCTTTACTTCGCCATCCACTGTCGGAATCCTGATTTCTCCTCCTAATGTAGCTAAAGAAAAGGGAATTGCAACCCTTACATAAATATCCGCACCGTCTCTTTCAAAGACATCGTGCGGTTTAATATTTATTGATAAAATAAAATCATCAAACTTAATTCTCGAGCCTTCGTCAACTCCTGCCGGTATTTTAAATTTCTTATTTTTACCTCCGATTGACACCTCCTTTTCTACCCCTTTAATGGCGTCCATAAAATCGATATCAATGCTATACCTGGGAATACTTGCGGAGCGACCACCGAACGGAGATCCGCCAAAAAACGACTCGAAAATATCAAATGGATCTCCGAAATCAAAACCCGCAAAAGGTGACCCACCCCCGCCGCCGGAATTTGTATAAGTGTAGGTAAAAGGTCCCCACTGTCCGGTCTGTGCGCCTCCCCCAAATCCTCCCATACCGCCGGGTGTACCTCCGGGTGAAAAAGCTGTATGCCCGAATTGGTCATAAGCTGATCTCTTTTGCGTATCAGACAGTATCTGATAAGCTTCATTAATTTCCTTAAAGCGTTTTTCGGCGGCTTCCTTATCAGCACCCTGATGTCTATCCGGATGCCACTCCAAAGCCTGCTTCCGATAAGCTTTTTTCAACTCATCTGCGGAGGCATTCTTTGAAACCCCCAGTATGTCGTAATAATCAGATTTTGCAGCCATATTTATAATGATAAATGCTAAATTATAAATGACCAATTAAAAAGAGTCATTTATTTTTCTTAGAATTAATAATAATTTTACTAATAATTGCTATTATCTCCTGATTTTCTTTAATTAGAGACAGAAATTTGAGTTTTGATTGAGAGTTATGATCTGAAATCACATTTAACCAGTAGAGTGTTTCTTTGGATTCTTTTTTGGAAATTGTGAACTTATGAATAAAATCCCTTTTACTTTCCGCACCATCAGCTTCAACTGCATTAGCTCCAGTTGAAGTAACCGATTTGGCACACTGTTTTCTTAAAATTAAATTTCTGGAATTGTGGGAAGTTTATTTATTTCTTCTAAAACCTTTATAACAAATTTATAGATTCTATCGTGAATATCTTTTTTTCTCGCATTTAACATTAATTACTCAACCACTTCCCCCTCTTC
>Ga0075617_127_pt1 | contig 13723 bp, 17 predicted proteins | sample RifGroA1_FD_68371 | JGI IMG/M metagenome (GOLD analysis project Ga0075617, IMG submission 68371) | Microgenomates (Woesebacteria) bacterium GW2011_GWA1_37_7 | reverse complement strand
GTTCAATTGTGTGATATTTCATATATACTGACACCCCCTTTCCTAGCTACACCTTAAAAGTGTATCGGAAGTGTCGCATATGTGTTTACACAATTCGCAAATTGTCTTGCTTCTTTAAGAATGATAAAATTCATACATAGTTGAATCTAGTTCAGAGAAAAATATTTCAATATTATTTAAAAACCCAACAGGAGACGTTGATAGAGTGAACGTATCCTGTGGCCGTGAAGCACAACAAGTAATAGCATAAAGAGCATCTTTTGGGAACGTAGCGATTGCAAGTGTATCTGAATACAAGGCAGTTAATTTAACAGAAAGATATAGAGTATTGATATCAGAAGACCTATTGAGATTTTGGCGATCGTGTATTTTATCATTTCTGCTTTCTGAATCACATAATTAAAAACATTGTGCAAATCGAAGTAAGCGCTGGCTTCAAACATATTCCGGGTGCTAATAAAAAAATGCGGGTAACCTACAACTACCTAAAACATACAAGTAAAAGTAGGTTTCGTCAGTGGACAATAAAAAATTTAAATAGTGCTTTGATAGAAAAACTTAAAACTATAAAAATTTACTCCATTGTTGATGTTGGTTGTGGAGAGGGATTTACACTTGAAAGACTTCGTAAAGAAAAGATCGGGAAATACTACTTGGGAATCGATGGATCTAATATTGCTGTTAAGCTCGGTAAGGTGTTATTTCCAAAAATAATATTTGAGAAACATAATATCTACAAACTACCATTGAAAGATAATTCCTATGATTTTGTTCTATGTACTGAAGTGCTGGAACATCTTGAAAAACCAGACAAGGCACTTAAAGAACTGGTAAGAGTCTCAAGAAAATACTTAGCGCTATCTGTACCTAACGAGCCATTCTTCTCTCTTAAAAATTTGCTTATGATAAAAAACATTAGAAGATTTGGCAGTTCCGTGGAGCACATAAATTGGTGGACTAGCCGAGGTTTTGTAAAATTCGTCTTGAAAGAAAAAGTGAAAATAATTAGACAATGTCATCCATTCCCTTTCACTTTAGTTTTTTTAGAAAAATTGTAATATGCAGTGGATAATTCCTATGGCAGGTAAGGGTAAACGTACTCTTCCGTTAGGCAATTTTAAACCTTTCATTAAAATTGCTGGGAAAGAAATGTTAAGTTGGTTTATATCTTCAATTAAACACTCCGTAAAAGAAAGGGATACATTTTTATTGATTACTTTATCTGGAAACTACAAAAGGTACGACTTTATCAAAGTAACTAAAAAAATATTCCAAGACAACAGGTTGAATAATAAGTTGGAATATTATGAAATTCCAACCACTCCGCGAGGAACTTCAGAAACAGTACTATTATCTAAAAACTTAATAAATAGACTAAGTAAGGTCATGGTGATATATCCGGATCAATATACAGACTTTGATTTATCTTCAGTAAAAAATGGTTATGGATATCTGGGAGTTTGTGTTAATTTTGGTAATAAATCTGGATTTGTGCAGATAGAAAATGGAAAAGTTATTCGGTTTGTGGAAAAAACAAATATTTCAAACATTGCAAGTTCTGGTTTCTACTTATTTCCGTCTGGCAAAGATCTCATTTATGGAATAAGAAAACAAATAGAAAGTAGTGATTCACTTAATGGTGAATTTTATCTTGGTCCCTCTATTAATTTTCTAATCCGAAAAGGAATTAAGGTTTTTCCCATTGAGGTTAAGGCTAAATATAACCTTGGCAACCCAGAGGACATTGCATATTTTGCAAAAAATTGTGTGGATAAATTCTCCTAGCATTATTGAATCTCTTGAAGAACCTTTTGTACTGAATCAAAATAATTTAGATAATTCATCGTTTTGTGGTTAATATGCTCCTCTAAATCCTTTTCGCCAACCCATTTAAAACACTTAATTTCTTCTGGAAGTTTAATATCTTCATTTTCACCTAAAAATTCAATAACAAAAAATGATTGTATTTGTCCTCTCCACCTATTACCAGCTAGCTTAACTGACTCGGGATCCCAATCGTATCTATTTTTTACATTACTCTTTTTAATAATCTCAAACTTTCTTGATCCAAGCTCCTCGAATAACTCTCTCTCCATTGCTTGTCTATCAGTTTCCCCAGCGTCTACACCACCCTGGGGAAATTTCCAATATTTATCTTCCCAATCAACTCTTTGAAGTAATAAATATTTTCCATTTCTTACAATAATGCCTGCTACATTTTTCCTGAAAGGTAGGTTTTTTACATTGACTGCCATGATTTAATTATAGTGGATAGATGCGTAAATGTTCTGTCTAATTCATTTTTATCAATTGGTACATGTAAACCATTAAAAGTCCTTAAATTTTCCAGTCTTGTGCGTTCTGAAAATGATCCGCTTGGATCAAAACATTTTCCCGAACACTGGTTCTGGTCCATTGTGGAAAATCCCAGTTCTCTGATAATAGGAAATGTCACATTGTGACGAATGGATAAGTTAACAGCTTCTTTTTCAATTTGATTAACTCTTCTCTGTGGATCATCACTACCTGTTATACCATGTTTGAATAGTATAGCTTGTGACTTTAGGCTTGTTGCCATCAACATTAATAATGACCCGTGCGGAAAAACTGAAAACTGATCAGTAAACAATCCTTCCATCTATGTCTTTATGTGCTATCCCTTTAAGTTTTGTCCAATCTCCGCCCTGATGGATTATTTGAGCCATTTCTAGAAAAGTAATATCACCTTCACCAATCACTATTGAGTCTAGATCTGGTACGGATTCAAATGCGCGTTGTGGTTGGAGAGTAGGGAAATAATTTCCAGCAACAGCATGAACATCTGGTTTTTGTTGGCGAACTAATTTAATAACCTCTTCCGTCCAAGGAGTAGCATCTTTAGCTATAAGCGAAAATGCAATAATACTTGGTTCAATATCCAATATCTGTTCAGCCGCCTCTTCTGGTCTATGGGCCATTATCCTTGAGTCGATAATTTTTCCATTAACTCCAACCCGTTGAAGCTCAGCTGCAAGGTAACCAAGTCCCAGATGTTCTCTACCTCTATAAGTGGTTTGCACATAATTTCCACCACAGTTAGGATTCACTAATGCAACTTGTCTTTCTTTCGACATGTTGTCTTATAGTATATCAAATGTATAAAAATTATATTTAACCACCGTTGGAGTCTTATATACACTCATTGCGTTACATCATTCTTGGGTCTATACTGAAGCGCTTCCGCCCTTCGATGGTTCGACTACGCTCACCACTCAAGACTTCGGCATTACATCATCATCAGTAGGACGATATTGCAATGCCTCAGCTATATGATTTGTCGTTATATCCTTTACTCCTTCCAAATCTGCAATTGTTCGTGCAACTTTTATAATCGACTTAGAATCAACTCAATATTTTCTTCTACGGGTTTTTCTCCATTTACCACTAGTATTCAAAATCTACTTTTTTATCTTGAAAACTAACATATCTAGCCGTGTAATCATCAAACTGCTCATTAGTCGGACCAATCTGCTGTCCTAAATCATTTCTTACCATTATTCTTTCCCAGGCAACAGATTTATCTGTAACAACCTCAATAAAAAGAAGTCGAGATGGATAAATAGCCTGCTTAATAAAATTTACTTGCTCGGGTTTTTTAAGACTAGTCAAAAGCTGTTCCCATATAACGATTTTTCCCTTACTTACACCTTCAAGCGCCATCTTTTGCAAACCCGGTTTTAGCTCTTCTACTGAAGCTAAATCCCTCGTAAAGGCTGAAGCTTTATGTGTTGATGTATCTTTATACCTATATTCATCGGGGTCTATTCTTACGATACGATCCGCCCCTTCGTCTTTTAAAGTATCAACTAAATTTTCAACAAGATAAGACTTGCCCGACCCAGGAATTCCTCTTACCACAATCAACATTCCCACTCCTTTTAAATGTTCTTTCGACTGATTAAGCTCTGACATATACCCAAATAGTTATATAAGAAGTTTGCTAATTAAATTTTTTATTTCTAGTAAATCTTTAAATAATAATCTTTTTACTGTTTTATCAACATTTTCGATTTGAACCCATCTATAATCCGTGTGTTCACCTGATAGAACTACCTTATTACTTATTGTTTTACATAGAAAAATAATATATTCCACACTCGTATCAGAATGTTTAAGTATTTTAATTGGATAGACTTTTTGAATCTTTATACCTGTCTCTTCATATACCTCTCTTACTAAAGCCTGGGTTAAAGTTTCTTGAGTTTTTACATGACCTCCGGGCACATCCCATCCACCTATACTACCCTTTAAATTACGGGGTTTAAGTAATAAAACATTGTTTTTCCAAACGATAACTGCTTTTACAGAAATTTTATTCATACTCAAGTTTGTTTAAATTACTCAGCACTTTCATAATAATTTCACTTCTATACTCCATCCATCTTTTTTTTGAAATAGTGGCTAACGCTTTTCTTAATAGAGTCGTCTCATCATCCCTTACGATGTAAAATCTACTTAAACCTTTGTAACCTGGTGGAAAGTAAGAATTGTAGTTTTTTACAATTTCATACAACTGCCTTCTTTTATTTGTCACAACTCGCACCCCCATCGGCAGAATCATTAGTGATCTTATCTGTATCTATTTTCCGGGAGGAATTAATATTTATAATATCAAGAACATCCTTATTATGGGGCGCCTGGTAAATTATTCCTGAAGACTTAATATTGTGCACATTAAGCCTATTTTAACATAGTAAAACCAGATTACGCTTAATAATTCGCAGTTTTAACTAAAATTCCCTGAAGAAAAGTTATATTTTTGTAATTTCTTCTGCATCAAGCATTCTGGAAAGATTATCCGAAGTTCGCAAAGCATTTCCTAAACTTCCTGGAATTTTACTTCTCTCCCTATATAAATTTCTTGCCCCAATATGTCCACGCTCAGCCACATCCCGTTCCACACCTTCTGTAAATAATTTCAAAGACCTTTCTCCATCCAAACCCAAAATAGGTGTTCCGTCCACGTATAAACCACCTTTTCCATTAATAATCACAGCCTTTGAAGCAAGTATTTCCAACACTTCTTTTTGTATTGCCAAACTTAAGTCCGTCATTGTTGGTATTCTACTACTAACCCCATAATAAAGGCAAATTATTAAATTTAAATGAGGAATCACACTTAAAATAAAAGAATTTACCTATTATGGGATTACTTTACTCTGCAAATTGACTTCTCTGCCTTAATATTAAATACTGAATTGTGAGACAGCATTTTATTCTGATTCTCGGTATTGCAGTTGTCGCACTAGGGTTAGTTGGTTTTAGCATTTATAAAAACAGTCAAACAAAATATTTTTCAGAAAAACCATCAATCATAACACCTACTCCGTCCACTTCAACTGTTAATTCCCCTCCAATGCTAATTAAGGACAGTCGTTGTTACATGAATCCTGATGTTGGACCCTGTAAAGCACTCTTCAAAAGATATTATTATGATATTAACGATAGTAAATGTAAGGAATTTACTTGGGGTGGGTGCAATGGAGTTGTACCCTTTGAAACCATAGAAGAATGTCAAACTTTATGCGAGTTCGACGAAACTACATATTGGAAAACATATACTAACACTAATATTGGTTTCAGCTTTAAGTATCCTCGAAATTCAGAATTTAAGGAAGGTGATACGGGGGGAAAGATAATCGCTTCACTGTTACTTAAAAGCGGAAGTGGCCAATCAAGTTTTGGTTTATTAGTTTCTAACGGAAGCATGGAAAATCACACTGCAGCAGATAGAGAAGGATATGTTTTATTAAAAGATAGAGTTAAGAATCTCGAAACTAAACATATTATAATCGACGATACAACAGCAAAAGTTTGGTATGCACCTAAAGACAATATATACAGAGGAGATATCCCCTTCAGAGATATTATTCTTGAAAGAAATGGGAACACATATTACTTTTTCGATTATTACACTAATAATGGTGATTTCCTAGATAAAATCCTCTCCACATTTAAATTTTTAGATAATGAATCCGATGAGGAAGAAATTAAATAATCCATAAAAGCCACTGTTTCGCTTTATCCACGCCCTGAAGGGCATGATATTCGCGAAATTTGCATAAAATTAATTAAAAAAATATTTTCCTGATACAAACAAAATTAATCGGTAAATTATATTCTCTGCATTGTACATATAAAAATAAAAGTAAAAACAGGGGAATAGAAATTATAATAATTAATTTCGGAAAAGCAGACAGGTGGAATAGGTAATAGGATCCATAATTCGGATTACTATATGTAATGATCGTGAAGGGAATCATAACGATCAATGCACCAATATAATAAGACATTACTATCCACACACCATATTCGGACAAAGAATTTCTGAATAATGAATAAGTAATAATAAAACATATTGATCCCACTAATTGCGAAAGTAAAATTACAGAACGTGCACGGGTATTGGAAGAGATCTTTAAATAATGCGCAATATTTTCTTTAAGCCACTTCTTCATTCTGAACAATATTATTATTAGGATTAATTAACCGGAAGTGAATTAGTTGTATAGTCGGGAGTTATTTGGATAATAACAGGGGGTGTCACAACTCCGATTATACTATATCTCCGGAATTAAAACTCATCATCAGTAGGACGATATTGCAATGCCTCAGCTATATGGTTTGTCGTTATATCCTTTACTCCTTCCAAATCTGCAATAGTTCTGGCTACTTTTATAACTTTATGATATGAACGAGCCGTCAAATTCATTGTAGCTACAGCACTTCGGAGTATTGCTAAGCAATCTTGGGATAATTGGCAGAATTCTTTAATTGCTTTTGAGGATAATTCACTATTGGACTTAAATTTAGTTCCTTTATATCTCTTACTTTGTATATCTCTTGCCTTTTGAACTCTTAATTGAATTGTCTTAGAACTCTCAATTTTTACACTGAGTGTAGTCGAAGTGCCAACCAATTTATCAGTTTCCAACAAACTTAAATGGACATGTATGTCAATTCTATCCAATATCGGACCAGATACTCTTTTTTGGTATCTTAGTATTTGTCCGGGAAGGCACTTACAGGCTTTCTTCGGATCCCCGAAATAACCACACGGGCACGGATTACTGGCTGCTACCAAATTAAACTGGGCAGGGTAAGTCACAGAACCCTTTGCCCGAGAAATTGTCACAAATGAATCCTCCATAGGCTGCCTGAGTGATTCCAAAACACTTCTCGGAAACTCCGGAAATTCATCCAAGAATAAAACTCCCCTATGAGCTAATGACACCTCACCGGGAGAAGGATTGCTTCCGCCTCCGATCAAGCCGATTCTACTGGTAGTATGATGCGGACTTCTAAAAGGCCGGGAAGTAATTATAGACTGTCCAATCGGCAGGTTTCCGGTTATTGAATAAATCTTCGTTGCTTCTAAAGCTTCATCTTCGGTTAGTCTGGGCAGAATTCCCGGAAGAGCACGAGCTAGCATTGTTTTTCCCGATCCCGGCGTACCCTTCATGAAAATATTGTGCGAACCTGCCGCAGAAATTTCCATTGCTCTTTTTGCCTGTTCCTGGCCTATAATCTCTGCAAAATCAAACTCTGCGTCGGCTGTTTTAAGTAGAGTAGAAAGACCGACCTTCTTTACGGGCTCTATCATTATTACTCCATTTAAGAATCTAACTAGCTCCAAGAGCGATTCAATAGAATAAACTTTAATTTTGGATACTACAGCGGCTTCTTTCTCGTTCACCTTCGGAATAAATATTCTCTCAATTCCCTTTTCTTTAGCTAGATAAGCCATTGGCAAAATTCCATTTGTTTGCCGTAGCGAACCATCTAAAGAAAGCTCTCCAAAAAACATACTATTTGTTACATCTGGATTAATTTGCCCTCCGGCAATCATGATACCTAGCGCAATAGGTAAATCGTAAGAAGGTCCAACTTTCGGGAGGTCTGCTGGTGCAAGGTTTACTGTTATTCTTGCCATCGGAAAATCCGCTCCGGAATTTTTGATAGCGGAACGAACTCTTTCTTTACTTTCCTCAACCGCCTTATCTGGCAATCCCACGATTGTGAAACCCGGAAAACCTTCCTCGGGAATATCAACTTCAACGTCAATTAAAGTAGCATTCAATCCAACCGTCGCACCGGAAGTAATTTTCGCCAACATTTATTTACTTAAAGTAAAGTGTCCGAAATCATAAATTTATCTTAACTTCATAGTAATAATTAAACTCTAAGTATCTTGAGGACATAATGAAAAAGAAATTAGTGCAGATCCCAAAATAAACCTCATACTTCTCAAAGATGCGAATAGCCGACTACTCTGATAAACTCTTCCATCGAAGTTATGCCTGAAAAGACTTTATTAAGTCCGGATACATGAAGCGATTTTAGTACCTTTTTCTTAAGTAATTCATTAATAAATATAACCGGTCTGCGCTCAATAATACTTGCTCTAAGATCATCATCAAAACTGACGATCTCGAATATTCCGGTTCTTCCTAGGTACCTGCGATTTTGACAGGCATTACAACCCTTCCCTTGATATATTGGCGTTGCTGCATTTGTGCCAAGTAACTTTTTCTCAAGTTCGTTCGGAGTATCGGAAGTTTTACAAGCAGGGCATATTTTTCTTACTAACCGGGTCGATATTACTGCCTTAATTGACTGGGCAATATTTGTATTGGAAAGCCCCATTTCGATTAGCCTGCTGACAAGGGCAGGTACATCAAAAGTATGAAAAGTGGAGAGTATCAATACCCCGGTCAGTGCCGCGGAAACTGCCATCTGGGCAGTTTCTTTGTCCCTTATTTCCCCAATCATAACAACGTCAGGATCCTGCCTTACGACCGAGCGCATGACATGGGGAAAATCAAGGCCGGTATCCTCGTTAATCTGAACCTGACGAATTATAGGCATTTGATACTCGATAGGATCTTCAATAGTAATTATATTTTTATCCTCCTTGTTAATAGAGTTTAAAATTGAATACAGAAGATTAGTCTTTCCGCTTCCGGTCGGTCCGGTAATAACAATCATTCCCGAGGGAGTCGCAATCAATTTACTTATCTCAGACAACTGATCCTCCTCCATGCCTAAATTGGCAAGATCGATCAAAATATCTTCCCTATTGAAAATGCGCATCACTATCGTCTCACCGTATGTCGTCGGCAGTGTCGAAACGCGGATATTATAAACTTTTTCATTTAATTTGAATTCAAAATGGCCATCCTGCGGAATTCTGTGCTCGGTTATTTTAATACCTGATATTACTTTTATCCTTGTGGTTATGGCTTCCTGTTGGTAAGTATCAAGATATCCGGCTGGATAAACGACTCCATCAATTCTATATCGGATATTCAGGCTTTCGCGTTCCGGGTCGAAATGAATGTCGCTTGCACCTTTTTGAATGGCTTCCAATACAATCTCGTCTACTTTTTTACTTGGTTCTTCTTTTATATAGCTTGCCTGCGGGTCCATTATTACTCCTGTTATTTAAGAATAGCACACACAAATGGAGTTATTACGAAAAATAACTAATTAAATATTACTTTATCGAGAAATCCTTCTTTAAAAAATAATAGGTATACTAATATCAAAAGCAGTGAATAAACTATACAAAATAGTATAAACATCCATTTATATTTTTTTACTAGGTACTCCTCTTTAAGAATTTTTTTATAAGCAAAAAAGGCAAGACCCATCGCAAATACTCCGAATACTATGTATCCAGTCGTGGCTATGATTTTAAAGACTATAATTCCCCCCTCTACAAAACTTACCTTTTGCATAATTTAATTTTGACACCAGTTGCAAGTATTCTCAACCTGGTAGACTAATACTTAAATCAAAAAGTATCGTAAAAATATTTAGATAGATTAACCCTTGTGCTTAATTTTAGTATAGCTATTTATCTGAAAATTTGTCATCCTAAAAGGTAATGCGGCTTAATGAAATTAAGGAACCGGTTGCTTTTTTCTGCAATGAATTTGCACTCGATAATGATCTGCCGACTTATTCCGGCGGATTGGGTATTCTTGCTGGTGATATAGTAAACTCTGCCGCAACGACCCATTTTCCGATGGTCGGAATCGGAATATTGTATAAGGGCAAGGAATTTAATCAACATATTACCGGCGAGGGTCGTGAGGAAAAAAGGGATTCTGAATTTGATCATGACACCTCATTTTTAAGAACTACGACGGTTGATGGAAAACCGTTGGTCCTGACGCTGGATATTAAAAATCAGAAGGTTCAATTTAAGTCATATCATATCCGTCTGTCCGACACAACAATAGTATTTCTGCTTTCTACGGACGTAGACGGTAATCCTCCCGAATGGATCACGGACATGGACGCTTTATATCACGGCGATACAAATAGCTTGATAAGACAACAAATACTACTTGGAATCGGAGGACTAAAGCTTTTAAATGCTTTGGATATCAGTCCCAGAATTTATCATATCAATGAAGGCAGGCCGTGTTTACTGATTTGGCAATTAGTTGAAAATTTAATTGAGAAAGAAAAAATGAATTTTAGTCAGGCGTGGAAAGCAGCAATAAAAAAAATAGTCTATACCAATCACACTCTGGTTGCCGCAGGAAATCTGACTTATCCATCTGCAACCATCGCATGGTGGGCAGAATCTTTTGCCGATAAGTTGAATGTGGATACGAATGAGTTAATAAAAGATGGGCTTACCGATCCTCAAACATTTAGCATTACCCAATTTGCATTAAACATTTCAAATAAACACTCCTCTGTCAGTAAAGTCCACTCTCAATATTGCGAGCGCGAATGGCAACAATACGATTGGATTGCGATAACAAACGGAGTCAATATGGACCGTTGGCAAGATAGCGATTTTCGGTCCGGAAATCTGTCAGAGCAAGGCATTTGGGATCTGCACTTGACGAAAAAAAGAGAGTTAATGACCACTGTTATAAAACGTACCGGTTTCGGCTACGATCCAGATAAATTAATTGTTGCCTGGTCGAGAAGACTTGCCGAATACAAGCAACCTAAAGCAATATTTAAAGATATAGAAAGACTTAAGACTATTCTTACAAACAAAGACCGGCCTATTCAGCTGCTTTTCGCCGGTAATTCCCATTCTGCAGATCCAAACGCAAAGTCAATTATCGAAGAAATTATTGATCTTTTTACTGATGAGCTTTCGGGGAGTGCCATTTTCGTCCCGAATTACAATATTTCACTTGCTAACCACCTTACTTCGGGAGTTGATCTTTGGTTAAACACCCCGAAAGGAAATTTGGAAGCATGCGGCACTTCGGGCATGAAAGCGATCTCAAACGGCGTACTCAATTGTACGGTTCTCGACGGATGGACATACGAAGTCGATTGGAACGATACCGGTTGGATAGTTGACCCAAATAATGTGGCTGAAAGTTTTTACTATTTGTTGGAACATGAAATTTCGCCGCTATACTACGAAAGAAATGCAGATGGTTACCCTTCGAAATGGATTCAAAGAATGAAACGCTCAATTGCCATTTCAAAATACTTCAGTAGCGAAAGAGTTTTAGAAGATTACAAAAATTTCCTCTACAAATAAATCCGGGATTATTTTATGTACTTTTTAATTTTCTCAACTACTTGTTCGGGAGTTTGCATTGCTTTAACTAAGTATTCCTCGACCCCAAGCTTTATAGCTTTCTGCTTTTCTTCTTCCTCGGCAAGATTTGTCAAGGCAACAACAGGTACCTGAGATCCTTTCGGATTCTGCCTGAATTTTTCCAAAAAATCCGTTCCCGACATTCGGGGAAGCATAATGTCAAGAAGTATAATATCAATTTTTTGAGTTAATGCCGTTTTTAAAGCTTCTTCTCCGTCTTTTGCATTGAGTACACTAAACCCCTCAAAAGTAAACTTTTCCGTATACATTTTCAAAAGCACTGGATCGTCCTCGACTATAAGAATTACTTTTTGGGAAGCCGCACCCTGCTGTTTCACTGATTGAGGGTTCTTACTGCTATCGTCCATATCTTTAGAATATCATAAACAATTTGAGTAATAATTATTATAACCTTGCTAGTTTAGTAACTGGATTATATTATAATAAATAGGATATGTTTAAAAGCCTGAAAATTGTTTTATTAATTACATTTTTATCCCTTACTTTCGTCGTATTGAAAAACCCGACAACAATTCATGCCTCGGAGGGGACATTTGACATTGTCAGCACAACTCCGGAAAGCTACAGATGTTTCGCAACATCGCTCTTAAGAGATAATAATAAATTCAAACTAATATTCAGTTGTCGCGATTTACTTTACCCTCCTGACGAAGATTTATTTGAATATATTATGTGGGCAAATCTAGTATCTGAAACTAAACCCCAAAAACTAGGAACATTAGGAAGAGGAAGGGGTGAATTTGAAGTCGGAAAACCGTTTTCGGAATTATACGTAACTATCGAAAAAAACGGAGGAGTGAACCAGCCGCAAGGTCCCATTGTAATGAGCGGGGTGGTAAAATCTATCGATTTACTTGACCCTAGATTTTCTCCCTCCCCTACGTCAGTCGAAGGAGAACCTGAGATTAGCGAAGCTCCAAAAGCTCAACAACTCTCGACACGGGATAAATTAATAATTGGTCTAAGACGAGCCGGGCTAGTTGCACTTTTTGCTTTGATTGCACTGATTGGACTAATCTTCGTGCTAACCAGATCAAGAGGCTAAAGATATTTCAATTAGAAGGATTTAAAATTGGAAGTTCGAACCAGAAGTTACTACCCTTACCTTCTTGTGATTCTATTCCTATTAACCCGCTGAATTTTTCAACTAAAAGGCGCGAAATATATAAGCCAAGACCCGTCCCTGTCGTTTTTCCGACATTTGTCTCAACTCGGTAAAATTTCTGGAAAAGCTTCTTTTGCTCTACCAAGCTAATTCCCGAACCGGTATCAATTACTTCCACTTTTACTTTATCCTTACTAGATTGGCTCAACATTACTTTTACACTTCCTCGATCGGTATATTTTATGGCGTTACTTATCAAATTCGCGATTACTTCATGAATTCTATCCGGATCAACCCTGACTTTGTCTTTAACTTGTTTCGGAATTTCCAATGTATAAGAAAGTCCCTTTCTGGCAGCTTCGGGAATAAATTGGTTATATACTGCTCTGACAACTTGCGACAACTCCTCTTCTTCCCATTGAAAAACTATTCTTCCCTCCTCGATCCTTGAAACATTTAACATATTATTTACAAGCCTTATCAATCTTTCATTTATAGAATTTGCATCCGCTAAAAACCCCCTTGCCTTTTCGGGAATATCTCCAGTATCCCCTTCCATAACCATTGATATGTAACCTTTTATCGCAGTCATCGGAGCCCTAAGCTCGTGCGCCGCCATTGAGATAAATTCATCCTTCTGGGCATCAAGAGCTTTAAGCTTGTCATTCAATTCAGCCAATTTTTCCCGCTGCTGAACTTCCCTAATTACACTCCTTATTAAAAGAGTCCCGAATACTACCATTGAAATGAAAATTAATGAATCCATAACTGATTCTGTCAAATTTTGTGATACGAAAATTTTAGAAAAAAGAACAATCCATATTATGACCGTGAATGCTTGTGTAGCCAGGACTCTGAGATCGAAAAGTCCGTGTTGAATTATTGCGTAGCTAACAAAACTTGTTAGGATTAAGGTGTATACAGGCAATAAGTTAACAAAAGTAGAAATATTAAAAACTAAGACTAGGATT
>Ga0075617_104_pt1 | contig 13832 bp, 8 predicted proteins | sample RifGroA1_FD_68371 | JGI IMG/M metagenome (GOLD analysis project Ga0075617, IMG submission 68371) | Microgenomates (Woesebacteria) bacterium GW2011_GWA1_37_7 | reverse complement strand
CAGTTATATAGGTAGTTGCAACATCAAGACCACGCGGCAATGCATAGTTAATGATAGCTCTATTTGCAGTAGCTACTGTGAGACCTGCAACTCCGGGAACCCTGACAGAGCTTCTTATGATTTCAGCGAGAGTTATTCCTGCAATTGAGGAAGCATAACCAACTCCCGCTGCACTTAGGCGACCGAGAGTGTCTAACTCACTGTCACCTTTTGCTAGAGTTTTTGCGACAGTAGTTTGTTTCAGGTAATATCGGAGAGATTGAAGAAACTGTGGTCCGTTGGAAATCAAAAGATCGGCTTCATTCTTGCTTATTCCGGCTTTTACTAAAGTTGTTTTATAAGAATCTATGTCATTTTCAAAATCATAATTCTGATTTCCTAATGATTTTAGTCTTTTGTCTTTTTCCACTTTAGTTATTGCCCCTCTTATTTTTCCAAAAGTTCTTATTTCTCTTCCGAGAATGTTTCCGGTATTAATAGCCACAAAAGCAAATCGCGCTTCAGGAAGTACGTCTGTTAATACACGCATCCCCAAAGCTACAAACTCACGAGTGTCTTTAGGTGTTAAAGATTTTGTAAACTCTCGCCACTCACGGGATACTTCAGCCCTAGTTTCAGGAGAAATTTTTTCGCTTTCTAGCCAAGAACCAAATCTTTCCCGCAAACTCTCGATAGCTTCCGGAAGTGGAACATTCGCTGCTTTTCCCTCGCTTTCAGCTTTTGCTGTATAGTCTTTATCTACTCGCTTTTGTAGATATCCTTGCAAGGTTGCTTCAACTTGTTTTTTAGCCTCAAAATCTTCCCATGTTGCCTCATTTAATTTTTGTACAACAACTTGTCTATTTGAAACGTCATTAACACCTTCGAACATAGAGTGTAAACCTTTAACATAATTTTCCAATACATCACCTTTTAGATCAGGAAGAACTTCTGAGATATCCTCAGTTTGAGGTAAAGGAAGCATAAGATTTTCTGTTTCTCTGTAAGTGCGGATTTTACTTAATACTATTTCTACTTCTAGGGGATTGTAGTCCAACCGCCCTAAGTCGCCGGCGATTGTAAACTCATCCATTAAATGCCTGTTTTTGAGTACTTTAGCCTCTTCTTCACTTAACGGTATTCTTTGTTGTAACTCTTGCGGGTCGTCAAAAATCAATCCTTCCCAAGATTTTGGTTGCGCTTCGGCACCAGTTGCAGTTTCTGGACGTCCTTTTGAAGTTCTTCCAAATCTTCGTTTTGCTTTGTCGATAATTCCCCTGAATCCACCCCTTTGAGGTTCGAGGGGTCGTGAGGATGGATCAATTTCGTGACTTTGCATATCTTGTTCTTGTCGGCTATCTCCATCCATAGTGTTTTTATGTTTACTTAATAATATTACAATACTTGGACAAAGTGACGAGTAATTAGTTTCGGATTGTACTAATTATTATAGGATTTGTCAAAGATGTTCCCTTTTGTTAGATCATAAAGTTTGGGTATAATGATATGCGATGAGTAAGAAGCGAAAAAGGATGAAGTCCAAAAAGACTCTAAGGCCTAAATTGAAACCTGCGACAATGTACTCTATTGTGCAGATTAGCTTTTTCGCTCTTGCTGCGCTTATAATAATTTCCTTTTCAAGGCAGGGGAAAATTTTAATAGTGTTAAATGATTTTTTGATGGAGTACCTTTCATGGTCAACTATTTTTCTGCCTTTTATATTTCTTACCTTCGGATTGCTGGTCTCGCGGATCAAAGGACCTCTGAGCTCGCCGAATGTTGTTGTCGGAAGCATTCTTTTCTTTTTGTCTATTGCGCCTTTAGGCCGTGCCGGAATTTTAGGAAGGCTTGCATGGGAAGGGATTGCCGCACTGGTCACCGGAGCCGGAGCATTTGTTATTCTTCTTTCGACTAGCTTTGTTGGTCTTATTATAATGTTTAATACTTCTTTTGATCAGGTTTATAGCTTTTTAGCCTCAGGATTTAAACAATACGGTATCAGAGGTAAAGGACTAAAAGGATCGAAGAAAATATTTCCAAGTTTTGGGAAAAAAGAGCTCAAAGTATTTGGCGAGAACTCAAATTCCGGAGTTCCAAAGTCACAAGTAAGATTGCCTTTCGACAAGGGAGTTAAAAAAGAAGAAGTTTTGGAGCAAAAGTTAGTGAGTAACGTTCCGGGAGAAGAACGGGTGTGGAGCTATCCGAATTTAATGATCCTTTCAGATGGAGCTTTGGGAAAAGCCGATAGAGGTGATATTAAAGGAAACGCCGATACTATTGAGCAAACTCTGGAATCTTTTGGAGTATCGGCTAATGTTGTTGAGGTAAATCTGGGTCCAGCCGTTACCCAATATGCTATTGAGGTAGCACTCGGAACAAAGTTATCGAAAATTACGGCGTTGGAACGAGATCTTGCTTTAGCCCTTGCGGCATCAACCGGAACAATAAGAATTGAAGCGCCCATCCCCGGACGATCCTTGGTAGGAATTGAGCTTCCCAATATGTCCCCCGAATTTGTAACTTTCAGGAAGATGATGGAGTCAGAAACCATGAGAAGCAAGGAAAGCAAGCTTGCAGTATCACTGGGACTCGATGTGTCAGGCAAACCGATAGTTGCTGATCTTGCCCGCATGCCACATGTATTAATTGCCGGGCAAACAGGTTCAGGTAAGTCTGTAAGTATAAATGCATTTTTGTCAACAATTTTGTTTAGAGCGTCTCCCTCCGAAGTAAAACTGGTTTTAGTTGATCCAAAAAGGGTCGAATTAACGGGATATAATGAAATTCCGCACCTTCTGACTCCGGTAATTGTTGATCCTCCGAAGGTGATTTCTGCACTCAATTGGCTGATGGCTGAAATGGACAGGCGTTATAAACTTTTTTCCCAAGCGGGAGTAAGAAATATTGACGGATACAACGAAATGAGCGGATTTCAAGCGCTACCTTATATTGTTTTATTTATTGATGAGCTTGCCGACATAATGCTTTTTTCTCCCGTTGCAGTTGAGGATGCAATAACCAGAATCGCCCAGATGAGTCGCGCAACGGGTATTCATATGGTATTGGCAACTCAAAGGCCTTCGGTCGATGTTATTACAGGCCTTATCAAGGCTAATATTCCCTGCCGAATTGCATTTGCTGTTGCATCCCAAGTCGACTCTAGAGTGATACTTGATACTCAAGGTGCAGAAAAATTACTAGGCCGTGGGGATATGTTGTATCTTCCTCCTGAACAGGCAAAACCTATTCGTGTACAGGGAGCGTTCATTTCGGAAAAAGATACAAACACGCTAGTTAGTTTTCTTAAAAATCAGGGCGTTTCGCCACAATATACTGAGGAAGTAACAACAATGGGTAAACCGGGTAAAGTTATGATTCCCGGAACTTCCGAGGAGGTAGATGATCTTTTCAAACAGGCTGTTGAAATCGTATGTCAATACGATAAAGCTTCATCCTCGCTTCTTCAAAGAAGACTTTCTGTTGGGTATGCAAGGGCTGCAAGAATTATCGATCAGCTTCAGAGTGCTGGAGTTGTAGGACCGCCGGAGGGGTCAAAAGCAAGAGAGGTTTTGGTCAAAAACCCCGAAGAAGTATTTGGTCCAAGCTCCGAAGATGTGCAAGAGGATACATTGTCTTAATTTTTTATCCACGAAAATGATTACAATTGGCAGATTTTTAAAAGAGGGTCGTATAAAAAAGAAATATTCTAAGGAGAAACTTGGAGAAATAACAAAAATAAAAATAGATTTTATCGATGCAATCGAGCAGGAAATTTGGCATAAATTACCGGAAAGACCGGTCGTAGCAGGATTTATTAAAAATATTTCAACAACTTTGGGTATTAATCAGAAGCAGGCAATTGCCCTATTTAGGCGCGACTACCCGCCGTCTATCTTAAAGATAAACCCGAAACCCGATGTGACAAATAAACTTCTGTGGAGTCCGCGTTTTACGTTCATTATTGCAACAATAATGGTAGTGGTTGCTATCTCCACTTATTTATTATTTCAGTATATAAGCTTTATGAAACCACCTCAGGTTGAAATTTTTGCTCCCCGGGAAAACCAGGAGATAACTCTCAACAAAGTAATTGTCGAAGGAAGTACCGATCCCGAGGCAAGTGTATCAGTAAACAATCAGCCTACGATAGTTGGAAAGGATGGAAAATTTACAGTCGAAATTGAAATTTTTGGAGGGACCGAAGAAATAATTGTTAGCGCGAAATCCCGTTCTGGAAAAGAGAGCGTAATTAGTCGTAAAATAAATGTTGATCTGAAATCGGACTAAGTATAAAGAAAAAGTTTACGAAAAATTCTTAGACTTAATCTTATACTTAGACTTGAAATAATATGGATGGGGTACAGAAATTATTGGCTATAGTTATTATTGTATTGACGGTTTTACTGTCTATTGTCGGAATACAGGTTGTGTTGATAATTATTGATCTCAGACGTGTAGTCAAGCGATTAAATAGCTTGCTTGAGGATTCGATACTTGGGGGAGGACTTATTCGACCCGATAAATTAACAGGCATCTTCGAATTTCTTAAAAGAAAGAAAAATGTTGAACATCACGGGTCGGTGGATGTTGATAATAAAAGAACGGAAATTAATTGATCCGTCTTCAGGGGTGTCTGTAGATAATTTATGGCTTTAAAGTTATAATTCAGCCATGAAGTCAAAAGAAGTCAGGGAAAAATTCATTAAATTTTTCGTATCTTACCCCCGTAACCATAAAGAAATTTCCCCGGCTCCGTTGATCTTGGAAAACGATCCGACTACCCTTTTTACTTCCTCCGGCATGCAACCTCTAGTTCCCTATTTAATGGGCAAATCACATCCTTTGGGAAAACGGTTGGTTGATTCACAACCCAGTATCCGGACTGTGGATATAGATGAAGTTGGAGACAACAGACACCTGACTTTTTTTGAGATGCTTGGTAATTGGTCATTAGGAGATTATTTTAAAAAAGAACAATTGCCTTGGATTTTGGATTTTTTTACAAAAGATCTTGGTCTTTCGCAAGAGAAACTTTGGGTTTCAGTCTTCGAGGGAAACGATCAGGTTCCGAAGGATGAAGAATCAGCTGAAATTTGGAAAAAATTGGGCATTCCTGATTCCCGCATCTATTTCTACGATGCAAAAAAGAATTGGTGGAGTAGAACCGGATCACCGGATGAGATGCCTATCGGAGAGATTGGCGGACCGGACTCGGAGATTTTTTACGATTTTGGGAAGGAGTTAAAACTTCATGAAAACTCGCCTTTTAAAAATGAAGAATGTCACCCTAACTGTGATTGCGGAAGGTATATGGAAATCGGTAACTCCGTTTTTATGCAGTATAAGAAAATTGGAGAAAATAAACTTGAAGAGTTGCCTCAAAAAAATGTGGATTTTGGCGGCGGCTTAGAAAGAATTGCTGCAGTCGTAAACGGAGATCCTGATATTTATAAATCCGATTTATTTATCGGTTTAATTAACGAATTAGAAAGAAATTCAAATGCAAAATATGAGGATAAAAAAAGGGATTTTAGGATAATTGTTGACCACATCAAAGCATCAGTATTTTTAGTTGCAAATGGAATTGTTCCTTCGAATAAACAGCATGGGTATGTAATAAGAAGATTATTAAGAAGGTCTGCTATTAAAATGCATAAGATAGGTGCTGTTAAAAATATCATAGAAACCAGCAGAAAGGTAGCTAACCAAGTTGTTGATACTTATAAAGATAGATATTTAAAGGATAATAACGCTCTGGATATTAGTGTAGAAATTGGAGATGAAGTAAATAAATTTTCAGGAGTGTTGGATAAGGGTATTAAATTGATTGATAAATTAATAAATGAGGGAAGAAAGATTGATTCCGACTTGGCTTTCGATCTATTCCAAACATATGGTTTTCCACTTGAGGCAACTGAGGAGTATCTAGAATCCTATGGGAAGAGATTTACTGTGGAGGATAAAATAAAATATGATGATCGTTTTAGAAAGCATCAAGAAATTTCTAGGACGACATCGGCAGGTATTTTTAAAGGAGGACTTGCCGATCAATCCCCCGAAGTTATAAGACTGCATACCGCTACCCATCTCCTCTTAGCTGCGCTTCGGAAAGTTTTGGGAGAACATATTGTACAAAAGGGACAAAATATTACGAAGGATCGAAGCCGATTTGATTTTCTCCACACTCAAAAATTAACAGATGAAGAAATAAAGCAGGTTGAAAATCTAATAAATGATATTGTTTCAAAGAATTTGCCCGTGAATTTTAATATAATGCCAAAAAATGAGGCCGAAAATACCGGTGCAATCCATGCCTTCAATGAGAAATATGCAGATACGGTTAAAGTCTACTTTGTAGGAGATGTCCTGGAGAACGCTTTCAGTAAAGAATTTTGCGGTGGACCTCACGTTACTTCAACTTCTGAAATTGGACGTGTTAGAATAATTAAGCAAGACAAGGTTGGGAGCGATATTATTAGAATATATTTAACAGTAGAGTAAAATATTTTGTAAGTATTGATTCTCTTTCAAAATTCTAAACTCGAAATTCGAATTTCTAAACAAATATTAAATTAAAAATTCTAAACGTTTGAAATTTCGGAAATTATAACGCTGACATCATTTAGAATTTAGGAATTTGGATTTAGAATTTAATGTAGTATGGATTTTAAAAAATTCCTGCCCGGAAGTGACGAGGGCGAATATGAATATTTTTGGGCTTTGATAATTGAACCCGGTTGGGTTCAGGCGGGTATTTGGCGTATAGCGAAAGAGAAAGCCCAGGTTATGTTTTCCGGAATTCCTACGGCGTGGGAGGTTGAAAACGATTTAATCAATGCAATAGATACCTCATTATCTGCAGCAATACAAGCTTATCCGGAAGATCTGACAGAACCTTCGAAAACCGTTTTCGGAGTAGTTAGTTCCTGGGTAACAAACGGCGAAATTAAAGAAGAGCATCTTGGGAAAATCAAGAAAATTTGCGAGGAGCTAAGTCTAAAGCCTGTTGGTTTTGTTGTTTTGCCTGAAGCGATCGCGCATTATATTAAAAGTGAGGAAGGAAGTCCTCTTAATGCAATTGTAATTGGTGTTTATAAGGAAACGATTGAAGTAAGCGTATTTAAGCTTGGAAATCAGTTAGGTAATACGTCGGTTGCCAGAAGCGTTTCATTAATTGATGATGTTGCGGAAGGCTTGACTCGTTTTGCTCCAAGTGAAGGAGCACCTTCGAGAATAATTCTGTATGACGGAAAAGAAGGTGAATTGGATGAAGCTAAACAAATGCTTCATAACGTAAATTGGGAGACAATTGAGAATATCAGGTTTTTACACACCCCGAAGGTTGAAGTAATTGACCCTTCCAAAAAAATACATACTGTAAGTCTCGCGGGTGCATCGGAGATCGGGAATGTTACCGCGGTCGAATCGCAGGAGGCATCAAAAGACGAAGAGGAAAAAACTCCACCCATATCGGAAGTAGAGCCGGTTTCGGCTGAAGAGCTGGGTTTTGTTATTGGAGGAGATGCCGGTGGCGCAAGTTTTGTCAAAGAAGAATTGCAGGAAGATCATCAAAAAACGGAAATGAATACCGAAATTGGGAAACCGGTGCAATTGGAGCAAAAACTTTCAGGTTTCCGCAAGAACGAAGAGATAACACCAGTTAAAAAAACAAAGAAAGTTGATATCCACGCATTTACTAAAAGCTTTCGCGGAATTTTTGCAGGTATGGGTGGTTTGACAAAAATTATGCCTAAGTTTTCAGTAAAGCTTCCTAAGTTTGTTAAAATTGGGAACACCCCATTTTTTGTTGGTCTGGCATTTCTTATATTATTAGCAATCACTTCTTTTCTTGGTTGGTGGTTTTATCCGAAGGCAACGGTGACCATTTATGTTTCACCCAAGCGGTTGGATGAGAAATTCGATCTTAAAGTCGATCCTTCGAAGAGTACAAGCCTCGATGAGCGCATTTTGGGCGGGGAACTTCAAAAAGACGAAGTAAGCGGAGAAAAAACTAAAAAGACTACCGGTAATAAAACTGTGGGAGAAAAGGCATCGGGAGAAGTTACTCTCTTTAGGGTTGGAACGGAATTGAATTTAGCCTCGGGAATTGTGATTTCTGGACCAGGCGATCTTAAATTTACACTTGATGATTCGGTAAGTATCGCAAGTGGAAGTGCAAGTTCTCCAAGTACTACAAAAGCAAAAATTACCGCCTCCGATATTGGTTCTGCCTATAATTTAGCATCAGGTACGAGTTTTAGGGTTTCTAACTATGGAACAAGCGATATTGAGGCGAAAAATGAGTCTTCCTTTTCGGGTGGAACCAGCCGCGAGATAAGCTCGGTATCAAACGAGGACCAGATCGATTTATCAGAGGAGTTGTTGGAAGAGTTGGGTGGAAAAGCAAAGGACAAAATTTTTAATAATATATCAGACGAGATGTATTTAATCGAGGAATCGTTAATTGCCACGTCCTCCGCGAAAAACTTCAGTAATAAGATTGGGGATGAAGCGACTGACCTTAATCTTGAGATGAAAGTTGTAGCCTCTGCCGTAGTTGTAAAAAAGGGCGAGTTATTTGAGCTAATTAGAAAGGTCATGGATAGCAAAGTTCCAGATGGTTTTGTTTTAAGGGATAGTCAAATAACGCCGAAATTCAAAATTAAGAAGAAGTCAGAGGACTTGTACGAACTGGAGGCAACTGTTGAGGTTAATTTGCTTCCGGAAATTGATACTACAGAAGTTGCGAAGAAAATCAGAGGAAAGTACCCCCACCTTGTAGAAGATTTTCTGCCTAGAGAAGTCCCCGGTTTTGTAAAGGCAGAAATTGAGCTTAACCCTTCTCTCCCTGGAAGATTGGGAACTCTTCCTCGGGTCGCTAATAATATAGAAGTTGAAGTTGCGGCCGAAAGATAGAACCCGTTTCAAAACTCGCCTTTCAGGCTCGTTTTGAGAACCTACGCTAGGTTATATGAACAGGTTTTGAAATCAGTTCATAGAATAAGCTCAAGTTTAAAAATCCTAATTATAAACTTGAAGGCCAAAGCAAAATCCAAATTAGAATTCACAATTTTTTAAGCAAAAAAGATTTATTTATCATGACCCAAAAAATTGTTGTTAAGATATGTGCAGTTATAATGGGAGCCTCGGGCTTTATAATCCTTTTTTCGACCCTTTTTCCAATATTTTCCTACGAATGGGAGGCCGCGCAAAAATACCCAACTCTCATAAGTCCGTTGGTGGACGAGGAGAAAGGGAGCTTTGTATTTTCCGGAAGTGACTACACAAAAGCAAGCAATTGGTTTCCCGCGAAAAAAGATTCCGAAATAGTTGATAATGGTGTTTCTATCTTTACAATTTCGGTTCCGGATCTGAATATCGATAACGCATTGGTTAGAGTAGGTGGGGAAGATTTGTCCGAAAGTCTAGTCCTTTTTCGAGGCACCGCACTACCTGGCCAAAAAGGAAATGCAGTAATTTTTGGGCATTCAATACTTCCTCAATATTATGATCCCAAAAATTACCTCTCGATATTTTCGACGCTTCCTACGATGGAAAAAGGAGGATTAATATATGCCAATTATGACGGAATAGTATATACATACAAAGTTAAGGATATGTTTGAAGTTAAGCCGACAGACGTTGCGATTCTTGACCAAAATGTCCAAGGACATTATATTACTCTTGTAACCTGTACTCCGCCAGGACATCCTTTAAAACCCAAAAGACTAATAGTTCGCGCGGAGTTAATTCCTACAGATATCTAAAACTATGAACAAATTAAATGCAATTCTTGGAATTGATTACGGAAGAAGAAAAATAGGAATTTCGATAGCTTATGAAATGTTGGCGCAAGCATATGGGGTAATTAGATACGAGACGACCGAAGAGGCGATAAATAAATTAAAAGGTATAATTAAAAAAGAAGATATTGGGAAAATTGTTGTAGGAATTTCTGAGGGCAGAATGGCTAACGAAACTAGAGGATTTGTTAAGAAGCTAGGAACGGAATCAAAAATTAAGATTGTCTTTCAAGATGAGACATTATCAACAAGATTAGCACAATCGCTTTCAATCCAAGCAAAAATAAGAAGGAAAAAAAGAAGATTGATGGAGGATGCTTACGCGGCCACGATTATTCTTCAGGATTATTTAGATTTAAAGAGTTAAGTTTAAACTTTTGGATTATTAGGGAACTACGAAGGTTGCAAACCTAAGTTGGATGAGTATATACTTTGAGTATGCTTAAAAATGCAATTGCGCCAATTCAAGCCTGGCTTATTTCTCAAGGGAGATGTGTAGGCTGCGGTAAGCCACTTCTTAGGATGAAAAGAGAAAAAAAGCAAGACGGAAGCGAAAAAGTGACATGTGAGTGCGGTAGAATTTATATACACGACTCCAAGACAAAAAAATACAGGCGTGCGCTTATAGAAGAAGTTTAAGATAATTCTCATTTCTCAATTCTCAGTGTAAAATTACTTCAATTTAATGAAAAAATTAAGATTTGTGATTCCACTAACAGCGCTTTTTATTTTGGGTATATTTGTGACTGGAATATTTTTTTGGTGGAGAGAAAATACGAAACCCGTATCGAGCGTTACTTCCAGCCAAGATTTTCTAATTCTTAAGGGTAAATCTGCAAGTCAGGTGGGGCAAATGCTTTATGAGAAGGGGCTTATCCGTAGTCCTCTAGCATTTAAAATTTATGTTCAGATAATGGGGAGTGCTGATGAAATTCAAGCGGGTGAATTCAGAATACCTCCTAATTTGACCGTTTTCGAAGTAATAGATTTACTATCAAAGGGACCGTTGGAACTTTGGGTTACCGTTCCCGAAGGATTAAGGAAAGAAGAAATTGTCGAAAAATTTACTAGTGGGTTGCAGATGAACACATCCCGGGCAATTGAATTCAGGAAAGAGTTTTTGGATGCTTCCGGAGAACTTGAGGGTTATTTATTTCCGGATACATATTTGTTCCCGAGGGATGCCACGGGCGAAAAGGTGGTTCAGAGGATGAAGACGATCTTTGATCAAAAGTTTGACACCGATATGAAAAATAAAATTCAAAATGCCGGACGGAATCTTAATCAAGTTGTAACAATGGCATCAATTATTGAACGGGAAACCAAAACAACCGAAGAAAGGCCAATTGTCGCAGGTATACTGTGGAAGCGATCTGAAACCAAAGGTTGGCTTGTGCAAGCAGATGCAACAACCCAGTACGCAATTGGGACGAAAAATTGTAGTAACAAAGTCGAATGTGCTTGGTGGCCGATTTTAACAAGGGAGGATTTGGAAGTAGATTCACCTTTTAATACATATAAATTTCATGGACTTCCACCATTTCCTATTGCGAATCCGGGAATTACATCTCTAAAATCCGCAGTTTATCCGGAAGAATCGGACTACTGGTTCTATATCCACGACCCTGATGGTAAGATACATTATGCAAAAACAATTCAGGAACATAATCAAAATATTGCAAAGTATTTAGGGAAGTGAAATTAAAATATATTTTATTAGGCACACCTCTTGACAGGCTTGACTAATATTGTATAATCCTCTTTAGGCGTAAATTTTACGCTTGTTGTTTTTTCGGTCAATCTTAAAACCATCGAGGAGGACTCGGTGTGATTTTGTGTCTTGTTATTTTTCTGTAAGATAAAAAATTCAAGCAATGAGTCAACTTAAACCCCGCCGAAACTTTGGGAAAGAAGAAAAAAATTTACCTGAATTGGATTTATCTCTTATTCAAAGGGAATCATGGGACAGATTTTTGAAGGAAGATATTGCAGCAGAACTTTCGGAAATTTCTCCGATTGACGACTTCACTGGTAAAAACTGGCAAATAATTTTAGAAAACCCGGCGCTTGGAGAACCGAAGTTAACTTCACGACAATCTCAAAATAAAGGACTGACATACTCGATACCTCTTAAGATTACGGCAACGCTTATTAATAAAAAAACCGGTGAAAAAGTTTCGCAAGAGGTATTTTTAGGTGATATTCCCCAAATGACTACCCGAGGAACATTTATTGTTAACGGAGTAGAAAGAGTAGTGATAAATCAGATCGTCAGAAGTCCTGGAGTATATTTTTCCGGTGAGCTTGATGCTTCATCCGGAAGAATGCTTTATAAAGCCGAAGCCAGGCCAATGAGAGGATCATGGCTCGAATTTGAGGTTGATAGAAATAATGTAATTTCGGCAAGAATTGACAGAAGAAGAAAAGTTGTTGCCACCGCCCTACTAAAAGGACTCGGAATGGAAAGTAACGAGGAGATATCGAAAATTTTCGAGGGCGTCGATAACAACAAACAGCATCGGTATATTGCTGCAACTTTGGAAAAAGACACTGCGAGAGACCGCGGAGAAGCGCTTCTGGAAATTTACAGGAAAATGCGGCCCGGGGAACCGGCCCTTTTGGAAAATGCCGAGAATTTGTTCGAAGGTCTTTTTTTTGACCCCAAAAGATATGACCTAGGCAAAGTGGGTAGGTTTAAGATTAATAAAAGACTGAGCCTTTCGGTTCCGAATGAATCTAAAAATTGGGTATTAACTAGACAAGACCTTACTGCAACGCTTTCTTATCTTATAATGTTGCAAAACGGCCAAGGACGAGTTGACGATATAGACCACCTTTCCAATAGGCGTTTAAGAAGAGTTGGAGAACTGGTTTCGGTTAATGCATTAAGAATCGGGCTTCTTAGGCTTGAGAGAAGTGTCAAGGAAAAAATGAGCTTAATATCTCCCGATGACAAGCCGGTTCCAGCAAATCTGATTAATGCTAGACCGTTAATTGCGGCATTGAACGAGTTTTTCCGTTCTAACCAGCTATCAACCATTCTTGATGATACGAATCCACTTTCGGAAATTGATAATTTGAGGCGGGTATCGGTTCTTGGACCCGGAGGAATAAACCGCGAGAGGGCTTCATTTTCAATAAGAGACGTTAACTCTTCACAATATGGAAGAATAGATCCTGTTAGAACTCCGGAAGGACCGAATATTGGTCTTGTTTCTTATCTTGCTTTATACGCGAAAGTAAACGAATTTGGTTTTATAGAAACACCCTACAGAAAGCTTGAAAAGATTACTAAGGGAAAGGAAACAAAAATTAAAGTCACTGATGAAATAATATACATAACTGCGGATGACGAGGAAAGGTGTCACATCACTCACTCGGGAGTGGAAACCGATGGCTGGGGATATATAACAGCTGATAGAGTCGCTTTTAGATATCAGGGAACAATTACAGAAGGACCTACAAAACTAGTCGATTTAATGGATGTAACTCCCCGCCAGGTAGTCGGTGCTTCATCATCGTTAATTCCATTTTTAGCACACGATGAAGGAAATCGTGCCCTTATGGGTTCGAACATGCAATGCCAGGCAGTTCCTTTGGTTACACCCCAATCTCCGATTGTAGGAACAGGAATGGAAGGGTTAATTGCTAAAGGAATGGCGAGGTTTATTAGCGCAAGGAATTCGGGGACAGTTACTTATGTTGATGCCGATAAAATTGAGATTAAATTGGACAAAAAAACGTCTGATATTTCCACGGAAGACATCGAAGTAAAAGACGAAGGAAAAGTGGAATCATATTTGCTGACGAAATACAAAAGAACAGCAAATTCGACTTGTTATAATCACCGAGCAAAGGTAAACGCGGGTGACAAGATTAAAAAAGGTGATCTTCTGGCAGACGGTCCTGCGATAGATAACGGGGAGCTTGCTCTCGGTCGCAATCTTATTATCGCCTATACGTCTTTCGAAGGCTATGGGTTTGAGGATGCGGTATTGATATCCAACAGATTAGTAAAAGAGGATGTATTGACCTCAGTTCATATTGAGG
>Ga0075617_103_pt1 | contig 15185 bp, 12 predicted proteins | sample RifGroA1_FD_68371 | JGI IMG/M metagenome (GOLD analysis project Ga0075617, IMG submission 68371) | Microgenomates (Woesebacteria) bacterium GW2011_GWA1_37_7 | reverse complement strand
AAAATTATTGAAATCCTGCCTTGAGAATAATTTACGAGAACATATTAATTACTAAAAAAAACTTACCTTTATTTCAATATAAAGATATTGAGATTGGGAGTATCTTAACTTATTTAATAAGAAGAATAAATAAAATGAAACTTGAATTTACGACTAGTTTTAAGAAATTGCTTATAGGCGTTTTTGCAGCGTACTTTCTTTTATTGGGAAATCCTTACGCAGGCGTATTTGCATATGATATTCCGACGGCTCCTTCAGCACCTACAGCTCCTTCAGCACCTACGGCTCCGACTCCTCCACCATCTCCGGAAACAGATCTCGCTGCTCCTACTCCGCCCTCTACGCCTACTTTGGAAGAAATATTAAATCCAACATCAACTCCGGAAGAAACGGTAGTTGAAGAAGAGGATATAAGTAACTCAAGTACTACGAATGATACAAATACTGCTCCGGAGAATAATTTATCAAATACTCAGTCGCAAGATGAGAATCTAGGAGGCGTAATAGACAATAGCAATGTCGGAGATACATCGATTGACACAGGAAATGCTACCAATTCTGTTAATATGCTCTCGAGTGGAAATAATAACTTTTCAGTAAGTCCGACGGATGGAAGTGGAGGAGTAAGCATTATTAACGATGGTAATGGAGGTGGCTCGACGAACGACGGCTCTGTAAGTATTGGTAGCGATAGTACAACTATTCAAGACAATACTGCGGTAGTTGTCAATAATTTGAACCAGAGTACAACAACAGGAAAAAATTCTGCATCGAGAAACGTCGGCGATTCGACGATCAAAACTGGAGATGCTAACACTTCCGGAAGAGTCATAACGGCAGTGAATACGAATATAGACGGAGTAGCTGTCGTTGAATTTAACGTAGTTGAAGATCATATGGGTGATATTATTTTGGATTTCGGATCCTCGTGTATTTCAGGGTGTGGAGGTGGAAATACTACTATTGAAAATACAGGAAACGGAGATGACTCGGTTAATAGTGGTAATCTTGATTCCATTATTAATAACAATACTTTCCAGACGAACGATGCCTATATTGAAAATAACGTAATTTTGGATTCAGATTCCGGCAGTAATGATGCAAACAGAAACACCGCAGGAGATACTTTAATTGAAACGGGAGATGCAAACGTATCCGCAAATGTTCTTAATTTTGCTAATAATAATCTTGCAGGAAATGTAATTGTAGGAGTTGTTAATATTTTCGGCGATCTAATTGGGGACATAATATTACCGGTCGAAAGCCTGTTGTGTTGCGGTCAGGATGTTACATTAAAAAATACTGACAATGGAGCAAATTCGAATAACGATACAACATACGAATCAGACGTAAATAATAATATCTATCAATTTAATAATATAGAGCTTGATAATGTTCTGACATTGGAGGCAGCGACTGGTGAAAATTCTGTCAGCGAGAATACCGCGGGGAACAATAAAGTAACAACAGGCGAAGCAAATATGACGGCGCAAGTGACGAACATCGCCAATCTAAATTTAGCAGGCGGGTATTACTGGTTAGTTCTCGTTAATGAGGCGGGGCATTGGATCGGAAGGATATTAGGTGCTGATGATGGAGCAAATGTCGCCGGTTCCGCTGCGTTTGAAATTGTTGTTGACGAAAATGGAGAAATATTGGTAGTTAATTCTGGAAACGGTTCAGACTCAACCAACTCAGGTAATGTTTCACAAGAAACAAATAATACTATTGTCCAAATGAATAATGCAAAAATAGTTAATAACATCAATTTGTCTGCTAATACCGGGGATAATAGTGCAGATAAAAATACCGGTGGAGATTCGGTAATTCATACAGGAGATGCTAATGTGGTTGCCAATATCGTGAATTTCGTAAACAACAATATAGTTGGAACCGGCAAACTTTTTGTCACCGTTATTAATGTATTTGGTAGTTGGTTTGGAGACTTTGTAGCTCCGGGGCAAGCTAGAGAAGAAAATAATACTAACAACGCGATAGGTGGAGCGTCGAGTAATGATTCACCGGGAAGTGACAATAATCAGCAAGTATCATCAAGCGCAGATTCCGGAGCATCCCAGGTTACAGTTAACACGTATGCGAACAAAGTTTATAAATCCTATGCAAGTATCGGTAATGTATTATCGAATATTGGGAACGGTGATGATCAAGATGGAGAAACATCCTTAGTGGGTGGTATTAAAGAGGAAAACCCACTGGCAGGAAAAAGAGTTCTCAAAATAAACCTCGCATGGTTAGTAGTTCTGCTTCCGCTTTTTCTCGGTTATACAATCATCCGCAAGAAAAGATACACATTAAAGCCTGCCGCAAGTAAATGATAAGGCTAAAAAAGTTCTTTCTTAAACTCCTGACATTATTTTCTGTGATTAACCTGGTTTTTGCGCCCAGTGTATTGGCATTGGAATTGAACATCTCTGGTAACGGGGATGGATCGGAAAGTTCTGCAAGTACTGTTATCGAGACTACAACTACGGTCATTCAAGAGAATAATTTAAATGTTGATAATAATTTGAGTACGGATGCCAATACCGGTGGAAATTCAGTTTCGGGAAATACAAATTCGGATATAAATATTGAAACCGGTAACATAACACAATCAGTAACCGTTGAGAATAATGGTAATTTTTCATCGGTAGATATTCCCTGCTGCCAGGAAAGCTCTGAAATCGAGGTTGTTAACAATGGATCAGATTCGATTAATAGTATAAATTTGACCCAATCGAATTCGACGAACGTGATCGTAAGCCAAAACGTAAACATATCAAACACTATTAATGGCTATGCCAATACTGGAGATAATAGTGCGAATAACAATACACAGGGATCTGTATTAATAAGTTCCGGAAATATTAAAGTATCGGGTGGAATTATGAACGGACCGTTGAATTTGAGTAGTATTACTGCAGGTACCGGCGGATTCGGTATTTTGGCAAGCATAAACCAAAATGGGGCAAATTCCGATAGTAAGATATATGCGGATTTCAATAATGAAACCAATATTTTTCAGTTATTCCATGCCGATATAGGTAATTTTGTAAATTGGAGGTTAAATACCGGCGGCAATGAGGCATCTGAGAATACGGGTAGCGATATAGATATCAAAACTGGTGGTATAGAATTTGATTTTTTTATAAGAAATCTGTTAAACATTGGCAAAGTTGACTTGGGTTGTTGCGTGTTTGATCCCGGTGACCCTGCTATCGAGGAAGAGCCGGCCGAGGAAGATGTAGAGCAGGATGAAGAGGATGAAGAAGACGGAGATAACGATAATGATGATGATGATGGCGGCGACGGAGAAATTTTACCTTCTGCTGCAGCGACAGAAGCAGGGGGTCCGGGCATAGCAGGACTTTCCGATACAAGTAGCGGTCAAGCACAAACAATAATATTTTTTGCAGGACTACTATTAATTACTTTGGGAATAAGATTTATAGGTCAGCATTTTGCTTCAGAGAAAATTAAGTAGTAAACTACTTTCTGATGAAAAACGACCCTTCCAAATTTGTCCTCGGGTTAGCGCTTTTGTTTCTTGGTGCTATTTTGATACTTGTGCCTGTTAGAAAAGTTACCATCCCCGAGACTCTCAGTAGTAGTTTTGAATCAGAGCCTATTAATATCGAAGGCTTACGATCGGGAGTCGATGCCGAGGATAGTATTCCCAGAAGAATCATTATTCCGGATTTGTCTATTGATGTCGCCGTAAAATCGTCGAAAATTATTAACGGCTATTGGGAAGTTTTCCCGGATACAGCGGCGTGGGGAGAAGGATCTGGGTTGCCGGGGAGTTCCGGTAATCAGATAATATTCGCTCACGCTCGTGAAGGCTTATTTTTGCCACTTCAATCTATTAAAGTAGGTGATAGAGTGTATGTTCTTTCACAAAAAGACTGGTTTACGTATGAAGTAAAAGAGATTAAGGAAGTTTTTCCTAACCAGGTGGAGGTAATTGCACCCACCCCTGATGAAACTCTGACTTTATATACATGCAGTGGCTATAAAGATCAAAAGAGGCTAATTGTCATTTCAAAAAGAATAGAAACTTGATCACTCATGAAACTTGCCCAAGCAATTGATACGAGGTAATATGAAAACATATGCAATCTTTTTCACTAGCCCATTTCCTATATCCGACATTTTCTAATAATCAGAAGGCAAAAATACTTCATTCATCAAGTCTACTGATTTTGACCGTCTTTATTATTGCATTCCAGCTTATCATCCAGTCTGCTAAAGCTACGGGAATTAGAATATTGGGTTATGCTGCTAATATTCCTCCTGAAAAAATAATCGAGTTGACTAATAAAAAAAGGACTGAATCAGGACTTTCCGCGTTATCTTATAACGCAAGCCTGGCATTTGCAGCGAAAGCAAAGGGAGATGATATGCTTACAAAAGATTATTGGGCGCATGTTACGCCGGACGGAACTGAGCCATGGGCGTTTTTTATTAATGTAGGTTATAAATATCGATATGCCGGAGAGAATTTAGCAAGAGATTTTTCAAATTCCGAGTCTGCTATTGAAGCGTGGATGGCTTCTCCGTCACACCGAGATAATATGCTTTCCGGGAAATATCAGGAAATTGGAGTCGCTGTTGTTGAAGGAGATTTGGGTGGAGTTGATACGACATTAATTGTTCAGCTTTTAGGGACGAAGCTGGAAGGAGCGGCTGATATCGCTGTAGCACAGGCAAAAACGCAAGTTACACCAACATCGACTATTTCTGGGACGGTTAATTCACTCTTAACACCCACCGGCACTGTTACTTATAAGCCAACACCTACCGTTATAATGCCCTTGGCAATTACTTCTCCCGTTCCGACAACACCGTCTGAAAATCTTGTTGCTTCTCCTGTTACAGCGGGCGATTCAGGAAAAATGGGGGTATTGATATCACCTTTCGATACGACTCGTGGAGTATCGCTTGGTATAATAGTAGTGTTACTGACTGTTATGGTGATCGACGGAATTGTTACACATAAGAAAGGAATAATAAGAATAGGTGGTAGGACTTTTGCCCATATGGTGTTTTTGTGCATGGTATTAATAATTATAGTATTAGCTAAAGCTGGGGAGATACTCTAACATGAAACAAATTAGCCGCCATCTGCAACATTATCTTCCGCTAGTCGGAATTTTATTATCTGGTATTTTAGGTTTCTATATATTTTCGTACGATAGAGCCTTTCAGTCCGTATTAGTTGTTGCACTTGGTACGGCGTATGTTACTTGGGGATTAGTGCACCATTATATTCATGGGGATCTAAATATGTCGGTATTATTAGAATATCTGGCAATCGCGATATTAGGCTGTGTAATGATTTTCTCAGTGCTATTTAGATCTTGAGTTTGTCGAGAAAGTCGCGGAAGTCACTGCCAATATCACGTCTTTTAAGCGCAAATATTACCTGGGCCTTCATATATCTAAGTGGGTCGCCTGTTGTAAGCCATTCGCCTTCGACCGGCTGGGCAATAACCCTTTTGCCTTTTTTTGCCAGGTTGTTTAAGATATCCGCTATCCAAAGCTCATCATTTTTTCCCAGGGGTGTCTTTTTTGCTTCTTTTATTGCATCGTAACTTAGAACAAAACGGCCGAATTGAGCCATGTTCGAGGGATTTTTTCCCAAAGGCATTTTCTCGAGAAGCGCTTTTATTTCATATTTATATTTCGCTTCTGTTTTGTACTCTACTGTTGCATAGTGTTTAACTTCAGAATCAGGTACTTCCTGCACGGCAAGCAGTGCCGAGGGATTAGTAGCATTAAATACATCTATAAGCTGTCTGGTAACTGGAGTTTTTTCCGCCAGAGTTAAATCGTCACCAAACATATAAACAAAAGCCTCATCATCATCAATTAAGGGCGCGACAGATAAAAGCGGAGTACCGTTTCCGTAAGGTAGATGTTTTTTTTGCCTTACGTAAATAAAATTTGCCATTTGTGGAATTTCCCTGACTATTTTTAGATAGTCATATTTGCCGGTTTCTTCTAACGTTTTTTCAATTTCAAAATGAGAATCAAAATAATCTTCTATGCTATGTTGCCCGGCTTGGGTGACCAAAATAATATCTTCAATTCCGGAGTTTACTGCTTCTTCAACGACATAATGGACAATCGGCTTATCTATTATCGGAAGCATTTGTTTCGGCTGATTTTTTGTTGCGGGCAAGAAACGTGTGCCGTAACCAGCCAAAGCAATAACCGCCTTTTTAATTTTTCTTGAAACCTTTTTCACAAGCTATTAATTATACCAGTGTAGAAAAAATCTTGCATTTAGTGTGCAGGGGTAGATCGAGCCGGATATGCCGATACTCAAGTAATTTGTTTGCCTCGGGGTTAAGCAAGCGGTATAATTTGACCATGAAAAAATCTGAAAATGGATTCTATAGTCCCAGTAAGGGACAACTAAATATTACCAGTGTTATAAACGAGGTAGGGGGATTTGTGGATGAAGAGCCTTCCAGTTTTTATTCACTTATTATCGGAACCGATTCCCAGGCGCATAAAAATAACGGCAAATCGGAAATTGATTATGTTACGGCAATTGTCATTTATCGAAAGGGGAAGGGCGCAAGGTATTTTTGGCGAAAGGAAAAACATTATAAATTCCCAATTCTCAGGGATAAAATATATACGGAAACCCTAATGAGTTTGGATGTAGCACAAAAGCTGGTACCTGAAATCAGAAAAATTGTTTCACCGGCAAAATATGATTTAGAAATTCACATAGATGTTGGACCGCTGGGACCCACCCGGGAGATGATCAGAGAGGTAGTTGGCATGGTAACAGGTAACGGATTTGTTGCCAAAACAAAACCCGAAAGCTGGGGTGCGTCCTCAGTTGCCGATAAACATACATAGTACCCATTTCAAAACTCGCCTTTCAGGCTCGTTTTGGGAGCTTACGCTAGGTTATATGAACAAGTTTTGAAACCAGTTCATAAGGATTTGAAGCAGGAAAATATGAGCTATACAAAATCCCCATTCAGGTTACGGAGTTCCCATTTTGATGATTATAACTCTTTTTTTGACTATAGTTTGGGAAATTTGATATTATTACTTCTACAATGAAGGGTGTTGTAATCGCCGGAGGACTTGGAACACGTTTATACCCTCTAACATATGCCACAAATAAACACCTGCTTCCCATTTATGATCGCCCAATGATTTTTTATCCGATTCAAACTCTGGTAACCGCCGGTATAAAAGAAATTTTAATCGTAATTGGGGGACCGCATGCGGGCCATTTTGTCGGGGTATTAAAAAACGGCAAGGAGTTGGGTTTGAAACATTTGGAATACGCCTATCAGGAGAGTGAAGGAGGCTTATCTGACGCTATTCGATTGGCGGAAGATTTTGCTGACGACGGACCCATCGTTGTAATACTGGGCGATAATACGACTGATGCAAATATTAAAAGCTCAGTCCAAAATTTCAAAAGTGGATCGGTAATGTTTCTTAAAAAAGTGCCGGATCCGCAAAGATACGGAGTTCCAATATTTGACAAGAACAAACCAAACAAAATTATTGGGATAGAAGAAAAACCGATTAGTCCGAAATCTGATTACGCCTCAACTGGGTTATATATTTTTGATAATAAATGCTTCGACTATATTAGAACCTTAAAGCCATCAAAGAGGGGTGAACTTGAAATTACAGATTTACAAAACAAGTACATAAAAGCTGGAGCTATGAAGTGGGAAACCTTAAAAGGATTTTGGACTGATGCCGGGAAATTTGAGACTTTATACGAAGCGAGTAAATATTGGGCAGAGAAGAGATAAGAATGAAATTATTAGTCACCGGCGGTGCTGGATTCGTAGGAAGCAACTTTATACGCTACTGGCTTAATAAATATCCAGAAGATAGTATTTTAATTGATATATGGGAGCCAAAAAATTCCTAAAATGAAAGATTTAATTTTAGTAACAGGTTCGGAAGGCTTAGTTGGTTCAAGATTTATTGAACTTTATCCCGAAAGAGAACTTTTACACATACCCCGACAAATTGAGTTTGATATTACGAATAAATCCGAAGTAAAAGCGATTATCCAAAGCTTTGATTTTTCGGCAATTGTCCATTTTGCTGCTTTTACTGATGTTGAGAGCGCGGAAACACAGCGGGGTGACCGGAAGGGAGATTGCTGGATTGTTAACGTAGAAGGAACAAGAAATTTAGTCGAGGCTGTTGCTGAAAAAAAGGAAAAGATCCATTTTATCCAAATATCAACCGATATGGTTTTCTCTGGTGATAAGCTTGATCCCGGACCCTATCTTGAAAATCACCAGCCCGAGCATGAGGAATCTAGGCTTACATGGTATGGCTTATGCAAGGGCGAAGCAGAGAAAATTGTTCATCAATACTTATCTGATCATGCAACTGTCTTGCGATTAATTTATCCTGTGCGTGCACAGTTTGAACATAAACTTGATTTTCTGCGTAAACCTTTAAAGTTGTTTGGCGAAGGCAAACTATACCCTCTTTTTAATAACCAAAAAATCTCGATTACTTTTATTGACGAAGCGTGTCATGTTATACAAAAAATTATTGAAAAAAAACAATACGGTAATTTCCATTCAAGCTCAAAAGACACAACAACCCCCCTTGAGATAGTTTCCTACTTATTAGAGCGTGTTTACGGAGTTGATGCAAAAGCAAATTCCATAACTTTAGAGGAATTTTTAGATCAAAATCCAAATTCTAATTTAAGGTATCCCAAATACGGGGGGCTTTCGGTTAATATGACAGAGCACCGTTTAGGTATGAAATTTAGCTCTTGGAGGCAAATAATTGACAAATTAGTAACTCAGGGTATTAGCAGGTAGACACCTTTCTAGTTTGCTTAATACCTCAGACCTATAATATAATATACCACTTATTTTTATAACTCCTGATTAGGGGGTATTCACGATCAAAAATGACAGATCTTAGCGTACTAGTACCAGTTTATAACGAAGAAGGAAATATTTACGAGTTAACTGCGCGAATTCATAATTCGTTAATTTTGTCGGGAATTAATTACGAAATTATATTCATTGACGATCATTCTACCGACCAGACACAAAACGAAATAGAGAATGTAATACAGTTTTTTAGTCAAAATTACGCATCTTATGGAAAAGATAGAATCAAATTAATAAGAAAAAAAGGAAGGATAGGCAAGGCGTATTCAATAATAGAGGGGAGCTACATTGCAAAATCTGATTATATTGCCATGATCGATGCAGATTTGCAATACCCACCCGAGGGTTTACCCGAGCTTTTCGCAAAAGCAAAAAGGTCAGGAATTTCAGTCGGAGAAAGAACTAACTTTAGAGTAGGTATAACCAGAACTTTAAGTTCAAAAGCATACTCGATTTTTTTTGAGAAACTGCTTCTAGGACTGTCGTGTGATACTCAGTCTGGAATGAAAGTTTTTAAAAAGGAGATAATTGAAAAATTAAATATTGACGATGTAACTGCTTGGACGATCGATATACCGCTCCTAATCAAAGCGCAGGAGATGGGTTATGAAATTTCAACAACAAGAATTAATTTTGAGAAGAGAAAGCTGGGGCAAAGCAAAATTAATTTCTTAAAAGACGGCAAAGTTCTGATAAAGGAAGCCTTCAAAGTAAAGCTGAATAAGGATAAAATCGAAAATATTAGAAGCGGCAGGAAAGACGATATAGGTGTCGGAGTATTGTATAAAAATAAGAAATTTATTACCCACACCAGCCTGAATAACGACAAAACTGCCTTAATTACATTTTATCCTTGGCAAAAAAACCTTATTATTTTAGTGATTTCCTTGACATTATTAGGATTTTTAATTATGCCCAAGGGTACGGGAATTGTATTAATCACAATCTTTACGTTTGCTTATTTTATTGACCTTTTATTTAGCACCAGATTGTTATATAAAAGTCTAAACTCTCCACTAGAAATTTTATTTGATGAAAAAGAGTTAAAGGATATAGATACGAACGAGCTCCCAATATATACAATATTATGCCCATTGTATAGAGAAGATAGAATATTACCGGACTTTGTTGCTGCAATTGAGGCAATAGACTGGCCTAAAGAAAAGTTGGATGTGATGCTTCTTCTTGAAGAAGATGATGTTAGAACTCAAAAGAAAGCCAGCGGGATGAATCTCCCTGAGCACTTCCGTATAATGATCGTACCAAATTCACTACCAAAGACAAAGCCAAAGGCATGCAATTATGGACTGTTACATGCGAAAGGGGAATATATCGTAGTTTATGATGCCGAGGACAGGCCCGACACCGACCAACTTAAGAAGTCTTATATTGCATTTAATAAATTGGATAAAAAAGTAGCCTGTCTGCAATCGAAACTGAATTATTATAATTCAAAACATAACCTACTGACAAAACTATTTACGGCTGAATATTCGCTTTGGTTCGATCTTATCTTACCGGGACTGCAGTTAATGCACACAACTATACCACTCGGAGGGACTAGTAATCATTTTCGGACAAATACACTTAAATATCTAAATGGCTGGGATGCTTTTAATGTTACAGAAGATTGCGATCTCGGGACCAGATTATTTAAAGAGGGGTTTAGTACCGCGATTATCGACTCAACAACTCTTGAAGAAGCTAACAGTAAATATAAAAGTTGGTTAAGACAAAGATCACGTTGGATTAAAGGTTACTTGCAGACATACCTTGTGCATATGAGGAATCCGGGACAATTTATAAAAAAGCATGGTATTCATGCGTTTATTTTTCAGCTAATAATTGGACTTAGAATGACTTTTATCATAGTTAACCCAATATTGTGGGTAACTACAATATCTTACTTTGTATTTAGGGATCAGATAGGGGAAGTAATAGAATCGCTTTATCCTGCGCCGGTTTATTATGTTGCAGTTTTTACTTTTGTTATAGGGAATTTCGTTTATTTTTATAACTATATGATTGGTCTGGCTAAAAAAGGGCAGTGGGGACTAATCAAGTATGTATTTCTTGTACCGATTTATTGGGCGATGGCAAGTGCATCCTCGGTTATGGCTTTTTATCAACTTTTTATTAAACCCCATCATTGGGAAAAGACTGAACACGGATTGCATTTGCAAAAACAAAGACCGGTTAGTAAAAGTACTGTAATAGATGTAATTATTTCAATTGAAACCGGAATTATTCCAAATATTATAAAGCTTCCCGGCGAGTTGTCCCATTTCATTAGTAGAACTTTATTGGAATTTATTGATCTTTTCTCTCCGCTTGAACTTAAACTTGATGCGGAAAGTGAGAAATTAAATATTATAATTTTCAACTGGCGGGATATGAAACATGTTTGGGCAGGCGGAGCTGAACGCTACGTGCACGAATTGGCAAAAGAGTGGGTAAAAAACGGTCATAACGTTAATCTCTTTTGCGGTTGGGATGGTAATACTGTCCGCCAAGAAGAAATTGATGGAATTAATGTAATAAGACGAGGGGGCTTTTTCACTCTCTATCCTTTGGCACTTTTATATTATGTACTCAAATTTAAAAGGAAATTCGATGTAGTTATCGATTGTGAAAATGGTATACCCTTTTTTACTCCATTTTATTCCAGTATGCCTAAAGTATTAGTGATACATCATATTCACCAAGAAGTTTTCAGGAAACATATTCGATTTCCGATGTCGCTACTCGCAATGTTTTTGGAATCGAAACTTATGCCATTTTTATATAAAGGACTTCGTGTTGTAACTATTTCGGAATCTTCGAAAAAAGAAATTATTGACAGGGGTTGGGTTCGGGAGAATTTAATCGATATAGTTTATCCGGCTATTGATGAATTTGCTTCCCCTACGTTGGTTAAGAAACCCTATCCAAATCTTTGCTATCTCGGAAGGCTGATGCCTTGGAAAAATGTAGACACTTTAATAAAAGCTTTTAACACTGTGCTGGTTACTTATCCCGAAGCGAAATTGGAAATAGTTGGATGGGGAGAAAGTCTATCTTCGCTTCAGAGATTGGTAGAAAGGTTTGAGATAGGGCAGTCGGTAAGATTTCACGGGTTCGTAAGTAATGAAGAAAAATATCGTATTCTGTCGGAATCGTGGATTGCAATTCAACCTTCTTCGATTGAAGGCTGGGGAATGACGGTAATTGAGGCAAATGCTTGTGCAACCCCAGTAATCGCTTCTGATATTAAAGGATTGAGGGATTCAGTAGTTAACGGTAAAACAGGGATTCTTATACAGGAGAAAGATGTTAAGAGCTTTTCAGAAGCAATACAGCTACTTTTAGCTAATGAAAGTCTGAGAATACAACTATCAAATAACGCACTGCTTTGGTCAAAGAATTTCAGTTGGCGAAAGTCTGCTTATGAGTTTGAGAAAGTACTTTATGAAGCAGTATCAAGCGGTAATGAAATTGCAAAGGCTGCTTATGACTGGGTGAGGAATTGATATGGTAAGTAAAAATTTAAAGATAACGATCCTGGACTTTGACGATATAAAAAATCCCCTGCTTGGAGCTGGCGGTGCGAGAGCTACGTATGCTTTGGGTAGCCGTTTTGCAAGTAAGGGCCATTGTGTCGAGGTTATATGCTCCAAGTATTCTGGCTTCAGAGATAGGGTAGAAAAAGGTATTAGCTATAAACATATAGGATTATCTTCGGGCAATAACCGTTTGAATAATATTATATATATCTTAACCTTACCATTTGCCGTCAGAAGAATTAGGGCGGATGTTATAATTGAGTGTTTTACCTCTCCGATATCAACTTTATTCAGTCCACTGTTTACTAAGATTCCGGTTGTTGCGGTTCCAACTTCTTTTGAAGCGGAAAGATTCGCAGAAAAGTATCATTTACCCTTTCAGTACATTGAGAACTTCGGTCTGAGATTTTATAAATATTTTATTGCACCCTCAAAATATTTTGAAGATAAAATACTTGAAGTAAATTCACATGTTGTAACTAAAATATGCCCGTTGGGTGTGGATAAAAACCACTTAAGTATCAAGCCAAAAACTCCCAAATATATTTTGTATCTTGGCAGATTCGATATTGGACAAAAGGGACTAGATTTATTAATTGCCGCATACGCGAAAGTTTGCAATGAACTCAAAATCCAATTGCTTTTAGTTGGTTTCGGTCCGGATAGGGCAAGGATAATTAAAATAATAAACGACCTTGGAATGCAAAAGCATATAAAGTTAGTGGGTCCTAAGTATAAAAAAGAAAAATTGGAATTATTATCAAAAGCTTTATTCTTTGTTGCTCCTTCGAGACATGAAGGTTTTTGCTTAGCGGCACTGGAAGCATTGGCGGTTGGAGTTCCTGTTGTAAGTTTCGACATACCCGGACTTTCCTGGGTTAGCAACGAAGTTTCTTTGAAAGCAAAAGCGTTTGATGATAATGATTATGCAATCAAAATGATTAGGGCGTCGAACCCGGCTATAAATAACAAGCTTAGAAGAAAGTGTAAACGGTTTGCAAGAAATTTTTCTTGGGAAAAGGTTGCAAATGAGTATTTAGCGTTTTTTAATACTGTCTTGAATATGCATGAAAAAAAATAAAAAACATTTTGAGATATCCGTAGGCATCTCTGCTTTTAACGAGGAAGGAACAATTGGAACTGTAATCGATTCCATCTTAGAACAAAAACAAAATGGTTGGAAACTTAAAGAAGTTTTAGTTTATTCCGATGGCAGTAATGATAAGACATGCGATATAGCCAAAAATAAAAGCAAACTTTTTGTTAAAGTATTTGATTTTAATACCCGAAAGGGTAAAACATATCGCTTGAACCAAATATTAAAGAAATTCAGAGGCGACATTTTAATAATTTTCGATGCTGACATCGGCATATCTGACAGGTATGTGATCTCGAATATGATAGAAGAGTTCAAAAAGGATAAAAATGTTAAGTTGGTCGGTGGTAACTCGAGAAATTATCAACCCAAGAGTTTTTTTGAAAATGCGATTTCAAGCTCGTATTATGTTTATTTTAAATCTAGGGACGAGATTAAAGGCGGTAATAATGTTTATGCATGTACCGGTGCCTGCCTTTCACTAGCGAGAGATTTTGCAAAAAGGCTGGTAATACCAAAGGATGTTATTAACGATGATACCTTTTTTTACTTTTCCTGCATAACCATGGGATTTAAATTCAGATATGCCAAGAAAGCGATTGTCTACTTTCGTTTAGCGAGTAACATTAAAGACTTTTTAAGGCAAATGTTTAGAAACCATCCGGAAGCCATTAACGCAAAATACAAAAAATATTTCGGTGATTTGATTGATAAAGAATATAAGCGTTCAAGAACATTCTATCTAAAAAAAATTCTCGAGGCATTTACCAATAATCCAACCGGAACATTGTTTATGGTTTTACTAAAAATCTGTATGAAACCCTTTTATCCTTATTTTTCCAAAAATTACAAGCTAAGTTGGTTTACCGCCAAGTCTACGAAAAAAGAGCTGATTTATTACAGCGGAGAAAGCTTATGAAAGTTCCTAGATCACTCTTATTGAGAAAGTTTTGTATTAAGCTAATTAGTAAAATTAATCAATTAAGTGGTAGTTCAAAATTGTTAAAAAACGACGTAATACTTTGTTACCATTCTTTATCGAAAGATAATTGGCTATTTAGTATAAACCCGCAAGAATTCGAGAAACAGATAATCAAATTAAGGAAAGTAAGGAGAATTGTAAAAGTAGAAGAACTTTTTCTGAAAAAAGACCCCGCTGGTTTAGGCAGAGTTGCAATAACTTTCGATGATGGTTATAAAAACGTTTATAATGTTGCCTTTCCGATTCTTAGAAAATACTCATTAAAAGCATGTGTATTCATTAATTCCAGCAAGATTGTTAATTGCGAAGGTTCATTTAGTAATAGAAAACCTTTGAGTTTGGAAGAGATTAAAGAATTAAAAAGAAACGGTTGGGATTTCGGCTACCATACGATGACCCACTCGGACTTACGCCTTTTAAGCTTAAATGCACTGAATCAGGAATTAGTAGAAGGAAAAAGTAAACTTGAGAGTAAACTCGGTTTTAGAGTTGATTATTTAGCCTATCCGTTTGGAGTGTGCTCAAAGAAAGTAATATCGGTAGTAAAAAGGGGAGGATACAAAAAGGCTTTTACGATTGCTGGAGGAGCAGTCAATAAAAAAGATTTTCCATACCAAATTGACCGCATGTTGATTGACAGATTTATG
>Ga0075617_123_pt1 | contig 15679 bp, 19 predicted proteins | sample RifGroA1_FD_68371 | JGI IMG/M metagenome (GOLD analysis project Ga0075617, IMG submission 68371) | Microgenomates (Woesebacteria) bacterium GW2011_GWA1_37_7 | reverse complement strand
TTCGGCTTTCATAACCTGTGCCCAACGAATGTATATTGCTTCGTCACCGAATATCGGCTGCTGCCCGACGTATATTTTTAAAAACCGAAGTATTAGCGCCAGGGTTATTATCAATACAAATACAAAAATACTTTTACGCCATTCTTTCCAAGTTTTTGTAGTATCACCAATAAACTTATTAGTCATAGAAACCTTTAATGTCATTTATTTTAACCCTCATAATTTGCATAAGCATTTCTTTCGACTCATTGATATACCTCGAAAGCCCTCCACCTTTACTGATCGAAAGATCTAAATCTTTCCATTCTACGCTTACCTCCTTAATAGCTTCGCCCTGTTTTTTAATAAGATGCAGCAGTTCAACATCAAAAGATGTAACATTCCAACCTTTAACTCTTTGTTGCTTTCTGAAAAATTCAAGTTTTGGAAAAATATTTTTCACAATATCTGTCCTGAAAAGCTTAAAACCGCATTGCGTATCATTAATTTCTGCGAGCAAAAAAAACTTTCTTAGTGACATAAAGATAATTGAACCCATTCTCCTGTAAAGAGGGAAATTATCTCTACCAACTCCCCTTGATCCAATTACTACTTTATAACCTCCTTTTACGAAGGGGAGTAAATTATCAAGCTGAAAAATTGGCGTGGACAAATCCATATCGCAAAATAAAGTATATGCTCCTTTTGCTACTTTGATCGCCGCCCACAATGCAAATGGTTTGCCTCCATGACGATTTTTTATTAATCTGAAATTTTTAAAGTTTTTAATTTGTTTTTTTACTAAATTAAGGCTATTATCACTACTTCCATCGTCCGAGATAATTACTTCAAATAAAAACTTTTTCTTTTTTAAAAAATCATGAACTTCCCTAAGAACCTCCTTTTTTAGATTTTCCTCTTCGTTATAGCAAGGAATAATTACACTGAGAAATAATTTTTTTGACATAAAAAAATGTGTATCCAGGTAAAATGGAATATAATAATTGTAACTCATTTACTACAGATATCACACTTTAATTTATGACTTTAATATAACCTGGTATATGCTATAGAAATCACGTTTTGGTCCAAATTCAAAATGTGATTTCTTTATTATGAAAGCCAAAGTAATTCTATTCTTAATATTTCTCTTAGCTATTGTAGTTAGAAGTCTATATTATGACTCCATAACTTTTTTTTATGATCAGGCGAGAGACGCTTTAACCTCAATGGAAATCTGGGGAAGCGATCCTATAAAAGTAATTGGTCCGCAAACCGATTTTGTGGGGTTACATCACGGACCATTTTATTGGTACCTAATATCACCTTTTTATTATTTTGGCGGGGGAGATATCCGATTAGTTAAATTTGTCCTGGTATTAATTAATTCGTTAACAATTTTTATTATTTACGATTTGTGCCGGTCACTTTTCAAGAACAAAAAAATTTCCCTACTCTCGTCATTTCTGTTCGCGATATCATTTGAAGCAGTTCAATATGCTAGATGGCTTTCTAACCCCGCACCCGCGATACTGACTATAACGTTATCCTTTTGGGCACTCTATAAGCTTATAAAGGGTGAGTCCAAAGCGTTAATTCTGCTTGTAATCTCCTGGGGTTTATCAATCCATTTTCAGCTATTTTTGCTTTACCAACTGCCGATATTTATTTTGATTTGGACTCTAATCGGAAAAGAGAAATTGCCAAAAATAACCAGAAAGGAAGTACTCATATCTTTGTTCGCATTTTTTTCAATAATTTCACCATTTATCATCTCCGAGATTAAATTTAATTTTCAGGGAACAAAAGTATTTGCAAATTTTTTTAAAAACCAAACTCTATTCGGACAGGGTTTTTGGAACTTACTCGAAAACTATATTGACCGGCTGGGTGAATCATTTTTCCTAAATATCTGGGGTGTTAATCTTTTTCTTGCCGGGATAATGACTTTGGTTACTTTTTATTTCACTTTCAATACAATTCAAAAAAGAAAGAATAGGAATGCGCTGATATTTTTACTTGTATGGATACTCTCTCCAATTCTTATCAATCTTTTCACCGGACCTAATGCAAGATTTATAAATATCGGGATTACTGTCCCGATAATTATCATAACCGCATATTTTATAACGAATTATGTAAAAAATCGTCTACTATTTATATTAATACTGCTAATTGTAATAATCGGAAATCTAAATTTAATTCTTACAAAAAATAAAGAGGGTGAAGTTCTATTTACGGTTCAAAAGCAAATGATATTGAAAGACGAGCTTAGTGTTATTGACTATGTTTACAAAGAATCTGAAGGGAAAGTATTTAAACTTAATACAATAACAAATCCACTTTTTATTAATTCTACGTGGTCGCATCTATTTAATTGGTATGGAAAATCAAAATACGGGTTTATGCCAATTTGGTGGGGAGAAACTCAAGTCGACGTCCCCGGAGATAATATTAAATTTGCCGACGATACAGCGATTGATTTATTTTTCCTGATTATCGAGCCGGGTGTTTCGGGAGATGATAATTATGTTAAAGCAATTAAAATTATGGAAAATACTAGATCAACTGTTATCGAAAGTGAAAACATCGGTTTCTTTACAGTCGAAAAACGAAGAATCACGAATCCCAGAATTTACACAGCTCAGGACGTTTTTTATGTTATAAAAAATACCGACATGAGAGAATTACAAAAAGTAAAGTGAGGCAAGTCCCCTATCCTAAATTCTTCTCCTTCTTTGTACAGTAATCCCACCATACCGTATCTCCTCTTCAATAACGGAGCTGTCGCTATACTTTGAAAACCAAGTTTCTAACCTTTCCGGATGGGGGGGGTCCTGCTCAAAAAGGACATAAACTATCTCAGTTCTCCGGTCAACTTTGCCGCAAAGGCTCTTTCCACAATGTAATGTCCCCTGCCATAAAAATAGGTAGTCATACGCATGGGGTATTACCGGAGGCACATAAACATCAACATTAAACTCGTTAAATTTAACTGCGTCTCGATACACCCAATCGACCGCCATTTTCTCATTACCAAGACTAACATAAGCCGGACCTTTAAGATCATCATTTAAATAATTCCTGACGAGCCTACCGTTGAGCGCAAAAAACGTTATAAAAAAAAGCATAATTGCTATCTTGCCCGAATCTCTTTCCCAGATGTATCCCAAACCAAGCGCAAAAAGCAAAATCATCGGCAAATAATAACCCGTCATATAATAATCGTAAATATTTCCTGCGTTTCCCTGGAAAAAAATAAAACCGATCATTGGTACTCCTAAGAAAATAATAAAAACCTGTAAGGTTTTATTTTTCCAAAGTTCCTTAAAATGTACTCCAATAGCAAGGGCGGAAAGAATCGTAAATACTTTCGAGTAGGTAACCCATCCGGGATATACTTTCGAAGAATATACTTCCCAAAAATATTTGAGACGGATTGGTAGTACGTCCCAAAAGTTTGACCTGAAACTTTTTTCCTCGATAAAAATTCTTTTGAAATTATTTAATAAAATATTTTCGTGACGTAAATTGAATAAAAATTGCGGAAGTAAAGTCAGAAAAAAAACAAAAATTGCGGTCAGAAAGTATAGTGCAACCCTGACAAAATCACTATGCACAGGCATATTGTTTTTGTCCCTTTTAAAATAAAAATATACGTCTTTCGCGTAAAGCCAAATTGCGAAAACAATAATCATCGGAATATAAAATACCGCACTTGCTGCCTCAAACTGAAGAGAAACCCCAATCGATAATGCGACAACCGTCCATAACCAATATTTCTTTTTATTTACCGCTATCTCCCACATTGTCCAGAGAAGCAACATACTAGTTAAAAGAAGAGGTGTCGGGTTGGCCAACCAACGTCCCGATAAAAAAATGTAATAAGAAAATGTTGCGATAAAAACAGCAATAATTCCGGCTGACCTGCTTTGCATTTTCGCACCCATGATATAAAGTACTAAAATCGCAAGTGATGATAAGAACGCCAAAAATACAGCCGGATATACAGGGTCTCCCCCACCCAAAAGATAAAAAGGCGCAATCAAATAGTAATAAAAGGGGCCTAAAAAAATCCCAGCAAGACCGGTAACCGGTCCGATTAAAAATAATTTCCCTTCATGCCAGAGCTTCCATACAACCATTGCGTCCCTTCCCTGGTCAAAATAAAAACCCATTAAATCCCCGGCCCTATATGCACGGATAAAAAAAGCGACCAAAAGTATTAGACTTAACAGAAGATAATTTGCTTTATTGGATATTACTTCCCCTATAACACCCTTAAACCAACCCTCGAAATATTTTTTTAATAATAGCATATTGCTTTTTGACTCCACGCAAATTTTACCATGAACTCGTTAATATTTTCACTTGTAGTCCGAGATTGAAGTAACGAAATTATTAAAAATAATCAAATTAGTTTGAAATCTATAATTAAAAATGGATCGTTATCTTTCACTACCCTACCTAAATAAGCATAGTAGGAAGAAAGAACTCGTCTTTGATCTTCCTTACCACTATAAATTTCGTGTCCTTCGATTTTTAAGGGTAATTCCGAAAAAGTTGTATACGGTTTATTAGTAATAATTGCTTTTTGTTTAAACAATACCCCAGCGTTATCCCTAACAATTACTTCATCACCAATTTTTAAATGGTCATATTTATTGCCAAATCTATATGTTCTCCATTTCCTTTTTTTCTTAATATTATTAATTAACTCCGGTGCAAAAAAATAACTCATTCCTTGCAGGTTTTGGCTCAGTTTTCCAAACAGTAATTTTTTTTGGGTGTTTAAAATATTTGTCCATAAATATTGTTCCCTTTTTGCACTATACCAAAAATCGTAATATCATAAGTCGTAACCTCTTTTTCATCATTATTATTTTTCTTTTGCATATTTTCGTGCAACATGGAGTACTTTGTTAACTGCTTCATCAAATGGTAATCCTTCTATTTTTGCTCCTGAGGCAGCTGCATGCCCGCCTCCACCTAAAGCGGTGGCTATTTGAGAACTATCAAAATCTGTTCTTGACCTAAGACTTATAGATAATTTATTTTTCTCGGTTTCGACAGCCATAAATCCGAATTCAGTACCTTTAGTAATTTGACCAAATAAATCAATACTGCTTTCCTTGGCATTTTCAGGCTTATCTAATTTCTTGTAAACTTCATAAGGAACCGCAGAATAAATAAAACCGTATTTTTTATCTAATTTAACCCTATTTAGTGCCTCGCCCCAAAACTTAATTAAATTAAAGTCCAAATTTCTATAAATATTTGCGATAATCAAATTCTTATCAGCTCCTTTTTTAACAAGTTGGTAGGCAACGTCAAATGTTTTTTCTGAAGTGTTTGGATATTTAAAAATACCGGTGTCTCCAATTATTGCGGTCAATAATGCTGTTGCGATAACTTTCGTTATATTAACACTCCAGTCTTGAATTAATAAATAAAGAATCTCTCCCACCGATGAAGCATTTTTATCTACCAAGTTAATTTTTCCAAAATTTTTATTAGTATCGTGATGATCAATAACTATCAGAGGTATTCTGGGTAAAGAACTATTTGGATCTGATGAAACCATGTTCCAACTAGAAGAATCCAGAGTAATAAATAAATCATATTCTAAAAAATTAAACTTATTGAAATCGATACCTTTTTGTATTTTTTTGTAATCTTTGAGAAATGAAACATTCTCATATAATTTCTCGCTAGGACAAATAACCCCAACCGTTTTTTCCATGCCCTCTAACACATATTTCATAGCCAGCGCACTTCCGATTGAATCCGGATCGGGTCCACGGTGACAATTAAGTAAGATTCTTTTTGCTTTTTTTACTTTTTCTAATATTGATCTTGATTCTCTGTAATTCATTTTGTCAAACTTTCTATTTCCTCTTTAATAGATTGAATTATACCTTCAAGAGCGTTTGTGTCGTCCCGGAGCTGATCAGAATACGAATCACCAGAACCAGTTCTACCAACCTCACCGTAACCTAACTTCTTTTGTGCTAACTTTTCTTTATATTTAATTAACTTTTTTTCAAGCTCTTTTATTTTTTCAGACTTACCTTCACTCATATTTGGGGTTTTTCACTGCCTGTGCGTTAACTTATATAACCAAATACCTCCGGTTTGCCACTCGCCTTCAATTTCACTCCAGCCGAAATTTGCTACCTGTGCTTTCGGATTATGTGTCGGGTCGCATTTTTCTTTTGGTATTTCGCAAACGACAAACAATTGATTTGCCAAAGTTTCTTCGTATTTTAAAGGATCGATATCGATAACAGGAGTATTCCATTTCTCTAAAAAATATTGGTAACCGTCCTCGTAATTTCTTTCGGCAATAACTGCCAAATTCATTTTTTCGTTACCCGACTCAACCCGAATTTTCTGCGCAACATCAGCCGCTCTTTGCATCTGCTTATTAGGGGGATATTTTAAAGGATTATCAGCTAAATTAATATAGACCGTATAAATCATAAATAGTATAAATAGTGCTTTTGCAAATTTACTAAATTTTTGAAAAACATAATTTGTAACCGCTCCAACTACTAAAAAGGGCACCGTAAAGAAAAATCCGAAGTAATGGTCATAAATATGTTGTTTATAAAGAGATAGCCCCATGTATGCAAAGAAAATCCACACAGCAAGTAGAAAGTAAGAAGCAATATTTCTGTTATCCAGTCTGTTACTAATTCCTGCCAATAATTCTTTATTGAAAGTTTTTACTTTTAAGCCATGGAAAAGGTTTTTCAAAAAAATCAGCAAGAGACCGGGGAAGAACGAATAAGTAATGATCCAACTAATGTCTATATTTTTCGCACTTATTACCGAAAGATTAGAATCAAATACTAATTGGGGTAATTTAGTTACTCCACTCCAAGGACGAGCAGATACTGTTGTTTGCCGTTCAAGAAAAAAAGTTTTAATTGCACTAAAGTTTTTCCAGCCATGCCGAGCGTCAAATAGAACTAACGGCGACATTAATATCGCAAAAATTCCTATACTTAAAATTGATAATCTTACATATTCTTTTACCGCTTGCCTTTTACCCTTTACCTTAAGAAGCGATAATATCCAGAAAAAAGCGATTATGGGTATTAAAAGTAATCCAAGATAGTGCGATTGGAGTACAAACCCCATAGAAATGGCGGTTACAAGAATCCAGTTAAGCTTTTTCTCGAACCACCATTTCCAGATAGAATAAATTGTAAGGAGTGAAAAAAACGGCATAATATTCGGATTCCAGGATGAACGCGAATATATGATAACCACGGGCGAAATTCCATAAAGCAAAGCCGCAATCAATGCACCACCTTTAAAATTTTTGCTTTCTTCTAAAGGTTCCGAACCTTTAGAAAACCAATCTCTTACAACAAACCAAACGAAAAATATAGTCGCAACACCCAGTAAAGCTATAAATACCGACGGTCCCACAGGAGAAAAGTTGGCTAACAACAGAAACGGTGCAATTAAGTAATAATAAATCGGTCCTAAATACATATTGCCAATTGAAGTCCCGGGACCGATTAAAATCGGATCAAAATTTACAAGTAGTCTTCTGACGATTATAGCATCCCGGCCTTCATCACCTAAAAAGGTCATGTATTGATCTATCTTGTACAATCTCAAAAACGCTCCCAATAATAATATCCCTATTAAGAATATTACTTCAGTTTTATTTTTACTTACGAAGTCAGAAATTCTAAATACAAACTCATTTACACTGTCTCTTTTAACTTTTACCATTTCTTTATACCTTTTTTAACTGCCACCAAAGTTTAAACAGGTCCCTGATACTTCTAGTAATTACTTTTAAATCAGCTCCGGTCTGATGACCAGATCCCCTAGGATAATGATGAACTCTTACCTCAGCAAATTTGTATCCGGCTCTTTGTGCTTTTACCAGCATTTCTATCTGCGTGACCTTTTCTTCGCCTATTAATGGTTGTACTTTATTAAAAACTCCCTTTCTTATCATTTTAAAACCGCAAGAATAATCAGTCACTTTCAAACTGAACAATAATCTCGGCAAAACAACCGACCACCCCCAGGTAAAAACCTTACGAATAAAAGAGTCAGCTCTATTTCCTCGAATTCCCAAAACCAAATCAGCATTTTTTTCTTTCTGTTTTGTTATAAATTTCGTAATTTCCGAAAAATCAAACTGCCCGTCCGCGTCAATAAATGCAATCCATTCATATTTAGCTTCTTTAAAACCTGTCTTAAGCGTTCCACCATACCCACGATTTGGAGAGTGATGAACAACTCTAATTCTTGGTTTATACCTCTTACCCAATTTATCTGATATTTCAGGAGTTTTATCTTTGGAGCCATCCTCGACAATTATTAGTTCCCACCTGCCAGCTACTTTAGCGAGTACTTTCTTAGTATTACTTACAACTTTCTCAATATTACCTTCCTCATTATAAGTAGGCAAGAATACGGAGAGTTCGTCAATTAGTTTTACCATATGACTTGAAGTCTAACACATTGCTCACCTTCCATTCCATGACATCCTCCCCGCTCTTACGAGCGGGGTTTCCATATCTTACAAAGGATGACATATCAGGTTCGATTCATGCCCGAGCTAATGGTTCGACGCTACTCACCACCCTGAGCTTGTCGAAGGACGCTCGGGGTTTTCTCGAAACTGTTATAAATAATGTGCTTAAATATGTGTCGTAATTTTTTTTCTTTTGCGCGCGATTTTCAGATCAACCAAACTTTTTCTTAAAGCATAAAGTGTTTGAAGTTTTTCTTCGCCAGATAGCCCTTTTTGTAACAACTCACGAGCAACTTTTTGAGCTTCAAGCGCTTTAATTTCTGAAATCTCGTTGGATGCCGTAACATCTTCGATCAACAATGTCGCTTTACTTTCGGATGTCACAAACACACCTTTCCCGATCGAGTACGACGTCAAACCAGAAGCTGTTTTTATAGTAACTTCTCCGGTAGTAACGGGTGTCACATACGGCATATGTTTTGCCAATATTACCGCTTCACCTTCGAGTGTCGGAAGGGTCAATTTCATCAATGTTACCAATCATATAAAAATCCTGTTCATTAACAGAATCATAATTTCCTTCTAGAATCTCTGCGAATCCCCGTACTGTATCTTCAATTGTTACATATCTTCCCTCACGACCCGTAAAAGCCGCTGCAACAAACATCGGTTGAGTCAAAAACCTCTGAATTTTTCGCGCCCGTGTTACTACAAGTTTGTCGTCATCGGAAAGTTCCTCAACCCCTAATATGGCAATAATATCCTGAAGTTCTTTATATCTTTGGAGTAGTCTTTGTACTTCACGGGCAACCCTATAATGCTCTTCTCCAACAACCTCGGGGTCAAGCGCACTAGATGTAGATGATAACGGATCTACAGCCGGATAGAGTCCTTGTTCGGAAAGGGATCGTTCAAGGGCAACCGCTGCATCCAAATGCGAAAAAGTGGCGACAGGTGCTGGATCGGTATAATCATCGGCAGGTACATAAACTGCCTGTACCGAGGTTATAGAACCTTTATATGTCGAAGTAATCCGCTCCTGAAGCTGAGCCATCTCCGATGCCAAAGTAGGTTGATATCCTACAGCAGAAGGAGTTCGTCCTAAAAGTGCGGACACTTCGCTTCCTGCTTGTGCAAATCTGAAGATATTATCTATAAATAGAAGGAGATCTTGATTCTCGTTATCTCTGAAATATTCAGCCATAGTTAGGGCACTCAATGCTACTCTAAAACGATTTGATGGAGATTCATTCATCTGCCCGTATACCAGCACGGCTTTTTCCAATACTTTCGAATTCTTCATTTCATGATAAAGGTCGTTTCCTTCTCTCGAACGCTCGCCGACACCGGCAAAAACCGAAAAACCGCCGTGCTTTTTGGCAACATTATGAATCAACTCCATAATAATTACTGTTTTGCCTACTCCAGCTCCTCCAAAAGCCGCAACTTTACCGCCTTTAATAAAAGGGCAAATCAGATCTATCACTTTTATGCCCGTTTCAAAAACTTCAGGAGTTGTTTTTTGCTCAACTAGCGCTGGTGCACTTTTGTGAATGGAGTGGTATTCTTCAGACTTAACATCTCCCAGTCCGTCGACCGGCTCTCCTAAAACGTTAAAAATACGCCCTAATACTTGTTTACCGACTGGAACCTTAATGGGTCCACCCGTGTCAGTAACTTCGACTCCTCTTCTTAATCCCTCGACCGGACCCAAAACTAAGGTGCGAACTAATCCACCTGCAAGATGTTGTTGTACTTCCGCCGCCAACCTCATTCCTTCCGGATCAATCAAAAGCTTGTTATTTATGGAAGGTATTTCCCCTTTAAAATAGACATCTACAACAGGCCCTACTACCCTCTTCACCACTCCATATTTATTACTTCTTTCTGATATTTTAGTCATTTTCTGATATTACCGAAGATGCCACCGTTATATCGTTTATCTCGTTTGTTATCATACTTTGTCTTGCTTTATTAAATTCCAAAGTCAAGCTTGATGATAATTCCTGGGCGTTATCAGAAGCACTTTTCATGGCAACCATCCGGGCCGAATGTTCCGATGCTTCAGCTTCATATAATGCTTCGGAAAGGATTACTTCGAGATAAAATGGTAAAAGTTCTTTCAATACTTCTTCTCTCGAAGGTTCGAAGTTAAAAACAATATTTAACTTAATATTATTCCTAACATTTGCCTCTTTTCCCAATAAATCAAAAGAGGGTTTCTCATAAGTTATGGGGAGAATTTTTTTTATTACCGGGTCCTGCGAAAGCGCCGAAATAAAGTCATTATAAACAAGATAAACCGCGTCTACTTCTTCATTCACAAACTTGTCAGATACTAAATTGATTATTGCCGGAACTGATTTAGTCGTAATGCCTTCCGAAAAATCCGCAAGCAATGTCCCGTAAAAAGCAACGGCTCCTCTGCCTTTCTTACCTACGGTGATGAATGAACTGTCAACTATTCCTGATTCTTTGGAATGTTCCCCAAGTTTCCTAAAAAGATTTGTATTCAAGCTACCCGCTAAGCCTCTATTTGTTGAAATTACAATATATAAATTACGTTTAATTTCTTTGGGCTTTCTCAACAAGGGAATCTCTGATATATTAACCTCTCCGGCAACGTTTGCAATTATCTCATAAATTTTTTCAGCGTATGGTTTAGCAGCCAACGCCTTACTTTGTGCTTTTAACACTTTTGATGCTGAAACCATTTCTAACGCCTTAGTTATCTTTTTTATATTTTTTATTGAATTTACTCTTTTTTTAATTAGTCTTGGATTTGCCATACTTTTTTAAACTCTTTTTTAAACTCGTCAATTATCTTTTCTAATAACTTTTCGGTAACTTGGTCGAACTCATTTTTCTTAGCTAGTGCGATAAGCATTTTTTGATGCTTTTTTTGAATAAAATTTAAGAATTCTTTCTCAAAATCAGCTACCGACGCTAAGGGTATATCGTCCAGATTTCCGGAAGTCGCAAGATATATTACCAGGGTTTCATCTTCTACTTTCATAGGTTTATACTGACCTTGTTTAAGTATCTCGACAATTCTTTTCCCTCTTTCAATTTTTTCCTTAGTAGCCGTATCCAGATCAGTCGCGAACTGGGCAAATGTCGCAAGTTCGTAATATTGGGATAAATCTAATCTTAACCTGCCCGCAATTTTTTTCATCGTTTTTATTTGGGCGGCGCCGCCAACTCTGGAAACCGAGAGCCCAACGTTCAGCGCCGGGCGGATACCTGCGAAGAAAAGGTCCGGCTCCAAATATATCTGACCGTCGGTAATTGAAATCACATTGGTCGGTATATATGCCGAAACATCCTGGGCTTGGGTTTCAATTATTGGGATTGCTGTAAGTGAACCTCCACCTCTTTTGTCAGAAAGCTGGCATGCCCGCTCCAAAAGTCTCGAATGTAGATAAAAAACATCTCCGGGATAAGCTTCGCGCCCGGTTGGCCGCTTAAGAAGAAGCGACAATTCACGGTATGCCCAAGCGTGCTTAGTTAAATCATCATAAATAACTAAAGCATGTTTACCTTTCTCCAAAAAGTACTCGCCGATTGCACATCCGACATAAGGAGCAAGGTATCTAAGTACCGGAGAGCTGGATGCCGAAGCATCAACAACCACCGTTTTTTCCATAACACCGTTATCTGTAAAACTCTGAATTACTTGGGCAGTTTTAGCACGTTTTTGACCAATTGAAACATATATACAATAAACATCTGAGTCTTTCTGATTAATAATTGTATCTATCGCAATAGCCGACTTTCCTATACCCCTATCGCCTATAATAAGTTCTCTTTGGCCCCGCCCGATCGGAATCATAGAATCAATTGCTTTAATTCCGGTCTGCAAAGGTGTATCAACTGGTTTTCGTTCTATGATCCCTGGCGCAACTCGTTCAGCCTTCATAAAAGCTTGTTTTTTATATTCGCCTTTTTCATCTAAAGGCACACCCGTTGGATCAATTACCCTACCGAGTATTTCCTCGCTTACCCCAATCTCAAAGAGTTTCCCTGTTGAATAACACTTATCTCCTCTTTTTAAATTCTCAAACCCGCTTAGTACAACCACCCCTACTTTGTCTTCTTCCAAATTTAATGTAAGTCCTAAAGCCTTAGTACTAAATTCCACCAACTCACCATACATTAGTCCATCCAGTCCGCTTACCCATGCAATCGTATCGGCAAGTGAAATAATCTCACCCTCATCCTGTAGCTTTGTTTTAAATTTGTCGTTCATCATAATTAGACTAAGGAATTTAAATAACTATCCAGTGATAAATCGATTACTTTTGAACCAAAATAAACTTTTAGTCCAGCTAACATGTCTGGCTCAACTTTATATTCAATCCCATGGCGCTCTCCGTTAAAAAGGATGGCTAATTTGCTTTCTAACAAATTCCTCATTTTAACGTCTAGCTCAATAGGCACAATAACGATTACCTTAGAATCATTTTTACTTAACATAGCGTTTTAATTTAAAAGCCGGAAATTCTTTTGATCGCAATCTCTACGGATTTTCCTCTGTCTTTTTCGTTTAATATCTGGGCAAGTGCATTCTTGGCAAGTTCTACGGCTAGCTTATTAGCTTCTTCTTTGATTTTTTTAGTTAAATTCCCACTGTCTCTTAAGGCTTGTTTTTGCGTTTCTGAAAGTATCTTTTTCGCTTCCCTGTTTGCTTTATCTATCGTTTCTTTTTTCAAAATTTGAGCGCCCAGTTTTGCTTCTTCCAAAACCTCCCTTTTTTCTTTTTGCAGGGCATTTAATAATTTGGCTTTCTCTTTTTCAAATTCTTGCTTTTCTTTTTCAAATTCAACACCTTTTTTTTCAATTTCTGATAGCTCTTTTTCCCGATTTTTTATCGTGTTTAGAATCGGATTATATAACACTTTTTTTAATATTATTAAAAGCAATACAAAGTTTACAATTTGAACCACTATCAAAAGCGGGTCTATTCCTAATTTTTCCATATTAATTATTGGAATTTAAACAAACTTGATGATAAGAGCGATAACCAATGCGTAAATTGCAATTGCTTCGGCAAAAGCGATAGATAAAATAAGAGTTGTCGTAATCGTATTACTCGCTTCCGGATTTCTACCTATAGCTTCAAGTGCTCCTTTTCCAATAAGACCTACTCCGATACCCGGACCTATCATTCCAAGCCCAATTGCCAATGCTGTTGCTAAATCTTTAAGTTCCAATTTCTACACCTCCTCTCCGAGCCGGAGATTCTCCGGACCTAAGGCTCTCCGAGCCGGAGGCCTCCTTTTTATTCATGATGTTCTTCTGTTGCAATCACTATAAATATTGTCGTTAACATAGTAAAAACCAACGCTTGGATAAACCCTACAAATACTTCAAGAATTAAAAATGGAACCGGTACTAGTACTGGTATTAAAAATATCATGACAGCAAGTAATACTTCTCCGGCAAATATGTTTCCGAAAAGTCTAAATGAGAAAGAAAGAATTTTCGCAAATTCGGAAATAAGCTCTAAAATTCCTACAAAAAATTTGATTGGGTTTTTGATATTAATAAATCGCGAAACATAAGCCTTCACTCCAAGAGTTTTTATACTCAGATACTGGGTTACCGAAACCGAAATTAGCGCAAGCGCAAATGTAGTATTTAAGTCAGCATTCGGACCTCGAAAATAAGGGACTAGTTTTAATCCCTCCCCGCTATGCTCATAGAAACCGATTGATCCAATTCCCGGCAGAAGCCCAACCCAATTTCCTAAAATGATAAAAAGAAAAAATGTCATGAGCAGAGGAAAAATTATTTCTATTTTTTCTCCTGCGATATTTTTGAAAAACATATAAAATTTCTCGATAATAAACTCCGCTAATAAAAAGGGTGTATTTTTTTTGGAACTTTTATTTTCTTTTATTTTGAGCGCAAGTATTACCAAGAAAAACATTACTATTAAACTCGTTACCAGCGAATTAGTAATATTTAATGCTCCAATGTGCCCAATAACCTCGGGGGCTACTGAAATGTGTAAACTTTTCATTTATTTTCTTAATTTTCTGACAATTTTTGACGCCTGATAAATAAAAATTAACATTCCGATAACGATACTTAAAATAATAAATAAAGGTGTCGTATTATATTTCTTATCCAGCCATAAACCAATCAATAACAAAATCACCGGGTAAAAAACAAAAGATATACTTAATTTACTGGCTTCTGCAAAGGCTTGGGCAAGATTAATATTACTTTTATTATGATTTGTTTTCACCTGCTCCATTTATTGTTAGAAGAAAAATAGAAGGGGTTTTAAAAAAAATTTCTCACTCGATACGAGTGAGAATAGCATAAACCTTGCTATTTTTCAGCCAATTTTAACTTCCAAGGAGTTTGAAGTCAATACCGAATCTAAGTAAGGTTACCCAGTGCTTCTTCGACCCTATTCCTGTTAACTTTGCTAATTGAATTAGGCAACCTTCCTGCGTCAAATACAACAAAAGGATTCCGAGACTTTCTTACACCTTCAGCAATTTCCCTCGCAATGTTTAAATGCAGATCTAGATATTTTTCTACCTCATGGGGATTAACAGAAGGCGCATCGTGTAGCCAGTCACAACTAATATGAAAGGCCTTGCCGCCACTACTAATTTCTCTGGATTTCCGGGAAGTGGTCCTGGAGTAGTACGAATTGGCAAATGGCCGGCGTAGATTACATTACTTACTTCGCACATCTCCATAGTCAGCTCGGGAGTTTGCTGCTCAGTAATTCCCTGGGCAATTGCCCCACCGCAACCGGGATGGCTTGTAAATGCAAGAATCCTATCAAGCTGTTGGGATACTTTCTTTAAACCATTAAATATACGAGGTCTTAAACTATCGATTAGTTGTCTATCTTCTATAGGATATACTTGCTCGTTACTTTCCGGAGAATACCTAGTAAGCGCGGATGCAACAATTCCAAACTTTATTGTTTCAGAACCTACCACCGCATGCTCATCCATGCATTCTACAAGTGCATATTTTTTATTTTCAGTCATGTCAATATAAGACAACCGCAAATTATATAACTTATACCCGTGAATTTTCAATTGGCGAATAATTCATTAATCCCGTACAAGGTAACTAGATATGCGACACTAGGTATTCCTCAGGTGTAGCAAAATTCAGACTAAAGTGTAACCTTTTGGTATTGTAATATTCAACCCACTT
>Ga0075617_129_pt1 | contig 16088 bp, 19 predicted proteins | sample RifGroA1_FD_68371 | JGI IMG/M metagenome (GOLD analysis project Ga0075617, IMG submission 68371) | Microgenomates (Woesebacteria) bacterium GW2011_GWA1_37_7 | reverse complement strand
ATCCATTGAACTTTTCTATTTCTAGTTATTTGGTGAATCCCATTTTTCAGAATTGTTAGTGGGCTTTCTTCTTTGTGTTTATATCCATCTTCCGGTTCTTTAAGTGTAAGGCTGATCAAAAATGCGAGGAAAACAGATGTTGCTGTAAGACCAATCCCCAACAAAAACTTACTCGTTACGAGTTCAGAAATTATTAACCCCCCAAGAAGTGGAGCAATGAAAAAAGCTAATTGATACGAACCACCTATTAATCCCATTGCTTTTTTCATTAGGTTTTCCCTATCGGTTTTTGGTAAAGAATCATAAACTAAGGCTTCGTTTGCTCCCGATAAAAATGAATAGCCAATTCCAGCTAGGATTGCGATTAAAACAAAAGAAAAATAGTTATTGGCGAATATATAAAAGAATTCCCCGAGAAATTGAAGAAAAAGCGCAATAACCACCGATTTTTTTCTACCAATTTTATCAGCGATAACACCTGTCGGAACTTCAGCTAAAAAAATCGTAGCCACAATTATCGACCAAATAGAATTTATCTGTAACAATGAAAGCCCTCTTGACTGTTGGTATAGGGCGCCAACATGACTGTAGAGGTAAAGATTTTGGAAAAATGTTACAACCGCCAACTTTTCCACATTACTCAAATTTGATAATTTCTTCAAAAGATTCATATGCTTGTATTTTATCGGAAATCTTACTATATCTATAGTGGACACAGATTTAGGGATTGCTTTTTTTAATGGCGCAATCTGACAGCAGGAGCAATCCTTTCTGTGTCCAACAGGTTGCGCCATTTAAGTTATGAAGGTTCTTTAAAATTTTTGTGTTTTTCTTTTTCCGCTTTCAGCGGAATGTTCGAGCCGACTTTTTTTTGTGATCTGTTACGAACAAATTCGAACTGAATTCAAGCGGGTTTCCTCGCTCACCGCTTCGCGGTTCGCTTAGCTCAGCCTTTGGCCTCGCTTTTTAACACATTTTAACTCAGCGCGATTTTTTGTTGTTCGGCTAAAGCCAAACTAAAAAACAGAACGCAAAGCTCCAATAGACTAAGGCAATTATATCATACAAACAACGGAAGCCTGACGGGTTACCGTAAGAACCAAAACAAACACCGTCAACTAGCCGTATTCACGGCCTTATTGTGGTCTAACGGTAGACGGTTTGCGGTAACGGCTACCGCAACAGTAACCTAACACACATTTCAGTCGCAATTTGCCTTAACAGGCAACTAAACCAAGTGCTAGTACACAGAGTGCTACGCACAGCACTTGGCTCGAAGCTACAGGAACAAAACCATTGCTTCTGAATATTCCCTGTCGGGAATCCTGCCTAACGCAAAACACCCCAAAGCTACAGGGGTGTGGCTAATGCTATGTGTAGGGCAGGAACAAACACTTTCAATTAAAAAGAATTCGTCTATAATTTAACTTAATTATGAAAAAGGTTGCTTTCTTTGATTTAGACAAAACAATTTATAACACGCATTCCTTTTTCCAGTTGACAGAGTATGAGATTAAAAAAGGTAGAGCCAAACAAGAAACTTGGGATAAAATACAAAAACTCCTTGTTCGTTACAAATCAGGTGAGCTCACATATTCAGTAACAGCTAACATGCTATTAGAAGATTTTGCGAGTGATTTAAAAGACCAAAAATATATTGATTTATTAGAAGATGTAAAGGAGTTTTTTATAAATAACCTCAAAAACTTTTATCCGTACTTCGAGGAAATTTTACCAAAGTTAAAAGAAACACACGATGTTTATATTATTACTACAAATGCACAATATGTGGCAACGACAATTGTAGATCACTTTGGTCTTACTGGATTTATATCCTCAGAATTTGAAGTTGTTGATGGATTATTTACGGGTAAAGTTTTAAAGTCGCTAGCCAATGGTAAATCTATGGTTTCAGATATATTGGCCAAGCATGGAAAGGGTGGATCGATTGCTGTAGGCGACTCAGAAAATGATATTGGAATGCTAGAGTTAGTTGAGCATCCAGTTTGTATAAGCCCAAGTGAAGAACTTAAAAAATATGCAAGCAGCCAAAACTGGATTATGACCAACCCAAATCAAGCAACAAAAATATTTAATACTATTCTTGATTCAATAAAATAATAACTGATATGAAGGCATTTATAATTCCTGGATATCATCTTCCGAATAATATCGAAAATGACGAAAAATATATAAAATATTTTGATTTTGCTTGTAGCGAAATAGTAAAAGTGTCAAACTCTGAAAAGGTTGTAGTTATTTTAAGTGGCGGAAACATTGACATGGATAAACCTTTTGACAGAATTCTTTCAAAAGTAATGCTCACTCTTTTTGAGAAATATATTGATAAATATAATATGAATTGTTTAGTTAAAACTGAGGAAAAATCATTATCATCTTTGGAAAACTTAATATATTCAAAGGATATTCTTAATGAATTTAAGGATAATTTTGAAATATATGTTTTTAGCGATAAACAAAGGATAGAGAGATCAAAAATATTAGCAGATAAAGTTTTTGATAATCCTATAATGTTAGGCGTTGATATCAGCCATGAGCTAGAAAGACAAAATACAGAAGTTGTAAACAAAAAGGAGGAATTGGCTACAAAGTTTTCACTATGGGCATTAAAAAGTAAGGAGAATCTTGATAAATTTAAAAATGTTTACAACGAGAAATATACATATTTGCGAACCATATCTCCAGAAAAACGAAAAGAGGCAGAGATTGAGTGGTGGAAAGATTATTTACTCACTAGACACAGGAAAGCTAATTGATCTAAAATTTCCCTCATTTTGGTTTGAGAACTCACCACAGGGTAAATTTGTACTCAATATCGCATTCTCTCAATCAAAATATTACATAGATAATTTAAGTGAGAATGTAAAAAGAGGAATGAAACACAAAGTAAGAATTGGTGTTTGGCCTGTACAGGCTCCACTTGGATATTTAAACGACAAATTAACAAAAACTATTGTCGTGGATCCTGTAAGGCACAAAATTATAAAAAAGTGTTTTGAAATGTTTGCAACAGGCAAGCATTCTTTTACATCTATATCCGACTATCTTGTTAGCGTTGGAGTGAAATCACGCACCGATAAAAAGATAAAAGTAGATACCATTAAAAGAATGCTTTCTAACAGGTTTTATTTAGGGATTCTTGTATATAAGGGAGAGTTACATAAGGGAATTCATAAACCTATTATTTCAAAACAACTTTTTGATAAAGTAACGAAAGTAATATCAAGGTTTGAAAGACCAAGATACAACGGACATGATTTTCCTTTCATTGGATTGGCAAGATGTGGAGAATGTGGGGGTGCTATTACTGCTGAAAGTCATAGTAGAAAGTATAAAAATGGTAATTCTCCCACATTTATATACTACAGGTGTACTAAAAAATTTGGAGTTTGTAGTCAAAAATATATTTCAGAAGCTAATCTTGCCAAACAATTGAGAAAATCAGTCCGTAATATAACAATTCCAAGTGAGTGGAAAGATACTTGGCTTAAACTTTTAGAACAAGATAAACAACAAGAATCAGTCAAAGCAGAGGAAAACACAGCTTTGACTGAAATAGAACTGCAAACAACAGAAATTAAGTTAAGTAAGTTATTAGACACCTACTTAGATAATGTAGTTAGTGAAGAAGATTACAAAAAGAAAAAGAATGAGTTATTTAACACTAAACTTAATTTACAAGAGAAAATTGAACAGATAAAAACAAACGGCAACAACTGGCTCGAACCACTAGAACATTTCATAATGAGTGCCTTTCAGGCACAAAAAATCGCTGCTGAGAAAAATGAATGTCAAAATCTTTCAGATTTTGTAAGAAGTGCCTGCTCGAACTTTTTCCTAATCGACCAAAAACTCTCCATGAATTACAATTTGGGCTATTCTACGCTATTTTCTGTATGTGGCAGTCCCCACCCTGCCACATATTTGTCAAAGAAATCTTTTTCAGTGACCGCTGAGGGACTCGAACCCCCGACCTCTTCGATGTGAACGAAGCGCTCTAACCAGCTGAGCTAAGCGGTCGATACTTGGTATTTTAGCACCAAATAACTATTAAGATCTAATTTGTTATACTTAAATATGAGCATTTATACAAAGAGAAAAATCTTTTATGCTATATGGGTTTTAATAATGCTCAGTGGGCCTATCACAATTTTCAGGAATGTAGTCCTTTCACAAGTATTATCAAGCAACCTAGTATTATTAAATACTTTCCAAAGATTAACCGGCACAATGGCTTTTTCCTTGATATTTATGCAAATTATGATCGGATCCAATATGGACAAATTTGTTCAAATATTGGGATCCAAGGCATATAGGATTCATATTGTACAAGGACTTTTAGTTTACGCAACCGCATTCAGCCATCCCATTTTTGAAAGCCTAATTGTCTTTACTGTGAGCAGGAAGGTGGCAGACGCATTCTTTGTAGTCATCCCAAGTTTAAATACGCAAAGGGATATTTTACTTACGTTCGGAAAAATGGGTCTTGCCTTGTTGACAATAGGCGTAGTTGCCGCTTATTTCCGGACAAAGCCTGTTTTTCGTAAATATTGGCGATATTTTCATTATTTTAACTACGTCGTATTTTTCCTAATCGCCTTTCACGCACGAGTAGGTACCGATCTTGGAAGTTTGCCTTTCGACTCGTTTTATTGGGCCGCTATCGTAATTGTTTCATTAACACTTATGTATAAGTTATCGAATCCTACATTCCAGATTGAATCGCAACCTTTTGATTATTTAGCTTAGACAAGAATACCTCGTTTGGGGTGTAATATCCAAGGCATTTTCTAGGAGTGTTATTTATCTCCCAAACACAATCATCTATTTCTTCCTGTGTTACTTTTGTAAAATCAGTTTTCTTTGGAAAATATCTTCTGAGTAAACCATTGTGATATTCATTTGATCCTCTTTGCCAGGAAGAATATGGATCAGCAAAATATGTTTTTATGCCAATTTTATTTAACTTGTAATGTAAATGATTCTCCCTACCGTTATCTAAAGTTGTTGATTTAACAGGAAGCCCTGAAAATATCTTTTCTTGAGCCATGAGTGCTTCCTCTGAGTTGACTACACCTACTTTTACGGCAAAGTACATTCTACTTAGTTTTTCAACTTCAGTATGGACTCCTGATTTATGACTCCTTCCTTCCACAGAATCTCCTTCAAAGTGGCCAAATTCGATGTTTTTGCTAACTGCCTCAGGCCTGTCATGAATGGAGATTCTGTTTATTATTAAGGCTGTTCTTACCTTTCTGCCATGCCAAACTCTTCGTTTTTTATGTCCTCTTGGAAAATACTCCCAAAACTTTCTGTGCTTGTATTCTTCTGAATATGTAAATGAATAAATTGTTTCAGGGACTATTCTCATTTCAGGGCTGCCTTTAAAAACAAGCTTCATTCTGCCTGATATTTGTTCAGGACTCCAACCTCTGACAAGTCTTTTTATGACCCATTTAAAAACCTCCTTGCTCTTTAAAGGATGTCTCTTCCCCGCAGAAGATTTCCTATGAGTCCATTTATTCTGTGCATGAATAGCCACATATACTCTTCCCCTAAAAGAGTTCCTTTTTATTTCTCTTCCTATGGTTGACGGATCTCTCCCAAGTTCCTTAGCAATGCCTTTATTTGAAACCCCGGAAGAAATCAACACTGCAATTTGATCTCTTTCAAATGCCGTTATCTTTTTATGTTTAATATTCTTTCACCTCCCTGAAGCTAAATATTTTATCCTATTGGGGGTTGCGATTGGATTTAGAACTTACGCTTGAAGACAAATAATTTATATATTTATTGAAGTTTCTCCTTCGGCAAATTTATGAATTAAAGCATTCAAAAGTCTTTGATATGGAATGTTTACTTTTTTTGCCCTAGCTTTAACCTTTATAATGTCTTCATTTTTAACACGAAGAGTAATTCTCTTGGTTTTTTGAAGCTCTAAAAAGTTTTTAGCAGCTTCCTGAAGGTCTTTTTTCCTTTTTTCAAAATTTTTGACTGGAACAAATTTCCCTTTTCCTAAGAACTCTTCTAGTTCTTTTTCATAATCATCTAAGGGAAATTCATCAAAATAATCATTCTTCTGTTTCTTATTCATATTTTTAAATACTTTTTCTTCAAACTTATATTCGGATAAATCGTTTTCAAAAATCTAACTTTTCTGATCTTATCAATTACATATGGCACAGCATATACTTTATTATTTATATTTACTATCAAAATTCTTTGATTGGGATATCTCTTCTTGTTAAAATGATCGATGTCATCCAGAACTTTCCCACTTTCAATCGCTTCCATTATCTCATCAAAACCAATTTTTCTCGTTTCCCTTAAAATTAAATCCTTTTCTGATGAATAGTCAAACTTATATTTCATATATTAATTCTTTGTACATCCGTTGTCAAGACATCTTTAGCTTTAGCTTAACGCCACTCTAAGCATAATCTATTCTAGCATTTATTCTACCCGAGGCTAATTTGAAGACAAGCTTTCTTCTTATACTCTTTCAACTTTAATTGTGCACTCGGTTACGAGCGCCGCAATTGCACCAACTGCCGCAAGGGGTGGAGCCAGAAGCGCTCCTACTACTCCTACTGTCAAAGGTATTACAATAATTTCTTTTCCTTTTTTATTGAGTATAGTAATCCTTCTGATATTACCCTCTTTGATTAACTCCTTAATTTTCTTAAGTAATTCCTCACCCCGAATTTCAAAGGATTCCTGTTTTTTACTTGATTGCTTGCTTTTTGCCGGCATAATAACACCCACTTTCTAAAATAATTTTACTACAACTTATATAGGTTATGGATTTTTCTTAACGAATATAAATCCTGCAACAACAGCTTCTACAAATCCGCTGATTGTCCATGCTAATACCATCAAAAGGGAAACTTGAAAACTAGAGTAAGTAATTAACATTCCCGGAATTCCCGCGATAACCCAATATGCACCGCCGAATTTGCATGCCCTTTCGAATTCGCTTTTTGCCTCAAATAACTTTTTGGTTTTATCCCAAACCCAAGCTAAAACAAAACCCAACACAAACGGATACAGGAAAAATAAGCTCATCAAGGGATCACTCCATGGTCTAAAAAGAGCGGGATTTATATATTCCAAAGCTATTGAAGGAAAAAGTACCCCCCAAAGCCAATTTAAAACAATTCCGACAATAAGCATTGCCAAACCAGCTAAGATTCCTGTGGTGACAACTTTTTTATCCATATTCATCACCTCCTCCAGTTAAGTGGCTCTTTTAGAGCACTTAATGGAACCACGTTAGATGTCTGCAGCCTATCTAACCGTGGACCTCTAACTAATTGTACTCTTTATTTTTCCGACAATTTAGTGACCGCCTTCACAATATTTTCGCAACCCTGTAAACTGGTATTATGTTTGAAACAGTCTTTAATCAAAGCATATGGGGAGACCCTCCTTCGCTGAAGCTACGGAAGGACAAGTGAAGGATTTTATAATTAATATGGAAACGGTTTTTAATCAGAGCTTGTGGGGGGATGAGGGCTTTTCTGCAATTTTATCAATGAAAAGCCTCCCTGAAATTTTAAAAATTATCGCAAGGGATACATCCCCACCCCTGTGGAACATTTTTGAACACTTCGCATTCCGGTTTTTCGGCACTCAAGAAATTGTAATAAGAGGGTTGTCGCTTAGTTTTTTTCTCTTGGCAGTTTTTTTTACATATAAGATTGCGGCATACTTGTATAATAAAAAAACGGGTTTATTTGCTGCACTACTTACTCTTTTTAATCCTTTTTTCTTTACCTACGCTTTCGAGGGGCGGATGTATTCGATTCTTGCCCTAGGAGTAACCGCTTCGATGTATTACTTTCTCAGATATTTTAACGACGAAGAAGTTGGGCAATCTACAAAGTTCGGTTATGTCTTTTTTGGTTTGTGGGCGCTTTATTCACACCATTTCTCCTTCTTCGCATTCTTCGTTCAAGGGATATGGTTTTTGTATGAATTAATACTCGGAAAAAGAAAAAGGGCAAAGAAAATGATTAAACTCTTCATCTTTATCGGACTCGGCTATCTTCCCTGGCTAATACCTTTGTATAACCAGACAAAAATGGTCGGAGGTGGATTCTGGCTCGGTACCCCAACAACAAAAGATTTGAGTAATATGTTTACCGATTATTTAGCCAAAGGAATAAAGTCTCCTCTAAAAATTCCAGTTTTGGACATAGAAGTCATAGATGTAGCTTTGCTTTTGGTTATAATCATGCTTGTAGTCAGAAACTGGTTTAGAGGTATTAAAAAAAGCATATTCTTCCTTATGTGGTTTCTTTTGCCCATTGTGGCAACATGGGTAATTTCCCAAAAATTCCAATCAATATTTTTCAATCGGTACCTACTCTACACAATCCCCGGAGCAATGTTACTGCTTGCCTCAAATAAGCGAGGAGTTGCCTCTTATATTCTAATTATTCTAACTTTATTAACGTTCGCATCAATTGATTACCAGTACTTTACTCATCCAGCAAAACTCCCATTTAGGGAAATGGCAAATTTTGTAAAAGAAACCCAAAAGGAAGGAGATTATCTTATTAATTGGTACACTAACGGAACCCATCATATCTGGGAAACAAAGTATTACGGAATTCCTGCACCAATTTATGTTCCCGAAGGTTCCGGTGCACTTCCCTATTTTGTCGGAACAGCATTGATGGATAATAACGATATTGTCCGGGAAATTCCAGGTGGAGCAGAAAGAGTCGGTGTTGTAACGAGTGGTCCTGTTGAGAAAATTGAAGTTCCCGGCCACATTCAGGGTGCTTCCAAAGAATTCAATGGATTAAAATATATTTTGTATATAAAATCTTCAGAGAAAACCCCATTAAGGAGGTGAGAAAGATGAAGAACGTATATGATGAAATCGTAGGCATACTAAGTTCTAAAAGTGAAAAGCTGGGAATGAATGCAAGTGTAATTAATTACTCAAGTAAAAGCGATCCAGGATCGGCAGTGCCGGGCTATACCACACAAGGCGTAAGTGAAACAATTAATATCCCTGAAGAATATATGAAGAGGGCGGGTGCAAGTAGTGCTCAAGGGTTTTTGAATTGGTAAGGAAACCAGTAGGAAAAACTTAATGAGCGGACCGTTGAAGAGATCGGTTTACCCAGCTATACTGAAAGTGAGGTCTAAGTAAAAATTAGACGGGAGATAAACATTTACCAGTTCTATGTTTAAAAATATCAATAAATATCTACATACTCCAATCTGGCTTTTTATCTTGCTTTTAGGTGTACTCATCCTTAGAATACCGTCTTTTTTTGAACCCTACTCTTATGGTGATGAAATGATCTATCTCACTTTAGGCGAAGCTGTAAGACGCGGGATTCCTCTATATAGCCAGGTTCACGACAACAAACCACCGCTACTTTATATAATGGCGGCAATCGCCGGAAGTCTCTTTTGGTTCAAAGCAATTCTTGCAGCATGGATGCTTGCAACTATTTTTATTTTCTGGAAGTTAACCGAAGTACTTTACCCGAAAAACATAAGATTGCAGAAAGTTGCAACAATTGCTTTCGCACTCCTTACAACCCTACCCCTTCTTGAAGGGAATATCGTAAATGCTGAAGTTTTCATGATAGGTCCAACTATTTTAGCTTTTTATGTATTAATTTCTAAAGCTCTTACTCCAAAAAGGCTTTTTATTTCGGGAATACTCTTGTCCGCATCAACATTATTTAAAGTTCCGGCACTGTTTGACGTGCCAACGATAATAATCTTTTGGCTGGTTTCTATTAAAAAATTAAATTCGAATACCTTCGGCAAGATTACAAAAAGCACATTATACCTCTTGGCTGGTTTTTTCCTACCGATATTAATTACCTTCGTCTGGTATTTTCTCAATGGTGCCTTAAATGAATACATAAAAGCGGCGTTTTTGCAAAATATTGGTTATTTATCAAGTTTCCGGCCAGGTGATGTCCAAAAATCCTTTTTAAATCGAAATGCTCCTCTGCTTTTCAGGGGTTTAATTTTATCCTTCTCCATTGGACTACTTTATTTTTATCGAAAAAAAATATCGAAAGAATTTATATTTACAACTGCATGGCTAATGTTTACGCTTTTTGCGGTAACTTTATCTGAGCGTCCTTATCCTCATTACCTTATTCAATCAGTTGCTCCCATCTCTATTCTTATTGGCATCTTTGCGGCACACAAAAATATTGAACAGGTCATAGCAATTATTCCCCTCACGCTTACCTATTTTGTTCCGGTTTATTATCATTTTTGGCATTACCCTACTGCATCTTACTACATACGGTTTATCAATTTTGCTTCAGGCAAAATTTCACAAGAAGAATATCTAAAATCTTTCGGCGACAATGTCATTCGAAACTATAAAATCTCGAATTTCTTAGCAACTTCATCTAAATCCGATGAAAAAATCTTTGTTTGGGGAGATAGTTCAGTAATATATGCACTTTCCAGGCGAATGCCACCCATAAAATACGTTGCCGATTATCATATAAAAGATTTTTCTACTAACGATGAAGTAATAAACACTCTTACTTCAAATCTACCCGGGTTTATCGCAATACTACCAGATTCTCCTCCCTTTCCGGAGTTATCACTTCTTCTTAACAAAAACTATGCTCTTACCTCTGAATTCGATGGAGCTAAAATTTGGAAGCTACTCAGTCCTAAAGTCAGATCTCTAATCTCAAGTTAGAACTCCCGCAAAGTAGGCATCTTCATTATCTTGTTTTAGTTCGCGGCTAACGTAATTCTATAGTAAAATATAAGTCTGAATAACACATGTCGCGAAAAAAGACGAGGATTAAAGTCCAAATAAAAAGGATTCCATATTTAAAGCTTATTATCACATCTGTCTCAATAAGCTTCCTAAGCATAATTTCCGTTTATGTTTTTAAAAACAAACTTCCACCTGAAGTGCCGCTTTATTACGGTCTTTCAGAGGGAGTGGAACAATTATCTAGTGTAAATGGACTAGTTATACCTGGGGCAATTTCAATTGTCATAACTGCGATAAACACTTCGCTTGCTTATACGAGTGAGAACGATTACATTAAAAAAACCCTAATAATTTCCTCTTTTGTGCTATCAATTTTTGCAGTTGTAACCGTATTCAGAATTATGTTGCTTGTGGGCAGCTTCTAAAATGACAATTATTTCGAAACTTGTACTTTTACCCTTTATCTTTTCCTTTCTGGTTGCATTTCTGACAACCCCGCTTGTCATCAAATTATCAAATAAATTCGGTCTTATTGACGATCCCAAAAAAAATAAGCATCCTAAGGTGATCCATACATATCCTATCCCACGAGGCGGTGGAATTGCCTGTTTTTTTGGACTACTTGTATCAGCATTATTATTCTTACCTTTAGATAAACATCTTATCGGGATACTTCTCGGAGCAATAATTTTAGTTGCTATTGGGGTACTTGATGACAAACACAATTTGAACCCATATAAAAGACTAGCTTTTCAGTTCCTTGCTGCGGGTATACCGATAATTGTCGGTATAGGTATACCCTTTGTAAAGCTTCCATTTGTAGCTGATCTTATGTCTAAAACACCCTCGCTTAACGAAATATTAATAATAGATTCTTCAAGGGATATCTTGGAATTGTCGCACCCGCAAATTACTTTTCAACTATTCGGAGACGAAAAAAGTATTTGGATTTTGGCAGATATTTTCGCGCTTTTTTGGATTGTATTCATGATGAACATGCTCAATATGGGTGCGAAAGGTGTTGACGGCCAACTTTCGGGAGTAGTTTTTATTGCTGCTGCAACTATTGCAATTTTGGCAATGAGATACTCTCATGACGTTGCTCAATGGCCTGTTATAGTACTTGCAGTCGCGACGTCTGCTGCTTACTTAGGATTTCTTCCTTGGCATTTTTATCCACAAAAAATAATGCCTGGGTTCTCAGGATCTAGCTTAGCCGGATACATGTTGGCGGTACTGGCAATTTTATCTACCGCCAAGGTAGGAACACTTCTAGTTGCTCTAGGAGTTCCAATAATCGATACCGGATACACAGTAATAAGAAGAGTGGCGTCCGGAAAATCTCCCGTCTGGGGTGATCGTGGACATTTGCACCATAAACTTCTGGACGCAGGACTTAGCAAAAGGCAAATATCTTATTTTTATTGGGCAACAACTGCTTTATTGGGTATTATTGCTTTAAATTTGAACGCTTCAGATAAGTTATATACAATAATTGGAATAGCAATTATTATTGGAGCACTCTTATTATGGTTAACATACCGACCGAAATTATTAAAATAGCCCGCCCAGTCCATTGGGTAAAAAATCTTGCTCTTTTCGCAGCATTAATCTTCAGTCGTAATCTCGGATCCGAGTTTCTGTTCGAGAAGGTGGTTATCGGATTTATTGCATTTTGTCTAGCTACATCATCTGCATATATTTTTAATGACATCCTAGATGTGGTTGATTTTTTTTGCAGGTTGAAACACATTTTCATGAGTAATGGTCATTTTTTCATTTGCGGCAATACTTATTTCCTACAGTATTAATAGCTTGTTTTTCTTACTCGTAATTTCTTACATTCTTCTACAAATTTTCTACTCGCTAATATTGAAAAATATCCCCATTATCGACATCCTGGTAATAGCTGCCGGATTTATTATTCGTGTCTACGCGGGAGCTTTTATTATTGATGCTCATCTATCTGTTTGGTTTTTGCTTTGCGTAATATCAGTGTCTCTATTTCTTGCTTCGGGCAAAAGAAGAGCAGAATTAAATATCAAGACTTCCGGAGTCACACGTAAATCTCTTTCCAACTATTCGAGAGTGCTTTTAAATTCTTACGTTACAATGTTCGGCAACGCAGCGTGGATGAGCTGGGCACTCTTTACTTTCTTTGAATCCCCCACCCCCAGCACGCCACTTTGGTTATTTTTAGCCGAGATATCACGAACAACTACAATAAGTAAGCTGCTTATGCTTACAATTCCCGTAGTAATATTCGGAATAATGAGATATGAAAACCTTATTTTTGAAGGTCAATCTGAAGCCCCGGAAAAACTATTACTTACTGATAAGGGACTTATTATGTCCGTATTTATTTGGCTTATTCTTATAGTCTGGATACTCTATGGTGGAGTAACTCTAATAACTCTTTCTAATTTACAACCGTTGGCTTGACTGATGGTGTTGGAGTTTTAAATACACTTGGGGTAGGAGAGGTGTCATCAGAACCTTGTTCAATTTTTTTCGCATATTGATTGGAAATCCACCCCGCTTTTGCCTCACCGCCATCCTTTGCCGGAACAAGCTCTATTTTATACCAACCTGTTTTTTCATCCTCTTCTACCAAAACGTACTCCTCATTGGGTTTTACCTGTCCTACCTCTTCACCTAAGGTTGAAGGCTCCGCTCGTACTCTCAAAAAACCCACCGGGGTGTCTAAAATTTCTACCAAAGTCTTCTTCTCTATTTCTGGAGTCGGCGTTGGAGTAGCAATATTCCGCGACTTTTGCAGATTAATAATTGCGGTTAACTTATAACCTTGTTGTGTTTTTACTTTAATAGTCTTATCTACATAATCCTTAGAGCTTATCGAAATAGTGTGCTCGCCGGGTGTAATAGTACCTGCTTTGTAGGGAGTAAAAGCTTTCGTTTGGCCGTCAATAATAAGTTGAGCAGAGTCAGGATTTGATATTACTACTAATGAAATTTCACTTTTAGATAATTTTTCAAAAGATATTATTTCTCCCGATGAAAACTCATCTGTCTCGCCAAACTCCCTTCTTATCACTGTTTCAATCCCCTTAACAAGATTTAGTTTCGTTTCAAAAGGAACTAATGGGATTTCAAATGATTCCGGAATTAATTTTATTACTACCTCTCCTGTTTTCTGTTTATTGTCTCTATATGGGGTTCTCCCAACTTGCAATCCATTAATGAATACCGCTGAAGCCGGATTTGTATCAATAAAAACACCGGCGGTTTTTGGTTTCAATATCCCGATTAAAAAAAAGGCTAAAGCAACAATAAAGCCGCCGCCAATGAATATTAAACCGAATATTCTAACTTTTCTCACAAGTGCGGTTAGTTTAACAAATACATATAGCCTTGACAACCTCTTGCCATTTTTTTAACCAAACTATTATGTTTCTGGCGCTCTCTATGTCGGAGTGCCAATATAAATATTGCAATTTAGTTAATTCGTAAACCTCATTTCCGGTGGGACTTTGTTTTTGAGGCTAGATGGTGTAAAATTAATTCTCGATCCGGTGCGAGAGTGGCTATCGGGCGGTCTGCAAAACCGTTTACGTGGGTTCGAGTCCCATCCGGATCTCAATTTTAAATTTTCCTTGACTTTTGGGTGTTTCACAGGATAAAATAGCGAAATCTCGCGAAAAAGCGGGATTTTTTGTGCGCACGTATGCCTTGTCCGTTATTCAAGGCGAAATGGTAAAATTTTCAATCAACCTGCCTACCAAGTATCGTCTTCATTTACAAATCGTAAAGAAAAGAAGAAACTTGGATGATATACCCTTAACACCTTCTCTGGGTAAGATATTGCGTATAAGAAATGGTAGTAAGATTTCTCGCTATTTCAGACACATTTTTGAAAATTCAAAAATAAAAAGATTATTAGGGGCTAATCTTGCGGCCCTTCTTATCGCAAATTCATTTATTCCTCACTCATCACCTAATGCTTATGAGTTTGAGGCTAACACAATTTCGGCCCCTATCGTACTTGAAACCAAATCGGGTATTCAGTTTCCGGTTGCAAATATAAAAATTACTCAAGGATATAATTTCTTTCATCCCGGAATAGATTTAGACGGGGTTACAGGTGATGACATCAGGTCAATATCTGCCGGTTATGTTGAAAAAATAGAATATTCTAAATTTGGATACGGTAATTCTATTTTGATAAATCACGGCAATGAGATTAAATCTCTTTACGCGCATCTTTACAAAATCCATGTAGAAAAGGGGTATGAGGTAACTAAAGAAACTAGATTAGGCGAAATGGGCGCAACAGGAAGAGCTCGCGGAGACCATCTACATTTGGAAATTTATGAAAATGGTAAAACTATAAATCCACTTCTGTTTCTGACCTCAAAATAAAACATTCTCCTAGCACCAAATTTACCTATTATCCAAAAGTGCCCATAAGTACCACGATGCCACTGTTCGATAAGGCTTCCACCGCCGAACAAATTTTACCATTTCTTCTTGAGTCATTTCTTTTTTCATTCTCGCCGAGCCAGATGTTCTCAACAGCCGGAGTCCTTTCCTAATGCCCAAATCATCATCAGGAAAAATATCGGGCCGTCCTAAAGTAAACATCAAAAACATCTCGGCAGTCCAGCGACCAATTCCCTTTACTAAAGTTAATTCTTTCATTACTTCTGCGTCCGACATCATATCCAATCTTGTTAAGTGCAATTTATTATTTTTCACCTTGTCTGCCAAATCTTTAATTGACCTGACTTTAGCCCACGCCATTCCGCAATCTCTTAATTCCTGATCGTTAAGAGCCAATATTTTTCCCGGAGTTAAATTGCCTTTCACCTTATTCTTTAACCTGTTATAAATAACGTCCGCCACTCTTCCTGAGAGTTGTTGTCCAATTATGTCTCCGATCAATTCCTGAAAATAATCAGCGTGAATTTTCGGTTTTATCTTACAGTGTCCGTATTTTTTTATAAGAGGTCCAATGTATTTATCTTTTAAAAGATATTCCTCCACTTCTTCCCACATAAAAAGAATTATATTCTGAAAATGATTATTATGAAAATATAGGTAACCCCATTCTTACTACAAATAGAGTTATTTACTGTATATACTCTGGATAATGAAAAAAGAGGAGCTGAGACAAATTTTTGGAAAAGCTGGAGATTTAAAACCACCTTTAGAAGAAATGTTTGGCAATGCTTATCTGGACTATCCTGATGATTCTGAAAGAATACCCCAAGAACTTGCCGGATTATCCGTACATAACGTTACAAATCTTGTCACCCGAGCTACTGAATTAGCACCAAAAATCAACTGCAGGACAAACCAATCTTTTATAGTCACGCACGTT
>Ga0075617_102_pt1 | contig 16115 bp, 10 predicted proteins | sample RifGroA1_FD_68371 | JGI IMG/M metagenome (GOLD analysis project Ga0075617, IMG submission 68371) | Microgenomates (Woesebacteria) bacterium GW2011_GWA1_37_7 | reverse complement strand
CGGGAAACGCATATTCATGCTTATGGAGAAAATTTTTTATTAAAACTTGTTAAGGTAATGGGTTTTCAAAAGGAAGTGGATAAGAAAATTATTTTTGGAACACTTCATTTAATTAAAGTAAGGAAAAAATGACGGAAATAAATGAGAAATTAACAGTTTCGGTTGTAATCCCAAACTATAATGGAGAAGGTTTACTTCGGAAAAATTTAGGCTATTTGATAAAAGCCTATAAAAGAAAAGAAAACTGTATAGAAGAAATTATACTTGTTGACGACGCATCACAAGACAGCAGTGTTGAATTTGCAAAAAGAAACTTTCCTGAAATTAAGCTTATTAAGCACAAAATAAATAGGGGTTTTGCATGCACTTCTAATACGGGGGTTAGAAGTGCTAAATCAAAATTAATTTGCTTATTAAATAATGATGTTATTGTGCAGGATAATTTCCTCGAAGCAGCATTACATCATTTTCGGAATAATCAAATATTTGGAGTTTCACTTCACGAAAAAGGGTATGGATGGGCAAAAGCTAAATTCGAAAGCGGATTCATTAATCATAAAGGAATGAAAGCATCTGATGATGTAGAAAATACATTTTGGATTAGCGGCGGTAGCGGGGTATTTAGAAAAAGTTACTGGTTAAAATTAGGCGGGTTTGACGACAAGTTGTTCAAATTTTATTGGGAAGATATTGATTTGTCATATCGGGCTCTTAAACGAGGATATAAACTTGTGTGGGAACCTAAAGCAAAAGTGATACATGAACATGAGTCAACGACTTCGAAAACTTTTTCAAAAACGAAGCTTACAAGAATGCAGGAAATAAACCAACTTGTATTTATCTGGAAAAATCTGACGTCCGCAAATCTTTTCAGAAAACATCTGGTTGGTCTTTTTTCCAGAATTTCGCGACACCCGGGATATTTAATAATATTTCTGGGTGCATTAACTAAGACCAGAAAAATTATTCGGGCAAGAAAGAGGGAGAAAAAAGAAACCTCTGTATCGGATGAAGCGATTTTCGTAAAATTTTCCGGCAATTAGAAACAATTCCAATGCTAGATGTATCAATAATAATTGTCAATTACAATACCAATAAACTCATCATGGAGAGCATTAGATCGGTTGTTGAAGATAAGAGCAAAGCTTCTCGGGAAATAATTATTATTGACAACGCCTCAAGTGATGGAAGTTTACCAACATTAGAGAACTTGAAAGGAAAGATCCAAAACTATAGTTTAATTGTAAATAATCAGAATTTAGGATTTGCAAAAGCAAATAATCAGGGTCTCGCAATTGCAAAAGGTAAATATAAACTATTACTTAATTCAGATGCCAGACTTATAACTGGTACTTTGGACACGTTAATTAACTTTGCAAACGATCGGGAAAATTTAGGGATGGTCGCACCTAAATTACGCAATATTGACGGTTCTACACAAGGGTCTGTTTTTAGATTTCCTACAGTATTTCGGGCTATATCACAATACTGGTTATTCAATAAAGGAATCTTGGATAAATATGCTCCAGATGCCCGTGACCCAATAAAAGTTGAAGCTGTTGTAATGGCATGTGCGATTATTACCCAGCTTGCCATAAATAAGGTGGGATACCTGGATGAGCGCTATTTCATGTACTTTGAGGATATTGATTACTGTAGAAAGTTAAAGAAAGTTGGATTGGATATTTATTATTTGCCGGCCTGCGAAGTAGTACACGTCCATGGGGCAAGTGGTGACTATAATAGTTTATATGGCTCGGAATGGAAACAGTTGATTCCCTCGAGCATTTTATATCACGGTAAGTTAAAACATTATTTAATAAACTTTATAATATGGTCAGGCCAAAAATTACAAAAAATATTTTATTAGTATTAATTCTAATTTCAGCAGCAGTACTCCGTTTGTGGAAATTAGATAAAGTTCCGGTATCACTTTTTTCCGATGAATTAGATGTAGGGTATCAGGCTTACTCTTTTATTAATACGGGCCGCGATTATTTCGGAAATTTCTTACCCTTACATTTCCAATCTTATGCTGATTTCCGAGCACCATTGTATATATACTCATCCATTCCGAGCGTATTTATCTTTGGAATTACGCCGTGGGGATTACGTCTTCCAGCCGCGATATTCGGAATTCTGGGAGTATATTTATTGTATTTATTGGTAGTAGAGATTGGTGGGTATTGGAAAAATCAAAGCAGAGAGAAGATTGAGGTATTTGCACTTTTTTCGGCATTTATATTAGCTTTTTCGCCCTGGCATTTACAGTATTCACGGGCAGCTTTTGAAGTAACTCAACTATTACTTTTATATTTATGCGGGTTTTATTTTTTCTTCAAGGGAGTAAAGGATGGAAAGTATATATGGATATCAGGATTATTTTTTTTACTAACTCCATGGTCTTATAGTACTGCAAAACTTTTTACTCCTTTATTGATGGTTTATTTATTTTACCTGTTTAGAAAAAAGATAAATATGAGTGTAAAACAAAAACTATTAACTTTTTCAATACTTTGTTTATTATGGTTACCGTTGATATATGTAAATTTTTTTCAAGGGGCCGCCTTTCGATTTAAATATATCAGTATATTCACTGATCCGACTACAATAGGCGCAATACAAACATTAAGGCTCGACGATGCTCAAATGAGGAGAAGATATGGAGGTGGTATTGGGCAAAAAATTAGCAGCCGCCTAATGCACAACAAGTATATTATTTGGCAAGAGAAAATTTTAGATAATTATTTACAATCATTCTCGACAGGCTTTCTATTTATTGAAGGGGATCCGAATTTACGGCATTCTATAAGTGGACTAGGTCAGTTTTACAAAGTCGAAATGATCGCTTTATTACTGGGAGTTATTTTACTTGCGTCATCCAGTCTAGACAGGAAAATAAAATATCTTTTACTATTTTGGATTATTGCAGGAATATTTCCATCCGCCGTTACACGGGATGGAGGTAAACATGCAACCCGCTTAATTCTAATTCTTCCGCCAATAGTTCTAGTTATTGCATACGGGTTAACAGAGACAATTTTTAGATTCACGGCTAAATATAAATATGTTTTTATTTCTCTATTTTTCGGAATTTGGATTTTTCAATTCGGGATTTATAGCCATACTTATTGGATTCATAACCCGTGGTATTCGGAACGGTCGTGGCATGCAGGTTACAAAGAACTTGTAACAGCAGTTAAGGAAAATCAGAATCGCTACAATAAGATAATTCTATCGAATGCAAACGATGACCCTCGAATTTTTTTAGCTTCTTATTACCCGTACGATCCAACTATTTGGCAAAAAGGAACATCAAGGGAATTTGTTAAAGGTTTTGGAGAATTAGAGCATATCGAGAAATATTACTTTGGTCAGCCTGAGGTGGATATAGGAATTGAAAATTTGTCACAAGTATTATCAGACGACGGCTTGTATATTGCCGCGGCAAGAGAAATCGATGGCAATTTGATAATGGATCCACAGAAAACACCCGAAGGGCTAGTATTAGTAAAGGCAATTTCCTATCCCTCGGGAGAACCGGCTTTCTATCTCTTTTCGATCTAAGAGAAAGTTGCCAGATACATATGCTTTTAGTCAAGTTTTAAGATATAATTTTTAAAATATGCAAAAAGTTGAGCTTTCAGTAATTGTGCCTTTTTACAACGAGGAAAAAAACTTGCCGGTTCTTCACAAAAACCTTTTAAAAGTCTTAAAATCCCTTAAAGTATCTTCAGAAATTATATATATTAATGATGGAAGCACCGACTTATCAATCGAAACATTAAAAGCTGAAATAAGGAAAATTAACTCTGGTGGGGTTGGGGTAGTGTTGGTTGAGTTTACTAAAAACTTCGGTCAGACCGCGGCGGTTGTTGCCGGAATTGACCATGCAAATGGGAAATATATATCGTTTTTGGATGCCGATCTACAGAATGATCCGGAGGACATAAATAAGTTTTTGGATGAGATTAATAAGGATTATGATGCGGTATTTGGCTGGAGGAAAGATAGACTGGATGCAACATTCAGGTCATTTCTCTCCAAACTTGCAAATCTATCAATAAATCTCGTTTTTTCATATCCCTATCACGACGTAGGATGTTCTGCCAGGATTGTAAAAAAAGAGTTCTTAAAAGATTTGCAGTTGTACGGCGAACTTCATAGGATTATGCCGGTATTGATCTATCTCAAAGGCGCTAGGGTTTCTGAAATTGTGGTCAGACACCACGAAAGGAAGCAAGGAAAATCGAAATACGGTTTTGATAGGATAATAAAAACCGTGATCGACATCATTACTGTTAAATTTCTAAATTCCTACGGTACTCGTCCGGCTTATGTATTCGGAACATTTGGATTGGGTAGTATTCTTATCAGTACTTTGGCTTTATTGGGATCTGCCTATAAAAAGCTATTTTTAGGCGTGTTCGTGCACAAAGATCCCCTTTTCCTAATTGCAATATTTTTCGGACTGGTCGGGCTACAATTTATGATGATGGGGCTACTTGCGGAACTTCAGGTACGTACTTATTTTGAATCACAAAAGAAATCGATATATGAGATTAAGCATTTTACTAATTTATAATGTGTGGAATAACGGGGTATGTTGATTATGAATGTAAAGTAGATCCCAATATTTTGGGAAAAATGACTAAAGCAATCGTTTACCGCGGACCGGATTCTTCAGGTGAGTACGTTAATGATGATAAATCAGCAGGTCTCGGAATCCGCAGACTAAGTATTATCGATTTATCAACAGGTGATCAGCCGATAAAAAATGAAGACGGCAGCGTGGTAGTTGTATTTAACGGAGAAATCTACGGATATAAAAATCTTCGCGACGATTTATTGAGGAAAGGTCATAAATTAAAAACCAAAAGCGATACCGAAGTCTTGGTTCATTTGTATGAGGAATATGGAGAGGGTATGGTTGCAAAGTTGAATGGCATGTTTGCATTCGCGATTTGGGATGAGAAAAAACGTCGAATGTTTATTGCCCGAGACCGTTCAGGAATCAAACCACTTTACTACAGTGTTATTGGAAAAAAGTTATTTTTCGGTTCGGAACCAAAAACCATATTGGAATGCCCAGGTTATAAGAAAGGAGTAGATAGTACAGGTTTGAGCTCGTTTTTTTATTTGGGTTACATTCTTGGTAGTTCTTCGATTTATTCAAATATTTTCAGGTTGAAGCCTGGGAATATTCTTATTTTTGATAAATCCGGGATTAAGATAAAAAAATACTTTGATATAAAAACAAAAAAGGATTATCCACAATCCTCATTGGACATGCTATTAAACAAAGCAGTTGAGAAACAATTAATTGCGGATGTTCCTGTTGGCGTCTTTTTAAGCGGAGGACTCGATTCAAGTATAATCGCAAGTTACATTTCAAAATATGAGAAATTGAAATCTTTTTCAATAGGATTTTCTGAGAAAGGGTTTGATGAATCAAAGCATGCGTACTACGTTGCTAAAAAGCTTGGGACGGAACACCACAGCGATGAATTTTCCCCAAAAGATGTTTTAAGTATTTTTGACGAAATTTCTTCAAAACTTGACGAACCTTTCGCTGACGCTTCACTATTTCCGACATACAAAGTAAGCAAACTTGCGCGAAAGTACGTCAAAGTAGTTTTGTCCGGTGACGGAGGAGATGAACTATTTGGAGGATATCCAATATATCAAGCTCATATTTTGGCAAGATATTTAAATTTTTTACCTAACTTTACATACGACGTTTTGAGAAACATAATCGATTCAATTCCTGATATATTTTTTGACTTAATTCCCACGTCATTTAAAGAATATCCGAAAAAAAGATTAGCAAAAATTATATTGTCTGGAATGAAAAAGGGAAATCCACAAGACAGACATCTTTATTGGATGAGAACGTTTTTTTTGGGAAATGAATTTTTAGGTAATACTTATGATAGAAAACATAATTCTAAGAGTGACAATTGGAAAAAGCTTAGTCCGTCAATAACAGGGCAGTCAATTGATTTTAATACTTATCTGCCTGATGATTTTTTCTTTAAGGTTGACAGGGCTGCAATGTATAACTCTCTCGAGGTTAGGGTTCCATTTCTTGATAATGATGTTCTCAATTATGCCTTTTCTACGAGAAAGCCACATGTGAATTTATTGCAAACCAAAATTCAACTCAGAAAACTTCTACAAGATAGACTTCCGGATGTTGCAAGAAGGCCTAAAAAAGGCTTCGGAATTCCTCTAGAAAAATGGCTAAGGAGTGATTTAAAAGATTTTGCCTATTCTAAACTTAAAAGTAGGCGTCTTAACGATTATGTTTCAAAAAATAAAGTGCTGAAAATTTGGGGTGAACATCAAAAATCCGAGACCAACCATTCGGGAACCATATGGCAACTTGTTATTTTTTCAGCTTGGCTGGATAATTGGAGTTGATTTCAGTCAATCGCTAAACTTCATATGGCTGTTTATCCTCGATTAAGATAAAATTGAACTGTGGAACTATCAAAAATTTTAAAAGCAAGATTAGGACTGTTTATATTCGTTTTTTTACTTTTAGTAGGAATTTTTATCAGGGTTTGGAAAATAGATAGTACACCGATTTCACTGTTTGGAGATGAAATTGACGTCGGGCTTCAGGCGTACTCTATCGCAACAACCGGGAAAGACTATTTTGGTAATAGGTATCCGATAATGTTTCACTCATTTTCTGAATATCGTTTACCCATGCAGCTTTATTTGGATGCCCCGTTTGTGAAACTTGTCGGTTTAAACGCATACGGAGTCCGCCCCCCATCACTTATAATGGGCTTATTAAGTTTGCTCCTGTTTTATTTTTTGGTTAAAGAACTTTTTGACAAAAAACTTGCACTCATTACAACAATCTTTTTGGCTTTTTCGCCGTGGCATATTAACTTTAGCAGACAGGCAAATGATGCCGGGATAATTCTTCCTTTTATAATTGGCGGAACGCTGTTTTTTTTGAAGGGGATTAAAGAGTATAAATATTTACTTATTTCCACTTTTCTATTTGCCATGAGTTTTTATTCGTATGCAATCGCGACGGTATTTACTCCACTTTTTGCCCTTTCTTTAATTGTAATTTATCGTAAACGAGTATTTAGGTATCAGCCTATTAAGTTAATACTTTTAGTAATATTGGGATTATTACTGCTTCTACCCTATATTATCTTTACGTATAAAGGGATTTCGTCACAAAGATTTTCCAATATAAGTGCAATTCAGGAAGATTTTTTAATGGGCGAAGTCGTTGCGAGGCGAAGGTGGTCAGAATCTTTTCTTACGCGTGTATTTTATAACAGAAAAACTATTGCTACTGAAGTCGTATTGAAAAACTACGTCAAGTCATTCTCGGTAAGCTTTCTTTTTACAGAAGGCGACCCAAACATGCGTCAGAGTATTGAGGGGTTCGGGCAGATGTATCATTTTGATATAGTGCTTATCTTTCTTGGCTTGTGGTTTCTTTTTTACAAAAATGCGAAAGAAAAAGCTAATGAAAAATATCTGCTGGTTTTTTCATTTCTTGCGATATCACCACTTGCATCTGCATTAACAAAAGACGGTGGTACCCACGCTTCCCGGTTAATATTGATGGTAATACCTTTGGTAATACTTTCCGGCATTGGCTTTAAAGTACTGCTAGAAAGCACAAAAGGCTACAAGAAAAAGGTTTTGGTTGCGATTTTTATCACTGTTGCTGTATTGGATATTACCCGATTTATACACAGGTATTTTGTCATTTGGAAAAATGAAAGTTGGCGTTTCTTTCAATACGGCTTTGAGGAGGCGGTTTCATATGTTAATGAAAATGAAAATGATTATCAAAAGGTGATTTTTGACAGCACCTATGAGCCAATGCTTCCTCGCTTTTTATTTTACTCCCAATACGATATGAGGCTTTTCCAAAAACAATTTAGCGGTGATAGGTATGAAGATAACATTATTAACGGCGTGAATGGTTTCAGTTTGGCTGACAAATATTATTTTGGTGAGTTAGCAAAGCCTATCGAAAATCTGGCAACTCCGGGAACCTTGGTCATAGCAAATGGCGAGAAAGATGTTACAAACCCGGGTATATTTAATAATTCCAATCTAAAGCTTTTAAAAGTTATCAGTTCACCGACCAATATTCCGATATTTTATATTTTTACAGCAAATAATGCAGGAGTTAATAATTAAACTTTTAGGTAAACAAAGAAATATTGTCTTTTTAATCATCGCGGCTTTTGTTTTCAGACTGGCCTTTTCTTTTATAGTCTGGCATCCCGATGTTAATAATCATTTAGATTGGGGTATTCGTTATTTTGAATATGGCCCGGAAAAATTTTATGCTCCTGAATCCAATATCTGGAGCTATACATGGCCAAACCAGCCTCCGGGAACTATTTATATTTTTGCTTTTAGTAGGAAATTATTTGAGTCAATTTTCAATTTTTTTTGGTTCATTAATATTAAAATACCCGCATTTCCTTCCGGAATAATTACATATTTTGAACATAATCTTTATCCTGCAGTGGTTAAATTACCGGGTATTATTGCTGACTTTGGAATAGCTTATTTGCTTTATAAATACTTAAGAATCTTATTAAAGGGGAATAGGGCTAAAATAGTAAGTAGACTGGGACTTGTAGTTTTTTTATACAATCCGGTTATTTGGTATACGTCGTCTGTTTGGGGGCAATATGATTCTATAATTAATTTCTTCGCGCTGCTTTCGTTTTATCTACTAATAAAAAAGAGGTTGACATTTTCTCTCATCGCACTAGCTTTGTGCTTATTTATAAAACTGTCTTTGGTAATATTCTTACCTATATATTTGGTTTACTTACTAAAACAAAAATACTCTTTTTTCAATCTATTAAGATCAATATTGATTTCTTTTATGCTGATCGGAATCTTTACGCTACCCTTTTCCCATGGTGAACCATATTCGTGGTTGTATAAACTATATATCGATAAAGTATATGTGCAACAACAGCACCTTATTACAGCAAACGCGTTTAATATATGGGCAACTATAGCAACGATTCATTTAAGGTCATACACACAATATCTAGGGCCTTTAATGTATAAAACTTGGGGATTTATTTTATTTTCACTAGCGTATTTTCCCGCGCTGTATTTATTGTATAAAAAAAGCAGTCACAATTCACTAATATGGACTTTAACAATCGCTGCTTTTTCTTCTTTTATGCTACTTCCCAACATGCACGAGAGATATCTTTATCCGCTATTTCCGGTACTGACAATTTTAACCATAAAGCACGTAAAATTAATTTGGGTTTATATTTCAGTTTCACTGATATCGCTTCTAAACCTCTATAATTTCTGGTGGGTGCCAAAATTAGCAATTTTAGTTTCCTTTTTAGCCTATCAGGACAGACTTACTCCGAGACTATTAGGTTTTGTGAATTTTATTATCTTTATTTATTTTTATCGACTATATCTTCGACAAATGATAAGGGCAAAGTTATAATTTAACTTATGAAACGCTATTTACTTGCGGTTATTTTATTACTGGGACTGCTTCTACGTGTAACATCTCTTGATAAGTATCCTGTCGGATTTACACCGGACGAGTCTTCGTTCGGATATGATGCCTATTCACTTTTAAAAACAGGCAAAGATCAATGGGGAAAAAGTTTTCCTTTGACGCTAGAGTCTGCAGGAGATTTCAAATCTCCGTTATATGCGTATCTTACTATTCCATCTATTGGATTATTGGGACTTAATAAAGTCGCGACCAGGCTACCAAACGCACTGTCGGGAACTCTTGCGATTTACGTGACTTTTCTGTTAACCCGATTAGTTTCTAAATCCTACGGGAAATATCTCGGGTTAAGTGAGACACCTTCAAAAGCATTAAAGAATATTGGAATTGGAAATATAGAATATGTCGCAGCATTTCTACTTGCGATTTCACCCTGGCACATAATGATGAGCAGGGGAGCGTTTGAGGCAAACCTAACAACGTTTTTTCTTCCACTAGCAATTTATCTGTTTCTTAAGGGGTTAAATAACCCAAAATATTTTACGTACTCGGTAATTTTAGCGGGATTAAACATTTTCAGCTACCATTCCGCTAAATTAATTACTCCGCTTGTTTTTATTTTTGCGCTGGTAATTTTCAGGAAAGAGGTTTTTAGAAATTTCGGGAAATATCATAAGATCAGTATATTTATTGCATTAATTTTTGCAGCTGCATTTTTTTGGACTCTTATGTCCGGATCATCAACCCGCATTTTGGATGTAAGCATATTCAAGCTTTCACTTATGGAGGCATCCTCTGAGCGAATAAAAGCCATTAATATGGGTATGGATCCTTTCACCGGAAGGTTATTTTTTAATAAGTTTGTCATGGGTTTAAGGCATTTTACTGCCAACTATGTATCCTACTTTTCACCCCAGTACTATTTTTTTCAGGGTCCTGCTGAAGCTACCTACGGCATGATTCCGGGTAGGGGAGTTTTGTATTGGTTCGAACTGCCACTGTTGCTAGGGTTTTTTCTATTTATTACAAAAGCTCGAGTTAATAAACTTTTTAAGTTAATATTATTTTGGTTTTTTATTGCGCCAATTCCTGCCGCTTTATCACTCGGTCCGGGTTATGCGGCTAATAGGGCAGTAATTCAACTGCCATCAATCCAAATTTTGCTTGCATTCGGTTTGCTTCAAGTTGTTAACTATATTGCAGACTTTAAATATAAGAAGTTAGTATATGTTTCCTACATATTTGCATCTACTTTAATTTTTATATATTTTCTATTAGATTATTTTTTGGTTTCCCCTCAAAAATCTTCTAAAGATATGCTTTATGGGAGCTTAAAGGCCGCTCAGTGGCTAAATACGAATGCGCAAAGTAAGCAAATTATTGTGAGCAGAACTCTTTCTGAACCGAATATTTTTATAGCTTTTGCAAACCGTATGGAACCCTCAAGTTATCAAAAGTATGCAAAGGAGTGGAATTATCGAAAGCTTGGTTTGGGATGGGTCGACCAAATGCCGAAATGGGAACTCGAAAATTATGTTTTCGGGGATATAGATCTTTTAAAATATGGTAAAGAAGAAGGAATCGTGATGGCAGGAAAACCAGAAGAATTTAAGAATATAATACCTGATCATGTAATTTATTATCCAAATGGTGACCCTGCGATATATATTGTACAAACCCCCCTTAAATAGTTATTTATGAAAGAAATCCTTAGAAGGATAGAAAGTAACCGGATAGTGGTGATATTTGCAATATTCATTATTACAGCTTTCGCGACTTTTGCACTTGTAAGAAACGGTTTCTTCACTATGTACGATGATATGCAAGTTGCTAGGGTGTGGCAGATGGATAAGTGCTTCAGGGATTTTCAAATACCGTGCAGATGGGTTCCGGATTTAGGCTTAGGTTATGGTTACCCTCTCTATATTTATTATGCCCCACTTCCTTATTATATTATGGAAGTTATTCACTTAATCGGGTTTTCATTTATAGCAAGTGTTAAAACCGGTTTTATTTTGAGCGTGCTTTTGTCTGCAATATTTTTTTATTGTTTTAGTAAAAACTTTTTTAATAAATGGATTTCTATTGTTACCACTTCTCTCTATATATTTGTACCGTATAGGGCATCATCGATTTATGTGCGTGGTTCTATGGGTGAAGCGTGGGGAATGGCAATTGTTGCCTTCCTTTTTTCAAGTTTCGAAAATTTCTACAAACACAGGAGTATAAAGTCCGGTATAATATTCAGCTTAGCCGTTTTTAGTTTTTTTATTTCTCATAATATTACAATAGTTATGTTTTTGCCGATTTTTACTGTTTGGATATCTCTAAGACTTATATTTGGCAGAAGTCAAATTAAAATGATCAGAAACGCAATACTCTTTTTCTTGCTTGGGTTGGGGTTATCATCCTTTTTTATATTGCCGCTTATATTTGAGAGGAATTTGGTGCATATAGAGACTTTAACTTCAGGCTATTTTGGATATCTGCAACATTTTTTAAATCTGAAGCAAATCTTTATTTCATTGAACTGGGGATACGGACCCTCGATTCTGGGACCTTCCGACGACGCCCTATTGGGGATAGGCGTGATACACAGCATAGTTGCGATATTAGGATTTATGTCGATTTATATTATGCATAAAAAGCAAAAAGTTAATCTAATATTAGGAACTTTTTTATTTACATCATTTCTTGCCGCATCGTTTTTGACTCACGAAAAATCAACCTTTGTTTGGAAGGCATTTAAACTTGACATCTTTCAATTTCCTTGGAGATTTGCTATGATTTCGGTTTTTTCTGCATCTTTTCTAGCAGGTTTTATACTCAAAGGTTTGCAAAAACCTAAACAAGTTTATATCGGACTTCTGATTATAATAACTACACTAACTCTTTATTTACCTTTTTTTAAACCTAAGGACTGGTTTTATATAAATGACAGACAGAAGTTAAGCGGAGTAAATTTGAAAAAACAGCTTACGGCAAGCATTTACGATTACCTACCCAATACTACCAAGAGGGCGCCTGATAATGTATCTACAGAAAATTTAGAGGTGATTTACGGAGACGTTAATGTATCGAAAATAAAGAGAGGGAGTAATTGGTTTACTTATGAGGTTGGTGTAAATTCTGAGAATGCATATGTTGCAATTCCGACCTATACCTATCCTAATTGGATCGTAATGGTTGATAATCATAAGGTAGATACGACAGGTTATGGCGATTACGGTTTGGTTAGCTTTAATATCCCGAGTGGTAAGCACTTTATTGCCGCAAATTTATTAAATAGCTTTGTGAGAAGGGTTGGCGACTTTTTCAGCTTAGTAAGTTTGGGGATAGTGATTATTACTGCCGTATATGAAAAACTTAATAAAAAAGATATCAGCTTATAAAATATTTTGGGTTATTGTATTTATCGTAATTTCATTACCTGCAATTTACCCGCTTATCAGGGGTGATTTTTATCATTTTTCTGACGAACCTCACATAGCAAATCTCTTTGAGATGATTCGTGCAATTGATTCAGGTCAATTTCCTCCAAGATGGGCACCGGATATGAGCTTTGGATTCGGATATCCACTTTTTAATTTTTATTATCCGCTTCCTTACTATATTGGATATTTATTTTTCAAATTGTTTGGTTCGCTTATCCTTTCAATAAAGCTTTTATTTTTGCTATCGGTCTTACTTTCAGCATTATTTATGTTTAAATGGTTGAGGTTATTTACCGGCAGATTTGAAAGTTTAGTCGGAGCTTTGATTTTTATATACACACCTTACAGGGCAGTAGATTTATATGTTAGAGGTGCGCTAGGTGAACTCTTTGCTTTTATATATTTTCCCGCAATTGCTTATTTTACTTATCTACTACTTAAGACAGGAAAAGTTAAATATGTAGGCTATTTGTCTTTGGCAATTTCTTTATTGATATTGAGTCACAACCTGGCACCGATATTTTTTATTCCTTGGATAATCCTTTTTGCACTATTATTATGCAGATTTAGCCTCAGTTTTACAAATATTTATAAACTTTTTGTCTCGGTCTTATTAGCACTTTCTGCAAGTTCGTATTTTTGGTTACCGGCTTTTATTGAAAAAAGTAATTTAGTTTCTCAAACCCCCTTTAACTACAGAGACCATTTCCCGTTTATTAAACAGCTGATTTTCCCTTCTTGGGGATACGGGGCTTCCCATCCGGGTATATATGATGATTTGTCGTTTCAGATTGGGATTGTAAATTTGATACTTATTTCGGTAACAACGCTAACGCTACTGATGTCTAAGAAAAATAGATTTCTTAAAATATTTATTTTATTTTCACTCGCGGGATTTATGTTTCTAATGAACATTAGATCTTCATTTGTTTGGAATATTCTACCACTTGTAGATTATATTCAGTTTCCATGGAGACTACTGCTTTTTACCACTTTCCTAAGCTCATCACTTCTGATGTTTATTAATGCGAAAACAAAGATAGTTAAAACCTTTTTAGTTATTTTGGGTATGTTTTCTATTAGCCAATCATTTTTTTATTTTAAACCAAGTGAATATTTTAACCCCACTGACGATTATTACCTAAAAAGATTCTTTCCAAATATTTCTGTTTCTGGTAAATCGGAGATTCTGTCGAGTGAATATCTGAATTATTCTGAGGACTATTTGCTTCTGCCGATGTGGGTCGATAGGCGAGCCAATTTCTTACCGGATGAGAAATTCACATCAAATACCGTAACGATTAATGAAATTAAGGAATTGAATTCGGTAAAATACCTAATGAAAATAAGCGGCGAAGAAGAAGGATCTATTTCTTTTAATAATTATTATTATCCAGGTTGGAAAATATTCGTTGATGGCCAAGAAAAAGATATCGGTATCGATAAACCATATGGAAATATTAGTTTTCGAATTTTAAAAGGAGAAAAAGAGGTTATGGCGTTATGGTCAGAAACAAATTTCAGAAAGGTGGTTGATTTAATAAGCCTTTGTGGAATTTTAGTAATAATATACTTAATTACTTTTTCGAAAAGGTCAGGAAATAATAATGAAAAATAAAATTGTACTATTTTTAATACTAGCTATCGCATTATATTTAAGAATTATTTATGTAGACAGTAATCCTCCGTCTTTGAACTGGGACGAATCAAGTATCGGCTATAATGCGTATTCAATTTTAAAAACTGGCAGAGATGAATGGAATCGGCTTTTTCCGAGTATTTTCAGAGCCTTTGGTGACTATAAATTGCCAGTCTATATTTATACTACTGTCGTATCTATTGCAATTTTTGGATTAAACACATTTTCTGTCCGTCTACCTTCCGTACTCGCAGGGGTGGGATCAGGATATTTTACATACCTTTTAGTTCTTGAGTTATTTCCCAGTAGTAAAAACAAACCAATAATAACTGATCCAAAATTACTTGCAACAATGGCTGCACTTCTTGTCGCAGTTGAGCCCTGGAGTTTATTTTTATCCCGTGCGGCATTCGAGGCAAATCTTGCCGTATTATTCATTATTTCTGGAATTTATTTTTTTCTAAAAGTTGTTAATCAATCTATTAACTTTCCGAATCATTTGCAGCCAAAAGTTGCTGGTTACTTGCTACTATCCACCACATTATTAGGTTTGTCAGTCTGGACTTATAATTCTGCGAGAATATTCATACCTTTGTTTATGGTAGTACTAATAATTTTATATAGAAAAGAAATACTAGTAATTTATAGGAGTCAAAAACACATACTTTATTATTCTTTGTTCGTTATTCTTCTATTTTTTATACCGATGTTTTATCAACTAATTAAGCCTATTGGACAAGCAAGATACTCCAAGATTGCTCTAATTGATAGTGGGGCGGTAGGACAAATTATTGAATCCAGACAAAATTCACAGCTACCTAATATAATAACTAGGCTAGTTTATAACAGACCCACTTATTTTATAAGACACTTAGGCAGTAATTGGTTAGATCATTATAATTTTAAATTTTTATTTTTTGAAGGAGGATCAAATTATCAATTCAGTGTTCCGGGGGCTGGAGTTCTATATACAATTAACGCGACATTTTTGGTTTTAGGTTTTATCACACTCTTGAAAAGAAGAGATAGGCTAACTGTATTCATTTTATCTTGGTTTTTTTTATCAACTATTCCCTCTTCTCTTACTAGGGAAGCACCACACGTACTTCGCGCATCAATTATTTTGCCCATGCCTATGGTTATTAGTGCAATGGGTTTGAGTCGAGTGTTACAACTCGGAAGAAGAAAGTTTATGATTTTAGCTCTTTTACTGATATATGTAACTGTTTTAACTTTTTCTTTGGTAAATTATTGGAAAAAATATTTTAATAGCTATAGAAAAAACTATTCATGGAGTTGGCAGTATGGCTATAAGCAGGCGGTTGATTATGCGAAACTGCATTATGAAGATTATGACAGAATTATATTTACAAAAAAGTACGGCGAACCGCATATCTTCGTTTTAGTCAATTATCCTTGGAATCCTTCAAGATACCAAAAAGATGCATCGCTAATTCGGTTTAATCAATCAAACTGGTATTGGGTAGATAGATTTGATAAATTTTACTTTATTAACGATTGGAATATCCCAGAAGAAGAATGG
>Ga0075617_119_pt1 | contig 16329 bp, 29 predicted proteins | sample RifGroA1_FD_68371 | JGI IMG/M metagenome (GOLD analysis project Ga0075617, IMG submission 68371) | Microgenomates (Woesebacteria) bacterium GW2011_GWA1_37_7 | reverse complement strand
TGACGCTAACAATCGCGGCACCGGGTAGACTTGTTAAAAGAACCCTTCTTAGTGAAATTCCCAGAGTGTTTCCATAACCCTGCTCTAAAGGCGAAATAACAAACATTGCATAATTTGGCTGCTCTTTATCAATTTTTATTTCAAATATTGGTTCTTGCATAACTTTCACCTCCCTTCGCCATTCGTAGCTTAATGCGAATAAGAATTTATCTCATTTCGTGCTACAAAAGGCTCTTACCTAGAATAAAACTCAACAATATCCTGTTCGGATATCGGCTCAAGTACATCATCTTTTTTAGGTATTGAATTTACTTTCCCGGCAGGACCCTTCCTAGTTAGCCATTCCGGAATTTTCAGCTCCTCATCAACCGTTTTTTTTACCGCTGGGATATTAAATGATTTAGACGAAAGGGTTAGAGTGTCACCTTTTTTCATTTGATAAGAAGGAATGTTTACTATCTTACCATTCACTAAAACATGTCTATGAGATACTAATTGTCTGGCACTCGGTCTTGTAGGCACAAATCCGAGTCTAAATACAGTATTGTCCAGTCTTCTTTCAAGCATGGAAAGAAGCGCCTCTCCTGTATTACCTTTCGACTTCAAAGCCTTATCAACATAACCCTTAAATTGTCTTTCCAAAAGTCCGTATAATCTTTTAACCTTTTGTTTTTCCCTCAGTTGTCTTCCGTATTGAGATCCCTTTCTCGTACCTCTTGGTCCATGAACTCCCGGCGGGACTGTAAGCCGTGTTAGTTTTACGCCCTTGCCAAAAAGATCATATCCTTCTCTTCTAGACAATCTGTCTTTTGGTCCTGTATATCTAGCCATATTATCAAACCCTTCTTCTTTTCTTTTGTCGCGGACCGTTATGCGGGATAGGCGTAACATCCGCTATAAGTGAAATTTTAACTCCTGCCGCCCTAATTGCTCTTAATGCAGCATCTCTTCCTGGCCCCGGTCCTTTTATATAAATTTCAGCCTCCCTATATCCACGTTCCTCGGTTACCTTGTTAATGACCTTCTCCATTGATGAGGTCGCGGCAAAAGGAGTAGATTTTCTGGTTCCTTTAAATCCAGACGCTCCTGACGATCCCCACCCAATGGTATTACCATCGGCATCCGTTATTGTAATCAGTGTGTTATTAAAAGACGCAGAAATAAAAATCTTCCCGCTGGGAACAGCCGCCATGATTTTATTTTTCTTTGTATTCTTTTTAGAATTTGCTTTTGTAGCCATAAAATCTTATTATTTATCCTTCTGCGTTTGCATTTTAGATAATATTTCTTTCTTAAATGCACCAACTGTTTTCCTCTTGCCTCTTTTTGTCCTGGCGTTACGTCTAGTTCTTTGACCTCTTGTAGGAAGACCTCTCGTGTGTCTGATACCCCTATACGCTGAGATAGTTTTAAGTCTTTGTATATTTGATCTTACAAACCTTAATAATTCGCCTTCGGTTAGGTATTTCTCGATTTGAGAAGAAATCTTGGACAAATCTTCTGCCGTCAATTCCTTGACTCGCTTCATATCATCTAAATTTATAGATTTGATAATTCCTCTGGAGGATTGCCAACCTATGCCTTTTATTTTTGTCAAAGCATAACCTACTTTCCAATTATCATTTAATTCAATTCCTGCAATTCTAGCCATAATTTCTAGTTAAAAGCATAATGGTAAAAGCTAAACGAAATGTATATCTTTTAACTCTTGCCATTTACCTACCCTTGACGCTGCTTGTGTCTCGGATTTTTACAAATAATATATAAAACGCCCTTACGTCTTACTATTTTGCAATCCTTGCACCTTTTTTTAATCGACGACTGTACTTTCATTTTTGTCTTTTACCTTCCAATTTTCTGAACTATTCTTCCGCGCTCTGTATCATACTTAGTCATTTCAACAACTACCTTATCCCCTGGAAATATACGAACATATCTTCTTCTTAAACTACCCTTCAAGGTTGCTAAGATTATTCTTCCATCCTCAAGTTCCATCCTAAACATTGTATTAGGCATCGACTCGGTTATCGTACCGACGTATCTGGTCGTATCTTTTGTTCCCATTTTTCTTCAACAAAAAACAAGCTAATTTATTACCAAACTAGCTTATTTCAATACTTTTCAGTTAGTATTATAGGACCGTATTTTGTTACAGCTACGGTCTCCTCAAAAAGCCCTGATATTTTACCATCCGAGGTTCGGATTGTCCACCCATCAGAATCAATGGCCACATCTCCGCTTCCTTTTGTATACATTATCTCAATAGCCAAAACCGCACCTTCAGGAATTATAGGCGAATCGCTCCTCTTGCCGTTTATAAAGCAAGGTATCTGAGGATCCTCGTGCAGATCTTTACCCACACCATGGCCCACTAATGCTTTTATGGGAGATAAATTATGACTTCTTAGTTCTTTCTCTATTGCTTCAGATATATCGTAAATCCGATTTTCCTCTTTAGCTTTATTTATAGCTTTTTTTAATGTTAATTTACCTACGTCCAGAAATTCCAAAATTTCCTGATCTGCCAAAAGTCCCATACTAAAAGATGTGTCTGTATGAAACCCTTTATAATACATTCCCAAGTCCACACTTATTAAATCCCCTTTTTTAAAAACGATACTTTTTTTTGGGATTCCATGAACTACCCCATCATTTATATTAATACAGGTAGTCCAAGAATAACCCTTGACCATTTGAAAAGAAGGCTTTCCGCCTGCACTTATTATTAACCTTCTTGCAAGTTCATCGATTTCATACGCATTTACTCCCTCCTTTATTTCTTTTTTTAAATGTGCCTTTACGACTGCTAATTTCTTACCTCCCTCGGTCATTATCCCAACTTCCTCTTCGCTTTTAATTCTAACTCCGTTACTTAGATTCATTTTGAACTCGATAATTTTCGAACAATATCATTAAATATCTCTTCTATCGGTTTCTCACCATTGATCTTAATAAGAATTCCAAGCTTATCAAAAATAGCTAAAAGCGGCTTAGTCTCATGGTTGAATAAAGCGAGTCGTTTTTTTATCGTCTCGGGTTTATCATCATCACGCTGGACCAGTTTCCCTCCACACTCATCACATGAATTTGTTTTCGGAGGGTTTGTTAGTAAATTATAGATTTGTCCACATTTGTCGCAAACTCTTCTTGCAGATAATCTTCTGATAGATTCCTTTTCGCTTAAATCGAGATATATCACATAATCTTCCTTTTGACCCTCCTCTTTTAGCCAATTTTTATATACCACATATTGTTTAAGCGTTCTGGGATATCCATCAAAAATGATCTTTGCGATATTAATCTTGTTTGATTTTAACTCGTTTTTTACAAAACCCAGCATCTCATCTTCCGAAATCAAAATACCGTTATCGATCATTTTCTTTATCCTAGAGTTGCCCTCAGAAACTTCCCTTAGAATCTTCCCTGCCTCCAAATGAAATAGTTTATATTTTTCAGCTAATAGTTTTGCCTGAGTTCCTTTGCCGGATCCTTGGGGTCCAAGAATTATTATTATCATAAACTTACCTAAGCAACGTTTCGTATCTTTTCATAACAAGTTGTGCTTCAAGTTCTCTTGTTATTTCCAAAACTACGGAAACCACAATCAAAATTCCAGTACCCCCTACTGCCAAATTTGCAATTCCTATCGCGTTCTGAAATAAAGAAGGCAGAACGGCTATCAATCCTAAAAAGATTGCGCCAACCAAAGTTATTTTATTCAAAACACTTTGTAGATATTTAGCAGTCTGGCTACCCGGCCTTATCCCAGGTACAAATCCTCCGCCTTTTTGGAGATTTTCGGAAATTCTCTCAGGATTAAATACAACGGAGGTATAAAAATATGTAAAACCAAAAACTAAAAAGAAATAAATTAAATTATATAAGACAGTATTCGGATTAAAACTTTGAGCTAAACTCGAAGCAAATTGTGCAACTTTTTCATTGCCTACCCCGCTTAGAAACTGGCTAGCAAGAGAGGGAAGAAGTACCAAAGAAACGGCAAAAATGATAGGTATCACTCCTGCTTGGTTCAGACGTAATGGAATATAACTTGTAGATGGACCTATTTTTGACAGTCTCCGCGAATAGCTCACGGGAATCTGCCTCACCGCCTCATTCATAAATACAATAAGTCCCACTATAACAATCGACAGGCCCAGAAATACTCCGACCTTTAGAATATCCGAAGTTGTAATAATGGTCGCGGACTGGCCAATTGTTACGGGAAGTCGAGCCACAATACCTGCAAAAATCAAAAAAGAAATCCCGTTACTGATTCCATACTCCGTTATAAGTTCTCCAAGCCATACAGAAAGCATCGACCCTGCTGTCATTGTCGCAACAAGCGCAATCAAAGCCTGAGGTGATAGAGACTGTATCACGCCCTGACTTCTCAAGAGAGAGTACATCCCAAAAGATTGCATCGCAGCAAGTGGCACTGTCAAAAATCTCGTATATTGGTTAATCTTCTCCTGACCAAATTCACCCTCCTTAGAAAGTTCTTCCAAAGAAGGAATAACATAAGTTAGTAACTGCACTATAATCGAGGCATTTATATAAGGAGTCAGACCAAGAGCTAAAATAGAAAAGTTAGCTAGAGTTCCGCCGGAAAAAATATCCAAAAGCGAAAGAAGCGGGCTACCGGAAAAAAGTGCTTGCAAGGATGTCCTGTCTATCCCGGCAGCCGGAATATGAGCAACCAATCTGTAAACTACCAAAATTACTGCCGTTATAAGTAGCTTTTTCCTTATGTCGGGTGATTTGGCCGCTTTTACTAAAAACTGGATGATTGAAGAAAACATCTTAAAAAATCAAAATTAAAAAATTACTCGAGATTCTCTTTATCTATTTGGACTTTGGTCATCGATTTTTGATTAGCCAACATTATTTTCCCTCCTGCTTTTTCTACCCGGCGTGCAGCGGAATTTGAAATTGGTAATTGAATAATCAACTTCTTTTTAAGTTCTCCGTCCCCGAGAATTTTAACCCCGAATATTTCAGCATCCTTTCTATCCACAATTTTATTCTCAATCAACAATTTCAAATCAACAGTACTTGAGGCAGGAAGAAGATTTAATAAATCTAATTTTACAATGATGGGTTTTTTGTTAGATTTAAATTTTCCTTTACCGCGTCTTAACGGCAGTCTTTTAATTAAAGACTTTTTCATTTTTACACCCTCAAAAAGAATATTAACTCCGCCTCTACTTTTTTGACCTTTCTGTCCACGGCCTACAGTATGCCCTCCTTTTCCACTACCATAGCCTCTACCGAGTCTTTTTTTACTCCTTGCTTTGATTTTTGGTAAATTTGTAGTCATATTATTTTTCTTTCATTGCTGACCTTTTTCTGTCTATTTTAGAAATTGTTTCTAATGCCTTCATTGTTGCGTAAACATTCGACGTTTTATTTGACGTACCTAGAAATTTTCCGACTGCATCTCGTATCCCTGCAGCTTCCAAAACAATCCTCATCGGGCCTCCGGCGATGATTCCAGATCCCGGAGGTGCGGGTTTTAAAAGGACTCTTGCCGCCGAATATTTTTCATTGATTGAATAGGGAATAGTAGTTCCCCTTATTGATACCTTAACCATCCGACGTTTTGCTTTTTCCAAAGCTTTCCTGATAGCATTTGATACGTCGGGAGCTTTTGATAAACCGATTCCAACCTTACCCTTTTTATCTCCAACGACTACTAAGGCTGAAAATCTTATCGTATTTCCTCCTTTTGTTTTTTTGGAAATACGCTTGATTTCAACAACCGTTTCCTCAAACTCTTTTATTTGATAATCACCGTACATTAAAATTTCAATCCTCCTTTTCTTGCACCTTCAGCAAGTGACTTTATTCTTCCATGGTATTTTCTTCCGCCTCTATCAAATGTCACATCTTTTATTTTTTTCTGTATAGCTTTTTTTGCTAGTGCTTCCCCGACAGTCATTGCGACAACTACTTTCGCGCTTTTTGATTTACTGTCTTTAGTCAATTCTAGATCGGAAACAGACACTAAAGTAATACCTTTAGCATCGTCTATTATTTGTGCATATGTGTGCCGTTTCGATCGAAAAACTGATAATCTCGGTCTTTTGCTGGTTCCGAATATCTTCGAGCGAACCCTCTTTTTTCTTTTTTCTAAAGCGGCTTTTTTATTCATAATTTATGCAGATTGAGCTTTCGCAGCTTTGCCTGCTTTACGTCTTATAACCTCATCTTTGTATTTTATGCCTTTACCCTTATAAGGCTCTGGCTCTCGGACTTTTCTAATGTTAGCAGCAATCAATCCGACAATCTCTTTATCAATTCCTTCGATGAATATCTCGGCTTTTTCAACCCTAAATGCTATTCCTTCGGGTGCTTCCACTTTTATAGGGTGTGAATAGCCAACGTTTAATATTAATGTTGCGTCTGATACTTCTGCTCGATACCCTGTCCCGACTAACTCCAAAGTCTTAGTCCATCCTTCAGATACCCCTTTAACCATATTCGCCAAGATTGATCTTGTGGTACCATGTTTCGCCCTAGTGCTAACAGAATTTCCTTTTGGCTTGACCAAGATTTGACCGTCAGTTATCTTAAACTCAACAAATTTTGAAAATTTTCTTGCCAAAGTTCCTTTAGAACCGGTTACTTTAACGGTTGCACCGTTAATTTCAACTTCCACTCCTTCAGGAATCGATATGGGTTGTTTTCCGATTTTACTCATAAGTTGTTATTTTACAAAATGTCAGCTATTAGCTCTCCGCCTAGGCGTTTCTTAATTGCTTCCCTTAATGAAATGACGCCTTTCGATGTTGAGACTATACCCAAAAATGGACCCTTTCTTTGTGACAGCTCGTCTGCAGTTTTATAAACGCGTAAACCCGGTTTGGAAATAAGTACAACATCGCTAAGCACCGGGCTTTTTCTTCTGTAACTAAGTCGCACATGTAAAATCTTGCCTTCCTCTTTCATTTCATCAAGATATCCTTCTTTCACCAAAAGCGTTGCAACCATTCTAATAAGATTTGTATTGGAAACATTTACTTCCTTATGTTTCGCAATCGAGGCATTTTTAAGCCTTATTAGAAAATCTCCAACCGGATAATTTATTGCACTCATATTTTTTTCAATATTAAATTCGTAACACTATAGCTAATCTTGATTTGTCTATTATATCTTGTTCGTGTACTTACCATATATAAAAAAATATATTTTGATTAAATTACCAACTCGCCTTCTTAACGCCGGGAATTTCACCCCGGTGGGCATACTCTCTAAAACAGAGTCTACATAATCCAAATCTTCTCATATAACCTCTTGATCTCCCGCACAATCGGCAGCGGTTTCTATATTGAACCTTGTACTTTAGTTTTTTTGTTTCTCTAACTTCTTTTGCTGTCGTTGACATTATTATCCTTTCTCAAATGGCATTCCTAACGTTTCCAATAATCTTTTCGAGTTATCCTTACTTCTAGTATTGGTTACTATCGTTATCTCAAGTCCTCTTGGACGACTCTGTCCAAAATCTATCTCGGGGAAAACTACGTGTTCGTAAATTCCCAGTGTGTAGTTCCCGGCATTATCAAAACTATTACTCGATACTCCTCTGAAATCCCTAAGCCTTGGAAGGACTATGGAAAAAAGTTTATCTAAAAACGCGTACATCTTCTGGTCTCGCAAAGTAACTTTAAGCCCAACAGCCATGCCACGTCTTACTCCAAAACTCGCGACTGATACTTTAGCCTTGCGTGTTGAGGGAATTTGCCCGGTAATTGCCGCAAGATCTTTCCTTGCCTGCTCAAGCACCGATTTATCTTTTGTAGCCTCTCCGATACCCATATTCACTATAACTTTAGTTATTTTTGGAGTTGCCATTTTATTAACTATCCCAAGCTCTTTTCGAAGCCCCGGAAGTGAATTTTCATATTTTTGTTTAAGTCTTTGCATATTTTTAAATTTACAATAGAATTTAACTTATCTTCTTATAACTCATGTCTTATTTTTCCTTTTTTCCACTTAATTCTTTTTTGCATTTTTTACAAAACCGCAGCTTTTCTTTACCAACCATTTTAAATCCGATCCTAGTTAGCTTATTACACTTTGGGCAAATAATGGTGAATTTCGAAAAAGGTAAAGGTTTGGGAATATCATATATTCCACCCTTTTGTCCCGGCATTCCTTTAACGTGCTTTTTATAAATATTTATTCCAGGTATTAAAACACTCCGGTTTTTAGGATCAATTTTCTCGATTTTTCCCTCTCTGCCCTTATCTTTTCCGCTTGTTATTTTTACAGTATCGCCAATTTTAAACTTTAACATATATGTTATTAACTATCTCTCAAACCACCTCTCTACCAAGAGATGCTATTTTTGTATAACCCAGGTCTTTTATCTCTCGGGCTATCGGACCAAGAATTCTGGTTCCAACCGGCAAGCCGTGCTTATCAATAACTACCCCAGCGTTATCATCAAATCTAATATAGCTTCCGTCTTTCCTTCTAATCTCTTTTCTGGTTCGAACAACAAGTACGCTAACTTTTTCGCTATCAGTTACTGCTCCATTAGGATCTGCTCCGTTTACAACGCAGCGTACGACGTCTCCAAGCTTTGCAAACTTGCCAATCTTATGGGAAACTCCGATAACCATCAATTTCTTGGCTCCCGAATTATCGGCAGGCGTTAATACTGTACGCAGTTGAATCATTTTTTACTCCTTTTATTTTTCTTACTTTTTTCCAAACCCTGTAATTTTTCGATCTCGATGATTTTCCATTTCTTAAGCTTACTGTAGGGTTTCGTTGGTATAAATCTGACGGACTGCCCAACTTCTACTCCCAACTCGTCATGCACATGATATTTTTTTGTTCTCCTGACTCTTTTTTTATACATTTTATGGATTATAATCCTATCCACTTCAACCGTAGCAGTCTTTGCCATTTTCTTTGAAACAACTTTTCCTTTCAGAATTTTCATATTACTTGTCAACTCCTTCCACCAGTTCATCTGCCGCTTCCTCAGGTTTTGTATATAGCTTCATTTCCTCAATAACCGTTAGGGTTTGAGCAATCTCAAGCCTTAGGTTCTTGGCTTTTTTGAAATTCTTTTCTTTCCCGGCAGTCATATCTAACTTTATTTTTAGCAAGCTCATCTTCTTTTCACTGATAAGTTTTTCTAGTTCTCCTACTTTTTTTAATCTCAACTCTCTTAACTCTTTCTTTTTCATATTATTCTTCCTTTGTTACGATTCTTGTCTTAAAGGGCATTTTTGCACCTGCTTTTCTTAATGCTTCTTGTGCAAAATGGTCAGCAATTCCGGCAATTTCGTAAATTATCCTTCCCGGAGTAACTACGCTAACGTATTTCTCAACATCCCCTTTGCCAGATCCCATCCTCTGTCCGGCTGGTCTTCCTGTCACCGGCTTATCTGGGAAAACTCTTATCCATACCTTTCCTCCTCTTTTTGCGCTGTGTGTGATTACGCGTCTACCTGCCTCTATTTGCCGGCTAGAAAGCCAACCCCGCTCGAGTGCTTTAAGTCCATACTCTCCGAATGATAAACTTGAACCACGCATTGCCTTTCCTCTCATTTTTCCCCTAAAGGCTTTTCTAAATTTTGTTCTTTTTGGTTCTAACATTTTATTGTTTTTATCAGTCTTCCCTCTTCTTATGGATATAAACTTTTATTCCAACGTATCCTTTTTTAAGAAGCGCAGGCATCTGGGCATAGTCAATCCTTTCTCTGAGAACCTGGGTAGGAACAGACCCGCGATGAAATTTTTCAACTCTTGCAATTTCTATTCCTCCTATTCTCCCCGAGAGAACTACTTTTATTCCAGGCATTCTTCTCTCCAAGTCCGAAACAATCCTAGAGGCGACCAATTGAGCTGAAAGTTCTGGATCTTTAACCTCATTTACCCTAAGGTCAATTTTAGTGTCTTTCACTACCCTGCCTCTAATATTCTGCAGAATTCCGATAATATACTTTTTCAAATCCTCCAATCCTGTTCCACCTCTCCCAATAACTATACCTGGTCTTGAAACCGTTAAAATAATTACCATACTCTTAGGTAATCTTTCTATTTCGACATTAGTAATACCTGCAAGTTTCAGTCTTTCGAACAAGGCTTTTCTTATTTTTATATCCTCTAAAAGAAAGTCCTTATACGACGAGTCTTCTGAAAACCAGCGCGACTTCCAAGGCAGATAACTCCCGAGTCTAAAACCTATTGGATTAATTTTTTGTCCCATATGTTCTCCTTCCAGTCAGCCTGTCGGCAAGGCGGGTCGGGAATTTCCAAATTCTAAATCCCAATTTCCAATTAATTTCAAAATTCATATTTTCTAATGCCTTAACCATTTTTTTTCTTTGACGTTTTGTATTTGATATTTTGAACTTTTGAATTTATTTCAGGTTTTGTGCTTTGTGCTTCGGGTTTGGTCATTAGTACAACCCGGATATGACTCATTCTTCTCTTAAAAGGTTTTGCGCGGCCCCTTGCTCCCGCCCTCCACCTTTTTAATCTGGGACCCTCGTTAATTTGAATCTCTTTGAAAATTAGATTTTCGGGATCGAGCTTCAGATTTATTGCATTCCCTATTGCGCTTCCAATTACTTTTCTCAAAGGCTCGGCTGCTCTTTTGTCTGCATAACCAAGCATTTCGAACGCCTCCGACGGGGACATTTTTCCCATCATAAAAACGACTTCCCTCAATTTCCTAGGTGAAGTCAATACAAACTTTTGTGTCGATTTGATATTCATTTTTCTCAGATAAAAGGTGAAAGATGAAAGATAAATGGAATATTATCCTTTTAACTTTTACCTCTTGCCATTTACCCATAATTTATGAACTGGTTTCAAAATTTGTTCATATAACCTAGCGTAAGCTCTTAAAACGAGCCTGAAAGGCGAGTTTTGAAACGGGTTCTATGTCTTCTCCAGTGTTCGCTTAACAATCTGGCCGTGACCCCTAAAGGTTCGGGTTAATGCAAATTCTCCTAATCTGTGTCCAACCATATCTTCTGTTACAAAAACCTCTATGAAAGCCCTTCCGTTATGTACTTGGAAATATTTTCCTACGAATTCGGGAGGAATCTGGCTTGACCTTGCCCATGTTTTTATCGATGCTGATTTTGTACCCATTCCCGACCCGATCTTTTTAATAAGATTTTTATCAACTTGCGGACCTTTTTTAGAACTCCTAGACATTTCAATTACTTAAAGAGTAAAGGTTGACTGACCTTTTAATTTTTAAGAATGTTTTCCTTTCTTTCTTGGCTTTACAATTAAATTATTTGAGTATTTTCTTTTCCTTCGTGTCTTGCCAACGGCAGGTTTACCATAAGGAGTTTTAGGATATTTCATACCTATTCCGCTTCTTCCCTCTCCTCCCCCGTGCGGATGGGAGTCCGGGTGTTGAGCTACTCCACGCACCGTTGGCCTTATACCAAGTCTTATATTTCTTCCCGCCTTTTTATACCGTATAGATTTATTCTCAACGTTCCCTACTTGTCCAACCGACGCCCAAGCCGTATTTTCAAAACGCCTAACCTCACCCGAAGGCAGTTTTACCAAAATTGCAGTCTTTTCTTTCCCTTGAATTACCGCAACAGATCCGGCACTTTTAACTATCTGCCCTCCTTTATTTGGCCGGATTTCAAGATTATGAATCTGCGTTCCCACCGGAATTTTATTCAAAGGCAAGCTATTGCCAATCTCGATCGGCGCATCTTCAGAAGCAATAATTTTTGCCCCGATTTTAAGCCCTTGAGGAGTTAGTATATACTTTCTCTCACCGTCTTCATAGCATAAAAGCGCGATATCCACATTCCTATTAGGATCAAACTCAAAAGATTCAACTTTTGCCCAAATGTCTTTCTTACTCCTTTTAAAATCTATATCCCGATAAAATCTTTTTTGTCTTCCACCCTGATGTCTTACGGTAATTTTACCTTTCGAACGTCCCGATTTTTTGGGTAGTATGTATTTAAGCTTAGTCATATAAATTAAATTTTACTTGCCTTTACTTTCTTCGAATAAGTCGATTTTCTCCTTATCTTTCAGTGTAACAATGGCTTTCTTTCTTGGTTTTATAATCTTTACCTTCCCAGTGTATGTTTTTTTTGTTCTTCCTTTGTAATTGCTCGTTTTAACTGTTGTGACGTGTACATTAAAAATTTCATTTATTAAATCCCTAATTGCATATTTGCTTAAGGATTGCTCAACTTCAAATGTAAACCTGCCCTTTTTTGCATCTTTTAAACTTTTTTCGGTAATTAGAGCTTTTATTTTCATGTTATTTTTTCTTTGGCACCTTAATGGTTACTTTTTCTCTTTTGGGTTTTACAACTTTTTTCAGTTTAACGGAATTTGTCTTGGTTTTTTTCAGATCAAGCTTTTGTGCATTGATATCTACTTTTATTTCTTTTCTCTTTCCGAACTCGGATAATACTTCCTTATCTACAAGAAGAATTCCTCCATAATAAACTTCATAAGCATTTAATTCTCGAAAATTTATTACTTTCGAATCACCCAAATTTCTTAACATCTTTTCTTTTGCTTTATTTTTATCTGAAATAACGAAAGCTGTCTTGAGCGTTTTTTTGTCTTTTGTTCCTTTCGTCACTTGCGACACTATTTTGGCCGCGTCTGATGTCTTTTGCAAAAGTTCCAGTCCATCAATTATGTAAACTTCGCCCGTCCCAATCTTCATATTCATGGCGTAATTTAAAGCAACTTTCTTCATTTTTTTAGGCAATCTCAAAACTCTTTTAATTCCTTTAGGCCCGTGTGCAATTCCCCCTCCGACAAAAATTGGTGCAGAACGGGCGCCGTGTCTCGCACCTCCTGTACCTTTCTGTTTGTATATTTTTCTGGTTGTAATTTCTATTTCGCCCCTAGTTTGTACCTTGGAAAGACCAGGGTGAGACCGATCCTCATAAACTCTTACAGCCTGAGCTAAAAGATTTAAATTAGGTTTAACATTCCAAAGCTCAGGAGCTTCGATTGAAGCCTTATTTTCACCCTTTATAGATATCACGCTAATTTTATTCATATTATTCTTGCTTTTCCGCTACTTCAGTTTCGCTTTCATCTTTTTTGCTCTGATCGGGTTGACTACTTTTTTCCTCAACCGCCTCCTCCTGCACTTCCTGATCCTCGGCGCTTACTGCCTGCTGTACTTCCTCTTTAAGCAGTTCTTCAAGCTTACCGTGAGCGATTTTTTTAACTTTGATAAGTGAACCTACTGATCCGGGAACTGACCCAGATAATGACAAAATTCCTTGCTCAGGTTCAACATCAACTACTACAAGATTTTTGATTGTTACAGTATCTTGCCCCATCCGTCCTGCCATTTTTTTACCTTTATATACACGGCCTGGTGTTGTTCCCTGCCCGATTGAACCGGGGGCACGTTGACGGTCACTTTGCCCGTGGGTCTTTGGTCCACCGGCAAATTTCCACCTTTTGACAACACCTGCAAATCCCTTCCCCTTGGAAATGCTTGTTACAGAAACGATATCACCCTTCTTGAAGACATCTTCAACCTTAAGCTCATCCCCAACTTTCAAATCTGAGATTTGATCAGATCGAACTTCTCGCAAAAAACGCGGGGCGTATTTTCCTTTTATTGCCCCGCTTAAGTGTCCTTTTTCCGGTTTGGTTATATTCTTAATTCTTTTTTGTCCGAAGCCAAGTTGAATCGCCACGTATCCATCTTTCTCTTGTGTTTTTGTCTGAGTAACAACACAAGGGCCTAGCTTTATATTTGTGACAGGCACGCGCGATCCCGCAACATATGCTTGTCCCATTTTTACTTTTGTTCCTAGTAGTGTATTTAACATAGTATGCAATACTAATCTGCGAATTTATACCAATGCTACGAATAAATACTAATGATATTGGTTGCAAAGCTTTTATCTAAATCCTAACGTATTAGTATCTATTTGCAGATTGGCATGATTCGAACATCCGAATGTAAATATTTATACCCAAAAAAAAGCGCCCAAGGCGCTTTCAACACTTACGCTTCTCGGCACTAAATGTGGTTTATGTTTGACGAACCATCTCCACTAATTGGCTATTATAGCAAAGCTGATTAAGCTTCGCAAGGATTTAAGATACTATGGTAGAATATCAATGCTTAATTCAAATTACATTAACACTTATGACACAAAAAATAGAAAGCATTGAAAGACATATGTGTTCCGCCCCGCGGGAACCTATGGGAGTTTCTATAGCAATAAGAAGGCCGGGCGATCAGTTAAATATACTTGGGCATATTCATACAGTCGAAAAACACTGTCAGTATTACGGTAATGTTTGCCCTGCAAGCTGCGTAATTAGAGCATTAAAAAATCAGATTACTGCAGAAATTTTCAATAGTTAAACAAATAATTTTAGAGCACACTCAAGTAAATACCTCAATAGAATAAGATTAAATACTAATTCGGGAGGGACAATTATGAGAGTGATCGGAGCTAAACACTACATCTTGATTTCTACAGAAATGCCTGCCCCACAAATCTTTTGACAATGTCTTAAGCTTTGCTTATCTTTCGACTTTACGACTTTTAGCCTAGAACTATTCGTTCATACTTCAAGAAGCAATTAAGAAGGGTACTCGGCGTCAGGAAAGTGTTATCACATTTTTATTTCAATGCTGACGCCTGCCGGAAGATCCAAATTAGATAGAGAATCGATCGTGCGTGGGCTGGGTTCGAGAATATCGATGAGTCTTTTGTAAACTAATATTTCGAAGTGTTCCTGGGCATTTTTTATACCTCGACTAGTTGATGGAACAACAGGAATTAAAGTTCTTTTTATCGGTAGAGGGATTGGACCTCTTATTTTTGCACCTGTAGCCATGGCTGTGTCCAATATTTTAAGAGCCGCCTCGTCAATTACGCGGTGATCGTAACTTTTAAGTTTTACTCTAAGTCTAGCTAGGGACGCCATGATACAAGTTAAGGTGCAGACGCTAAAAAAACCCCAAGATTGGGGTTTTATATTAAAACATTTAAGCAATAATTTTGGTAATGACCCCGGCACCAACGGTCGAGCCACCTTCTCTTATTGCAAATCTCATTCCTTCTTCCATTGCTACAGCTTGAATCATTTTTACTTTCATCTTTGCATTATCTCCGGGCATTACCATCTCGATCCCTTCAGGTAGTGTTACGTCGCCGGTTATGTCTGCTGTTTTTATATAAAACTGAGGTTTGTAACCCGTAAAGAACGGAGTATGTCTTCCGCCTTCCTCTTTGCTCAGAATATAAACTTCGGCTTCAAACTCGGTGTGTGGAGTAATTGAACCGGGTTTGGCAAGAATTTGTCCTCTTTCGATATCGTCTTTTTCAATACCTCTTAGAAGTACGCCAACATTGTCTCCGGCTTGAGTTTCATCCAGAGTTTTTCTGAACATCTCGAGTCCTGTTACAACCACTTTCTTAGTATCTCTAAGACCAACAATTTCCACTTCTTCGTTTACTTTTAATTGACCTCTCTCGACGCGACCCGTTGCAACTGTTCCCCGACCTTTTATTGAGAAAACATCCTCGACAGGCATCAAAAACGGTTTATCTACATCCCTTTTAGGATCAGGAATATACTCATCCACCGCTTTCATGAGCTCCAGAATTTGTTTTTCCGCTTCCGCGTCGCCATCTAAGGCTTTTAATGCAGAACCTTTGATAACCGGAATTTCGTCTCCGGGATACTCGTATTTTTTAAGAAGTTCGCGAACGTCCGCCTCGACAAGATCGATTATTTCGGGATCATCAACCGTATCAACTTTATTAAGGAAAACAACAATTGCCGGAACATTGACCTGTCGTGCCAATATTACATGCTCGCGTGTTTGAGGCATTGGACCATCAGCCGCAGAAATTACCAGTATTGCTCCATCCATTTGAGCGGCACCGGTAATCATGTTCTTGATATAGTCAGCATGTCCCGGAGCATCGATATGGGCATAATGTCTTTTTTCGGTTTCGTACTCAACGTGGGTAATGTTAATCGTAACTCCTCTTTCCTTTTCTTCAGGAGCGTTGTCAATCTCGTCAAATTTATAGGACTTAGTTTTACTACCGGGCTGCTTTGACAAAACCTGAGTAATAGCCGCTGTTAATGTTGTTTTTCCATGATCAACATGCCCAATCGTCCCAACATTTACGTGAGGTTTGTTTCTTTCAAATTTTTGTTTTGCGTCTCCTGCCATGATTTATATATTATAATCTATTTTCTGACAAATTAAAAAGGGCTAACTAGCCCTTAATCAGTATTGGTATTATATTAAGGCTGATCGATACTGTCAAGGGTTTGTTGTAAAGTTAATTTTTATTGTTTCTT
>Ga0075617_106_pt1 | contig 18250 bp, 20 predicted proteins | sample RifGroA1_FD_68371 | JGI IMG/M metagenome (GOLD analysis project Ga0075617, IMG submission 68371) | Microgenomates (Woesebacteria) bacterium GW2011_GWA1_37_7 | reverse complement strand
CTTGTTTCACCGGAAAAGCCGTCATTAAAATATTCTTCCATATCGGGTAAATCATTTACTACACCTGCCGATGTATTATCATTTTTTTCCACTTGTACGTTTAAAGTACCATTTTCCCTATAAAGAAAAAGGCCTTTAATTAATAAAATCGTTGACAACAAGAATAAAGTTGCAAGAAAGATAATTAAGAACGGATTTTTCCTAAGCATTAATTTACAAATTTCCTTCCAAGCCGCCTACAATGCTATAAATAGGGGTTATAAGAAGCACAACCATGGCTCCAACAGCCACACCAATAACCAGCATCAATAGAGGTTCAAGTAAAGCTGTGGCTCTTTTCAAGCTATAATCAACTTCCATTTCATAAAAAGATGCTAGTTCTTCTAGTACAACCTCCAGACTTCCCGTCTTTTCACCTGCTTTTATCGTCTGGACCATTGTTACCGGGAATGCTCCTTTTTTTCTTGTCAGGATGTCTGACAATGAAGCGCCTTTAGCAACTCCCTCGGAAAACATTTTTGCCTCCTCTTTAAGTCTCGGTTGCGAAAGAATGTCCGACGCCACGTCCAATGCAACTATTATCGGCACGCCACTTTTAAGAAGTGTTGATAATGTTCTTGCAAATCTCGCAGCATCCAGCTGTTCCATAACTTTGCGTATAACGGGAAGTTTAACAAATACCCCAAGTATCATTTTCCTGGTTTTCTTTACTACAAACAACATAAATACCAAAAAAAGTATCATGAAAAAAGCTCCAAAAGTAAGTGCTAAATTTTCCCCAACCGTATCTCCGAATTTCAGAAGATATCTTGTTACGATTGGAAGATCGACATTCAATGAAAGAAATACGTCACTCATTTTAGGAAGTACAAACCCCAGCATTATAAATGCATTTCCGATCATTGCGGCTATAATTACAGCCGGATACATCATTGAACTTTTCACCTTCTGGGAAAGTTCGTATGTAGTTAAAAGTTGTTTTGCTAAATAATCAAAAGACTTCTCCAAAGTGCCCGATTCCTCACCCGCTTTTATCATTGTTAGAAAAACGCTATCGAAATCCTCTTTGTATTTAGAAATAACTGAAGAAAAAGTCTCACCCTTTTGGATATGGAAGCTTATATCGAATAGTACTTTCTCCAACTTCTTGCTTTGGGTTTCCTGTCGAATTATATCCAAAGCTTCGGGAAGCGGGAGTCCGGCCCTTAACATTGTTGCAAGAAATCTGCAAAAAGCAGCTTTTTCAGACACTGAAATTCCCCCTTTGAACATTGAGGCAAACTTGCTGTCAAGGCTTTTAATTGTCAATATTTTCAAGTTATCGGAACGCAGTAGAGAAGCGGCTTCTTTCTTATCACCGGCTTGCAAGACATCATGAATAGTTTGTCCTTTACTATCTTTTGCTTTATATTCAAAAAGTGCCATACCTTTAACTTAAAAACATAAGAACGAAAAAACTGAAGAATAGTAGGTTTTATCCTCTTTTCGGTATTTCAGTCTTTTAGTCGTTCTAATTCTCCCTGACTACTCTCATAACTTCTTCGATTGTAGTTGAGCCGGACGCAACTTTATCCAATCCATCCTGAAGCATATTTATCATTCCTTCAACTTGTGCTTCTTTTTGAATTTCATCGCTCGTTGACTTATTTGTAATAAGATCACGTATCTTCTCGGTCGTTTCAAGTACTTCATAAATACCCACCCTACCCGCATACCCTTTCCCTCCGCATAATTCACATCCTCTTCCTTTATAAAATTTCTGGTCTTTAAGATCCACATTAAGATCTTTCGATAACCTATCCTTAACAGATTTTTCCGGATCGTACTTGACAATACAATTTGCACATATCTTTCTAACAAGTCTCTGAGCCATAATCACATTTAACGTTGAAGCTAAAAGAAAGTCTTCCACTCCCATATCCAAAAAGCGTGGTATCGCACCTGCCGCAGTATTGGTATGCAAAGTTGATAATACTAGATGACCGGTGAGCGCTGAGTTGATAGCAATCTGCGCAGTTTCTTTATCGCGTATTTCCCCAACCATCATAATGTCGGGATCGTGTCGAAGAAGAGCCCGCAGTCCTGAGGCAAAATCAAGTCCTGTTTTGGGATTTACTTGAATTTGGGTAACTCTATGCATGCCATATTCAATAGGGTCTTCAATCGTACATATTTTAACCTCGATCGTGTTTAAGATATTCATAACAGAATATAATGTCGTGGTTTTTCCACTTCCGGTCGGTCCGGTAACAAGAATCATTCCGTGGGGTTTACTGATATTTCTGCGTAGTATTTCTAGGTTTGAACCGCTCAAACCTAGCTCTTCAAGACTTGCAGGCCTGTTGGACTCACGCAGAAGCCGCATAACAACATTTTCGCCAAAAAATCCAGGTATAATCGATATCCTAAGTGATACTATATCGTCATCAACGTTAAATTTATATCTGCCGTCCTGAGGTATCCGATGTTCGTCAATTTTCAAATTTGATAAAATTTTTATTCTGGCTACAATTGCAGGTTCGATTCCTCTTTTAAGCTTCAAAACATCCCTTAACATCCCGTCTATTCTAAATCTCACCACAACGTCCCCCTCCATCGTCTCAATGTGAATATCTGATGCTTTTTCAGATATTGCATAAGAAAAGATTGTGTCGAGGATTTTGACAATTGGCACGCGCTCTGCTGCACGAGCTAAATCTTCATCCTCGGGTGCCGCTTTTTTGAGGTTTTCGGAAATAACTTTTTCAAAATCTTCACTTATGCCTCTTTTATACTGTCCCAAGACTTTTGTTAAATCCTCACGGCTTGAATAAAACGGCTCAATAGTTAGTCCTGTCTGTCTTTTCGCAAATTCCAGGGCTTCGAAATCCTCAGGATTTTGCATTGCCAAAGACAGTATATTTTCCTTTTTGTCAAACGGGATAATTCTATACGTCCTTGCAAGTTTCTCCGGGATAAGTCCGAGTACCTCGTCCGGAATTTTTTTTCTTTTGATGTCTGCGTATTCGACCCCGAAGTGTTGTGAAATAAGTTTCGCGACGGTATCTTCGTTAATCAGTCCCCTGAAAATCAAAACATCCAAGACTTCTTTATCTAACTCTTTTGCAGTTAGTAGAGCGCTTTCAAAATCACTTTCCTGAACAAATCCGGAACCAACAATAATTTTTTTTAGCGTTTCGGCAGGCAGTTTCATATACAACAGTTTGTATCTACTCAAATTATATTATACACACTAAACACCCTAGGAATAAATACAAATTGTTATTTCTTCAGCTTGTCGTACCAATCATTAAGAATTCTGCTAACCAAATCTTTGGCTCCCAGACCAACAGATAATCCGACGACTAATACAATTGTATATGTAAGCCCCTGGAAAAACGTTGCTATCAATCCCTGGGCAATCTGTAATTGATCAACGGCCGTAAAAAAAGTTATCAGAATAATAAGCCATCTTGCAAATTTACCCAAAGGCTTGGCTGCGTCATGATTTACGCTAGCAAGCGCGCTTCTTACCAGTCCGTCAACAATTCCTGCTACAAAATAACCTGCTGCAAAAATTAACACCGCTGCAAAGATATTAGGGATATAGCTTAAAACCTTTGTCAGGACTTGAGAAACTACCCTTAAACCCAATATATCGACTGCTGCCAAAAAGAAAACCAATATAATTAACCATTCAACTACTAGTCCGATAAGCTGAGCCAAGTCCATTTTTATGTCCGCTTTTTGGAAAAATTTATCAAGACCGGTGTATTTTTCCAATCTATCTGATTTCGCAGCTTTCAACATTTCATAAGCTAGCCTTTTTGCCCAATACGCGATTACAAGCCCAACAGAAAATATTAAAATGGCACCAAGTATAATGGGCAAAAAAGAAAGAAAAGAAGCCCAGACGCGCCCCCAAGAAGAAAGCAACGCTCCCTGCCATGAAAAAACTGTATTCATACTTTCACCCCCTCCCAATAACCATAAAGTTCTTCTAAACGAACTTTACTAATATTTTTATCCGTACAATATATTTTTCATTATTTTTCACGAAAACTCAATACTTATATAATAAATGCCGCAATCTTAAACCAAAAAATCCACCAATAGGTGGATTTTTCTGGGCTCTGGAAGCGAGTAAGCCAGGTTCTGTTTCACCTATCCCGAATTTGCATTCGGTAAGGCTAATGACAATCAATCTACGCCCCTAACTTCGGAGCTCGGGAAGACAACCTATTAACGCTCCATTCGAGGGTTGCAGCGGGGAGGATTGCCCTCCTTCGCTAAGTTTCGGAGGTTTTAAAGCCTCCATCTACTTTCGCAACGGAGCCCTTCTTCAGGGCTTTTCACTCGTTTCCCGAAACTTTTAGGGTTTCGGAACCGACATAGTTTCTGTTGCTCTAACTAGCGCTTGGTCCCATCAGATAATTTATATCTGACAGAATTGTTCGTGCTGACTTACGTCAACCACCCTGTCTTCTGCTGCCTGGACTTTCCTCTACATTCAAAAACTGAACGTAGTAGTCATCCTTCTTCCAGAGCATTGATATTATACCAAACTGAAGCTAAAATCGCAACTTTTCTAATAGATATCCAGCTGAAGCATCTTTATATCATTTCCCCCTTTGTCATCGTATAAAACCAGTTCGACATCAAATTGCCCCTTCTGAGTTGATATACCATTAATTCTACAGGCAATTATTTCGGTTAAAATTGACCGTACTTTTCTTTGAGTTTGGTTGCAATTGGTGATCTCCAATCCACCTGGAAGTCCTAAAGCTCTGAAATTAAGTACATCTCCTATATCAGCATCTGTACCCTCAATAGTACTTTTATAATGCTTAAGTAAAAAACCATCTTTTAAAGTGGTGGTAACAATTACGGGAGATCTGTTTAACTGCGGAGGAGTAGAAGGTAATTGTGCTCTTGAAAGGTAACTTGTCGGATTAAGTGATAAAAATATCCCAATTGGCAGGGCAATGAGCAAAAAAAGCAAAATTGTTATTGTAACTTTCTGATTTACGTCTAATTTCAACCACCCGTCTTTCAAATTCTGGCCCGAAATTATCATAGTTAGTACCAAAGCAGGATGACATATCAGGTTCAATTCATCCACGTTCATGTAAACTGAATGTGGTTCTCTTGAAACTGTTATAAGACTTATATAATTTAGACTGAAACCCAGCAAATGAAAAAAAAATATAGTAAATACGTAGCCTATTTATTTATCGCCTTGTTTGCTGTCAATCCACTTATCTTTTGGCCTTGGGCAAAAATCGCCTACGAAATTCCCAAGGTGTGGTTTATCATACGCTACATGGAAATATTGGGCGTTGCTCTACTTTTTTTTCCCACAAGATTGTCAAAAGAAAAAAAAGATTTCAAAATGTATGCGCTGGTTTTAGCATTCTTATTTGTAATATTTCTTTCATCAATATTCGGAGGAGATTTTAATAAAAGTTTATGGGGTAATTATTACCGGCAGGACGGATTATTCACCTATCTGCATCTTATTATTCTCGCTTTCATAGCTTCAGCTTTATTTAAGAAAACCACGATTAAACTGCTATTTACGGGGGTTCTAATCGGATTAGTAATAGTCTGCTCAATAACAATACTAAACGCAGTATTGTATATCTTTACAGGCTTAAATATACCCAACTGGAACGGAGCGATCGGAGGCACTTTTGGAAATCCTAATTTTCTGTCAGGTTATTTGGTTATCACCTTACCTGTGATCTGGTATTTTATTAGCAATGAAAAATTCTTAAATAGAAAAATTCTCTACTGCAGCTTTTTATTTATGCAATTAATCTCAATATTATTAACAAAATCGTGGGCAGGAATTATAGGAATAATACTTTTTGCAAACGGGGTTCTAATTATTAAGAACCAGAAAAAATTGGCATTACTATTTTTGAGCATGTTGAGTCTTATTTCGATAGGGTACTTTTACTTATCAAACTCCCAATACCCAGATAGTGGTAAGGTTTTCGTTGCAGAAGCAAGAACAAGAATCTTCACAAAAGGCATACTTGCATTCAAGCAAAAACCATTATTTGGTTATGGTTGGGCGAATTTTGATATTGCATTTGACTCTATCGATTGGCCGATGAAATTTGAGAATGATGTTTATGTGGACAAAGCACATTCAACCTTCCTCGAAGTATTAGTTACGACCGGATTAGTAGGAACAATTTTATACTTGCTAATTATTTGTCGGGTTTTTATTAATCTGGGAAAAATTAAATTACAGGACGCTAAATACCTTGTCTTTATTTTGATTCTTTATCTAATCCATTCCCAGATGAATGTAATTTCAATTTCAGAGGAAATCTTCTTTTGGCTTCTAATCGGTATATCAACAAATATTTGATCTTCTAACGAAGTTTAGGAAGTAAGTACTCGCTAAAATAAAGCCTTAAAGTCATAAAAACCGGTACAGAAATCAGAAGACCTGCAACCCCAGCAAGTCGAAATCCAATCGCCAATGCAAAAAGAGTGATTATAGGATTAACACCAGCCGCTTTGCGCATAATTCCCGGAACAAAAACATAATTTTCCAACTGTTGAATAATAAAAGCCAATGATGCAGTTGCGATTCCCAAAAAGGTGGAAATCCCAAAACCCAGTATCACTGCCGGTATTGCGGCAATTATCGGCCCAATATAAGGGACTATTTCTAAAAGTCCCGCAAGTATTGCCAAAGGCAACGCAGACGGAATCCCAAGAAGACTTAGTCCTATGTAATTCGCAGTACCTACGACAATCATTAGTGTTAACTGTCCTCTTGCCCAACCTCCAAGTTTGCTTTCCAGCAGATCGACAAATTTTATGATTTCTACCCCTTTACTTTGCCCTAATATAGAGGAAAGTTGTGAACCCAACTTATTACGTTCAGACAAAAGGTAAAACGCAAATACAAGAATTGTTACTAAAGACAACAAATTAGAAAAAATAGAAACCGTTATTTTCGCGACCTTTTGAGGCAGAGTTGCAAGAAGGGATATCGTTTGTTGTAACAATTGCTCGCTGAAGAAAGACGAAATGCCAAGCCTTGAAAGATATGAGGGTAGATTGTTAACTATTGAGCTTGTCTGTTCAATAAGTGGCGGGATTATCGCGGAAATTGCAAAGCCTATGATAATAAAAAGAAAAAGATAAATTAATATTACTGATACGGTTCTCGGGAATTTATATTTCGTTAATTTCGTGACAAGCGGATTTAATATTGTCATAAAAAGAAGTGCCATAAAAAACTCTAAGATGATATCCTTTATTACGTAAAAAAACCAAAGTCCGAGAAGCACGAGTATAGTAAATATTATAGTTTTGTGAGATATTTCAATCTTTCTGGGCATTTTTTAGGTAAAGGTAAACGGTGAAAGATAAATAAAATTTAATCTTTTAACTTTTATCTCTCGCCTTTTACCTTATACTTTTATACCATTTCGCAACAAACTTATCCACCGCTTTTCTCCATCCAGACTTTGATATATCAAACCATATTATTCTTTTGTCTTTAACAAACCAGGTCAATTGCCTCTTAATATAATTTTTCTCATCTTTCACCCACTCCAAAATTACTTCCTTCTTAGACTTATTACCGGTCAAATATTCTTTCCACTCTTTATACCCCATTGACCGCATTGATTGAGTGTCCCACCCAACACCTTTAACTAGAAGGTTTCTTATTTCTTTTTCAAGTCCTTGTTTCAATCGTTCATCAACTCTTCTTTCTATATTTCTATATAAAAACTCTCTGGGTGCAGTTAGTCCAATAAAAAGGGCCTCATAGTCTTTTATTACGTTGCTAAGTTCAGGTCTAAATTTAAACTGAAATTGGGCCACTTCTATTGCTCTAACCAATCTTCTTGGATTTTTATTATCCGATATATTCATCGATGCAGATTTAATTGGGTCAAAACCAGCTAAAATTTCGAAGAGTTCTACTGCAGTTTTATCTTTTAAGGATTTTCTTAGTTTAGAATTTCGAGGAATCGAGGCTGTTTGTATGCCATCCACAACTCCTTTTATATAAAGTCCTGTCCCTCCCACTAAAATTGGTAATTTTTCTCTCTTCCAAATATTTTCAATAACCTTATTTGCTATTTTTAAGTAATGGGCAACACTAAACTCCTCCTCCGGGCCAACTAAATCATATCCCCAAATTCTTACTCCATGTATACAATAACACCCAATTCCGCTCTTTTTTAAATTGGAAATTGGAAATCCTTCGACTTTGCTCAGGATGGTGAGCTTGTCGAACCATTGGAAATTGGAATTTCGAGGGAGATCCTTCCCAGTTCCAATATCCATTTTCTTGTAGACTTGACGCGAGTCCGCGGAAATAACCTCACCATTAAAAACTTTAGAAAGATGAAGCGCAAGTCCAGTTTTTCCGGTAGCGGTTGGGCCGCAAACAATAAGCAGTTTTTTCATTTTAGCTGGATGCACTTGTATATTTTGTGAGCGCAAATTTCCAAAACTTCAATGCAATAAACATAAAGACGAATGAAAATGAAAATGAAAGTATTAGTCCATCAATGCTAACCAGTCCGAAAAGGGCTTTGGATGGTAAACTCACCATAATTCCAATGGGAAGAAAATATGTCAGCACAGTTTTCAAGGGTTTTTGATAAATATCAATTGGAAATCTTCCCATGGCAGATATATCCCTATAAATCATCATCGTATGGTCGACTTCCAGAGAAATTATTCCGATAGCCAACACAGCTATATGGAAAGCAGTTGAAATTAAAAGTCCACTTAATATTAAAAGAAAATATAAAACAAATTGCATTAAAGACGGATTTAATAAATTACCTATATAAACCGTAGCCAAATATAAAGGCGGGAGTGTAATAAAATCAATTATATCGATCCCGCCCATTAGTACTCTGAAAAGAGAATTTGCAGGCTTCAGAAGTACAAGATCAAAATCTCCTGAAACAATCAGCTGTCTAAATTTATAAACTTCTCGAAACAGAAATTGAGACGTAGTATCGATAACCATAAAAGTTAAAAAGAAGAAAATTGTTTGATTAGTAGTATAACCAGCAAGATTACCTGCGCCTTGAACTAGAAAATATAAAAAGGAAACAAAAAAACTAAATCTCAAAACTTTACCCAACAAAAAAATGACCAAAACCATCTTTTGTGACGCAATCATTATAAAGGCATTCTTACTCATCAAAACCCAGATTTTAAAATAATAATTACTACGCCGGATAAACTTAATAACGTGATCTACGTTAATGTGATATCTGTTATTTGGAACTTGAAATTTACTATCTACCATACGCTTGATAAGCTTTTAAGCCGCTTTTCCAAATTCGGTTCATAAAATACCATAGAAATATAATCCAGGTAACAGAAACTAAAATGCCCTTAATGACAACCAGACCTTTTATTTTTCCCAGATATATCTGTAAAGGAAAGAATATTAAATAGGGAAAAGGAGTATAACTTAGGAAATTTTGTAGGTTATATGGCAGTATATCCAAAGGGAAAAGCGATCCCGAGAGAAACTCTACTATTATTACGGTTACAAGGAAATGACCGCCCCATCCGAGTTCCGGTGCCCAAAAAGGTATCGAGTTAACCGAAAATAAAAGTAAAAAATATATTAAAACCGCAATAACGATACTTAAAATAAAAAATGCAATTTGGACCATGTCGGTTTGTAAAAAGATTGGAGGTTTAAATATTAAAAAAAGTACAACCGATTCAATTAAAGCAAAAACAATATTTAAAGTCTTGCTTGAAAAATCTCTGACAAGCCAGTACTTAAAATAATTCACAGGTTTTAGCAGATAATTCATTATTTCGCCTCTTGCGATATCTCCAGCAACATCTTGCGCACGTGCTGATAAAACCAATGCCTTTATAAAAATCAATCCAAAAAAATAAGACAGAATTCTACTTCGGTCATATCCGAAAAGTTCTCTTCCTGAAAAATAAAAAATCGTGTCCCATAAATAAAAAGCAACAAATATTTGAATTACATTTCTTACTCTCCACATTATGAAGCTCAACTTATAAGCAAACTCCTGAGTATAGGATATTTTAAAGATTTCTATATATTTATTCATGACTTTTTCTTAATAATTTCACCTTTAAATACCCTAACGATTATACTTTCGATTGACTCCTCTTCGATCGTCAAATCCGCAATTGGAAAATTTTGTAATATTTCAGCCGCTGCAACAGCTGACGCTTCGCGTGCGACTGACATTACAACAAGTGGATAATTAATTTTTATAACTTTACCTATCTCATCCAATCTTTTAAGATCGGCATGTTTCGAAAGATAAATTTTGATAATTTTTTCTTTTGCAAATTGCCCAACTAAATCACCTAAAACTCCATCAAATAGAAGCCCTCCTTTGTCGATAACAATTACTCTCCTTGCCAGATCCAATAAATCTTCCATGTTATGCGATGTAAGAATGATTGTTGCGGAATGCTTTTTGTTGTATTCGTAAATAAAATCTCTGACCTTTTGCTGTGCAACTACATCAAGTCCGATTGTCGGTTCGTCCAAAAACAAAACTTTGGGGCTATGTAGAAGCGCGGCAATCAACTCCAACCTCATTCTCTGACCCAAAGAAAGTCTTCTTACCTGAGTATTTAACAATTTACCGACTTCCAAAAGTTCTACAAGTTCATTTAAAGTATCTGAATATTTTTTACTTGGAATTTCATAAATGGCTTTATTTAATTCGAAAGTATCTATTGCGGGAAGATCCCACCACAATTGACTTTTTTGCCCCATTACAAGAGAGATTTGTTTTAGAAATTCCGGTTTTCTTTCCCATGGATCGTGTCCCAAAACCTGTATAAATCCGCTTGTCGGCTATAAAAGTCCGGAAAGTATTTTCAAGGTTGTAGTTTTTCCCGCTCCATTCGGACCTATAAAACCCACTAGTTCACCTTCTTTTATATTGAACGCTACGTCATTTAAGGCTCTAACGGTCTTTTTTTGAGGAGAAATCAACGAAGAAATAGAACCCATTACCCCTTTTTTCTTGACAGTAATTTCAAAATTTTTGAATAAACTTTCAACAATTACAACTTTTTCGATTGAATCTTTGACATCCTTAGGCATGGCTAAAGTATAGCACCAGCTTCGCTGGAATTCTAAATTCTAAACGTCAAATTTCAAATTATTTTATCTGGAATTGGGATTTGAGACTTTTGGATTTACCGAACTACTTGTCTTTTTAACCTTTTGCCTGGGGTGAAACGAGGAGATCGATGAGGTTTAATCGTAACCATTTTATCGGTTTTAGGTATTTTTACAGTCTTACCTTTCATTGAAATTACTCTAAAAGTACCGAATCCCGACAATACTACCTTTTCTCCTTTTGATAAAGTTCTACCAAGCTCATTTAAAAAGGACTCGACCGCCTCAGACGCTGCTCTTTTTGTTAAATGTGCCTTTCTTGCCACCAAATCAATAAGTTCTTTCTTCGTCATGTGCTTAACAGAATAAAATAAATTAAAGAAAAAGTCAAGAGTTTGGCGTATTTCCTCCTCCTGTCTTAAATTCTTTTGATACTCTCCCTATTTAGCGGCAGTCGTCTCGATTGCTCTTATTTCCCGGATTGCAGTAACTTTTATTTGACCTGCATATTCCGCTTCTTTTTCAAGTCTTTTAGCAATCTCGTGAGCCAAAATTGTAAGTCGCTCATCATCTACTTCGTCAGGTTTAACAATAATTCTTACGTCTCTTCCTGCCTGGAAAGCAAATGCATTATCAACACCTTCAAAGCTTTTTGCAATTTCTTCTATCTTATCCATCCTTTTTATATAATCTTCATGAGGTTCATAGCGTGCCCCGGGCCTTGAACCTGAAATTGCATCTGCTATCCAAACAATTACCGATTCGCTCGAAGAAAAGGGTTTATCTTCATGATGCTCGGAAACCGTTGCGACAACTTCTTTGGGGAAACCATATTTCTTTAAAACCGCAACTCCGGCATCAACATGAGTCCCCTCCTCATCGGTCACAACTTTACCAATATCATGAAGTAGGCATCCCATTCTCACTGTATCGACGTTTGCTCCAATATCCTGGGCTATTGCAACTCCAATCTTAGTTTCTTCAATAGTATGAATTGCCAAATTTTGGCCATATGAAGTCCTGAATTTATATCTGCCTATTAATTTTAAAATATCTGTTGGTAAATTATAAATTCCGCATTCTTCTGCAATTCTTTTGCCCTCTTCCAGAAGTAAATCGTCCATTTGCAGATTAACCTGCTTTACAACTTCCTCAATCCTTGAAGGTTGAATCCTTGTATCTTTAATAAGTATCTGCAGCGCTCTTTTAGCAATTTCTCGCCTTACCGAATCAAACGAAGATAGCCTTATCTCATTGGTTTCGTCAATCTCAAGCTCTACTCCGGTCTCTTTTTCAAATGTTCGAATGTTTCTTCCACCGGCACCTATAATTCTCCCCTTAACTTCTTCGCTCGGAGCCTCAACCGAAGATACTGTGTATTCGGCAGTATAGGAAGTAGCACCATGTTTCATTGCATCTAAAAGAATTTCTTTCGCTCTCTCGTTTGCTTCCTGTTTAATTTTTTCCTCGGTGCTTCTTATTCTCTTTGCAACTTCTTCTTTGAGGTCCCGTTCAACTTCGGATAGAAGCAACTTTTTTGCCTCTTCGGATGTCATTTTTGAAACACCAGTAAGTTTAGATTTGAGATCTTGTTCAAGATCCTTTAATTTTGTTTCCTTTTTTTCAAGGTCTTCTCTCTGTTTTCTCAAATCTTCAACTAATACTTTTAGCTCGTTTGTGCCAAACTTGTTTATATTGTCTGTATCAGCCATATTTGTAAAACGTGATACCCAAAATTCAATAATTCATAACGTAACACGTATTTCTAAATTGGAGAAATAAGAAAAAACCCGTTTTTAATTAAGCGGGGTGTAAGCTGAAGAAACCAACATTAAAGCTTCTTTTAGCATATAATCTTAAATCTCCAACCCTATTTTACTCATAATCGACATCGTTGTCCAGAACTTTTTTTATAACGTCCCAACTAAACCCGCGACGTGCCAAAAATTCGGATTTTTTTTTGCGGGATATGTATCCATCAAGCTTAGCCCACATATATTTTTTTCTTTCAATTAATCGTTTCGCCATCATAGCCTCATCTATTCTTGCTTCATCCAAAGCCTCTGCTACTAATCCCTTTTTTATTCCTTTTTGATTAAGCTCTAACTTCAAAGCTCTAACCGACTTGGATTTAAACTGCAATCTTTGTTCGACCCACCAAGTTGCGAATTTCTTATCATCAAGTAATTCCAAGCGCTTTAATCGATTAAACAGCTCGTCATACATACTTTCATGGACCTTATGTTTTTTTAACCAATAACTAAATTCTTTTTCAGACCGGGGACGAATTGAGGCATAATGCAAAATTTTTTTATAAACTTTTTGAAATTCCCCTTCTTTAACAACTTTTTCTATTTCTTCTTCCGTTAATTGCTGTTCTACCTTAAGTTTATGTTTAACAAATGTTTCCAGATCTAATCCGAAACCGAATTCTCCATCGAGATAAATATTTACCCGCTTCCCGTTATTTTGAGGCTTTATAGAAGTAATTAAAGGCATAGCAGTAATTCCTAAACTCTAGCACAAAATCCTAAACAATATTTAAATTTCAATTTCCCAAATCCAAAACTATTAAATTATTGTCATTTATTATTTGGAATTTGTTTAGAAATTAGAAGTAAGAGCTTAGGGTTTGATAAATCGATCAATCGGTTTCCTTCTCTTCTCCGATTTCTTTCGGTACTTTTTTTCCTGCCGCAACTGCCTCCCGTATCCTTCTCTCAATCTCTTCAGCTAATTTTTTATCCCCTCTGAGAAGCATTTTTGCTCCTTCTTTACCTTGTGCCAAAGGTTTGCCGTCATAACTAAAAAAACTTCCCTTTTTTTCAATTAATGCAAGGTCAACCGCGACATCCAAAAGCCCTCCGGTTCTACTAATTCCTTCGTCATTCATTATGTCAAACTCAGCTATTCGAAGAGGCGGTGCAACCTTATTTTTTACAATACGCGCCCGATGCCTGGAACCGATAACCATATCTCCATCTTTTAAAACTTCAATACGTCGAACGTCTATCCTGACAGATGAGTAAAACTTCAATGCAAGTCCGCCCGGAGTCGTTTCCGGATTTCCAAACATAACTCCAATTTTCTGGCGAAGTTGATTTGTAAAGACAAGAACGGTCTTTGATTTACTAATCGCTCCTGTTAATTTCCTCAAAGCCTGACTCATAAGACGTGCTTGTAAGCCCATTACAGCATCTCCCATTTCCCCTTCCAGCTCCGCTCGCGGAACAAGGGCCGCTACCGAATCAACAACAATTACATCAAGTGCCCCAGAACGAATTAAGGTTTCCGTAATTTCCAAAGCCTGTTCACCCGTATCGGGTTGAGACATTAACAGATCATCCAAATTAACGCCAATTGTTTCGGCTCGTTCGGGATCAAGTGCATGCTCCGCATCAATAAACGCACATTGCCCTCCCTTTTTTTGTGCCTCTGCAATCACATGTAAAGCAAGTGTAGTTTTTCCCGAAGCTTCTGGCCCATAGATCTCTACTATACGACCTCTTGGAAGACCGCCAACGCCAAGTGCTAAATCAATGGCAATTGAACCTGTCGGTATGACATCAACCCTAAAACGTCCATCAGATCTGTCGCCCAACTTCATAATTGAACCTTTGCCGTACTGCTTTTCGATCTGCTCCATGGCAAGTTTAATAGCTACAAGTTTTCCTGAAATTTCTGTCTTTTGTTCCGGAGCTTTTATATCTTCCTTCTTGTGCCTCGCCATACTTTCAAGTTTTTACAACTAGCCAATAACTAGATGTTATAAGCTTATTAAGCTTTTATCATAACGTTTCTCAAAAAACAATAGTATAATTATCCGATAGCAAATGAAAAAGTATCAATTTTGCCCTTATTGCGGAAGTTCTTCAAAAAAATATAAAGATTATTTTGGCTGTCCGAAATGCGGTAAGAAAGTTTTTGTAAACTCTCATCCGACTGCTTCTGCATTCGTCGTAGAAAACGGAAAATATCTAATATCGAAACGTGCAATTGAACCAAAAAAGGGAAGTTATGATGTTGTTGGAGGATTCTTAAATAATGGTGAACATCCTGAAACAGGTATCGTTAGAGAATTCAAAGAAGAAACTGGCTTAACTATTAAAATTGTTGATTTATTGGGAGTTTATATGGACAAATATGAATATCAGGAAGGTATAATTAACACTTTAAATTTATGTTATATAGTAGAAATAGTAAAGGGAATAATCAAACCGCAGGATGATGTTGCCTCGCTACATTGGTTTAAAATTAGTAACATCCCAAATACACTTGCGTTTGAATGGATCAGTAAAGCCCTAAAAGATCTTCAGAAGTGGCACAAAGAAAATAAAAGTGGTTAAACCTCCTCGAATCTCTCCATCTTTATCTTTTTAAATTCTTCATCAAAAGATAACAGTTTCATATCGTTTTCAAGAACAATTTGCTTATATACACAATCGGGAAAGTCTACTTTAGTTTTTCCAAATTCAACTAGAGCTTTTATTACATAATCTTTAGGTAAATCCAATACATTCAGATTTTCTAGTCTCAATAATCTTTTAAGTTTTCGGGAAATCACTTTTATTTCGACTGAGTACACGCTTTTCATTACATATGAAACCTCGTGAAGTACTAAAGTAGTAATAAAAGCCTTAACCTTGTGATCTGAAATCTGCTTAAAAATATTCGTGGCTTTCTTGTAATAAGGAAAATTATCTTTAATTAAGTAACGTAAAATTACATTTGCGTCAAGAAAATAATCATTTGATCCCATACTTTTCCTTGTACTCCTCAACAAATATTTTCTCAGCAAGTTTCATTTCATCTGGCTGATACGAAATTTTAGACTTCACGGAACCAGCTAACTCTCGAACTATTTTTCTATCTCTAGCGATTTGTTTTTTCTTCTCAGCTTCAGATACTTTCTTTCTTTTAAGAACTGCCAACTCATCAAATCCCTTCTTCTTAATCATAATTTCCTTATCGTTCTCAATCACGTCTTGAAGGAGTTCAAAAAAATTTTTACGAGCTTGGGTCGCGTTTATTGTTATTTGTCTTTGCATGATATCCCTATTCTAGTGTACATCATGTACACCTGTCAAGACTTAGTGCTATAATTTGTTTATTAGTTTACCAATGAAATTGGCCAAGCTTAGCTTATTTGTTTATTTAACTAATTATGAGTGATCTAAAACTTACAATAGAGCTGGTTCCTTCTTCTTCCTGGAATCAAAATTTGAGAAGCCTTCTTAAACCGCAAATGTGGGAAAGATTAAGAAAAGAAATTTACAAAAAATTCAACTATAAGTGCGCAATTTGTAGAAGTGGAGGAAAACTTCATGCTCATGAAGTCTGGGAATACGACGATGAAAATCATATTCAAAAATTAGTCGACATAATCGCTCTTTGTTCAAAATGCCATGCAGTAAAGCATGTCGGTTTAGCCGGAATCCAGGCAAGTGAAGGTAAATTAAATTTTGAAAATTTAGTAAAGCATTTTATGAAAGTAAATAATTGCGACCGAGTAACTTTCGAAAAACACCGCGACAAGGCTTTCAATAAATTTGAAGAAAGATCGCGTTATGATTGGAGTCTGGATATATCTTCCTTAAAGAGATTCTAAAAATACTCCGATTTTTATTTAAACATCCTAATATGATCTTTTGGATCATATCCATAAAATACTTCGATGAAAAAGTTCTACATCTCAACAGTGAACTGTAGAATATAATTTGAGATAAAAATAATTATTTAATGGATTAAAAACTACGGTAAATCCTTTTACAGTAAGAATAAAAAATATATATCTGTTAAAATAGCCTCATGGCAAATATTTTGGTGTTCGGCGACAGTTTTGTACAAGGACATTATGATGTCGAGGGCGGTTGGGTCGATCGCATTAAAAGATATTACATCCAAAAATCCCTCGATACAAATTTCGAAGAATATTATGAAGTCTACAATTTTGGACGCGCTGGTGATACTACCATTGACTTACTGAAAAGATTTTCGAATGAATTGAATGCGCGTTACTGGGATGATCCAGTTACCATAATCATTATTGCTGTAGGAATTAACGATTCTGAAATTATATTAAAGTCAAGAAAGAATTTGGTGCCTGAGGAATTATTTATTCAGAACCTCGAAAAATTGACTAAGCTTTCCAAACAATATACCAACAAACTTATTTTTATCGGACTATCTCCCGTTGAAGAAGTAAAAGTTAACCCAATCCCGTGGAATCTTGAAAAAGCATATGTGAATAAGGAAGTAAAAAACTACGACAAACAGATCAAAATATTCTGTGAGAAATCGAACTTAGAATATATCTATCTGCAAGATAAGTTAAATAAAAATCACTTAGCAGATGGTGTACACCCGAACACCAAAGGTCACGAGATGATATTTGAAACAGTCAAAAATTTTCTGGAGGAGAAAAAGTATATCTAATGGAAAAAAATTGTTGTTACTTCAGGACAACCTTTTACCGATATCGACGCTTTGGCTTGTGCAATTGCTTACGCGGAACTTCTTAAAAAGGAAGGAGTGGATACTGAAACCGTTCTTCCCGGTTCATTAAATAAAAGTATTACAGAAAAAATAAAAAAGTGGAAACTAAATTTTTCTATAAATCCAGGTTTTAAAAATGCAAAATATATTCTCGTAGATATATCCGATCCAAAATTCTTTGCAGATTTTGTAAAAGAAAAAGATGTAATCGAAGTATTCGATCATCGGACTGGATTTGAAAACTATTGGAAAGAAAGAATTGGAAGTAAAGCAAAAATTGAAACGGTCGGTTCATGTACGACTTTAATTTGGGAGGAATTTGAAAAAAGAGTTAAACCCTTAAAAATCACAGAAACATCGGCAAGACTTCTTTCAACCGCAACCGTCTCCAATACGCTTAATTTTAATGCTTCCGTAACCACCAAAAGAGATATAAGAGCATACAAGAATCTGAAATCATTTTCGCATCTACCCGAAAATTGGGTTGAAAGATATTTTGAGACCAAGAAAAAGAGTCATCCGAAAATCCAATCAAAGCAATTCTTCAAGATACAAAAGGTGTGGGTGAGGGAGGTATTGATATAGTTATTGGACAACTGGAGTTTTGGGACAGCCGAAACTTTGTTTTGAACAATTTAAAAG
>Ga0075617_107_pt1 | contig 21863 bp, 23 predicted proteins | sample RifGroA1_FD_68371 | JGI IMG/M metagenome (GOLD analysis project Ga0075617, IMG submission 68371) | Microgenomates (Woesebacteria) bacterium GW2011_GWA1_37_7 | reverse complement strand
AAATCTTTACATTTGCTGATAATGCGGCAACGCTTTCATCCTTGAAATATTGGGCCGCATTTCGTATCGCATCTTTTTCAATATAGGAATCCGAATCCAAACACATGATGATCGAACCCGTCGAATGGTTTCTTATTGCATTATTTAGTGCGTGTGCCTTACCGCTGTTTTCTTGAGTTACTAATTTAATATTGCTATCTGCATTTTTTAGTATGAAGGCTTCTACTACCTCGTTTGTGGCGTCAGATGAGCCGTCGTCAACAACAAGTATTTCAAGCAGATGTTTCGGATAAGCATTATTAACTACGGAATTCAGGCATCTAATTATCGTAGCCTCTTCATTATATGCCGGTATTACTACACTGACTTTGGGTTGATATGGGGCTTTATTGCTATTTTTACGGCTCAAATGGTTAACCAAGCCATAAATATCGGATCCGATCAGAAATAAGAATATTCTGATAAGGTTAACTGCACCGAAAAATAATATTAAATAAGAAAATAGGTATAAAAATGTCATATTTTTGAGATTTTCTCTACTTTAAAATCAAGAATTAGCCTTTTCTCGTTTAAGAGTCCTGTGCAGGTAATCAAGTTTAATCGGGGCTCGCCTTCATACTTAAATAGCGATACATCAGTGGGCGTGACAACCTTATTTGATGTATATTGATATTCGACTAAATAATTAGTGTCGGTGTACAAATACAAGGTGTCTCCGGGTGTCATTTCATTTATTTTGCCGAATATATTTTTAGTATTATGGCCATAAATTACGGTCGAGCCCTGCTCGGCGTTCGGCAGGCGCGAAATCGTTGCATATTGTGCGAACGTGTCTGACACGTTCCAAGTATTATTTTCCGTCGAATAGCTGCCGTCGATTACTCCGATATCAATACCTATACCCGGAATATTAAGCCTTACAGGTTTACCGAAATCAGTTACTTTGGCAGTAACCACATCGGAGCTCGTAAATAATTGATCCTCTTTATTTTGATAATGGCCGGTTAATTGTTTGTATGAATAAACGCTTAAGATAATAATCAAAATATAGGCAAAATATATATATAATTTTTTTAAGTTCATGAGAATTAATGACCACGGTCAATGTCCGTGGTTGATACTTTAATCTAAATCCAGTTAAGCTCAAATAAATCTTTTTACAATTCTGGTTACCAAAAAAGACAAAAGACTTAAAGAACCGAAACTTATAACCATTAAAACCATTAATCTCGCAACAGGATTAACTCCTGTATCGGGTAGAACTGCAACGCCTGCTGCAACAGCAGTTGTTGCGCCTAAAACTTGTGATGTAGAACCTCCTATAGCACTCATTAGTATCACCTTCTTCCTAGTGTTAAAATAACTTCCGTGTGCTAAAACCCATGCTTTTCGTTATTCTGAAATAAGTCCAGAAGTATATCCTATAATAGTAATTAGGTCAAGGGAGAACCTTTAGGAAGAATACTGAAGTTCGACAGATCCGGTATGTTTCATCTTGTTCCATGGATAATAACCGCCCTTAACGATTGCGTAGAGCGATTTTGCCAAAACGATATACCATAAATATTGATAATAAATCCGGGTTAAGGGAGTTAACAATAACAGCCAGACCCTTCTTTCACGCGCCAAAACAAAAGCTATTATGTTAAAAGCTAAGGCAATAAGCAAAAAATAAGTAAAATATTTTATTACAAGCATCGGATTTGACAATAATGTGTAGATGGCAACAATTTCGAAAAAAGGTGCCAGAATCATAAAAGGAAATTGAACAAGTGTAATAAATGGCAAAATAAGCATAAATAGTATGCCTCTCTCTTTTTTAAAATAATACTTTCTATATTTATACATAACTTGCATGGTGCCGAAATTCCATCTGAATCTTTGTTTGATAAAGGCAGCTATACTTGTAGGTGCTTCGGTATAAGCAAGTGCATCAGGTGCAAAAACAGTTTTATAACCCATGCTTTGTACTCTTGCGGTCAATTCGGCATCCTCTGTTAAGGTGTCGTTAAGATAACCTTTCGCCTCAACCAAAACACTTTTTCTCCATGCACCCAACGCACCCGGTACTACCGGAATAGACCCTATATTACTGTAACCCCGGCGATCAAGATTAAGGCTTACTATATACTCAATTGCCTGAAAAGCAGTCAGAAGGTTTTTAATATTGCCAACTTTAATATTTCCGCCTACTGCGCCTATTTTCTTTGAGGAGAATTTTTTTATCAGACAGTCTAGCGTAGTCGGAAGTATTTGCGTATCTGCATCTATTATTACCAAAAAAGTGCCTTTTGAGACCTTGATGCCTTTATTCAAAGCTGCGTACTTGCCTTGCGTTTTTTCTTTTACCACCCGAATTTTTTTTGTCTTTTTGAAGCTCCGGGCAATTTCATAAGTATTGTCTGTAGACTGATTATCAATGACAACTATTTCATAATTCTTATAGTTCGAGTTCAATATCGAATCGAGTGTTTTTCTCAAAGATTTCTCCTCGTTCCTCGCAGGGACCAAAACCGATATGAACGGTTTATATTTCAGATAACTTTTGCTTCTTAATATTAAACCTTTTGTAACGAGAACTAAATAAAATAAGCTGTTTAACACAAAAAGAAGTATGCCTAGATTAAATATAATTTTTACGAGTTTGTTGAAGTATTGTGGAAAAAGAAAAGTATTGATTGCAATATTTGATAATATTTTATCTTTTACTGATATTTTTCTCATAAGAGCGCCCTCTATACCTGCTAAATTAGGGTCAAGCGTTTTAAACTGATATCCGTTTTCTTTATAGATTTTTATAATTTCAGGAAGCGCTTTAATTGTCGCTTCACGGTTTCCCCCTGAGTCATGAAGAAGTATGACATTGCCGGAAGATAATCTAGTTGCATCCCTGACTATTTCCCAGCTATTTTTATGCAACCAGTCATTGGAATCCAGAGTTGAAATTGAAATAGCATATCCCCTGGCAATTGCGTTTACCGTTAAAACAAGACTATTTACCGATATAGTATCTTCAGCTCCCCAGTAAGGATTCCTGAAAAGCGATGTAGAATAACCCGTTTGTGCTTGAATGATCTTTTGGGTCAAGTCTATTTCCATATGCACCTTATGGGGGTTTTCGTACAAATAGTCGTATTCATGGGTATGGGTAAATGTATGTACGCCGATTTGATGGCCTTCAGATACGATTCTTTTAGCAACTTTTGGACTTTCAAGTAAATTCTCGCCAAGAACAAAAAAAACAGCTTTAACGTCGAATTCTTTCAAAATGTCGAGGATTTTATCTGTGTAGAGCGCGTCCGGCCCATCATCGAAAGATAATGTCACACTTTTAGCGTCAACTTCTGCTTCTTTTAAAAGAAAAGCATTTTTGCCACTCCCTTTAAGGCTAATGATTGATCCTTTGCCTTTAACCTCAATAATAGCTTCTTTTTTTGTGCTTATTGTATCGATAACCTTCTCAATCTCCTCTTTTCCTAATTTATAACCAAGCGTATTAATATCAGGCGATCTATAAATACTTATAATAGATAAAAATAACAGTATATTTATTGAAATAATAAATGAAGACAGTATTTTTAGGAATTTTGAAAATCGCGTCTTTTTTCGGTCAAAAAAAATGAATTTGCTCATACAAGCCAATGACGTCCTCCCCGCTCTGAAGAGCGGGGTTTCCTCTAAGGGAGGACGACATATCAGTATTCAATTCATCCCCGCCTTAAAAAGGCGGGGTTTTCTTGAATGCTGTTATAAATACAATCTTTACTGACCTTAATATATATAATTTCTACCCCAAACTACATTATTGCGCCTATGGTGAGAGAATGGATTTATCCTTTGAAGCAGCCTCTGGACCGCGCAAATTAACTTTAACAGGCCTTAGAAACTGTACCCCGAGTGATGCAACTTTATAGCCGACATTAACCAGAAAACCCATAAAGATAAAATGGAATGAAATATTAACCAATCTGTCCAAAACGTCTGCTTCCAGAATTTCAGTTTTAAATGGTATTTCCGTAGAATCCGGAAGAGTTGGTCCTTTAATGTCTAATGATATGCCTTTTGTTCTGATTAATGAAAATGGTGCAACTTTTCCGCTAAATAGAAAATAAATGTTCAGACTCGCCATCGCAATTACCAATAGTCCTAAAACTAAAAGTAAAATTCCGGTTATTTTTTCTCCCATTATATTTTTGAAAATTGACTGTAATTTTGTGCCATTAATGTATCAAACGTGGTTAAATAGTTTGCAGCTTCTTTTTTGATTCTGGACGACTCGATAACACCGTCTTTACTGTTTTTAAGCACAAATTCGTGCACACTAGCTGCAATTTTTTCGGATGTTTGAAGATCGCAACCTGCCTTAACTAAGGAAGTTATTAATTTATCAACAATAAAGTCTTCTTTGGAACCGTCTCTTTTGACAACAATAATATTTGCCAAACTAAATCCTTTCTATAAAGAATATAATTAATATTTATGAAGAAATCTAGCCCCAAACTGATAGTAAAACATAAAGAAGAACTACCGCAAAAATTGCAAGAGCAATAAACATCATTTTGAAGTTTTTAAAATCTTTCCTGTCCATTAATTTATAATACACGTTTATAATTTTAAATTACAAGTAGCAATTTAGCTTTGCAATATGAAATATCTACTACTTATTACCTTAATAATGACATCACTATTTGTAATTAAACTGTTTAAACAACAACAGGAATTTTCAAATGGCACTGTGGAACAGATTATTACTCCAACGGTAGTTCCGGATGCAAAAATCGGTGATTATGCTTACTCTTCACTTATTTTGACTAATAAGAACATAAAACTATTATCAAATCTGAAAACTCCTCTTGACGGCGCTACCTTGAAAGTTAAATACGGTTGTGATGCTATCGTTAATGGAGGATTTTACGATAAAGAAAATAACCATATTGGCTTATTCGTCGAAAATGGCAAGATTGTGAATGCTTACCAGAAAAATGCCTTATTTAACGGTTTTATTTATATACATGCCGGGGAAATTACTATGAGTACAGAATATGATCGAAGTAGCGACTATGCAACGCAAACAGGTCCTGTTATTATATACGAGGGCAATAACTATTCGTTTAATCTAAGTAACGGCGATTATTCGAGAAGAATTATCTATATCGAATACCTAAATGGGTTAAAAGAATTTTTAGTTCTTTACAGAAGTGATAACAAATATTTAGGGCCTAAATTATCGGAAGTTTATGATTTGCTTGCAAATTATTCAAAAAATAATGGGGTTGAAATTAAAAATGCGATCAATTTAGACGGCGGTTTTCATTCACTTTTTGTAAACGATAAGCTAACACTTAGCGAAGCATCATTTATCGGAAGTTTTTTCTGCATTAACTGAATACTTACCTTTTACAAACCTTTTGTTCAACCTTGTCAAATTCTTCATGAAATTACTCCTTGAATACATATAAATTCTGTAAGGTAAATTTCTATTTAAATGGCTAAAAATCTGTGTTTGCCTTGCTGCCCTTAATGAGCTAGCAGTTTGCTTGAAATTAATGTTAAATCGCCTTGCCCTTTTTTTATCCATTTGTATTTAATACATTTTAATTAATTTTGTTCGCACAATATTTCTATTATTTATCAAAATACTCATTACATCTATTCTGTATTTTACTTTACCATATTTATGTTTTTTTATAAAAACATCTGCAACCCTTTTGATCGTTCTTAATTTTCTCGTGGTTACGGCTTCTTCCGGAAATCCGTACTTTATTGTAGAGCGCATTTTTACTTCTACAAACACAAGGGTATCTTTATCGAAGGCAATAATGTCTATTTCCCCGATACTCGTCCTAAAATTTCTGCTTAGGATTTTATATCCCTGCTTTTTGAGGAATTTTACACTGTAATCTTCACCGGCTCTTCCGATCCCAACCTTAGTAAGCATTTATTTCCTGAGTGAAGCACGCGAATATATTTTTTCAATTTCCCGCCTTGGTTTATGCCTGATAAAATAAATCTTGGCATGCCTTACTCCTTTAAGTCCTGATCTGATTACTGTAATTTTTTCCAAAGCAGGCGAGAGTATATTAAAAATTCTCTCAATGCCAATTTGTTGAACACCAATTTTACGTACGGTAAAAGTTTTATTGCCCGCGTGTCCCCTGATTTTTAAAACAGTGCCTTCGAACATTTGTTCTCTTTCTTTACTTCCTTCTTTAATTCTCTGGGTAACACGTATTACATCGCCGACTCCGAAAGTTACGGCTTCTTTATCTTTGCCAAAAGTCAATTGTAGTGCCATATAGACCCTATTTTATCTTAAATTAAGTTTATATTCAATTTGTATTCTTGCCATGAAAAATATTATCGATTTTTCTTGCCAGATCATCGTTCCAGGAAATCAGCAAGTCTAAATTTATAACCTTTCTTTCCTTGCCTTCAAAAACTAGTGTAACTTTTTGGTTTCCGCGGTTAGCCAAAAGAAGATTTTTTAGCTGTTTCAGATTATCCTCAGTTGCATCTTTCGGAACTTTAATATAAAGCGTGCTACCGGAAATATTTAAAACTTCTGTTGTTTCGATGCCCTCGGCAATAATTGAATAATCTTCATCTCTTTGGTCAATTTTACCGGAAACCAAAATTGGTTTACTATCGGTGAGTATGCTTTGAAATTTTTGGTAAACGTTTGGGAAAACGATCATTTCCATTGTACCCGTCTCGTCTACTATTTTAACGAAAGCCATTTCAGAGCCTGTTTTTTTAGTAATAATAACTCTAACTTCAGATACTATTACTGCAAGTTTAATATCGTTACCGCTGACATTGTCAATCGAAACATCACTTATTTTGTGGGTTGCCAGATTTGCAAGGTTGCCAATTAGCTCGCTTAAGGGTTTAGCGGATAAAGAAAAGCCTAGAAGCTGCTTCTCCAAATTTTGTATTTCTTCGTCGCTAAATTCTTCAACAATTTCCAGTATCTTGGAATTAGCGTTCTTCCCGAAATCTCCAAGGTCTTCGTCTGTAAATAACACATTTTGGTTTTCGTCACTTTTCGGTTTCGCAAGTTGATGCTTAAACAAATCCAGTGCGGAAATTAAGGTAGCTCTGTTTCCGAAATTAGATAGCGCACCTACTTTGATAAGAGATTCTATAACCTTTTTATTTAGTTTTCGCGTATCAACTCTAGATACAAAATCATGGAATGAAACAAATTTTTCCTCTTTGCGTTTTGTCAATATTTCTTCTATTGCCGCTTTCCCTACATTTTTAATCGCACTTAAGCCGAATCTGATTGCATTCCCGTCCAACGAATTATCATCTTTAACTATTTCGAAGCCTATATTACTTTCATTAATATCAGGTGCAAGTACTTTTATTTTCATACGTCTACACTCATTTACCGCCAAGCTTATCTTCTCGTTATCTGCACTTTCCGCGGTCAATAAAGCACACATAAATTCAACTGGATAATTAGCTTTCAAATAGGCGGTCCAATAGGCAACCATGCCGTAACTCGCGGCATGTGCCTTATTAAATCCATAACCTGAAAACGGCTCAATTAGTTTAAACAATTCTTCTGCTTTAGCCTTTTTCATTCCCTTCTTTACTGCACCCTGAATAAATTTTTCTTTTTGCTTTTGCATTTCCTGGGGAATCTTCTTGCCAACGGCTTTCCTGAATTTATCAGCTTCCTCCCATGTGTAGCCGGCAATATTTATTGCAGTCATAAACACATCATCCTGGTAAACTAAAAGCCCGTAGGATTTGCCCAAATAGTCTTTCATCCTATCATCAAAAAAAGAGACTTTTGCCGGATTATTTTTCCGGTCAATATATTCAGGAATTTGGGTCATCGGGCCTGGTCGATAAAGAGCTACCATTGCCATTAGATCTTCCACCATAGTCGGTTTAAGGAGCTGTAAATGTTTAGTCATTCCCGATCCGGAAAGCTGAAAAACACCCATTGTGTCGCCGTGTGATAGCATAGTGTACGTTTTCTTATCATCGAGGGGAATCTTATGCAGCATAATTTCCAGGTTTCTTTCCTTTTTTATTATTTCTACAGCTGAACCCAATATCGACAAGTTTCGAAGCCCTAGTAAGTCGAATTTTAAAAGCCCGATGGCCTCGCCCGGCGAGACGTTGGGATCCAGCGCATCCATATCGTATTGAGTTATCACTTTTTGGCCTTCCGGATCCAGCTGAATAGGGGTATATTCGACAATATTTTCCGGCGCAATTACAATTCCCGCAGCGTGAACTGAAATGTGTCTTGCATTACCTTCGATTTGGCGGGCAAGGTCGATCACCTTTTTACAATCAGCATCTGATTCGTACAATCTTTTTAGATCGCTTGATTCTAATAGTGCCTTATCTATAGTCATCGGGAAACCCTGTGAACCAAGCGGAATAGCCTTAGCTATTCTGTCTCCGGTAGAATATGGATAACCTAATACTCTGGCAACATCCCGCACAGACCCTCGTGCGAGCATTCTTCCGAAGGTACATATTTGTGCTACCTTTTCCTTGCCATATTTTTGAGTTATATACTCAATAACCTCCTCTCGCCTATTATCCGCAATATCAAAATCGATATCGGGGGGGGACGGTCTCCATGGTGTTAAAAACCTCTCAAAAGGCAAGTCGTAGACCAAAGGATTTATATTTACAATACCGAGTGCGTAGGCAACTAGCGATCCTGCTGTTGATCCTCTGGTGTTTGTGACAATACCTCGCTCATTACACCAGCGTGCCATGTCTGCAACTATCAGAAAATAAGTAGAATACCCTTTCTGCAGGATAATCTTAAGTTCATATTCCAGTCTTGCTTTAATTTCAGCGTCAACATGATCAACCCTTTCGGCTATGCCTCTCCATGATTTTTCCTCCAATTCCGAGTCTGGAGATTTAGATAACTCCAGCTCATATTTAGGAAAAAACCACTTATCTAAAGTAATTTGAACGTCACATTTTTTGCTTATTGAAATTGTATTTTGTAATGAATCAGGAAGGTCAGAAAAAAGCTGATACATTTCATCCGGGCTTTTAATATAGAATGAGGCAGAGTCGATAAAGCGCAACCTCTTTTTATCAGTAACATTTTTTCCGGTAGCAACACATACCAGTGCATCTTGAGCTATTGCATCCTTTTCTTCTACATAATGGGCGTCATTGGTCGCAACAATTGGGATACCTAAATTTCTACTAAGGTTTAAAATCTCTTTCTCAATACTTTTCTCATTATCAGCAAGATTAATTAAGCTGCTTTTAATATCTTCATCCAACCCCGTAGTTATAAATTTCTTATACTCATGCCTTTGAAGTTCGAGATAGTAATTTTCGCCGAATACATCCAAATACCATACGGCTGTTTCTTTTGCTTTTTTCAATTCAGACTCAATTATTGCTTGACCAAGTTCTCCGAGAGCACATGCTGATGTGCAGATTAATCCGTCTGAGTATTTTTTTAAGGTTTCACGGTCTATTCTTGGCCTGTAATAATAACCTTCAAGATGCGCAATTGAAGTTAATGCCATTAAGTTTTTATAGCCTTTATTGTTTTTGGCAAGTAGAAGTAAGTGGTAGTTTTTCATCTTTGACCTTTCAGGCCGGTCCTTAAGATCTGAATGCGTGATATAAGTTTCCATGCCAATTATCGGTTTAATACCTCCTCTTCCCATTTTTTTATAAAAGTCTATCGCGCCGTACATAACTCCATGGTCTGTAATAGCAATATTTTCCATATCAAGTTGCTTTACTCGCTCTAGGATTCTTCCAACCTTGCTTAATCCGTCTAAAAGCGAATATTCTGTATGAACATGAAGATGTGCAAACTGGTTCTTCATACTATATGAGAAATATTATGAACTGGTTTCAAAACCTGTTCATATAACCTAGCGTAAGCTCTCAAAACGAGCCTGAAAGGCAGTTTTGAAACGGGTTCTATTTGTTAATTTAACCTTCTTATTTATTGCTACCAATGAAAAAATAAATGCTAGTGCAATTATTAACATTAATGATTGTATCCCAAGTATATCAGTTATAAAACCCGACAATATTACAGGAAATACTGATAATATTGTAACCAGAAACCAGAAGTTGCCGAATACTCGACCTCTATATCCACCCGGTGTTTTTTCTTGTAAAAATGTTTGAGCTGGTACAGATATGCCCATAAAGGCCGCACCCAAAAAATAAAGTAACAACATTGATAGTGCCAGGGAATTTATGTAGGGCAGCATTTTAATTAAAAGCGAAAATCCTAAAAACGCCATCGCCGAAATAAATAATGAAAGCTTGATTATTTTTATCTTCCGCATGCCGGACTTCATCAGCTTAGGTATTAATAGCCCTCCGCTGATCGCCCCAACCGACGCCGGTACGACCATGATTATTCCGGCCAAATCTAAATTTATTCTTAAGAAATCACGGGAAATGTTTGGCGCATTGACGACGAGTACGGATATAATTATCTGAATTCCCAATAAGAGTAAAAATGGAAATGACACGTTTCTTTCTTTCCTGATGAACTTATAACCGAGAAGAATTTCTTTAAAAAAGCCTAAAATGACCACTTCAATTTTATCAGATTTACGCTTTCTTTCCGCGTTTTTTGAAGGTAAAAATAAGGTACTGATAAATGCAAAAAACAAAAATAGCGAACAGAGGTATATCGAGTTTACAAACCCGAAGCTGCTTTTCATCACGCTAGCACCCAAGAATCCCAATATTATGGAGCCTTGTTGAGTTATGAAAAATACACTATTTGCAAAACTTAGATTCTTTTTATCTACCATTGCCGGTACTGAAGAAAGCTCAGCCGGGACGTAAAATTGGTTTAGAAGTGAATAGCTCATTGCCACAAAAAAAAGTAAATATAAAGAGTTCATATAGAGCAAGCCATATAGAAAAATGATTAAAGATTGTAAAATATTTGTGGTCACTAATACCTTTCTGTATTCAAGAAAATCTACAGAGGCTGAAGCAACTGGTCCAACTAAAATAGCCGGGATCGCGTAAGATACCCAAAGCAAAGATGTTGCAATACTTGAGCCGGTGTATTGAAATATCTGAATTAGGAGTAGATAGTTCATAATATAAATAGTTAATTGCGATAAAACGTGAGTAGATAATAAAAGTAGAAAATTCTTTTTTCTGAATAAGAAGAGATATCCCATTATGTTCTCCTGAAGAAAATTCTATACCTAAAATGCTTTGTTAGTACAGCACAAAAAGCTAATTTAATATTTTTTTCGAAAGTTTGACAATTAACTTCGGATCGGCATTACCTTTACTTAAGGCCATAACTTTTCCGACGATTACTGATATTACTTTTACTTTGCCCTTATTATAATCAATGCCAATTTTAGGATTCTCTTTTAGCGTACTTCTAATGAATGTTTCAATTTCCGCTGCATTAATTTTCTTCGAATCGGCTTTATTTTTAACATTTTTTATAAGTTTTTCAGGTGCTAATTTTTCCAGATCGATTTTTTTATTCACAATAAGATTTGCCAGACTGTCGCAATCAACATTCTCTCTTAAGGCAATTTTGAATACCCTCTGCGAATATCGAAGTAGCTTTTCGTCTGAAACAATTAGACTGGCATAACTTCCTCTAATCTTATAAAGCTTTACAAGCTCATCTTCAATTTCATCCGGCAGTCTGGGTAGTAACTTTTTAATAGCCTGAATATATTTTTGGCTAAATTCCATAGGTGGAATATCAGGTTCGGGAAAATATCTGTAATCTGACGCAGTTTCTTTATACCGTTGTGTAACAGTAGCATTTAATGTTTCATTCCAGCCTCTAGTTTCCTGTTTAGGCAACTCATTCGCCAATAATAATTCTTTCTGTCTCGCTAGGTCATAATTAATCGCCTTTTCTAAGAATCTAAAAGAGTTAATGTTTTTTATTTCAACTTTATAGCCTAAATCTAATCCCCATGAACTATTGGCTTCAAGACGCATTGAGCCTTTTTCCATATCGCAACTTGATACTTCAAGAACTCTTAAAATGGTTTGAAGTTTTTGGGTAAACTCTTTCGCCTGAGTTGCGGAATGGATATCTGGTTCTGTGACTATTTCAACCAGTGGTACACCTGAACGGTTAAAATCTATAAGTGTTACATTTTTTCCCTTAATTTTTTTATGCTGCAGTTTTCCCGTATCTTCTTCTAAGTGAACTCTTGTTATTCCAATACGTCCTTCTGACGTATCAAGGTAGCCGTTTATACACAAAGGTTCATCATACTGACTAATTTGATAACCCTTGGGAAGATCCGGATAGAAATAATGTTTTCTATCGAACTTGGAGCTTTTATTAATTTTACAGCTTAAAGCCAGTCCGATCAGTATTGTCCATTCAATTGCTTTCTTGTTGGGTACCGGAAGAGCCCCTGGTAATCCCAGACATACCGGACAAGTCTGTGAATTGGGTTTTTTTGCGAAATGGTCGGCAGGACACCCGCAAAACATCTTGGACAAAGTTGAAAGTTCTGCATGAACTTCCAAGCCTATAATTGGTTTTGTATAATCACTAGTTTTTTTCATTAATTAGTTTATATATTTTTGGTTTTTTTATATGCCATGACGTGGACTGTTCATAAGCAAAAGCAACCTGTAAAAGCTTAGCCTCAGAATACTGCGAGCCAATAATATCCAAGCCGATTGGTAGACCGTCAATAAACCCGCAAGGTACAGATATTCCAGGAAGACCCGCCATGCTACTTGGCTCTGCCAACATATCCGCCATCTCGCCGAACATTGCTGCGTCCTTTGTAACACCAATTTTTGGAGCAGGCCCGGGTAGTGTTGGCCCGATAATCAGATCGTACTTGGTGAATAATTTATTAAAATCATTAATATAAAGTGTTCTTACTTTCTGGGCTTTTTTATAGTATTCATCCGAGTAACCTTCCGAAAGTGCAAAAGTTCCCAGTCCTCAGACCGTTGAATTACCGTATAATCAGCGACTGCATATTCCGGATTCAGAGTATCCGCATACTCGACATTTGCACCCAAATCTTCTAAAACTTTTCCAGCCTTTATAATAAAATCTTTGACTTCGGATTTCATTTCCGGTAGTAAATATTGTCTCGCAATAGCTATCTTCATGCCCTTAATTTCTTTGCCCAAAAAAGAGGTATATTTTGTGGGCAAATTATCGGAAGTTGTGGCATCATACGGATCGCGACCTGCAAGTATTTCAAGTATATATGCCGAATCATAAACGGTTTTTGTAATTGGGCCGGGACAATCAAGAGAGGATCCCATTGCAATAACTCCATAACGACTTACCCTTCCGTAAGTTGGTTTTAAGCCAACACATCCGCACCATGCCGCAGGTCCTCTGACAGATCCGGCCGTTTCGGAGCCGATAGAGGTTATGCACATATCGGAAATTGTTGCTGCGGCGGAGCCGCCGGATGATCCCCCGGGTATTCGTGTTAAATCCCAGGGATTTTTTGTAACTCCGTAATCCGATGTTTCAGTCGAAGATCCGTGTGCCCATGCGTCCATATTAGTTTTACCTAATATGATTGCGCCGGCTCCAAGAAGACGATTTACCACTGTTGCGTTGTATTGCGGTATGTAGTCATCCAGAACCCTACTTGATGCAGTAGTTCTGAAGCCTTTTGTCAGGAAATTATCTTTTATCACGATTGGTATTCCCCATAAAGCAGTGTTTTTTACTTGCTGCTTATCCTTCTTTTTTGCTTCATCGAGAGCTTTAGCATTAATAGTCGTAAATGCATCTAGGAAAGGATTTACTTTGGCAATCCAATCAATGCAGGATTTAGTTACCTCATAACAGCTAACCTCTTTATTTTTATAAAGATCATAAACTTGTTTAATATCCAGTTTATTTTTCATCAAAAATTGCAGGAACGACAAAATAGCCGTTAAATACCCTATTCGCGTTAGATAGTGCCGCATCTTGGCTTAATACCCTCTCCTTGTCAATAATATCGCCTCGTAAGACATTTTTAACACCGGTTACATGATATGTTCCAGCTACCGTCATAGTGTTAAGTTTTTTCAGCTTGTCAACTTCTCTCAGAGTTTCCTTGAATTGTTTTTGAAGTTTCACTGATTCAACTTCAGCGATAGTGAGATTCGCGAGTTTTGCAATATGTATGATATCGGTTTTTGAAGTTTTCTTCATAATTGTGCGGGAAGTTCATCATCCTCGCGCTGCGCAGAGATTAAACCTGTGTCAAGGACGCAGGGAAATCTCGTAGCAGCTTATATTACTAATAATTAATCTTTTTTACAACAGAAGTGATTACTGCTACACTAATTTTAATGAAAAAGGAAACATCCATTATTATTTTTTATGTTTTTTATTTCATATGGTTATTCGCGATAACCTATTTATCACCAAATCCTAAGTTTATTAACTATTTCTCACTGATTGTTGTATTTTTTTATTTTATCTTTCTAAAAGAGGAATGGGATATTGTCTGGTTTATGCTGGGGAGTCTGGTTGCAGTTATCGGAGCATTTCAACTTAGCATCTTCAAATTTTCGTTTAATTGGGACTATTTAGCTAAAATCCCTCTTTGGTATCCGCTCGTTTGGGGTACTACAGTTCTGGCATTGAGAAAATTTTTCGTTATTATATCCAAATAACTCGGAACTTCTTGATCCCACTAAGCCATAGACTGAAGCGTTTTAATTCTTTCTTCAATCGGTGGGTGGGTATTAAATAAAGAGGCAAACCAGCCAACGCTTCCTTTTATGCCTTCTTTAAATGGATTTATTATGTAAAGATGTGCCGTTGCTTTGTTTGCAGCTTCGAGTGGTTCATGATCGGCTGATATTTTTTGCAGCGCTGAAATAAGACCGGAGGGCTGCCTTGTTAAAGATACAGATCCTGCATCCGCCATAAATTCTCTTCTCCTGGAAATGGCAAGTTGAATCAACCGCGCAATTATCGGCGAAAGAATGGCAAAAACCACTCCAAGTAATAGTATAACTGCCCCCAAACTTCCTTTATCTCTATCCCGATTTCGTCCACCATGCCAACTCATTCTGAAAAAGAAATCTGCAAGTAGGGCAACGGATCCAACAAGAACCGCAACTATTGACATTAACCGTGTATCATAATTTCTGACATGACTCAGCTCGTGTGCAATTACGCCTTCCATTTCTGTTCGGTCAAGTTTTTGCAATAAACCGGTCGTTGCACAAATAACTGCATGATCCGGATCGCGCCCCGTTGCAAATGCATTCGGAGCTGTATCTTCAATTATATACAGTTTTGGTTTAGGTAAACCTGAAGCAATACTTAAATTTTCACAAACTGTATAAAATTCAAAATCCCGTCTTCTATCGGCTTCTTTTGCTCCCGAAATAGCAAGTACAATTTTATCCGAATAATAGTAACTTCCAAAACTCATTAATCCCGAAATAATCAGCGCAATTCCGGCGACACCCAACCCGCCGGGTTCATAACCCAGATAAACCCCCATTGCCTGACTTAATATATAAATAGAAAGAGTAATAAATACCACAAACAATATTAAAATTGCCAGGCTTTTTCTTTTATTAGCCGTCTGAACTTCGTATATATTTTGCATAAAAACTCAACTGCTAATCTACTGATGACTACTAATTGTATCCGTAATACCGCCATTACAAAAATACAATGTATTAGTATCTATTTGCATACATTGGCATTATTCGAATATATTAGAATGAATTATTCTAACTCCACTTTCGGCGTCTTTAAATCTTCCTCGCCAACCTCGACATGCTCACCTTTTTCGGGAGTAATTATCCCGGGTTGTTCCTCGAATTTAAATAGGGAGGCAACCATGTTTGATGGAAAACTTACTCTTTTAACGTTATAGTCGGCAGTCAAATCAATCACCAAGCGCCTTGCGTACATTACCTTATCAGAAGTATCTCTAAGCTCCTCCATAAGCTTTTGGATTACTTCAGATGCTTTTAGCTCCGGGTTACTTTCCACAAGTACCTGAATATTAGGTAACACGTTTGCCAACATACTTCCTGCATCAGCCATTTTCTGTGGGTTTCCTGATTTAACAGCAGAAGTGATTGCCTTTCTTGCATCGGTTAGCTTTTCATAAACACCCTTTTCGTGCTTCAGATACCCTTTTGCAGATTCTTCCAGGTTGGGAATAAGATCAGCTTGTCTTTTTAGCTGGTTACCTATTTCCTGTACGGCAGCTTTTATCCGTGCTTTACTTGAGACAAAGAAGTTATAAATACTAACAATATAACCTGCGACAACAACAACGATAGCAATTAAAATCCATAATAAATTCATTATTTATCACCACCTTTCTGTTAAATCAAAAATTAAATACCAAAAATCAATCATACATAGTAGCAAGCAAAGTACTCACATTATTTTAGCAGTTTTTCAAAGTCACTCAATCCCCTGGTATTAATACTATCTTTCTTCTCTGCCCAGCCCCGCCTTGCGACGAATACAGCGTAGCGCATATTAGTCATGTGATCAATATGATGCGCATCCGTACCAAAAGTTATTTTCACCTTATTTTTCACAGCTTCACGAACCAAGAAATCTGGCAGATCCAAACGCATAGGGTCTGCATTTACTTCCAACCACTTATTATTATTTTTACAATAGTCAAATATTTTTACCCAGTCCAGTTCTATTGACTCTCTTCCGTTTATTTTTCTTGCCGTAGGATGGGCAAATATTTTTACTTTAGGATTGGCAAGTGCCGATAATACTCTAGTAGTCATTATTTTTTTATCAAGTCTGAAGCTCGTATGAATTGAAACCAGCGCAAAATCCAAAGTTTCCAATCCTTTATCAGGTACAGGAAGATTTCCGTCAGGTAAGATATCGATCTCTAACGAATTGTAGACTTTCCTTAAACTTTTTCTTGAACTTAAACTTCGATTTACTTTGTCAACTGTTTCTCTTTTACGCTTAAGTATGTCTATAATTTGGTTTTCGCTGTGTCTGCTATGGCTGGGATTATGTTCTGTAAATGCGATATACTGATAACCAAGCTGGTTTGCCTTATCAACAATATCATTCATCGACGAGAGTCCAAGATCATGGCTCGTCTCGATATCAAAATCGGAATGGATCTGAAGATCTCCCCTCACATCCGAAATTTCTATAAGGTTCGGAACCTTATGTAACATTGCGGCTTCAATTTCGCCACCATCTTCCCTGAGTTCCGGTGGTATCCACTCCATTCCCAAGAAATTATAGAACGATTTTTCGTCTGAAAATTCTTTCATCTCTTGCCTTTTACCTTTTATCACCTTTATGCCATATTCACTCAGACTTAAGCTTGGGTTTAAACTTCTAGCATATTCACGCAGTGCAATATTATGGTGTTTACTTCCGGTGAAATGCTGAAGAAGCGATCCGTAACTTTCGGTATTTTGAACCATTAAATCGACTTGTATATTTCCCGGCAATATTAGTGAGGCCGTATGATTACCTTTTTCTAAAATTCTTTGCTTTGTTGGGAAATTTACAAAATGATCAATGACGTCTTTTGGTTTAGCAGTACCCACAGATATATCAACATCCCCGACGGTTGAAGCTTTCCTCCTAAGAGAGCCTAGCGGATCAATGTTAATAACATTTTTGTTCTTCTTCATCCATTCAATAACTCTATCTGCAATTTCGTTAGCATAAGGAAGTAAATGTCTTACCGTCCTTCCCTTAACTTCCTTGATAGAACGTAAAATATCTAGCTCTGATTCTTCTCCGAAACCTTCCAATTTTGAAATTTCTCCTTTTTTTGCTAAATATTCAAGAACTTTGATTGCTTCTCCTTTCTTAAACGTAGATTTAAACTTATTAACTAATTTATATGCTGTTTTTACTCCAATTCCGGGAACTATCATCAAATCAAACATTTGCTTAGGCAAGCCTTGCATAACTTGCTCGAAATGCTTTGATTTACCTGTACTAAAAAGTTCAGCAAGATGTGCGGCAATGCTTTTACCGATACCGGGAACATCTTCCAGTTTTCCCTCATCCCATAAATCCTTCAGCTCACTTGACGCATGTTCTACCGCATCAGCAGCTCTTTCGTATGCAATTATTTTAAATTTATTCTTATCCGCATTATGAAGCTCGTATGCAGCCGCAACCGCTCTTAACAATTCCGCTATTTCAGTATTATTCATTAATGTATTAACTCTCATACCTCTATTATATATGCTCTCTGCTATTGTTCTCACTTGATCGCAAGAATATACTAGATAAAATAACAAATAGTTTTTATGGCTAACGAGAATGAAACATTAGTAATGGCAAGTAGGTTAATTGAAAATTATATTATTGAAGGATATCACCAATCACTGGCGAGATTATTGCGCGAAAAAAACGGAGCAGGTTGTGGGTGCTTAAGCTGCGCACGCGAAGTAGCTTTAGAACTAACTTCCTTTTACGATATGAGGTTCCCAGATGCAAAAGCTAAAATAAGTTGGTCTATAGATAATCGAGGCAATATACAAAAATTTACTCTTTCCAATTCTTTAAGACGTAGAAACGGTCCGGGATTGCTAGGTAGAATCTAACTTGTTAGCTTCATATTTTTAAGCTATAATTCATTTGTCTAATTTTAAATTGTAAGTTGTAAATTGGATATTGTAATTTAAGCGGAAGCTTTAAGGGGTTGTAGCTCAGTTGGTTAGAGCGCCCGCCTGTCACGCGGGAGGTCGAGGGTTCGAGTCCCTTCAGCCCCGCAAACTAGAAAATCCTCACCATGACGTGAGGTTTTTTAGTTTTACTGAAGGACGAGAAGTTTATACTGAGCGAGTGAAACGAGTCGAACGTAAGTCCCTTCAGCCCCGCCTCGTTTTTTTGCCTCAGAATATAACTTACCCTCAACGGGACGTGGAATTTTTAAGCCTAATAGGAGATGTTTTGCTGATCAAGGACTATTTGGGAACACAAGGATCCCTTTGAAGCTGCTTCTTTCAAGATATTAAAATCAGAAACCCACTTTTGATCTACATACTTTGTGCTTTGGGTAACTGAATTTTTAACGTTTGGTTCAGATCCGATTAACTTAGCCTTTATATCCATAAGTATAAGTTGATAATCCCCACGATTAGCGGATTTTATGCCTAGAAACCCTATTGGTTTGATTTCTGTGACCAATACATTTGGAAGTGTGTTGTCATCAGGGGGTCGTTTTACAACTAAAAATTTTTATGGTTAGTTGGATTAACTAGAAAAACTGCTACCGAACATTTCGTTGGCATCATATCTGTTCATATTTTATTATAGAGTGGGTGTGTTTTCAATGAAGTATAATTTTGGCAAAAGTTCCGGAGATAATTTACCAGAGCCCGCAAAAAACTTACGTTTGGGGAGATAAAACGTGCTTTCCGCTGGGGTGAATTTCTTCCAATGCCTCAAGTCTATTTTCAATTAAAGGTCTTTCCTCTCTTGCGGTTATAACTTCTTTCAAGATTGGATCGATTCTTTCAAAAAAATCGCTTTTGAGGTTTTGAAATTTATTGTCCATCTCTTCAAGAATATCCTGTTTTTGTGAATCCATCTCTTCAAGAATATCCTGTTTTTGTGAATCCATCTCTTCAAGAATATCCTGTTTTTGTGAATCCATCTTTGCAAGGATTTCTGTTTTTTGTTTCTTTAGCCGCTTATCAATACGGCTATCAATATTGTCTAAATCCTTTTTTGTTAACGTCATACTCACATTAAACTCTGTGAAACCACCTTCGTCAATACTATTTTTCGAAATTTTTCTGTTATACTTCAAATTATTATTACCCGTTGATATGAGTAATGTTTTGTTGCTAATCACAATCGCAGCCATTAGTGGAGGTTCAGTACCACCTTTCGCAAAATTAGCTTTAGAAGTTTTTCAACCATTCACTTTAGTTTTTATTCGTTTTTTCTTTGCCGTTTTAGTAATGCTTCCATTTGTGTATAAAAAGAAAGAGTTAAGCTATAAATCTTTTAAAAATCTTTTCTGGGTTGCTATAATTGGTTCTTTAAATCCCATACTCCTATTCATAGCACTTCAATTTACAAAATCTTCTGTTGCACCGCTTATATATGCTTCAATACCGCTTATGACAGTGGTCTTTCTGTCAAAAATTAGACACCACGAGATTCCGAGCTATAAATTATTTGGAGTAATCCTAGGTTTTTTAGGTGTAGGAATTATTATATTACTTCCTTTTTTTGAAAACGGACAAACTGACTTAAAAAGCTTTTGGGGAAATCTATTAATTTTTGGAGCAGCTATTGCCTTTCTTGCCTATACGTTTATATCTAAAGATAAGCAACAAAAACTCGGGGTAACCCCAATCGCACTTACATTTTACTTTGCTTTAGCAGCTTTACTTTTATCTATTCCATTTTCATTTTACGAGATTTCTCAACAGAGTGTAAACTTAAGTAATATAAAGTTTAACCATATTATTGCCAGTCTTGAAATCGGAATTGTTGGAACAAGCATTTTTTATCTTGTTTATCAACAAGCTCTAAGGTTAAGCTCAGAGCTTACAGCAGCCTTATTTACATACCTGCAACCTGTCGCTACAGTTGCTTTTGCTATCTTATTACTTGGTGAGAGAATCACTTTACCCTTTATTTTTGGAGGCATCCTTGCTGTTGTAGGAGCACAAAAAGCATCCAGAAAATAAAAACCATCAATTATGACTATGAAAGAAGCTGCAAGTCAGGTGGGATTATTGTCAAAAAAGAAAGTGATAAATTTCACCTTCTATTGCTTTATTACCCTGAATATGAAGATTTGGGGGTTCTTAAAAGGACACGTTAAGGAAGAAGAAACTATTGAGGATGCTGCTCTCCGAGAGATGAAAGAAGAAACAGGTTTACAAAACATATTCATAATAAACAAGATATGTTCATTGATAAGAGAATCTGTGGAAGATGGTGGCGAAACTGAAGCCGCAATGTTACATAAGGTTCCGAACCTTATAGAAATTTCGGATGTGAGGGGAGATCTTCAGATCCATTCCGATTTTGATATCGAGACAAGCCAAGATCTTGGGGATTAGCCGACAGGGGCTTTGGAAACTAAGAAGGTCTGTTGAGAAGTACGGAAGTAGTGCCGTGACAGGTCGCAAACGTGGACCTAAGGGTTACCAAAGACCCATGAACCGTACAGAAAAATGGATCGAGAATACCGTTGAGAAATATTTTAACCTATACGGAGTTGGGGCTGACCGGATCTGCTGGTTATTTGAGGATGCACATATTCACATCAGCTGTGCCACAGCCTACAGGATTTTAGTCAGAAGAAGGCTGCTTAACCTAAAACTAAAGAAAAAAGAAGACCTGTAACTTTATATGCCAAAGGGTTCCACGGAGAAGAGATTCAAGTTGACACTACCGAACCCTTTGGCAAGAAAGGAATAATACTGATCTCGGCTGTTGATGACTGTTCAAGGTGGGACATGGCAGACTGTTACTATCGCAACAATTCCGAGAACGCAGCCAACTTCGTTAAAAGGATCACCATGGAAGCTCCATTCCCAATTAAAGCTTTTAGAACCGACAATGGTAGTGAGTTTAAAAAGCACTTTATCACTACCTGCAAGAGACTAAACATCTAAATCAAGAGAAATCTGGTTGCCCACCCAACCAGTAACGGTAAAGTAGAAAGAATGCACAGAACAATCGAAGAAGAGTGTTTCTGGAGAGTTGAGGCACACAAAGAAGATATTAGTTATGTCCGTTACTGGTTATCAAGATACCTTGCCTGGTACAATACCAAAAGGAAACATAGAGGTCATTGTAAGCTTAACCCCTCCACTTGGACAACTTTTCTGCTAAATTAAGATATCACCTCCTTTCTAATTTGTACACTGATAACGGTGTTTGATAATTTAAACTT
>Ga0075617_101_pt1 | contig 23427 bp, 23 predicted proteins | sample RifGroA1_FD_68371 | JGI IMG/M metagenome (GOLD analysis project Ga0075617, IMG submission 68371) | Microgenomates (Woesebacteria) bacterium GW2011_GWA1_37_7 | reverse complement strand
TCGGAGTACTGCGTGCGACAAAAAATGAAAAAAGCTCTTAGTTATTTTCTACTTACGGCTTTCCTTCTGGTTGGATTTGCCCTCCGCCTTTATAAAGTTAGTAGCCCCGTTGCCGATTGGCATTCCTGGCGTCAGGCAGATACCGCCTCGGTAAGTAAGATTTATGTTGAGGAGGGGATAGAACCCCTGAACCCCCGGTACCTTGATATTTCTACCATCCAAACGGGGTACTATAACCCCAAAGGCCTAAGGCTGGTTGAGTTTCCCCTCTATAACATCATTCATGCGCTTTTATTTAAAGCATATCCGGGGCTTTCCCTTGAAGTTTGGGGTAGATTAACCTCAACCTTCTCTGCTCTTATTTCTTCGGTATTTATTTTTGCTCTCGGAAACCGTTTTATAGGCAAAAACGGGGGATTAATCGCCTCCGCGGTTTTTCTTTTTACCCCTTATAACATTTATTTCTCACGAGTAATTTTACCTGAGCCTTTGGCGGTCACCCTGGCCCTTGCCGGACTTTGGGCTTTTGTTAAATTTTTTGATAGCGAGAGTTGGCTTTACTTTTTTAGCTCGGCCATCCTTATTTCCCTTTCCATCCTGGTTAAGCCCTTCACTCTATTTTACCTCGTACCGGTAATTTACTTGAGTTTAAAGAAATATGATTTAAAAGGGATTTTGTGGACGCCAAAACTTCTCATTAATTTCCTTGCCTTTGTGAATATTATCATTGTCCCATTTCTAATTTGGCGCGTTTGGATTAACATGAGCCCGGCAGGAATTCCTCATTTCACTTGGGCTTTTAACGGCGACAAAATACGCTTTAGGCCCGCCTTCTTCAGATGGATTTTTGGTGAAAGAATCGGCAGGCTAATTTTGGGCGTTTGGGGACTAATTCCTTTTTCGATAGGGGTTCTTATAAGCAACAAAAAAAATATCTTTAATTTGGTTTTTTTTCTTTCGGTGATTGCTTTCGCCTTCAACATTGCAACGGCAAGCGTGAGACACGATTATTATCAGATTTTTCTTATTCCCCCCATTTCTTTAATTTTTGCCCAAGGGGCGCTCGCCCTTTGGAAGAGCTTTCCGGGCATGGACAAGACTCTTGCGAGGGGGATCCTTATCTTTGCGTCGTTCATCGCCCTTATTGTGTCAGGTAATGAGGTAAAGGCGTTTTATGCAGTTAACCACCCGGAAATTGTGGAGGCTGGGAAGCTTGCCGACGAAATTCTTCCCAAAGATGCGTTTGTTCTTGCCCCCTATAACGGTGACACCGCGTTTCTTTATCAGACGGGAAGACGTGGCTGGCCCGTGATTGAGGACTCAATTGATAACTTGATTGAAAAGGGGGCGGACTATTATATTTCCGTTGATGTGGGTTCCCTGGACAGTAAAAACTTTAGAGAGAGGTTCGAGGTTGTTAGGGAGACATCAAGCTTTGTCATCCTTGACTTGCACAAAGAAAAATGAAGGTTTTAATGCTCACCCCGTACTTACCTTTTCCTCCGTCCTCGGGAGGGCAGATTAGATCACATAATCTTCTTAAGCATCTAAGTAAAAAGCATGAAATTACGCTTTTTTCTTTAATTAAAGACGACGCCGAAAAAGAGTATGTGGGAGAGCTTAAGAAGTATTGTAAAAAATACAACGCCTTTCGAATTACAATTTAATAAACTTTATTCAGAACGGGGATGGGTAGGATTAGATTTTAAGAAGGGTAGTCAGCTATATTCAATTCATAAAAAGGTATTAAAAATTATTAATCCTTTAAGAGAAGGTCATATCAGTGAAAAACATAGGATAGAACTAAAAGATTCCAATAGATTCCCAGGCAGACAACGAGAATATATTAAAGCATTTGGTTATCCTCAGGTGATGACTGAATACCATCCACATCTTACCTTCCTTAGATTCAAGGATGAAAAAACTGCAGAAAAAATTCAGAAGGAATATAACCAAAAAGGAATTTCAATAGCCAAGGGGATAATAAGCGGAATCGCAGTGGTTACTGGAGACGAACATGGGACTGTAAATAAATTTGTAAAAAAGTTTATGTTTAAAGTATGAACATAAAAAAATTCTTATTTCATAATTCTATATTTCCTATTCTTATATTAGCTGCAATTTTGAGAATATGGCAGTTGGGGAGTTTACCGCCCAGTTTAACGCAGCAAGCGGCGAGGAATTGTAAGTATCGTCTATAATGTTGAAATTTCCTGTCCTGATAAGATTTAGGCGGTGAGTTGGAGCTTTAGTTTGTGAAAGGCCTTTTGTTATCTGAGTAAGTGTTAAATTATTGCTTATGCCTAACTCAGCCGCGATTTGAGCAGACAGAAGATGGTGTTTCCCTATGATTTTGGACCTGACTGTTGTTGCCTGCTGGTTGTAACGAAGTCGATAGCTTGAACCATTTAGATCTTGTTTGAAATTGGAAATTATCGCGAGTTCATTACTCGCGATTAATCCCGGGCATATCCATTTTTCCCGGGGAGCTTGGGAAGCTAATTTAGCTTTAACTCTGACTTTATTCGGAATTTACTTTTTTCTCAAAGCGTTGGATAAAAGTAAATTCCTTATACTTGCATCAGTATTTTTTTCGCTGACGGTGCTTACTTACCAAGGTGCTAAATTATCAACATTAATTGTTATTTTTGTCCTTATTGTTGGTTATTGGCGAGAAACAAAAGTAATTATTACTAATAACCTTGTTACTGTGATACAGTCCACGATAGTAGGTTTAATTATTGTTTTGCCAGTTTTGATAAGTTTTCACTTTGGACAAACGGGAAGATTAAATGTCTTCAATGTTTTTTCCTACCCTAGGACTAAAGAATACCTACAGACATTTTTAGATCAGGGGAATGAGAAAGTTGGTAGCTTAAATTACTATCTTTTCCATAGCGAGCCCCTAAATTATAAAAGGGGAATAATGAGTCGGTGGTTTAATCACTTCTCGGGTAGGTTTTTGTTCTTTGAAGGAGATTGGCAGAATCCAAGACATTCTGCTCCTAATCATGGCATGCTACTTCTATCAGATATAATTTTACTTGTTATCGGATTTAATTCTATCATCCGCAAGTCGAATAAATTTACTTATTTTATCTTGTTATGGCTTCTTTTAGCACCACTTCCGGCAGTATTATCCCGCGATCAAGTACATGCAATCAGGTCTTTAAATATGGTAATTCCCCTTACATTTTTATCGTCTTTTGGGCTTATTGATATTTTTGGGTTTAATAAAAATTTAAGTAATAACTTAAAGAAATTTTCGTTTATTAGTTTTATATCTATTTTGTTTGTTGGTTCGCTTGTCTATTACCTCGATTCTTATTTTATTCATCTTTCGAAACATAACTCAAAACTTTGGGAGTATGGGTATAAACAGATGGTCGAAATTGTCACTCCTATTCAAAAAAATTATACTACAGTGAAAGTCCAGCAATCATTTGCTCAACCTTATATATATTTCCTTTTCTACCAAAAATATCCGCCAGCCGTTTATCAAAAAAAGTCAAAGCTAGTAGATAGCGGTCTAATTGGCGATGTTGGATATGTCAATAAACTTGATAATATTGAATTTGTTCCCATAGACTGGTCTTTAAATCGCGGTGATAGCGGATCTTTAATAATTGGCGATTCGGTACGAATACCGCCGCAAGATTCGAGCGATACGAAATTATTCACTTTAATAAATGAGATTAAATATTTGAATGGTGAAACTGCTTTTCGTATTATAGAAATTAAATAGTCATCTGTATGATATATCATTATATGTAACATGGGAAATAAATATCATAAATATATTTTACTACTGATCATTTTATTGGCGGCATTTTTAAGGTTCTGGAAACTCGGTAGTTATCCTGCTTTAAATGCTGACGAGGCTGCAATTGGTTATAACGCTTATTCACTATTAGAAACAGGTAAAGACGAGCATGGTAATTTTCAACGATTATAAACCTGGTTTGTATTTCTATATGGTTTTACCTTTTGTAAAATTCATTGGGTTAAATGCATGGTCGGTTAGAATTCCTGGGACATTATTCGGGCTCTTAACCATTTATCTGGTTTATTTATTAGTAGGCGAATTATTTGATAATAAGAAATTAGCAATTGGAGATTTGAAATTAGGCACTGGTCATATTGCAAGCTTTCTGCTTGCAATTAGCCCCTGGCATATACATTTTTCGCGTGGAGGATGGGAAGTAAATGTTGCGACATTTTTTATCGTATTAGGTCTATGGTTTTTCCTAAAAGGATTGAACAATATAGTATATCTTTTTTTAAGCTCTTTGGTTTTTACGTTGTCTTTATACGCATATCATTCTGCACGCGTAATTACTCCCCTTATTGGAGTCGGATTATTTCTTATTTACTTTAAATATGTTCGCAAACATTTGCTAAATTTTGCTTTAGCGGCACTAGTCGGATTGGTTACGTTAATGCCGTTGGCGAAAGATTTAACAAAGGGAAACATTACATCGAGGATGGCAGGCGTTGGCTTATTTGCAGATACTGGGCCACTCGCCAGGACTAATGAACAAAGGGGTGAGCATAATAATTTTCAGGGTTTATTTTCTAAAACAATACATAATAAATTGGTAAATTATGGCTTGGCTTTTACCAATAACTGGGTTAAGCATTACAACGGGGAATTTCTTTTTTTATCAGGAGATGTCATAGAGCGTAATCGAGTGCCGGAAACGGGGCAAATGTACTTATTTGATATACTATTTATTGTCTGTGGGATCATTTTTGTAATTAAATCGTTATCCCAGTATTTTAAATCCTATACTCTAATCTTATGGTGGTTGATTGTCGCACCCGTAGGCGCGGCGCTTACTTTTCAATCACCGCATGCACAAAGAATTACGATTTTCAAAATTCATCAAATCATTTGTTTATTTGTTTATTGGATTATTTGTTATTTGGAACTTCACTCGCTACGAGCATATGTATTGGGTTCATATGGCAAAAGAATATCCTTTCTCATCGCAATATGGGATAAAGGAGCTGGTTGATTATGTTGAGAAAAATGGTGATAAATTTAATAAAATAGTCGTTAGTAATAGATATGATCAACCTTATATATTATTTTTGTTTTATCTTAAGTATCCACCGGCTAGGTTTCAGGGTAATCATGAGCTGACACAACGGGATACATATAATTTTTCAACGGTAAGAAATTTCGATAAGTTTGAATTTAATAAGATTAATTGGGATGAAGATAGGGTAAAATATCCGGGAGCGCTATTTGCAGGAACTGATAAGGAAATATTGGAGGAGTCAAATATTGTCGAGGAAATTTATGGAACAAATGGATATAAGTATTTTCAGATCGTAGCAAATTGATGTCATAGCAATCATTGGTGAAGCCGAAGCAATTATATGAAAGTAGCAATTATTGGGGCAGGTTTTGGGGGATTGGCAGCTGGTCACCGTCTAGCAAAAAATGGAGTTGATGTGACAATTTTTGAATCGGATAGTAAACCGGGTGGATTAGCTGTTGGATTTAAACAACCGAATTGGAAATGGACAATGGAAGCACATTATCACCACTGGTTTACAAATGATAGTTTGGCATTTGATTTAGCCAAAGAAATTGGACACAAGGTAGAAGTGACAAGGCCTAAAACCTCTACCTTTATTGAAGGAAAAATATACCAATTAGATTCACCATTAAGTTTGCTTTTATTTAATAAATTGAATTTTATCGATAGATTGAGGACCGGCTTAATACTGGCTATTTTAAAACTTATTCCGTTAGGGACTTGGCTGGAAGGGACTTCTTCTGAGAACTTTTTGAAGCGTTTTATGGGTACGAAATCCTGGGATATATTATGGAAACCGCTTTTTGATAAAAAATTCTCATCCTTTTCCCGCGAAATTGCTGCCTCGTGGTTTTGGGCAAGAATTAAAAAAAGAACCGCCTCTTTAGGCTATCCCGAAGGAGGTTTTTTAGCATTCGCCGAGCATTTAGATGAATTAATAAAAAAGTATAGAGGAAATATCTTTTATAAAACACCAGTAAGAGGTATTTACTTAGATGAAAAAACAAAAAAAATAATTATCGAAACGAATAAGGAAAGTTATGAATACGACAAGGTTATCTGTACCCTGCCATCATCTTTATTTGTGAAAATTACAAAGAGGTTGCCAGAAAATTATGTTAAGAAACTGCTCGATCTTAAGGGAATTGGAGCTGTTAATCTTCTTTTATCATTAAAGCAGCCATTCTTGGAAGATGGAACTTATTGGTTAAATATAAATGCCAGTCATTTCCCTTTCCTTGCAATTGTTGAACATACAAATTTTATGAAGAGTAAACATTACGGTGGAGAACACCTAATATATATCGGAAATTATTTGCCGCACGAACATCCCTACTATCAGAAAGATATCGGTGATTTACTTAGAGAATTTTATCCATTCTTAAAAACGATTAATCCGAAGTTCGATAGATCTTGGATAACAAAGGGGTTTGTATTTAAAGCCCCATTTGCCCAACCGATAATTCCGCTCAATTACTCCAAAAATGTTCCGGCATTCGTTACTCCGATTAAAGGACTTTACCTTTGCAATATTCAACAGGTTTATCCCTGGGACCGCGGTACTAATTATGCAATTGAGAACGGCGAAACCGTTGCAAAGCTGATATTAAGCGATTTAGGTTTTTAGTCGCGAGAATATAAAAAATGAAAAAACATAATCTTCGACCCTTATCTCATAAAACACTTTCGGTTGTTTTAGCAACAAGAAACGAAGAGCAAAATATTGGTGAATGTCTTGAATCGATAAAATATATTGCAGATGAAATTATCATTTTTGACGAGGAGTCAAGCGATAAAACACCTGAAATTGCCAAAAAGTATGGAGCAAAAGTTTTTACTGTAAAACACGAACCAATATTCCATATTACCAAACAAAAGGCATTGAGTGCGGCAAGCGGGAATTGGATACTCCAATTAGATGCTGATGAGAGGGTAACACCTAAGTTGGGGGAAGAGATTAAAGAAGTTGTTAAATTTGAAAACAATCAAATTGTCCGTGATCAGTTTGAACGAAAGTGTAATGAAAAAAATGAGTTATATGAACTTTTTTTGAGGCACCAAAAGTTAATTGAAAAGCGGGAAGGTCATATTGGAACGGAAAGCGGCGAGATTGTTGCATTTTTCATCCCACGCAGAAACTTTTTTTTAGGTAAACAACTGGTTCACGCAGGAGTTTATCCAGACGGAGTTATAAGACTAGTAAAGTTCGGTAAGGCAAAATTTCCGGCAAAGTCGGTTCATGAACTAATGGAAGTTGATGGGGAAGTTGCATGGCTCTTTAACGACTTAGAACACCATGAATCCCCAACATTTAGCCGGTACTTGGAGAGACTGAATCGGTATACCGACCTACAGGCAAAAGAGTTTAAGATTAAGTTTAAGTCCAAGCGTAGCATCATACATCTTTTATATTTCTCATTTATTAAACCTTTCTATCTCTTTCTATTACTCTACCTGAGGCATAAAGGATACTTAGACGGTATGCGCGGCTTTATCTGGTCAGTTTTTTCTGCATTACGTTACCCGATTGCTTATTTTAAGTATTGGCAAAGTGTTAAATCTTGACCTTTAAAGGATTCTCCTTGAGAGGTGAATATAGTTAATTTTCGAGAGTTAATTTCCCTAGAAGTTTTCTAGAATCCTTTTTATATTTTTCTACAAAACGCTTATAAGTATTTACTTTTATAAAATCTTTTACAACAGGTTTATTAAAGTAATTTAGAACAATATCGGAATTAACCCAATTTGTTCTACGTAATCCTAAATAAGCTGCATATGACGAATATGAGTTAATTAGATCGTCAGTATATTCCGAAGGGTTAAGATGTATATACCTGCTCAAGTGTAGCAAATAATTTTCACTTGAAATTAATACAGCTTTATATGGACCTTGGAATAAACTACCAACTCTGTTGTATTTCTTATTGAAAAATACTGAATAGCGCGTAGCTAAAGATCTTATAAATTTTTCTATAGAATATTTTGAAACCTGTTTTATTAACAGATGGAAGTGGTTTGGCATCAGGCAATAGGAAATAAGTTCGATTTCTTTATAGTAGTTCTTTGGCTGTCTTTTAATACCTTTAAAGGATTCTCCTTGTAAGATGAATATAGTTTTTATATGTTCCGGTTTAGGTGGTGGTGAGAGGTATTCCTTAAGGTATGTTAAAAAAACTTTATAATCCTGTGTATCCTTAAAGATTATTCGTTTCTCAACTCCGCGATTATAAATATGGTAGTAACCGTTTTCTATGTAAATTTTAATTACATTTCTACTAGGCACGACTTATGTTACCTTTAAAGGATTCTCCTTGCAAGGTTCAAATATTCTTATCTGAGTGATATTATTACGATTGATGCAGCTTAAAGATAAAATTGTGGTAGTAGCCGGGGCAAGCGGAGGGATCGGGCGCGAGATATCAAAAGTTTTAGCCCGGGAAGGTGCTCGCGTTTTTTTGGTCGCAAGAAATGAAATTGTTTTGAAAGGTTTGAAAGAAAGTATTGAAGAGCACGGCGGAAGAGCAAATATTTATATAGCCGATTTGACCAGTGAAACATCGACTGCAGGTTTGGCGAAGTTTCTCGAAAAGGAAGCAATAAAAGTAGATATCTTATTTAATGCTGCAGGAATCGGAGTCTATAAAAAGTTTTCTGAGCTAGAATATGATGAGTGGAAAAAATCATTTATGGTGAATGTTGATGCGGCGTTTTTGACTACCCATAGACTTCTACATCTTTTGGCTAAATCCGAAAACGCATACGTCATCAGTATGGGTTCGGGCATGGGAAAGGTTGCTTTACCGGGCAGGTCCGCATATTGTGCTTCGAAGTTCGCACTTAGGGGTTTAATGCTATCAATTGCTAAAGAATACTCTAAAACTAATATTCACTTTGTCCATTTAATCTTAGGAAGTGTATTGACGTCTTTTGGTCCTTTGACATTGGAAGATAAAATCCTAAAACAAAAAAAGGGTAAGAAATACCTAGATCCGGTTTGGTTAGCTGAACATATAGTAACTAAAATAAAACGCGATTCATTCGAGCCGGAGACGCCGATATACCCGAGACATTATTTTGAAGAAAGTAAAAAAGGAAAAACGTAAACAATTTAAGTTTAAAATAGATGGTTTATGGGAACTTCTATTGTAATTACGGCACAAGTAAGGATGAGGGTATTTTGATTTGGAAAAAGATCACAATTTAAGAAATTTCCATTATTTTTTTTAGCGTTGTTAAAAGAAAATGAAGGAAAAGGGTATTTTTAAATACTTTCAACGTCTTTATGGTTTATTTCAATAAATACAGTTTGGGATTCGTTAGGTTTAACCTCTAACCTTTTGTCGGGATCCTGTAGTACATTAACTCTACCGGTCCAAGGTTCAAAACACACGTAATCACCTTTTTGTTCCGACCAAATCATCATTGTCTTTAGCTCAGGAGAAGACTGTATTTCTATTTCATTGCCGGGGTATTTAAAAATAGTTGGATGAGGCATTCCATACATTTGTGAACTGTTCCAGTCATACTTGTCGGGTTCGAACCCCACAATGTTAGTTGTTATTTCAGGTTTATCTTCAACGGGAATATTAAAGTAAGGATGGAAACCCGGTGCTACTGGCATTTTCTTGTCGGATTTATTCAAAACTACTAACTCAGCTCTTAAGCCAGTTTCCAGTGCTGTAATTTTATAATTCAATTCAAAGTCGTAAGGAAACATTTTTCTTGTTTCTTCATTTGAAATTAACCTAAGTGTTACGGTGTCATTATTTTCTCCAAGTTCAGTAACTTCCCATTCTTGATCTCTAGCAAAGCCGTGTTGGGATAGTCTAAATTCTTCACCGTCTTCAGTAATCGGACCGGCTTGAGGGTAAAGCAGGGGTATACCACCCCTTCGTTTGGGACCTTTTACGGTCTCAATTACTTGATCGGGATAAAGAATATCTGTACTGCTTACCGTAAATTTGGTGATCATCGCACCCTCTGTTAACACAAGAACCTTAGTATCACCGTTTATTAATAGTATTTCTTTTGGGATGCCAATTCGTTCTTGTGCTTCTCCGATACTAGGTGTTTCTTTTCTCATAATATAGGACAATTATATCATATTTATGCTAAAAAATGTGGATATTAAATATAAAAATATGTGCTCGGAGGATTGACGGCTATTTATATGAAGTGATCAGTGATTGGAGGGAAGCCAAACTTCAGGATATAATATCTTCATGAGAGTAGCATTGGTTACGGAAAGCGGTAAGGCCGATTCGGTGCGTGGAATCGGTGTTTATACTAAGAAATTGTACGATTCTATTAAGCAGTTAAAAACTGCTAACCTCAGTTTGGATCTTACCACAATAAATGATCCCAAACTTGCTACTTATGACATTCTTCATCATACCGACTTTCGCGTATATTTCTCTCGCCCTAAATTGTTCAAAAATACCAAAACCATAGTTATGATTCATGACTGTATACCTTTGATCTATCCTGATCATTATCCACCGGGAATAAGAGGTAAGATCAAGCTTTTTCAACAAAAGTTTCTTCTTAAAAGTGTCGATAGAGTCGTGACTAATTCCGAGACATCGAAAAAAGATATTGTAAGACTTTTAGACGTACCGAGTACTAAAATCGACGTAATTTATTTGGCTCCAAACCTGGAATTTAAGAAAAAAAATAATTCTACGTCGGTTGTTGAAAAGTATAATTTACCTAAAAAATTTGTACTTTATGTCGGAGACGTTAATTACAACAAAAATATTGTAACCTTAACAGATGCTTGTAGTCTAGTGAAAATTCCCCTGATTATAGTGGGGAAACAGGCGGTTGATGAAAAAGTGGATTTAAATCATCCCGAAAATCAGTCATTTTCAACATTTTTGAATAAATATCGAAATAATCCCAATGTATTAAGAGTTGGTTATGTATCAAATGAAGAATTGTTTGAAATTTATAGTTTGGCTTCAGTATATTGCCAGCCATCCTTCTACGAAGGTTTCGGGATTGGAGTCGTTAATGCGTTCGCTTGCGGTGTACCTGTTGTGATATCGAAAACCCAAGCACTAGTGGAAATCGCTGACGGTGCAGCCCTTATAGTCGACCCGAGGAATCCGAAAAATTTGGCTAATAAAATAGCTGAAATACTTGAGAATAAAAGTACTAAAGCTCACTTAATTAAGAAAGGGTTTAATCGAGTAAAAGATTTTTCTTGGGAAAAAACAGCTAAAGAAACCTTAAAAGTGTATAAATCGGTAAACAGGAGTTAGCATTTTGTATATAGGGACTATGCGATTTAAAGAACTTATAGTTTATTATTTAACATGGAGATTACTTCTTTTTATTATTCTTCTAATTGCGATATCGGTAGTACCCCTTCAGGTGAATTTTTTGGGAGGAGGAAGGGTAAATTATTTGTTATATCCATATCTCTGGTCATGGGCAAACTTTGACGGAGAGCATTTCTTAGCAATTGCAAGAGACGGGTATAAACCGCTGACTTATTTCTTCTTTCCCTTATATCCGGTATTAATCAGAAGTCTTGCTAACTTATTCGGTAGTGCGTTCGTGGGGTATGCGTTTTCAGGTCTAATTATATCTAATCTCTCTTTTTTTATAGGACTAATAGGACTAATAAGACTTGTAAGATTAGATTATTCCGATAATATTGTCAGAACTACACTTTTACTGATCTTATTATTTCCGACATCTTTTTATTTTGGAAGTTTATATAGTGAAAGTTTGTTTTTCGCATTGTCAGTTTGGACTTTTTATTTCGCACGAAGAGAACAATGGTTATTTGTTGGAACTCTGGGCGGACTCGCAGCAATAACCAGATTAGTAGGAATCGCTCTTTTTCCAGCACTTTTAGCGGAGTTATATGTACTACAAAAAAATAAAAAAATTAAGTCTGGGAATCTCTATTTGGTGAAAAGTTTATGTGCCATTTTGTTAATTCCCATGACGTTATTAATGTACATGTTTTATATCAAAACAAATACAGGTGATGCTTTGGATTTTTTACATAATGTAGCTATTTACGGCCAGCAAAGAAGTTCAAATTTAATATTGCTACCCCAAGTATTTTACAGATATATTTTTAAAATATTACCGAATATCAATTACTCATATTTTCCAGTAGTATTTACTACATGGTTAGAATTTCTTACAGCCGTAATTTTTAGTTTGTTAGTTGTGTTTGGGTTATTGGCAGCTGTTGGAAAACTAAATAAAGTCAGAATTAGACTTAGTTATGCAGTTTATTTACTTGTGGCATTTCTCATTCCTACACTTTCAGGCAGTTTTTCATCCCTTCCCAGATATGTAGTTATTCTTTTTCCTGCGTTTATTATTTTATCTCTATACCTAAGTAAGCAGTCGGTTATCGTAAGAGGTAGTGTTTATCTTTTACTTTTTATATGCTTAGGTATAGCAACTTCCCTTTTTGTTAGGGGATATTGGATATCATGAAAAAAATTTACAATTTTCACTTTACAATTTTCGGTACTAAAATATCAGCTCAAAGTATTGTGTCCAACCCATTGTTTTCGGGTAGTGCGGTAATGATAGTCGGTACAAATTTTGCCAATTTTGTCGCATATATTTACCATCTGATTATTGGAAGATTGCTTGGCCCTGCAGAATATGGAGAGCTGGCGGCAACACTTTCAGCATTAACCTTGTTTTCGACTGCCTTTTCATTTTTTGGTTTAGTTATAACTAAATTCGTCGCTGTGTCTGATAATAAGAATCTCGGATCGTTATATGCATGGTTTTTGAGACGAATCCTAATTGTCGGATTTTCTATAGGCTTTTTAATCACATTATCTACGCCACTGCTAGCCAATTTTTTACACATTGAGCTGGCAACCGTTTTACTAATTGGTCCAACCCTATTTTTGTTCTTGCTAATATTTTCTATCCGTTCATTTTTGCAAGGATTACTGCGTTTTACGCAGGTAGCAATTTTGGCAAACGTTGACCTGTTGGGTAGATTGTTTCTGGGCTTAATGTTTATCTACCTTGGTTTTAAAAGCTTCGGTGCTGTATTGGGTTTATTTGTCTCGTCAATTCTCGGTGTAATTTGGGGTTATTATTATTTACGCGATATCCGTCCCAGGAATAAAACTGTTAAATATAATGATTCAAAAAAAATAATGAGTTACGCATTCTATGTTTTTTTAATATCGATTGCAAATAATTCTTTTATGTCAACCGATGTCATGCTAGCTAAGCATTACCTGAATGCCCATGATGCCGGTTTTTATGCATCGCTATCAACTCTTGGTAAAATTATTTTTTATGCAGGAGGACCAGTTGCAGCAGTTGCTTTTCCAATTATAGCAAAGAAATATGGCCAGAAAAAGCCTTACTTGTCAATTTTAATTTTAAGCTTCCTGATGATTAGTATATTGGGAATAGCAATACTTACTCTTTATTATCTTTTGCCCGAACTGATGGTTTCAGTGCTTTTTGGAAGTGAATATGTAGAGGCGTCAAAATACCTTATTAATTTCGGAATTTTTATTCTAATATTCACACTAACCACAATAATCACCTCGTTTTACTTATCGGTTGAGCGGGTAAAAATATGGATAATCCCGCTTATATTTGCGATAGTACAAATAATCGGCATAGTGAAGTATCATAAAGATATTTTGCAAATAATTAATGTGTCGATTTTTTCAGCCAGCTTTCTACTCTTATCCTTAATTATCTACTTCGTATATGAAAATAGAAAAAGTATATCAACCACACAGGGATAAAACAGTTAGTATTGTAGTTCCAGCCTATAACGCAGAGAAGTTTATAGAGACTGGTCTTCTTAAAATCGTAAAAGTGCTAAATCAGCTGAGATACAGCTATGAAATAATATGTGTTAATGATGGAAGTCGCGATAAAACTTATTTAGCTGCAAAGAAAGTAGCAGTGAAGTATCCTGAAGTTAAAGTCGTAGGCTATTCAAATAATTTAGGTAAAGGGCATGCTGTTCGTTACGGAATGGCAAAAGCTAAAGGTGATATTATCGGATTTATTGATGCCGGGCTTGAAATCAACCCAAACGGCATAAATATGTTATTAGAGCACTTTATTTGGTATGACGCGGATATTATAGTCGGTTCAAAGCGACACCCTGCAAGTAAAGTAATTTATCCTTGGCAGAGGAAAATACTTTCCGTGGGGTACCAGATATTGGTAAGAATACTTTTTGGTTTGAAAATACGTGATACCCAGGTTGGAATGAAATTTTTCAGGAGGGAAGTGTTAGAGAGCGTTCTTCCGCGGATGCTCGTTAAAGCATTTGCTTTTGATATCGAGATATTAGCAGTCGCAAATTATTTAGGTTTCAGAAAAATTTATGAAGCTCCGGTTGAGTTGAAAATGAAATTTGAGGGTGGTGTTTCAACAATTACCTCAAAAGGTTTTATCAAAACAATCATGAGCATGATTTGGGATACTGCAGCAGTATTTTATCGTCTAAGGATTCTTAGATTTTATGAAGATAAAAATAAGTCCAATTGGGTGACTCCGTCCTACCTAACTTTAAACTCCAGATGAGCAATATCTCGCCCAATTTTATTTTGCAGGAGATGATTCACGGAATATTCGCAATTCCTTTTGCTTATATAATTTTTATAAAAACAAGATCTCTTAAAAGTGCCCTTTTTGTAATTTTACTCACTTATTTATTGGATCTGGATCACTTACTGGATTATTTTTTATATTTTGGTTTCAAATTTAATGTTTTTGATTTCATCTCGGCATCTTATTTTCTGAATACAAAAAGAGCGATAGTACCATTTCATGCTTGGGAATGGACGCTACTCCTTTTTCCACTTTCGTATCGGAAAGGTTGGAGATCCGTTTTTACCATTCTGCTATTTGCTCTAATTCCTCATCTTATTTATGATTCACTTGTAGTAGGAAGTTTTGTATTTTACTCTATTATATATAGGGGACTGAAGGGGTTTGTTAATATCAACTAAATGAACATACTTATACTTTCTTGGAGAAGCCAAGGTCATCCGAACGCTGGAGGAGCTGAACAAGTCACGTTTGAACACGCAAAAGCCTGGGTAATGGGGGGACACGACGTTTGCTTATTTTCTTCATTTTATATAGGGGCGAAGAGAGACGAAAAAGTAAGCGGAGTAAGGATTATAAGGTCTGGGGAAGCAGTATTCGGAGTAAAAATACGGGCATTCCTATGGTACTTCCTTAAAAAACATCCAAAATTTGACCTTGTTGTTGATGAGTTTCATGGAATCCCTTTTTTCACTCCTCTATATGTAAGGTCACGCAAACTTGGATTCATTCATGAAGTGGCAAGGGAAGTTTGGAAACTTAATCCTTGGCCTAAGCCCTTAAATATTCTACCTTCTATTTTTGGTATTTTTTTTGAGCGTTATATTTTTCGTTTATTTTACAGGAAAATACCATTTCTAACTGTTTCAAACTCAACAAAATTCGATCTTGTTGATTGGGGAATTCCAAAGAACAATATAACAATTATCCAAAACGGTGTTAAGTTACATCTTCCTAAAATCCTTCCCGATAAAGAAGCAAAAAAAACAGCTATTTATTTAGGAGCGATAAGCGAAGATAAAGGTACTTTTGATGCAGTAAGAGTTTTCGGCGAAATAGAAAGGAAGGATGATAATTGGCAATATTGGATAGTCGGAACCGGAACCGGTGCTTATATAAGAAAATTAAAACAATTAGCTCGCGATGTAGGAATTATTGAAAAATTAAAGATCTGGGGTTATGTAACCGATTCTAAAAAGTTTGATTTGCTGGCAAGTGCACAACTTTTAATTAATCCTTCTTATCATGAAGGATGGGGATTGGTAAATATCGAAGCGAACTCGGTAGGTACACCAGTTGTAGGGTATAATGTGCATGGTTTAAAAGATTCGGTAGTTAATAACAAGACAGGGATTTTAGTAGGGAAGGGAGAATATAAAGCTTTAGCTGAAAATGCTTTAAAACTAGTTGGCAATAAGATTGAATACCAATCTATGCAAAAAAATTGTCGAAAATGGGCGAGCAAATTTAATTGGAAAAAGGCTACCAAAGAAAGTCTTGAATTAATAGAAAGTCTATGAAAAAAATTGCAGTTGTTACTGGAGCAAACAGTGAAATTGGTAGAGAGGTTATTTTGCGTTTATCGAAGGCAGATTACATTGTATATGCCCTATCTAAACAAAAAGTTGAATATGGATATCAAAACATTATTGCCCTCACTTTAGATATTACTAATTCAGACGCCTGCGAGAAACTAGTAAGTAAGATTAGCCAAAAAGAAAAAAAAGTAGATGTACTTGTAAATATTGCAGGATATACCATTAGCGGGCCGAGTTTGGGTTTTTCTGAATCGGATTTTAGGGATATTGTTAACGTTAATTTATTCGGAGTATTTAGATTAATTAAAAATATTTATCCATTGATGAAGATGAATGGTGGAGGAAAAATCGTCAACATAACTTCATTAAACGGGTTAATTTCGCTTCCGAACTTCGGTTTATACTCAGCATCCAAACACGCCTTAGAAGCCTTGGGCGACGCGCTGTACTACGAGTTATATAAAGACAAAATTTTCGTCATCAATATTATCCCGGGTGCAATTAAAAAAACAGGCGAGAATACGACGGTTTTACATCACAAGCCTGCGCGGGAAAAGTTTTTAATTTTAAAGTTATTATTTCCCATGCTGACCCCGGATTATGTCGCCGCGAAAATTATTACTTTAATCAATAAAAGCAACCCTCTTCCAATATTGATAATTGGAACAGATGCGAAAATAATGATTTTGCTTAAGAATGTTTTACCACAATTTCTTTGGGTAAGACTTATGCGATTTATATGGGAAAAATAACTAGAGTCCTTCCCTCAATTTCCGTATGTGTTGCAACCTACAATTCTGATAAAACTTTAGACAGATGTCTTAGTAAGGTAAGACTTCAAAATTATCCCCAGCAGAAGATAGAAATAATATTGGGAGATGGTGGTTCGACAGACAAAACCTTGGCTATAGCGAAAAAATATAATGCAAAAGTGCTAAGAATTCCCAAAAAAAAACAACACGCAGAATATAACCGAGGGGTTGCATTTAATAAAGCAAAAAGTGAGTTCGTACTGATAATTGATCATGATAATTTTTTGCCCGATAAAAATTGGCTAAAAAATATGGTTAACCCTCTTTTGGTGCATAAAGATGTTGTAGCATCATCAACTTGTTACTACCATTACGATAAAAACTATGATTTATTGGATCGCTATTTTGCACTTTTTGGTACGAGTGAGCCGTTACCTTATTTTTTAAGAAAAGCGGATAGAATGAATCAAATTTCAAGATCGTGGAGTTTAGTCGGAAAAGCAAAGGACATGGGTAAGTATTTTTTAGTTGAATTTGAAAAAGACCCCAGGAAATTTCCTTCTATAGGAAGCAATGGTTGTTTGATGCGACGCAAACTTATTCTAGATAATGCTAAAGCGGATCCCGATAATCATTACCCGATTGACGTGTTATATGACGTTGTCGTAAAAGGTCATAGGAAATTTGCATTTGTTAAAAATTCGATAATCCATTTAACTCATTCCCGAGGTCTTTTAGAGTTCTTGAATAGAAGGAAAATATTTGTTGAAAGATATCATTTTCAGGAACATGGGAAAAGGCGGTGGAGTGTTGTTATGAAAGGCGACGGTATTAAGGTAGTTCTTTTTGTTTTATACAGCTTGACGATAATAGGTCCTGTGGGAGAATCGTTGAAGGGATATATAAAAATCAGGGATTTAGCCTGGTTTGTTCACCCTTTAATGTGCCTTGGAACCACCTTGATATATGGTTATGTGAGCTGTAAGTTCGCAATAATTAAGTTATTTAAGAAATGAAAGAAGTACTTCTTACTACTATTGCTTATTCGCCCAATATTGGCGGAATCGAAACGCATTTTGATGATCTGACAAAAGTCCTTTTGAAAAAAGGTTGGAAGGTTGATGTATTAACTTATAAACCTATCACGACAAAAGCTTCAGCACCGTTTATTGAAAAGAATGGTAATTTGACTATTTATAGAATTCCGTGGTTCGGTGGCGTTTTTTATAATCTTGTTAACAATCCTATTTTGGAATTTATGTACTTAATACCGGGACTTTTTCTGTTTATACCAGTTTTATTGATTAAAGAAAAAAATATTTCTGTTATACACAGTCATGGACTTATTGCCGGATTTGCAGCGGTTTTTTGGAGCAAAGTTTTCTCTAAAAAAGTTATAACTACGACGCACTCGATATATAATTTTCCAAAAGCAGGTTTATATCACATCTTTGCCAAATGGATTTTTAATAAGTCTGATAAGATTTTGGTATTATCCAAACAATCAGCTGAAGAAATTAAAAGTCTGGGGATAGATAACATTAAAATTCAAGAGTTTACTTATTGGGTGGATCTAGATAAGTTTAAGGCAACAAGTAACAAGAGACAAGTTAAAAAACAGATTGGCTGGGAAGATAAATTTATTGTTTTATTTGTGGGGAGGTTAGTGCTAGAAAAGGGTATTAATGAACTTTTGGAAGTGGCTAAAATTTGGGATAAAAACATAACTTTGACGATAATTGGAACAGGACCGATGGAAAATACAATTTCCAATTTCCAACGGTTCGACAAACTCACCGTCCCGAGCGAAGTCGATGGATTTCCAATTTCCAATGTTCAATACTTAGGAAAAATAGATAATGATGAGTTGCCTAAGTACTATAATGCGGCGGATGTTTTAATAGTTCCTTCGGTACATGAGGAAGGTTTCGGAAGAGTGATTTTGGAATCTTTGGCGTGTGGTACTCCGGTAATCGGATCTAATAGAGGCGCAATTCCGGAGGCGATTGACCAAAGCGTGGGAAAGTTAATCGACGTGACTCCAGAAAAGATTAAAGAGTCGGCTGAGTATTTTTATAAAAATCCTGATAAACTAAAAAAATTGTCAGATAATGCGAGAAAATTTGCAGAAAAGAAATACTCTGAAGTTAATGCGGATGTTATTATTTCAACTTATATAAAGTAGTATGCCATCGTCCAACAAAAATCATCAAACATTCTTATCAAATAGACTTATGGTTTTACTTAAGAACACCGGTGACATGGCATTAAAAAGAAGGGCAAGAAGAATAGTAGAAGAACTTAATCCGCGGGATGGTGATAATATTTTAGATGTCGGCTGCGGAGACGGATACTATTTACATCTACTTTCGAATTTAGGTATGAAACTAAAGTTGACCGGAACTGATTTTGATCCTCTCGCTCTCGCTTCAGCAAAAAGAAACTTAAAAGGAAAAAATATCCCGTTTGTTCAGGCTGATTTAATGAAAAAACTACCCTTCAAAGATAGGATATTTGACAAGATTGTTATGAGTGAAGTAGCCGAGCATTTGCCAAACGATTTGAAAGGATTAAAAGAAGTGAAAAGGGTTTTGAAAAAAGAGGGAACCATGGTTTTGACGGTTCCAAATTATAATTTTCCATTTCTTTGGGATCCGATAAATTGGGTTTTGCAAAATGTATTCGGTACCCATATAAAATCGGGTTTCTGGGCAGGAATTTGGAATCAGCATATAAGACTTTATAAACCTGAGCAAATTAAGAATGTCGTAGAAGCCGCCGGATTTAATGTAAGCTTAGCCGAACCCCTAACTTTTTGGTCATTACCTTTTAACCACAATTTGATGCACTTTGCTGCGAAAAAGTTATATGGCGGAAATTTGTCTCGAGAAACAATAAAAGCAGTAAGCAAGTTTGAAATAACCTCCAAAAAATCGGGAATATTTAATTATGCTTTTAAGTTTGTAAATTTTGTGGATAAATTAAATGACTTATGGACCCCAAAATCCTGGGGTGTTGGAATTTTTATTCTTGCTAAAAAGAAACCTGGGATTAAAAACTGATTATACAGTTAAAAATGAAAAATAAACCAAGTATTTCAGTTGTTATGCCTACTTATAATGCTGAAATATATATAGCCAGGGCAATAGAAAGTATTTTAAACCAAACAAAAAAAGATTTCGAACTCATTATTGTTGATGACTGTTCTTCTGATAAGACCTTATCGATTGCAAAAAGATATGTGCGTGATGATAAACGAATAAGAATCTTCAGTAATAAAAAAAATTTAAAAATTGCCAAGACATTGAATAAAGCAATTAGTTACGCCAAGGCAGATATTATTGCTCGAATGGATGCCGACGACGTTTCAGATGTAGCGCGATTGGAATTGCAATATAAAGTTCTGGAAAGAAACCCCAAAGTGGCAGTAGTGGGTGCCTATATGACGGTAATAAATGAAAGGGGCAAGGAAATTTCAAAACGGGAATATCCTACTGCGTCAAACGATTTAAAAAAAGTCATATTTAGATATAACCCATTTGCTCACCCAGTTGTCATGTTTAGGAAAAAAGCATATCAAGAGTTTGGTGGCTATGTGGAAAACATTTTTCCAGTTGAAGATTTAGACCTCTGGTTTAAAATCGGGACGAAATATGAGTTTGCTACGATTCCAAAATATCTTCTTAAATATACTCTATATACGACTTCTAGCAGTCATAAGAACCTTAAATCTATTGAAATTCGAGGACTTAAGGTCAAATTAAACGCTATTCGTAAATTAGGGTATAAGCCTTCCATCTATGCTGTTATTTATAATTTGGCTGAGTATACAACCATTTGGTTTATGCCCTCAAAAATGAGAATTAGTTTATTCAACTTCTTGAGAAGCCGCAAGTTAATATGAAAATGAAGTATGTGAGCATTAAGCCGTTTTATGGTAAATTATTTTTAAAAAATAAGCTATTCAAAATTAATAATGGTCATAATATTTTTTTTGACCTTCCCAAGAAACTCAAAAAATACGGCGTTGTGGTTTATACACACGATATTAAAAAACAGCCTAGAGCTGACTTTTATGTTTACTGCGACGTTCCGTATCCGTGGAACGTAAAAGACTGGTTTAATTTATTTACTCACATAGACAAAAATATACTTTTTTGTTTTGAGTCTCCTCTTGTTAATCCCTTTAATCATTTTAAGTTTTTACACAATTTCTTTAGGCGTGTTTATACATGGAATGATAGGATTGTAGATAATAAAAAGCGTTTCAAGATTTATATACCTCAGCCCTCCTTGAATATTAAGGTCCCAAAAAAAAGTTATTCTCAAAAGCAATTTTTGGTGACGGTAAATAAAAAGAAATCTGCTCCTTTTTTGTTCAAACTGATTAGTCCTTTTAAAAAGGACTTATATGAAGAAAGGTTGAAGGGATTAAGTTTCTTTGATCGAGAAATTCCTTTCGATTTCAGTTTATATGGTTATGGTTGGGACAAACCTGACCCATTTAGCCTGAAAGAAAAAATATTCGGTTTTAAAAAATATAAAACCTTTAAGGGAGAGATAAAAGGTAATAACAAAATAAGAGTTATTTCTGGTTTTAAATTTTACATAAGCTTTGAAAACGCTTCGGCAGACGGCTATATAACAGAAAAAGTTTTCGATTGTTTTAAAGCGGGTTGTATCCCAATTTATTATGGCGCCTCGAATATTAATAAATATATACCTGAAGAAACCTTTATAGATTTCAGAAACTTCAGCAGTTACAAAAAATTGCTATTATTTTTACATTCGTTAGAGGAAAAAAATTATAACAAATATATAGATGCGGGAAGAAAATTCTTAAATAGCGAAAAGACTCAAAGAAAATGGTTTGAGAAAAGTTTTCTAAGCCAGTTCTTATCAGCAATTAATTAAATGTTATCTCAAAAGTTAAAAAATTATATATTTTTCGGAATTTATTTGATTTTAAACCCCAAACTATTTTACTTAATTGTTCAGGAAGTTTATATTCCGGTATATATCCAGTACGAATGGTTGAGAAGTTATAAAGTTGACACGTTTATCGATGTTGGTGCTTATAAAGGAAGAGTTACAAAAGTCATTAATTACTTGTTTCCAAAAGTACGAATATATGCTTTTGAACCTTTGGTTGAAAATTATAACAGTATAAAGGCACAAAAATTTTCATCTGACGCTACTGTAGAGAAATTGGCCCTAGGTGCTCATACAGGCAAATCAACTTTTTATAAAAGCAGTTTTATACCCGCTTCATCTTTACTACAGTTTAAAAAAAATCTGGGAAAATATGAGTTCATAAAAAAAATCAAAAAAGTTCAAGTTGAAACCAACACCTTGGACAACTATTTTAAAAAGATAATACTTAGAAAAAATGTTGTATTAAAGCTAGATACTCAGGGATCGGAATATTTTATATTAAATTCGGGCAAAATAGTTTTAAAAGAAGTATCGATAGTTATTATTGAGACGAGTTTCAAGGGACTATATCGAGGTGAGAAAGACTTTGCCCAAGTTTACGAGTTATTAGTCAGTGTTTGTTAAAAGGAAAAAGAATAAATTACAATAATATCAACCCAAAACCAAAGTTTTCTCTGAAAATAAATATGCTTCAGGATTTATTTTGAAACTGGACTCTTGTACAATAAATCATCCAGCATGTCATTTAATTATTCTTTCCGATATTCTTCATAAACTCTACCACACTTATTAATATGCTAATTTATCTATATGTATTATTCACTTTATATGAACTAAAATAGCAAAGATAGAATTATGTAAATATGTATATATTAGGAATTTCATACGGGTTTGTTGCCACAGCCGTTTTACTAAAAGACGGTAAAGTAATTGCCTGCGCCAGCGAAGAAAGATTTAATGGAATCAAAAATTACAACGGGTTTCCTCAAAAGTCAATAAGTTATTGTCTGTCAAAGGCGGGTATTAAAGGAGAAGATTTGGATTTGGTAACAACCCCTTATACAAACTTACCTCCCTCACATTTCTCTTTAGACAATAAAAAATCTACTCAGGCAGAAAATCTTTTGTCTAGGTTATTTGGCTTTGGTATGACTTTAAGAAAATTTTTCAGAATAGTAAGATATTATTTTCCAAACATCTTTAGACCACTAGGTCAGGTTTCATACAGGTTTGCGGTAAAATTGCTTACAATCTACTACGCCCAAATTCAGAAAAAACAAATTGCTGATTATTTGAAAATTTCTGTCGATAAAATTGTTAGTTTTGATCATCATTTAAGCCACGCTGCCGCCGGTTACTATTCATCTTCCTATAACCAGAGTAAAGCCTTGGTTTTAACACTTGACGGGGAAGGAGATGGTAACTGTGCGACCGTAAGTGTTTTTGAGGGAGCTAAGCACAGAATGTTATCAAATACACCCAGAGAATATTCAATCGGTTATATTTACGGTTATGTGACCAAATTTCTGGGAATGAAGCCGCACGAACATGAATATAAGGTTATGGGTCTTGCCC
>Ga0075617_113_pt1 | contig 24357 bp, 21 predicted proteins | sample RifGroA1_FD_68371 | JGI IMG/M metagenome (GOLD analysis project Ga0075617, IMG submission 68371) | Microgenomates (Woesebacteria) bacterium GW2011_GWA1_37_7 | reverse complement strand
AAGTTTAGTAATATTCGGTAAATATTTTTTCAGTATAGTTTCAAGTTCGGCAAGCTCTGAAGCTCTGATGTCTTCAATTAAATTAGGGTTTTTTATGAATTCATTAGCTTCGGTAATGTTTTGCGTTATGTAATCTATACTTTTTAGTTTATCACGAAGCTCTGTCGCCATTTCGAATTGCTGATTGTCCGATACTCTAACCATCTCCTTGGTTAGTTGATTTTTAATACTTTTAAAATTACCAGCCAGGAATTTTTTTACATAGGTAATATTTTTTCTATACCTACCGAAGTAGATCTGTTTTAATTTTGCATTATCCATGAATTCGATTTTATTTGGGCAGGGGTTACACAAACCTAGTTGGTAGTAAAGGCACGCATTTTTACCTAATTTATGCTGGGCAAAAGGAAATATTTTACGGATCATTGCAAGCACGGTTTTTACATTGCTAGATGAAGGAAAGGGCCCGTAATAAATAATGTTTTCAGAAATGTCTTTTTTTCGAGCGGTTAGAACCTGAGGATATTTATCGTTTGTGATTATAATATAAAGCGGATGCTTGTCGTCTTTAAGTGCAGAGTTATACTTAGTGTTAAAAATTCTTATCAGCTTTGCTTCCAGCAGTAGCGCTTCAACTTCAGAATTGACTTTGATGAAAGAAAAATAACTTGTTTCGCTAATTAAACTTTTAGTTTTTTCTCCAAGTGTTTTTAAAGTATATGAATATAACCTATTTTTTAAGTTTATTGCTTTCCCGACATAGTGGAACTTTTTATTTAAATCAGAAAACAAATAAACTCCCGGAGATTCGGGAGTGTCAAGTACCGCCCTTTTGTTAAAAGCAATAAAGGAGTACATTTTAGAAGTCCTTTTTTAGTTTTATGAAAAGCGAGCGTGAGCTACTTAGGAGTTTCTTTGGTGGCAAAAAATATAAAATAAATAATATGATTATGATAAATAATAAAAGCAACTGTGTTATTACAATTTTTTTATTGTCGATCAAATAGACTTTTTCAAAACTGCCGAAAACAACTACTAAATTTTCTGGTGTTTTTGTACCGAGAAAGCCGAAGGGAATTTTAACCTCGTGTTCAATCGTTTGATTAGGCAATAAACTATCATAATAAAATATTTCAGGGTTTTGGGCAGGTTCATCAGTTTCCAGCCCACTTTTAATTTCGAGATTGTTTTGATATATAGCTACCGGACCATCATTACTGACCCTGACTTTATATTTGTTTGTCAATAAACCAAAAGTATTTTTGGGTACAATTTCGATATTGACGTGCGCGGATCTTATATCGGGCAATGTCCCGAGTGTTACATTAATATCTTTTTTTGGGTTAGTTGAAGAAAAACTTGAACCGGGAGGATAAGGTAGTGAGGGATCGCTCCCGTGAATTACAAAAGTAATATGGTTTAAATCAAATTTATTGAAGTAGTCAGTTCCTCCAGATGTAGATGTCCATGTAGGGTCAATTGGCGTCCAAGATTTGGATTGGCTGTTATAATATTCCGGCCAGGCATGAAGAATATCGTTAAGAAGCGATACTGGTTGAAGTTTAGGATCTGTACTTTGGGCAAAACCATTTATTTCGCGGGCAGGAATGCCCGAAGCCCTTGCCAGTGCAATAAAAAGGTCGGTAAACTCACTACATAATGCCTGATCTTTAAATTTCAGGGCTTTAAGAGCACCAAGCCGGGAACTTTCAGGATTGGCGCGCGAGTAATTATAAGTAAGATTTCCGGTTACGTATTTAAAGACTTCCTCGGGCGTTTTCAGACTATTGGAAATGTCCTTAATTATATCGTTATCAGATTGCCAGTACTGACTGGGTTTTGTATTTTCGATTACAGCAATCGGTTCTGGAGTAAAAAGCTTTCGAGGAGTGGAAAAAACTTGTGCGGCTCCTTTGACTTTTATATTCAAAGAACTTTTCGGATTAATAAGATATTCTGCCAACCAGTTTCCGTCGCGATCTTGGAAAACATTAATAGGAGCAGGGTTAATATTTTCTATGTATATCCGTTGATACGCGGTGTCAGGAGGAATGCTAATTGACTGCTTTTGTTTTGTCCAACTTAAGTTATTTAGGTGGTAATCGAGCTCAAGATTATATACCTGGAATTTACCAAAACCCAGTGAAACTCCATAAGAAGCAATATCTTCTTTTGTGAACTCGTATATCGTTGCGTCATTTCCTACAATTCTTTCTTGCGGTATAGGCGAAACGTATGCTTCTTCGCCATAAGAGGTGGGTACAATTACTGAGGTATAATAAGACCTGTATTTATTATTTATATCAAGTCTTGGTATTGCAATTTCCCAAACTTCGCCGGATCTTGTTATCAAGTTTGTTTCATCAAAATTAATATCTAGAGTTTGAACCACACCCTTGCCTACAAGTGGATTATTAAAATTTATAACAATTGTAGTATCACGTCCGCTATCGTCTATTTTGTAGGTTATTTTTGTTGAAGAGGAAATTTTTAGATTATTGGCCGACATATTATTAAGTTTGAATGTATATGTTTTCATTAATACTTCTGAAATCTTGTTTTCGATGGCAATTCTATAGTTGATGTTCATTATTGAATTTGAGTCTGCTTTGTAAGTTGCTACCATGTCGAGATTAAAGTTTTCAGAAGCAAAAGCTTGTTTGGGGAGCAGTAGAAAAATTAATATAGCTAAGATGAAAATTATTTTTTGCATGAGTTAATTCCTCGAATTTAGATATTTTCCTGTATATGAATTCTTATTATTCTTTATTTGGGTGATTGTTCCTTTTGCGACCAGTTCCCCTCCATTATCTCCGCCTTCCGGCCCAAGATCTATTAGATAATCCGCATTTTTAATTATATCCATATTATGCTCGATAATAATTACACTATTTCCTTTACTTACTAATAATTTCAATACTCTAAGCAACCTCTCAACATCTGAAAAATGAAGTCCTGTAGTGGGCTCGTCTAAGATATAGAGTGTATGACCGGTTTCTTTTTTGGAAAGCTCTGTCGAGAGTTTTACTCTTTGTGCCTCGCCTCCCGAGAGAGTTGTTGCGGATTGACCTAACTCGATATAATCCAATCCGACGGCGCTTAGCGTATTTAGCTTTGTAAGAATCTGTGTATGTGCGTGAAAGTACTCAATAGCTTCGCCTACCGTCAAATTTAAGACTTCAGAAATATTTTTACCTCGGAAGTGAACATCAAGAGTATGACTGTTATATCTTTTTCCTTTGCACACTTCGCAGTTTATCCAAACATCGCTCATAAATTGCATCTCAATTTTTATTTGACCCTGACCCTCGCAAGCTTCACACCTTCCCCCCTTAACATTAAAGGAAAACCTGCCCTTTTTAAATCCATTAAGTCTAGCCTCGCGGGTTTGGGCGAAAACATCGCGTATTAAATCAAAGAGTTTTGTATATGTTGCCGGATTACTTCTTGGAGTTCTACCTATCGGGGACTGGTCAATAAGAACCACTTTATTTACATTTTCGACCCCTTCGATTCTTTTGTACAATCCCTGATCTTCTTTCGAGAGAGGCGAAAGATAGGCTTTTACTGCCGGATATAAAGTTTCTACCAAAAGCGTGGACTTGCCGCTTCCTGAAACTCCGGTGATTACAACAAGTTTTCCCAAGGGAAAATAAGCGTCTATGTTTTTGAGATTAAATTGAGAGCAACCGAAAATTTTTAAAACATGGTTTGTTTCGCGATTAAAATGTTTGGTATTTGTCATTTTATTGGGAATAGTTTTAATGTCAATTTTCTTTTTACCCGACAGATACTTTCCGGTAAGTGATTTGTTGTTAGTTATAATATCGGAAATTTTTCCATGCGCTATCAGTTCTCCGCCGAATTTTCCGGCACCCGGCCCGAAGTCGTAAATAAGGTCGGAATTTCTCATCATTTCCTCGTCATGTTCGACAACGATAACCGTATTGCCTAAATCGCGTAGGGCTTTTAATGTACTAATTAGTTTGTAATTATCTTTTGGGTGAAGTCCGATTGTTGGTTCATCGAGAATGTACAAAACTCCCGTTAATCCCGATCCTATTTGGCTTGCGAGTCTTATCCTTTGCGCCTCACCTCCGGATAACGAAGAAGCCGGTCTTGCTAGGGTTAAATACTCCAATCCTACAGAATTTAGGAAGTTAATCCTTTTTTCAATTTCATTCAGTATATTTTTGGCAATTTGTGTTTCGTATGATGAAAGAAATCCCTCGCTGCTTATTTTTCTAATCCAAAGTTGAATATTAGTTATAGCCATATTTGTTGCTTCATAAATTGAAAGTTTATCAATAGTTATTGCCAATGCTTCTTTTTTAAGCCGTGCACCACAACAGTCCGGGCAAATAATTTCTCGCATATAACGTTCAATTTCTGCTCTTACCCAATCGCTTTCGGATTCAGAATGTCTTCTTTCGAGTTCGGCAACAATGCCATGGAAAGTTTCGTAAATATGTGTACTATGCCCGAATCTGTTTGTTCCTTCTACTCTGTATTGGCGTTTTCCGGTTCCGGCCAGTAAGATTATCAGTTTTTCTTCTCCCAAGCCTCCTATAGGTGCGCGAATGTCAATAGCCGCTTCCTCGCATATTTTAATAATCAACCGGGAAAACCAAGTATCGTGTTCAAACATGTTTTTAAAGGGAAGAATTCCGCCTTCGGATATTGATAATTCTTTAGAAAATACAAATTCGGGTTCAATCTTGAGAATTTTCCCGATGCCGTTGCATTTAGTGCATGCTCCATGGGGAGAATTAAAAGAGAAGGTTCTTGGCTCGATTTCAGGAAGTTGGATATTATCGACCGGGCATGAAAACTTTTCTGAGAAAAGATGATCTTCAAATAACTTTGGATAATCGGGAAATTCAAGTGTTTTATCATTAACGAAACTTAATATCGACAGTCCATCTGATAGTTTTAAGGCTTGTTCGTGCGATTGCGAAAGTCTGTTTTTCAGATTATCTAAAAAAATTGGATTTTTAAGCTCACGACTTGAGAATGCCATCCGGTCGCACACAGCCTCTATTGTATGTTTGTTGGTTTTAATTAGAACCAGATCCTCGGCAAGGTTTCTTACTTGTCTGTCGATTCTTGCTTTTGCGTATCCTTTCGATTTCAAATTATCGAAAAGAGAGGAATATTCACCTTTTTTGTCGGCTATAATCGGGGAGAGAATAAAAAATCTAAGATTAGATCTTTTTTTTGATTCAGTCAAAATCGCTTCCAAGCACGAATTAACTATCTGGTCTAGTGACTGGGTAGAAATTTCCCTTCCGCAAATCGGGCAGTGCGGATGACCTACTCTTGCGTACAACAGGCGGAAATAATCATAGATCTCGGTTACGGTTCCCACCGTCGACCGGGGGTTTCTGGATGTAGTTTTTTGATCAATTGATATTGCCGGCGATAAACCTTCGATAGAATCAATGTCGGGTTTTTCCATTATTCCCAAAAACTGCCTAGCATAAGTGGATAGGCTTTCAACATATCTTCTTTGGCCTTCTGCGTAGATAGTGTCAAAAGCAAGCGAACTTTTTCCGCTTCCCGATACGCCTGTAAATACAATGAGCTTATTTTTCGGTATCTCAAGATTTATATTTTTTAAATTATGCTGCCTAGCACCCCGTATTTTGATATAGTTATCCATATTTAAGTTACATATAATGATATATCATCCATAAGTCTTTATTTGTGTTGGCTGCTTTATATATTTTTAATATTTTATTTTTATTATTTATTAATTAAAAGGATTTTAACCACGCCTAATCCCCGGCGGATGTGACCGTGGAGTCAATAATTATAACAGATTTAAAGAAATTCCCACAGGTTTACTATGAGGATTGCTTGAATACTCGTATTCGAAACAAATTGTGGGTAAATATTTTCAACAATGCCACCTTATGAAGCGACAAGCATGTCACCGTCGGGATTGTATGTTTTTTCCGTGAAGGGATATTTCATTATTAAAAAAAAATATTAATTTTCAAGATTTTTTAATTTATCTCTAATCTCAATAGCCAGCTCAAAGTTAAGATCCTGCGCTGCAATTTTCATTTCACTCCGTAGCTTTTTTGCTAATTTCCGCCTATCAAGAGGAGTTAAGCCGGCTATATCAATATCGGGTAAAGTCTTATAACTTGTATATTTATCATCAAAAAGCTTTTGTATTTCGGTTTCTTGCTCCGCTTCTACAATTTTTTCTCTTATTGGTTTTTCGATCGACCGCGGAACAATGCCGTATTTTTTATTAATTTTAATTTGGTATTGCCGTCTCCGTTTTACCTCCTCCAATGCACGCTCGATTGAACCTGTTATTTTATCTGCGTATAAAATTACTTTGCCCTCGACATGCCTTGCGGCTCTTCCCATTGTCTGGATTAGAGAAACTTCACTTCTTAAAAAGCCTTCTTTGTCAGCATCAAGTATTGCAACCAATGCAACCTCTGGGAGGTCCAACCCCTCCCTTAAGAGGTTAACCCCAATTAGACAGTCAAAATTTCCTTTTCTTAGATCATCCAAAATATTACTCCTCTCCAATGTTTGGATATCGGAATGAAGGTAATGTACTTTAATACCTTTTTCATTCATGTATGTTGCCAAGTCTTCGGCAGTTTTTTTGGTTAGTGTAGTAACAAGAGTTCTTTGTTTTTTAATAACATGCTTTTTTATTTGTTCAATAACGTCTTTAACTTGTGTAGAAACCGGTCTTATACTAACCTCCGGGTCAGGGATGCCAGTTGGCCTAAGAAGTTGCTCAACTATTCCGCTATATATTTCTGTAGATTGTTTTAATTTATCCTTTTTTTTGCCATTTCTATATTCAATATTCAATATTCCATATTCATCATTTGTTTTAATATTTTTCGTAATTCTTCCAGCGCTTTCTTTAGCCATATTAAGCTCCCATTGAGAGGGCGTAGCTGAAGTTGCAATAAAATTAGGTATTCTTCTTAGAAATTCCTCGAACCTTAATGGGCGATTATCAAGAGCCGCGGGTAATCTGAATCCATAGTCTATTAAAGTTTGCTTTCTCGAAAGATCGCCGTTATACATGCCCCTTATCTGCGGAAATGTCATATGACTTTCGTCGATAAATACTAACCAATCCTTAGCGTATGGATCATTAAAGTAGTCCAGTAAGGAAAAGGGAGGATCTCCGGGGTTTCTGCCGTCAAAATACCTCGAATAATTTTCAATGCCTTTTACATAGCCTATTTCTTTTATCATTTCAAGATCGTATGTCACTTTTTGTTTTAGCCGATGAGCTTCAAGAGATTTGCCGATAGACTCTAGCTTATCAACCTGTGCTTGCATGTCATTTTTTATTTTTCCAAAAACATTTTCATTTTTAACAGGGTCTGCAATAAAATGCTTTGACGGGTAAAGCACAAAATTATCAACGCTGGAATTTGTACTCTTAGCCTCGCCCGTTACAGGATTAAAAATAGTGATCGAAGAAATAAAATTAGACTCAAGTTCTAGTCTTATAGCATCGTCCTGATATGCAGGATAGACATCTATGATATTTCCACGAATTCTGAACGTGCCTCGATGGAATCCAAACTCTCCCCGTTCGTATTGCAAATCAATTAACCTGTCAATTATTTGTTCTCTTTCAACTTTTTGCTCGCGAGCGAACTCGAATATGAAACTTCCGTAGTCTTTCGGCGAGCCAATATTATAAATACAGGAAACTGAAGCAATGACTATCGTATCCCGCCGTGTCAGAAGGTTGGTAGTTGCTGCCAGCCTTAATTTATCAATAAGTTCATTTATATCAGCGTCTTTTTCGATATACGTATCGGTAGCGGGAATATATGCCTCCGGTTGGTAATAATCGTAATATGAAACAAAAAAAGATACCGCATTTTCGGGAAAAAACTCTCTAAATTCCTGATAAAGCTGGGAAGCAAGTGTTTTATTGTGCGAGATTATTAGTGCAGGCTTTTGCAGTCTTTCTATAACATTTGCTATAGTAAAGGTTTTACCGGATCCGGTTACTCCTAAAAGTACCTGTTGGTCAACACCGTTAATATGACCCTTAATTAATGCTTTTATGGCATTTTCTTGGTCTGGAATCGGCTTATAGTCGGAGATTAGCTTAAATTTAGTCATAACTCAAATAGTTTACCATAATTTACCCCTTGACTCATTCGGGTTTTGTTTGTATAAATAATAAGACAAGAGTTGTGAGGTAAAAGACGAGAGGTAAAAGTTAAAGGATTAAGTTTTATTCACCTTTTACCTTTCACCATTTACCTTTTCAGAATATGGCACCAGTAATATACAAAAGACAAAGTCAGATACTTGACTACATAAAACAAAAGATCCAATCCACCGGTTCAGCTCCAACTCTAAGGGAAATTGCAAATGCTCTCGGCGTATCCTCTCTCGCAACCGTACATGAACATCTACAGTCACTTGAGCTTAAAGGTCTTATTAAAAGAAAGACTGGTAAAACCAGAGCTATTGAGTTAGCTAAAGCGGATATTGACTATTCGCAGGATGGTTTGGAAGTTCCCATCCTTGGTTTTATTGCTGCAGGCGCTCCAATTGAGCCGTACACCGACCCTAATGCCACCATGCCCATACCGTCTGCATTTGTCTCGGGAACTAAAAGAACTTATGTGCTGAAAGTTAAGGGTGAATCAATGATCGACGAGCAAATAAGAGACGGTGACTATGTAATTATTGAGCAGTCAGAGACAGCATCAAACGGCGATATCGTTGTTGCGCTTTTAGATAACGGCATGGCGACTCTGAAAAGATTTTTCAAGGAGACTACCCGCGTGAGATTAGAGCCTGCAAATGCCATGATGAGTCCGATATTTGTTAAGAATGTGAGAATACAAGGAAGGGTAATTGGATTGATTCGACGCTACTCAAACGGCAAAATATATTCTAATTAGAACTTAATATCTTTCAATAAGTCTCGCCCGGTCATGCTTGACGGTAAAGGCAAACCGAGAAGTGCAATTGCGGTAGGAGCTATATCTGCAAGTATACCAGAAGTTAAGGCTTGAGAATTGCCAAGCAGTTTAGGTGAAATTGCAATAAAGGGCACAGGGTTGTTGCTATGTTCCGTATCAATTTCACCGCTATGCAGATTTATCATTTCTTCAGCGTTGCCATGGTCGGAGGTAACAAGCATGGCACCCTCGTTTGCAATGACAAAGTTTGCAATTTCACCGATGCACAGGTCTACAAATTCAACAGCCTTGACGGTTGGACCGATGTTGCCGGTGTGCCCCACCATATCGGCGTTAGGGAAATTAACAACCGCCAGCTGATAATCCATAGTTGAAAGCTTCCTAAGCAAGGTATCGGTTATAACTCTAGCTGCCATTTCAGGCTTTTGATCGTAAGTTGATACATGTAAAGAAGGGATGATAATTACCTCCTCAAGAGGAAAAGGTTCTTCCCGTAGCCCATTAAAATAAAATGTAACGAAGCGTTCCTTTTCTGACTCGGTTATTTTAAGCTGTCTTAACTCGCCGGTTGATACTACTGAGGAAAGGGGTGCGTCGATTAACTCCGGAGGAAAGGCAACATTTGCACCCTCGTTAAGCAAATTTTTGTCGTATTCTGTCATGGTTACAAAATAAAGATTGTTAATTTTTTCACCTCGATTAAAAGTTTTATGGTCAGACTCTTTTGAACCCTGTAGGGAAGATACCGGTTTATCCGAACTTTTCTCAAAAGGATCATAATCAAAAGTAATTGTAGCTTTGGAAAAATCACTTAGCAGGAACGCTTTTGTAAGCTGTCTTGGTCTATCGATTCTAATCGCTTCATTTAAATCTTTGACTAAGTTAGCTTTCCCTTCGGTTAATGCTTTATAAGCTTTTTCAGTACGGTCCCATCGCTGGTCTCTATCCATTGACCAATATCTACCCATAATGGATGCAACTGTTCCAGTACCCTCGTTTTCAATAACCTTTGACAAGTTTTTTAAGTAAGTTTTGGATGCAGTTTGAGGAGAATCACGCCCGTCTGTGAAAAGGTGAAGATACAGCGACTTAAAATTTTTTAGGTGTGCAAGGTGGATTAAAGCATAAAGATGTTCAATATTGGAGTGAACCCCAGCGGCGCCCAATAAACCCATTATGTGCAGTTTTGAATTATTTTTAACAGCATGATCGATTGCGCCAATCAGGACTTTATTATCAAAAAAAGTACCGTCGGCAATAGCCATGTTAATCCGCTCTAAATCCTGATAAACGATTCTTCCCGCACCGAGATTCAGATGCCCTGTTTCGGTGTTTCCGTCTTCGCCGCGAGGAAGTCCCACTGCTTCACCTGATGCGGAAAGTTGACTATGCGGATAGCTTGCCATGAATTTATCGAAATTGACAGTATTTGCCAGACTTATTGCGTTTCCCGGACCTGCTGACGCGATTCCCCAGCCATCCAATATAAGAATTACAACAAATTTAGGAAGTGATTCAGAGCTCATTGTTGTTTTGAGGCAAGTTCAGATTCGATGCTTAGTAACCTATTGTATTTTACAACGCGCTCTCCTCTTGCCGGGGCACCAAATTTGGCGTAATCAGCACCTACTCCTACTGCAAAATCGGCAATAAAGGTATCGTTGGTCTCGCCCGATCGGTGCGATGCAATTATTTTCCAATTAGCGTCTCGTGCGACTTTTATAACTTTTAATGTTTCAGTAATTGTGCCTGCTTGATTGGGTTTTACTAATATACCATCACATGCATGTTCCACAATTGCTTTTTGCAACCTTTCAAGATTAGTTGCCAATAGATCGTCTCCGACGATTGTCAATTGACCTTGAAATGTGTCATAAAGTTTCTTCCAGCTATCCCATGCATCTTCATGAAAAGGATCTTCGATTAGTGCCAAATGATATTGGCCGTTTATGTATTTATAATATTCCAATAACCCCTCGTCTTTTAAGGGTGCCGATTTATCACGGATAGTATATTCGTTATTTTTATAGAAAACAGATGCTGCTACGTCTAAGCCGAAGAAAACATCCCTGCCAATTTGATATTCGGTAGATTTTATTGACTCATAAAGGACTTCGAGGGCGTCGGCGTTTGTAAAAAGATTTGGAGCGTAACCGCCCTCGTCGCCGACTGAGTGGATTGCACCTCGTCTTTCAAGGTCTTCTCCGAGCACTATATATATTTCTACCCCGGCACGAAGCGAGTCGTGAAATATTTTAGAAGATGCTGGAATTACATGAAACTCCTGAAAATCAAGATTCCCCGCACCGTGAAGACCGCCATTGATCATGTTAAATATTGGAGTAGGAATGTGAGAAGTTGCATTAATTCCTTGTCTTTTTGCAAGCGTATTGATCCACGCATATAGATTTTCATTTGAGGCTAAAGCCCCTGCCTTTGCAGCTGCGATTGATATAGAGAGGAGCGCATTGGCACCGTATTTTGATTTATTTGGTGTTCCGTCAAGTTCGGTTAATCTTTTATCAATTCTGTCCTGATCAGTTGAGTCTATTCCCCAAACTCCGGGACCAAGAATTTTATTTACATTTTCGACAGCTTGGGAAACACCCTTTCCTTTAAATTTTGTAGGGTCATTATCCCTTAATTCCAAAGCTTCGTGTGTTCCAGTTGAAGTTCCGCCGGGAACTGAGGCAACCGCAATTTGACCACTGTCAAGTTGACACGCAGTTTCCACAGTTGGAAGACCTCTGGAGTCCAGAATTTGCCTTGACCATATTTTTGATATCTTACTCATAATTTAAGTATATTGTATTTAGCAAAGAGATTAAAGACACTTATCTTAAATGTTAAAAATTTCTGTATACTAAATACTAATCCCTAATCCCTACCCTTTGCAACTTCCTCTTCAGCTTCGATAATCATTTTGCGGGTTTTATTGATAACGTCAGGATTTACCGAAATACTTGTTATACCGTACGAAACAAGTTTTTTAACCAGCTCGGGATATTCGGATGGGGCCTGGCCGCATATTGATGTACTAACCTTTCTTTTGGCGCATTTTCTGATAACCCGCCGTAGGCTCCATAAGACTGCGGGCGACCTTTCGTTAAATGCCTCCGATACTTCAGCATTGTCTCTATCCGTGCCTGTTACCAGCATTGTTAAATCATTTGAGCCGATTGACACACCGTCGATCCCGACGTCGATAAATTTGTCGATCAAAATTACATTGATCGGAATTTCAACCATCATCCAAAACTTAAAAGTGGGAGAATCAATTAGGCCTTCTGCCGAAACCAGTTTTCTCACCTTTATTAACTCCTCGGGAGAACGGACGAATGGAATCATAAGCCAGAGGTTGTTATATTTTTCTCGTACCTTTTTGATTGCCTGAAGCTCGAGATTAAATGCGTCAGGGTGTTTGATGTAACGGTATGCACCTCTGAAACCGAGCATCGGATTTGCCTCAACCGGCTCCCATTTTTCGCCGCCGGGCAAACTTCTGTATTCATTAGTCTTGAAGTCAGTTGCTCTATATACTACGGGTCTTGGATGAAATTCCCTGCAAAATGTTCCCAAATCATGACTGAGTTTGGCTACGAAGTCTTTTTGCTTTTTGTTATTAATTGCCTCTTTCGGATGGATGCCGATATTTGCGATCATGAATTCGGCGCGGAGTAATCCGACTCCCTCGACATTTTCTTTTGCAACTTTGGCGGCGAGCTCTTTTTCTGCTAAGTTTACATATAACCGGGTTGCAGTTTTTGACTGTATTTTTTCTTCTTTAGGAAGTTCCTCTTTTAAAGATTTTATCTTTCCGCCGAGATATACCTGGCCTTTTTCTCCGTCAACGGTTATAACAGTTCCGTCTTTTAGCTCTTTAGTTGCGGCTTTGGTTCCGACAACGCAGGGAATACCCAGCTCTCTCGATACTATTGCGGCGTGGCTTGTATGTCCGCCCTCGTCGGTAACTATAGCAGCTGCTTTTTTCATTGCCGGCACGTAATCCGGAGAAGTCATTTTGGCAACCAATACATCCCCGCTTGTAACCTTGCTGATTTCCTTAGGACTTGCGAGAACCTTTACGGGTCCGGTTCCTATTCCCGGACTCGCTCCTGCCCCGCTTAATATTGGTATCTCCGTAGTTTTATCGGCAGACCCTTCTTTTGTCATTTGTGCTTTTAATGAAGACTCGCCTTTTTCCGAGATTGTCGTTACTGGTCGGGTCTGGACGATAAAGAGATTACTACCTTCTTTTGCCCATTCAATGTCCTGGGGAAAATAATAATGTTTTTGCAGCCGGTCGGCAATTTTTGCAAGTTTTACTATTTCGTCATCCGTTAATTTCTGTTTCGCCCTTATTTTGGCAGGTACTGCTACCTCCTTCGTTATAAGTCCACGCTTGATTAGTTGAATAGATTGGTCGGAGATTTCTTTGGAAAGTACCGAAAACGTTTCTTTTTGTACCTGGTAATTATCAGGTACGACTGATCCCTGTACTATCATTTCACCCAATCCCCACACTGCTTCGATAACGATTCTGTCTTTATCATTAGTTACGGGGTCAATTGTAAACATTACACCGGAAACGTCGGATTGAACCATTTTTTGCACGATGACAGATATTTTTACTTTTTCCTGATCGATTTTATTTTGGGTTCTATAAAATATGGCTCGAGCGGTAAATAAGGATGCCCAGCATTCTCGGACTGCAAGAAGCAAATTATTCTCTCCTTTTATGTTTAAATATGTCGCCTGCTGGCCGGCGAAAGACATACCAGGAAGATCTTCGGCTGTTGCAGATGATCTTACGGCGACTAAAGCTTTCCTGAAGTGTCCGGATAATCTTCGATAGGCTTTGCTAATTTCCAACATTACAGAGTTAGGGATTTTACTGCTCGTTATTAATTTGCCGATTTTAATCGAAGCGTTTTGAAGTTCTTCCGAATTGTTTACGTCAGTTTCTTTTAGAATAGAGTTAATTTTACTGGAAATTTCACTTTCCGTGAGAAATATGTCGTAAGACCCAACTGTTACCGCAAACCCATTTGGCACAGGAAATCCGGCTTTTGTCATTTCTCCCAAGTTTGCACCTTTACCTCCAACTATAGGGATATCATTTTTATCTATATCTTTGAAGAATACGACAAGTGGTTTTGTTTGAGCAGCCATTATTTAAAATATACTAAATTCGAAATACAACATTCTAATACTAAATAATAATAATCAAATTAACAACTATCTAATTTAACAAAATAATTATTGGCTGTGACTGTTAAGCTTATCCTTGAAGTAATCAACCCAGGGAATTTCTATCGGATCAATTTTGTATAACTTAGTCAGGAAATAGTTTACATATGAACCGAAAATAAGAAGTTCGTAAATTTGAGAGAGCTTTTTATCAGAATTGGGCGTATATATGAGTGTTTCGTAGCCGTTCTTTTCAACAACTTCCTGGGTTATTTTATACCTTACTTTTACTTTAGCCGAATAAAGATCAGATTGTATAAAAATAAATTTAAGGTAATCCTTAAGCTTTTTGGGGTGCTGAAGCCCTTCCATTAGATGATGGTTTAGTTCAGGCAGGTCAAAAAGATATGCGAAAGTTTTTGCGTTTTCGTTGAACTGATTTTTTATAGCATGGGAAGTACCAAGTAAATGCTCTGAGGATACAAGAACCGGAGAGTAACCCGATATTTTTAATGCCAGGTTTTTTGCAGGATTTTTTTCATTTACATCTTCGTGGATCTCTCCTAAAAGTTCATACATAGTTTCCAAAGCGTCATCCAATTCTTCTTGTAAAACATTTATAAAACCAAGTTTAGCTAAGAGTGCAAGTATCGAACCTGAAGAGTAACCTAATGCCATTCTAGGTTGATTAGAAGGATTATTTAGCGGATCAAATAAATAGCCCGGAATTTTATTTTCAATTAAAATCTCACCGAGTTTATTACCTGTAGTCAACCCGAATATTTTTGCGCCTTTATTTATGGCCTGGTAAAAACAATTAAGTGTTTCCTCGGTTGTACCGGAATAAGAAGAGATAATGGCTAAAGATTTAGCATTAACATAGTTCGGAATATTATATTCGGTATATATTTCAAATGGTATTCTAAGGCGGTCCTGAATCAGCGAATCTATCATCCGTGCACCGAGCGCAGACCCGCCCATGCCGCAGAGTATTACATTATCTACGTTTTTATAATCATCTGGTAAGTACATTAACGAGATATCGCCCCAGGCCTTTTTAAGTTGGGCAGGGTACGCACGGATTGAGTCTGCAATCAGTCTAAATTTTTGGTCAAGTGACCCTTTGTTATTACTATCTTCCTTTGGAGGCATATATACATATTAAATAGTTATTTTATAACATTCAACAAACCCGATAATAGAACCTATTCAACATCCGATATTGAATACGTAGAAATATCGGATTATTAATAGTTCAATCAATGGTTTAATCAATCATCAAGTGTTTAATTCTATCTAAATTTCTTTGATAATCTGCTTGGTTAGCGAGAAACCCCCAATACTTATCTACGCTCTTAAAAAGCGATAGGACAATTCCTTTTTGGCAAAAACTGTCGCGTTCCTCACCTAAAAATTGAGGTAGCGAAGACCAAGCATAACCTTTGAGCTCTTCAATATTTTTAACAATATAAGACGTATATGGGTTTAGGTGAATATATCTATTAACATGGATAAGCTGCTCGTCATCTTCGATTAAAACGGCTTTATATTGACCCTGTATAAGAGCTCCACTTCGATCTAATCTTTTGTTAATATATTTCGTATAACTAATTTGAAATTTCCTGATAAAATTGTTTATACCTTTATCCATTGTCTGCCTTAGTAAAAAGTGATAATGGTTTGGCATTAAAACATAAGATATTACTTCAACACCTCTTTCTTTTTGACTCATTGTCTTCAAAAGTTCATCTTTAATACTAAATGGTAGTTTTTGAAATTTAGAATACGGAAGAGGGGGTTTATATATCAAATAATATTTAATTACATTTACTGCTCTTTTGTAGTTTCTTGGTGTAAAAAAAATTGGTTGCTTATTAATTCCCCTATTAAAAATATGGTATACCTGGCCAGTGATTATCGGAATTTTCCTCTTTGGCATTAAATAGCATTATTATAAAATAAATCCGATATTGCAAGCCAAACAACATCGGATATTGAAAAGAGAGTTTTTTATTTAACAAAATCGATATTTACGCATAATGGGTCATCCCAAATTACTTCTTTGTAAGAATGAAGTAATTCGCTAACATATTTTCTTCTCTGCTCAAATATATCTTCGGATTTGGCTTCAAATTTGATAGTAATGTAAGGCCCATTTTGAGAATATCTGATAACAATCATTCCGTCATTAAAATCTGCACGAACACCATCATCACCATGAATAATGTTTTCATCGGTTATTTCGGCACTTGAAAATTCCTTTTTAAATTTAATCGAAAGATCTTTTATAACATCTTTCTTTTTATCGTCTGGACATCCAACTTTTATTTCAGGTGAGGAAATAAATTGAGGAAAAGATTCGTATAGCTGACTTAATGTCAAATTCTTTTCTGAAAGATATTCAACTACTCTCAAAGTGGCGTATGTACCATCATCATGCCCGTATGCATTATCAGCAAAAAAGAAATGTCCCGATAGTTCACCTCCGAAAGCAGCACCAACTTCGGCAATTTTAGCTTTTATAAAGGCGTGACCAGTCAACCACATAATAGGAGTTCCTCCGTTTTCTATTATTACATCCTTTACAACCTGCGAGCAAAGTGTATTGAAAACAATTTTTGAGCCTGGAAATCTTTCTAAAATTTCCTTTGAAAAGATTGCCACAGCAACATCATTCCATAGAACTCTGCCCTTCTCATCAACGAAACCAATTCTGTCTCCGTCGCCATCGTATGCTAATCCAATGTCGGCTTTGTTTTCTAATGTAGCCTTAGCTAGATTAGACATTAGCTTGGCATCTGTAGGATCGGGCGTGCCTTCTGGAAAGGAGCCGTCGAAACCTGAATTGATTTCAATAACTTCGCATCCTGCTCTCCTTGCTATTTCAGGGTTGAATAGTGTAGTAGTACCTTTATGAGTGTCCATTACAATTTTATATGGTCTTTTAAGCTCTATTCTTTTTAAAACATCATTAATATAGTCCTCTTTTATATCTGCTTGAGTTACCTTTCCGATTCTATCTGATTTATAGAACTCTTCCGTTTCAACAAGACGCTTCAACTCCTGTACCTCTTTTGGTCCGGTTGTCAATGAATACCCGATTGCAAGTTTGAATCCATTATAATTCCATGGATTATGTGAAGCGGTGATCATAACTCCCCCGTTTGTTTGGAATCTATACTGTCCATAATAAACCATCTGTGTCATTACCATACCCAGATCAATTAGATCAATTCCACAGCTAACCATACCCTTTATGAATGCTTCATGATAAGAAGGACTACTAAGACGGCAATCGTAACCTATTACCGCTTGCTTTATTTTTCTATTCCTAAGAAAAGTACCATATGCCTTAGCTATTGCTTCGACTTTGCCGGGATCAAGGTCTTTATCGGCAATTCCTCTAATGTCGTAATTTCTAAAAATTAATGGATTAATTTGCATAAAGATAATTTCATTCTAATTTGCTTATAATGAGAAAATCAAGCAAATCTTGAATATTGCCTTGAGATGATTTTACTTTAATATCGATTTCTGCCATCTCGTTTATTATTTCTCTTATTAGCTCCTCGCTAAATTTCAGTGATTGGTGTGAGAGTTTAGACTTTTTCCAATCGCCAAATCCTGTATTTTTCGGGTCTACTTTAAATATGTACAGGTCTCTTAACTGTTTTGCCAGCATGGCAAAAATAAATTCGTAAGAAATGGTATCGGCTGCTTTATGTAAAATCTTAAGACAATTCACACGGTTTCCGGGATAAAAAGATGCCAAAAAACTCCACAATAAGAAAGGCATCTTGAATTCTTCAATTTTATCCGGCTTGGGAAAAATCTTGATAAGGGTTTTATTAAGAGTTGTGTAGGAGTAGGTTATTAGTGTTCCAGCTATATTTGCTAATGACTTATTTAGCCAGTCAAGCGATTTCTTGGTTAATTTTTGCGGGGAGTCGAGCAAAAATAGTACCTCTTTTTTAAATAGACTCTGTGTTGCAAATTGTTCGGCTATATTTTTATTTATATCGATTCGTCTTATTTCCCAATTTCTTTTGTTCGCTTCCTTGATAAATACCATTAATCTTTTATCAATTGCGTCTATGTTATCTCCATGCAGTATAATTATTTTCATTTCACTGTTTAATTTTTGATATTCTTAGATACTGCGAAACCAAATCTTCCACTCTGGAGTGGAAATTTCTTTTACCTCGCCTTCTAATATGAGGTAGTAAACTCCCGGAGAAATTTTTCGGAATATGGGCTATCTCGTGCAAAAGTACTTTATCCTTCTCATTATCACTAAGATGGTCAAATTTTTCGGCTAATACCTCGATTATGTAATAGGGAGAACTATCAAATGCCAACTGCCAAATTTTTGCAAGCCCCCAAATTCTTGCATAGGCACGTGATTGAGAGTTGGTGGACCGAAAACAAAATATTTTTGAAGTATTGACCCAATCTAAGTCAAGATTTTTTTTAAGATTAACGACTTTTCTTTTTATATCCGGAGCTTTATGCCAAACCACATTTAAACTTTTTTTCTTTCGCATCGACCTAATAATACGCAATTGCGCAAGAAAATACTATTTAAGAAACTTTAAACACTTCGGCTCCGTCTTTTAATTCTTTTTCTACTTTAAGTCCGATCACGTCACCTTTCCCTGCCTTGTCAATTTGCTGGTGTTCAACCTGGATTGAAGAAACGTCCTGCTCAAAAAGATCTTCGCCGCCTCGTACAAACTTAATCTTATCCCCTATCCCTAAATCTGAGTCAAGTTCAATTATTGCGACCTGAATTTTATCGTAATAGTGTGTGACATTGCCTATTTTAAGATCTGTCATAAATTCTCACCTCTCTCCGAGCCAGAGGTTCCCCGGTTTTGAGGCATTTACCAACTTCGGTTTTTTGAACCCTGGCACTATTAGTGTATCAAATTTTGTGATGAAAAATAGCTATTTCATTATTCAGTGCTGCTTTTCATCGCATGCGTCAAAGCAACAGCCAAAGCATCAGCTGCATTATCGAAATGCGTTTTTTTATGGGCCTTGCTTTTAACTTTGTTGCCAAGAATCTTTCTGATTGCAATTTGTATCTCTTTCTTTTTCGCTCGGCCGTTGCCGGTAATCACTTTCTTTATTGTGCCCGGCGCGTATTCGACTACTTTTACTTTGCATTTAGAGGCGGCCAGTAACATCACACCTTGGGCTTGGCCCACGGATATTGCCGTTTTGGCATTTGTTGCAAAGAATATTTTTTCCATAACGAAAAGATCGGGAGAGTGTTTTTTAATAAGTGAAAAAGTTTCTTTGTAGATTATCTCGAGTCTATTTTCTTTAAATCCGTTTTTGTCGGTTTCGATAAGTCCCCAACTTATTACTTCTGCCTTGCCATTCGACCCCGAATCGACTATGCCATAACCTGTTGTTGCAGTACCCGGATCAATCCCTAATATAAGCATATTATAAAGTATATAACACTTTTGACTAACTTTGTTTCTTTGGAGGTTTTTGGAAGAAAGCAATATAGGCTATATCAAGAATTCCGATTGTCGAAAAAATTAATATTGCAACAAACCAGTATTTCTGTTTATTCCTTGCCGCCCGCCATAATGCAAGCCCTTTCCAAAATATTGACCAGACAACAAGAATTATAACAATTCCTGAATTTATTGACGAGTAAAACTGGGGAAAATTACTGAAATACTTAAACACGTCAGTAAGATACGAAATAATTAATTCTTGATGTGCTTTTTAGGTCTTCAATCCATTTCTGGTATGAACCCTGAAGTTTTTGTTGCTTCAGTTGTTCACGGATAGTAGGCTCAATATCGGCATATTCGGCATCTTTATAATAGTCTTTGTTTTCCTCAAAGTATTTCTTTAACTCATCCTCATTTACTGTTATATCTTCCGCGAGCAGTTTTTCAATTGTTTTTTGGATCCTAACATTTTCGTTAAGATCTTCCCTAGATTGGCCTTGCGTTGCAAGTGCTTCGTCTAGAGTTGTACCTTGAGCCTGCACGGCTTTTTCAATTTCACCTATCTCTTTATTTATATCCTCTTCGCTTATTGTTATCCCTTTCTTCGTAGCCTCTTGATTTATGAGCTCTTTAGTTACCAAATTATCAAGCATTTGTTGACCATAACTTTTTTCAAGATCTCGAACAACACCGAGTCTGGATATCGGCTTTCCGTTCACGAAAGCCGCGAAAAATACACTTTTGGAAACATATGCAAGTGAAATAAGTATTATAAGTACTAAAGTTACGACCAATGGCCCTTATGCTAAATTAGCCACCTTATTGATAATAACAAAAAAGAATTATTTGTAAAGCTTAATTATTATGCAAAAAGGCTTCTCAGGATCAAAAAAAGGATAATTGTAATTAATAATGTGCTTCCGAAAGGAATATAAATTCGTCTATTTGCTTTAATAATTAATAAATCCCCCGGCAGTGTAATCGGTGTTTTGCCTCCTCTGGTTAGGGCATATATTCCCCCGAACGTCAGGACCAGAAGAAGAAAAAATATCCTAAACCAGTTCATAAATTTTAATATAACAAAGAAATATTTTGCCAACAAGTGGCGATTCAAATTTGAAGTCTGCAAACTTATACTTATAACAGCATTCAAGAATTCTTAACCTGAAGTAAAAGTTTTTCACTTGGCTTTTGTGCGAATAAATAGCCCGAATTTTCGTTAAGTCCCCTTTTTTGTAAGAATTTATACCTCGACCACCCTTAGTCAGGCACAGTAAATACGTCGAAATACCTAATTTTTCGGCATTTAGAAAAAGGCCGGCGGAAACGAAACTTCCATCATCCGGATGCGGGAAAATTGCCATCAGCTTTTTAGCACCGATAACATTAATATAAGTAGAAAGATCCTGCATATTAAAATCCTTAGTATATATACTTTTTTGATATCAGGCAAACGTTTACACACTTGCATCCGGTATATAAATTATGAGATTATGGATTTATGAAGTGGTTTAAAAACACTTCATATAACTTGCCGTAAGGCTTCAAAACGAGCCTGAAAGGCGAGTTTTGAAACGAGTTCTATGAATGACGATAAAGGTGATATTAAAACTCCCGGATTTGCTTTGCAGGATCCGCCAATCGCGGCTACTCCGGGAGTACAATCTCCGTTTCAAGCACCTGCTCAAGCTCCGATTCAGCCCGGTACTAATATGCCCGATTATACACCCCAACCATATCCGACATTCGGATCTCAGGTTGATCCGCAAGCTCAGGTGCCTGTCGCTCCTCCCCAATTTCCTCAACCTCCGGCGATGTTCGGTTCCAGCCAAGTTGCGGAAACTTCCGCTCCGGTTACCGACGTTACACCCAATTTTGACGCGACTATTTCTCCATCGAGCTTTGGCAATGCTTCCTCAAGCTCACCAGCTGCTCCTCCCCCGGCCCCTCCTTTCCCGGAAACACAGGATAATATGACTGGTCAATCTCTAGACTCCGTAGCAACAGAAAGTTCTTCAGACACTCCGCCATCGCAGCCCGAAAACGTCAATGAAGTCCTTACAAAACCAACTAAAAAAAGAAGTTCGATTTTTAAATTATTTCTCATATTAGCAACACTTGCCATACTAGGCATATGGGGATTTGTAGGTTATATGTATCTGAAAAATAATAATAAGCTGCCCTTCGGATTGAGTTCGCCCGTAACCGACACCTCGAAAGATGACTCAAGCGATAGCGGTCAAAATCCGTCACCCGGCAGGCAGGTTGAGGAAGTACAGCTCCAGATTGTAAATGGCAATGTCATGCAAGTTAAACAGGACGGTGAGCGGCTACTTTTAATAAGCAAGGACAATTACGAAGAAACCGGAATTGCGGGTTTTTCTACATTCTCAATCTCACCCGACAATCTGAGGGTTTGTCTTGAATCATCCGAACCCTCGCCCGAGCCTTCGATTTATCTTTCGACAATCAGCGGAGGTGATGTTCTCAAAATAGGCGCAGCCAAAAAGGATTGCAAATGGACGCCTGATGCCAGAAAAATCGTTTATACGGGTATCAGATCAAACGAGAACCCCTATTCGGATGTTTTTTCATACGATGTAGTGACGGGGATAGAAGAAAATTATACCGGAGCTATACGTGAGAGCTTCCCGCTACGAAGCTATTCAGTCGATCAGGTTATTGCGGATACGATTAATTGTACCTACGAAGATATGGGGAGTGAAGGCGCGGTAACAGCCTCAGGCTCCTGCAGTATTAACATAGAAACCAGCGTGGTTACGAGTTCTTAGGCGTAAAGCCTAATCCGCCGGAAAACCTAAATGTGTCTCAATTTTTTCAATTCTATCTTCGTGACCAGATACTCTGTGAGATAAAATATCCTTTTCAGTTTCCATGTCATCCAATCTCTTGAGAATTTTACTTGTTTGTTCGTAAAACTCATCTTTTGTCGGAAGATGACTTAGTTTTACATCCAACTTCTCATCTAGTTTCGCGTCAAAAGTAACTTCCATTAAATTCTTAATTGCAGTTAGATCATCATTATCAAGTTTTGCCATGATGCAATTTAATCACAGACAAGAGGTTGGAGTCAATAACTGCTCGTTATTGCGCAGGATAGTGAAAACACTCTCGTCAGAACGGCAAGGACGGCATAGATGTCAATATTTAGCCACAAAAGAATGTCTTAAGTATATAATTTCTTTTAATATAAGATATGTTACGGGGATTACAATAAAGACAAGAAAACCCGGCGGAGTTTTTACCAATATAGGGTAGTAGCCGATAAACGGAAATATGCGGACTACCTCTCCCAGTATTTCATCTTCCGACAAAAAATTAGGATCAGGTACGTCATTAGCATCTCCTTTTGTTATATAGCTGACTTTACCTTCTTTTTCCGATTTCTGAACTAGTCTATGGGTAAGAGTTCGCCTGTAAGCGATCCCGGTTGCAGGATTTTTTTCAAAAAAAGTTACGATATCGCCTTCCTTATAGTCATTCGTTTTTTCGCAAACAACTAAAGATCCGATTGGAATACTCGGCTGCATAGATCCGGTCGTTAGGGCAATTATTCTAACCCCGTTCACTATAGAAAAAGACAAAAATAAAAGTTACGATTAATAGATAAAAGTAAATTAAAGCACTTGGTAAATTGTCCCAGACATTACTGATTAATTTGCGGTAATCAATAAATTTAGCCATTATAAGTTTATATATAATTCTTGTAATTAATCTTTTAGTAAAGCCGGCAAACCTAAAGATATAATCAATGCCTTCGAAAGAATCTTTGATATATTCGGTAGTGTTGTATTTCATACTATAAGTGGTATTATACGAAAAATATGGCGTTGGAAGCAAAATTGCCTCAACTTATTGTTATTGCAAAGTCAAATGACGGCAGCGGTCATATTCTTTTTGGCAATTTTAAGAGATTTTCTACATGCGGTAACGGTACGAAAATAGTCTGCTCTAATTTTTCACTCCAAACTCACGAGGTCCGCATTCCGACTTTATATACATATACAACCTCGGTCACTTACGGTATAAGAGGCAGAACAGATTTAAGGGTCAATGACTTATCTTTATTCGAAGCCGAAGTTCCCGATAAAACTTGCATTTACAGACGAAGAAATTAATTATGGGCAGACGACTAAAAACCTACGATTATTTGATGTTACTGAAAAATAGCGAAGGCAAAAGGCACGGATTTAGAATTATTCCCTTTAATCGAGCAACCATAGAGCTATTAGAAACAAGAGTTGTTAGATACATCGGAGATGCAGATTATCTTATCAATCCTGAATTGGATGCTAATATCGGTGAAGGAAGAAGGTATAGATTAATAGACTTCCTTAGCGAAAGTACAATAGAGGAAAAATAATTCCCCTTATAGCCGTAAATTACTATGCAATTTACGGAAGTCAAGCTTGCGCAGGGAAATCTCGTAAAAGCTTATAGTAAATTAATAAGCCTCATAGATTTAATATAGTTTTATCCATTTTTATATAGTTGACACCGCTATATATGTGGTGGTAGTTTTATATTTAAACTACTACATAAGTTATATACATCCTTTTAAAAATCATATTCTGCCCCATAAGTTATGATTTAAAATAATCTATTTGAGTGATTTAAAGGTTGTGGTTGGTAAACGCTTAACAAGTAACTATTTTCAGATAAAGTAATCAGTATTACAGATATTTTCTTAACAAATAAGTTAAATGTTTTATGTTTAGATAAGATTT